>Ga0265797_10008947_pt1 | contig 13178 bp, 11 predicted proteins | sample P2T30metagenome_FD_192433 | JGI IMG/M metagenome (GOLD analysis project Ga0265797, IMG submission 192433) | Plant litter microbial communities from East Loma Ridge, Irvine, California - P2 T30 | ecosystem: Environmental > Terrestrial > Plant litter > Unclassified | place: USA: California... | reverse complement strand
GATCGTGGCCGCTCCGCACTTCGGCAACTGGGAGCTGTTGAACCAGTGGCTGGCCTCGCGCGGGCAGATCGCCATCGTCTACAAGGCGCCGGAAGATCCGGCCGGCGATGCCTTCCTGCAGATCGTGCGCGGCGGCCACAATGTGCAGCAGGTGCGTGCCGAGGGGCCGGCCGTGCGCCAGTTGTTCAAGGTGCTCAAGGACGGCGGCGCTACCGGCATCCTGCCCGACCAGCAGCCCAAGGCCGGCGACGGGGTGTTCGTGCCGTTCTTCGGCATGCCCGCGCTGACCATGACCCTGGTCAACCGGCTGGCCGAGCGCACGGGCGCTACCGTGCTGTATGGCTGGTGCGAACGCACCGGCCCGGACATGCAGTTCGCCCTGCACCTGGAAGCCGCCGATGCGGCAGTTGCCGACCCGGACCTGCACGTGGCCGCCGCCGCACTGAACGCCGGCATCGAGCGCATCGCACGGCGTGACCCGGCGCAGTACCAGTGGACCTACAAGCGCTATACCCTGCGCCCAGACGACCAGGAGCCCAACCCGTACGCCACCGCCAGGCATCCACACTGACGGTTGATTCCGTCGTCGTGGCCCCCATTTATCGCTTGCTTACTCCCTGCCCCGGTCCTGCCATGCCTGCTGCTGCCCCCTCCCTGTTTGGTGACCCGGCGGCGATCCGTTGCGAACGCGCGGTCGCCGAACTGCGATCCGGACGCCCGGTGGTGATCACCGGCGATGCGCAGCAGCGGATGGCGGTGATCGCGCTGGACAGCGCCACCCGGCGCAGCTTCGATGCCTTCGCCGGGCTGGCCGCCGGCCGCCATTACCTGTTCCTGACCGAGAGCCGTGCCCGTGTGCTGGGCATGGAAGCGCCGCAAGGCGTGCGCCTGCCACTGCAGGGGATCGACTTCGATGCCCTGCCCTCGCTGGGCTACCTGCGCGAGCCCGGCCCGATGCCGGCAGAGGCAAGCGCTGGCGATGCGCTGGATGCCGGTGCGGTGGAGCTGGCACGGCTGGGGCTGCTGCTGCCGGCAATGGTCGGCCTGCCGCTGGATCCGGCGGATTCGCGCTTTGAAGCGGCCGCCCAGGTCGCCCTGTGCGACCTCGCCGAAGGCGCCGCCCATGCGGCCCATGATTACGAACTGGTGGCACGCTCACCGGTGCCGCTGCGCGATATCGGCATGACCACCTTCGCGGTGTTCCGCGGCGGCGTGGCGCAGCGCGACCAGGTCGCGATCATCGTCGGCCAGCCCGACCTTGCCGCCGTGGTGCCGGTGCGCGTGCATTCGTCCTGCCTGACCGGCGATCTGTTCGGCTCGTTGAAGTGCGATTGCGGCGACCAGCTGCGGCGCGGCCTGCACAAGCTGAAGGAACTCGGCGGCGGTGTGCTGCTGTACCTGGACCAGGAAGGCCGTGGCACCGGCATCGCCGCCAAGATGCGCGCCTACGGTTACCAGCACGACGGACTGGACACCATCGACGCCGATGCGCAGCTGGGCTTCGGCGCCGACGAGCGCCGCTACGGCAGCGCGGTGGCGATGCTGCGGGGCTTGGGCATCGCGCGGATCGCACTGCTCAGCAACAACCCGACCAAGGCGCAGCGCCTGCGCAATGCGGGCATGGACGTGGTCGAGTGCATTCCGGTGACCGGTGACATCACCACCGAGAACGAGCACTACCTGCGCACCAAGGCCGAGCGCGCCGGCCACCTGCTGGACGTGGACGCACTGATCCAGGCCGCCCAGTAGCATGGCGCAGGCCCGGCCCTGCTAACGTTGTCGCCATTGCCTGCCCCCGGAGCCTGTGTGACCTCACCTTCAACCTCCACTGACATGCCCGACGGCTGGCAGCTGCTGCCGCTGCGCGCGGCACGCCTGGCCGCACTCGGCGGACTGCCGGCCGGCGCGGTATTCCCCGGCCTGCCCGCCGCTGCGGCCTGGTGGCTGCTGGATCTGCCGGGCGGTATCGCAGCGGCCGTCGTGTGGCTGCTGGCCGGGGCGCTGCTGGGGGCACGGATCGGCTGGCGCAGGATGCGCCGCACATGGTGGAGGCTGGATGACACCGGGCTGGGCCTGCGCCGGGACCTGTGGTGGCAGCGCGATACCCGCGTGCCGACCTCGCGCGTGCAGCACCTGGACGTCCGTCGCGGCCCGCTGCAGCGCCGCGCGCGGCTGGCCACGCTGGTGGTCCACACCGCCGGCAGCCGCTTCAGTGCGGTGGTGCTGGACGGCCTGGACGAGGCCGATGCCGAGCACCTGCGCGACACACTCGCGCGCCAGCTGGACCAGGACGCCGACGCCCTGTGAGCACCGCGCCTCCGCCCCTGCCGAGCGCCGACCAGGAGCGCCGGTTGCATCCGTGGTCCTGGCTGTTCGTGCTGATCCTGCAGCTGCGCCAGTACCTGCTGCCGCTGGTCGCGCTGCTGGTGTTCGGCCAGCGCGGCGACCGCGACCCGCTATGGGCCCAGTTGGGCCCGCTGATCGTCATCGTGGTGCTGGTGCTGGCTTCGGTGCTGCAGTACCTGAGCTACCGTTACCGCATCGGCGAGGAAGGCATCAGCATCCGCAGCGGCGTGTTTTCCCGCAACCGGCGAGAGATCCCGTTCGCGCGCATCCACAACGTGGTGGTGCACCAGAACCTGCTGCACCGGCTGTTCGGGGTGGCCGAACTGCGGCTGGAATCGGCCGGTGGCAACCGCCCTGAAGCCGAGATGCGCGTGCTGCGGCTGGATGAGGCGTTGGCGCTGGAGCAGCGCGTACGCCACCGCGGCCCGGCGCCGCAGCTGGACGCTGGCCGTGCTGAAGACGGCACGCCGCCGCCGCTGCCGGAGGCCGACGAGCGCCACCTCCTGCTGCGCATGACCCACGGCGAAGTCGTGAAACTGGGCCTGCTGTCCAACCGCGGCTGGGTGATGGTGGCCGCAGCGCTGGCGGCATTGGTGCAGGTGGTGCCCCGGCGCAGCATGGATGCCTTCGTCGAGCAGGGAGGTCGCCAGGCCTTCGGCTACGCCAGCGGCCTGCAGCCCGGGATCAGTGGCCTGCTGCTGGTCGCAGCGGGGCTGCTGATCGCCGGCTGGCTGATCCTGCGCGCACTGTCGGTGCTGCTGGCCCTGTTGCGCTATTACGGCTTCGAGCTGAGCGAACAGCAGCGGCGGCTGACCGTCAGCAGCGGATTGCTGAGCAAGGTGCGCAGCAGCGTGGCGTTGCGCCGCATCCAGGCCTGGACACTCAGTGAAACGCTGCTGCAGCGGTGGGCCGGCCGGCGCCAGCTGCGCATCGACAGTGCCGCCAGCCAGGGCACCGAAGACCACCAGCAGCGCGGACTGCGCGAGCTGGCTCCATTGGCCACCCCACAGGCCTGCGATGCGCTGGTGAGCCACCTGCTGCCACAGGTGCAATGGCCGCCTGCGCAGTGGCAGCCGGTGCCGCTGCGCGGAAGCTGGCGCCTGTGCCTTACCAGCCTGTGGCTGACCCCGGTGCTGGCGGCAGGATTGACCTGGCGCTGGGGCTACCTGGGCCTGCTGGTGCTGGCCTGGATACCGGTGGCGCTGTGGACGGCACGCCTGCAGATGGCGCGCATCGGCTGGCACCTGGACGGCCAGCATGTGGCGCTGCGGGGCGGCTGGTGGCGCCGCTGGTGGCGCTGGGCAGAACTGGACAAGCTGCAGGCGCTGCGCCTTTCACGCTCGCCGCTGGACCGTCTGCTGGGCACTAGCAGCGTCTGGCTGGATACCGCCGGTGCACGCGGAGACGTCGCGCTGTGCCTGCGTTATCTGCCGCAGGCGCAAGCCGCGGAGGTGCTGGAAACACTCGGTGCGGCGCTCGCCCGGCGCAAGCTGCGCTGGTGATCCAGCGCTGCACGCGGGGTCAGCGGGTGCGCGCCGGGCCCCAGTAGCCGATGCGCCGGCGCAGTTTGATCTTGCGCCAGAAGTTCAGCGGCTTGGGCTTGCGGTTGCGCCCCCCTTTGGCGACGAAGTCATCGATCGCCTGCAGGATCCGCTCGCTGGAACGCCCGTCGCGATAGGGATGCAACGTGTCGGCGAACTCGCGGATGGCTGCCATCAGCTCCGGCGGCCGGGCGAGTGCACGCCGGATCGCGCCTTCGAATTCGGCCGGGTCATCGATGTCGATGAGCTGCGGGCCGGGGCGACGGTTCTTGAAGGTAACCACCGGCTTGTAGGTCAGCAGGAACTCGTTCAATGCCGAAGACGTGTCCGAACACATCAGGTCGACCTGCGGGAACAGTTCCAGGATGTTGTCGTTGTCTGCAAACCGCAGGTACTCGTTTTCCAGCGCGCGGTAGCGCGCCACGATCTCCGGATCCATCTTCGGATGGAAGGTGACGATCCAGCGCCATTCGCCGGTGCGCGACAGCCGCGCGATCTCGTCATGCAACACGCCGGCCGCGCTCCAGGACGGTGAGAACGTCGAGTGGTACAGCACCACCGGCGGTTCACGCACGGGTTCGGGCTGTGCCGGCAGCTGGCTCATGAACGGGTCGATCTTCGGGAACCCGGTCTCCACCACCGCGAAATGGCCCTGCGCCTCGGCCAACGCCGAGAACGCGGCCGTGTCACGCGGGCCGGTGGTGCAGTACAGATCGAAGAAACCGCGCACGTAAATGTGCCGCGGCTTGCCCGCATCGAAGCCATGGAAGGTTTCCACCTTCACGCCGGGAAAGAAGTGCGGCACCGCATTGGACGAGGTGATCACCGCATAGGGGTCCCAGGCGCGCACCTGTTCCACCGTCAGCAGGGTTTCATCTGCGGCGAGGTCTTCCGCGCCGGGGCCGTCGAAGAACCAGGCCGTCTCGTCGCCGCGCGCCCGGATCGCCGCCTGCACGGGCCGCAGGATGGCCAGCGCGTAACGTTCCGATCCGTACAACAGGTAGTGGCGTGGCACGTCGGTCTGCTCCTCTTCGATGGCCGGCGGCTAGTATCGCATCGCCAATCAGCGGTGTCGCTGCTAGGCTCTGCCACGAACACGCCCAAGGCCCGGTTGCATGACCTCTACCCGACCCGAACCGCGCGCGCCCTTGTCGGCCTGCATCATCACCTTCAACGAGGCCGACCGGCTGGCCGACTGCCTGGCCTCGCTGTCCTTCTGCGAGGACATCGTAGTGGTGGATTCTTTTTCCACCGACGCCACCGTGGAGGTCGCCCGTGCCGCCGGTGCCCGCGTGCTGCAGCGCCCCTTCGATGGCTTCCGCAGCCAGAAGGACTTCTGCGTGCAGCAGGCCGCGCATGACTGGGTGCTGTGCCTGGACGCCGACGAGCGCGTGTCCGCACCGCTGCGCCAGAGCATCGAAGCGGCGCGCGCGGACGGCTTTGGCAGTGTCGCCGGCTATCGCTTCGCGCGCTGCTCGGAATACTACGGACGCTTCCTCAAGCATGGCACCGCCTACCCCGACCGGGTGCTGCGGCTGTTCGACCGTCGTCGTGGCGGCTGGCGCGGCGACCGCGAAATCCACGAAGCGGTATCACTGGACGGACCGGCCGGCCTGCTGCCAGGCGACCTGCTGCACCACCCGTTCCGCAACTTCATGCAGCTGCTGGACAAGAAGCAGAAGTACGCGCGGATGATGGCCGAACACGAGTTCGCGCGTGGCCGCAGGGCCACCTTGGCCAAGCTGGTGCTGGCCCCGGCATGGCGGTTCTTCCGCGGCTACGTGCTGCGCGGGGGCATGCTGGATGGATGGCCGGGGCTGATTGAATCCTTCGTCAGCGCCAACTACGTGCGGCAGAAGACGATCATGCTGTGGCTGCTGCAGAACGGGCAGCCGGTCGGTGGAAAGTAACCCCGCTCAGGCCGCGTCGGGCGCCGCAGCGGTGGCCAGCCGACGCTGGTGGCGCAGGGCTTCCAGCCGCGACAGCCCGGCCAGTGCGCCGACGATGGAAGCGTAGAAGCTGGCGGTGATCTGGTGGGCGAACATCGACTGGGTCAGCCCGCACAGAATGTAGCTGACCACGATCATCACCCCGGCGGCCGCCGGCCCGCGGAAGGTGGAACGGCCACTGCGCCGGTGCAGCCACAGGAACAGCCACAGCGGCACGCCGTACACGGCCAGCAGCAGCAGGGCGCCCGGCGCGCCCTGGGTGGCGCCCCATTCGGCGAGGTCGTTGTGCGCATGCCCCAGGTGGCAACGCGGTTCCATCGGGTTGTCGCGGCACTCCGGCAAGCGCTGCATGGCGGTGTCGAAATGGCCAACGCCCACACCGGTCAACGGATGGTCGACGAAGGTGTCCCAGGCAACCTGGAGGCGCTCCACGCGCGCACCTGCCGATGAATCGGTATCGCCGTGTTCGAGCCGCCGCACGTCGTTGTGCAGCTCGGTCAGCCGCACCTGCTGGCGCAGCTCCGGTACGGCGACAAGCGCCACGCCGGCCACGCCAAGCATCGCCGCCAGGATCAGCAGCCGCAGGCGCAGGGTGCGCCAGCGCAGGCTCAGCGCCATCACCAGGAACACCGCCAGCAGCGCCAGCAACGCACCGCGGCTGCCGGTCAGCACCAGCGCCGCGCACCCCAGGGCCAGCGCCGGCAGGCCCCAGGCCCAACCGCGTACACCGTGGGGCCGGCAGAACAATGCGAGCACCAGCAGCATCACCACGATGTCCGCCAGCACGATGGCATTGGTGAACAGCTCCGCACGCGGCGCGCCTCCCAGCACCTGTCGCAATGACAGCACGAAGACCAGCACCAGTCCCACCAGGGCGCCACGCCACAGCCAGCGCAGCCGGAGATCCAGCGCACACACCCACAGCGCGATCCACGGCATGACGAAGAATCGCGAGCGGTTGTCCACGTCGCGGAAGCCATGCTCGAACAGCAGCATCGACACCACCCCGCCCACGAGGACCGCCAGCATCAGCAGCGCCAGCACCTTCACCGTCGGCCCCGCGTCGCGGCGGGCATCCCACAGCAGCCCGGGCACCAGCAGGGTGCTGGCCAGCAGCAGCAGCCCGAACGGCAGCAGGTTGACCGGCGTGGAAACCACCAGCGCCGGCATCAGCAGCAGCCCAAGCTGACCCATGCCGCGGGCAATGCGCGCACGCATGCCTTGCGGCGCCCCGGATCGGTGCAGGTCGTTGGCGTAGCCGTAGGGAGGCAGACTCACTGGAGGGTCATCAGGTCAGGTCGGCAAGGGACAGCGATTCTGGCCAGCCGACACAGAACGCGCGCTGTCCGCTGGAACGCTGCAGGCAGCTGGCTGCACGTGGTCATTCTTCGAACTGCCGCGCCTGCAGCGCGCGCTCGCGCTCGCGCGCATCGGCAGGCAGCTCGCAGGCCCCATGGACAGCGGCGGCCGGCACCAGCCACCAACGACGGCGGTTGGAGATTCCGGCCAACTCGGCGCGGCTGCGGTCCACGCAGGGCAACAGGGCGTCCTGCTGCACCAGCAGCCAGCGCGTGGCCGGCGCCTGTGCCTGCCAGGCAACGCCATCGCGGAGCTGTGCATCCCAGTCCTTCTGGAAGCCGAAGGTCGCCGCCGGGCGGTCGGCCATCAGCAGGTTCTGCTCTTTCCACGCCACCAGCCCCAGTTCGGCATCGGGCCCGATGCGCTGGCCAACGGCGTGCATCAGTCCACTGGCCGAACTTGCGCTGTTCAACAACGGATAGCCGACCAGGCTGTACAGCAACCAGACCCCGGTCAGCGTGGATACCACGCCCAGATGCGCACGGCGATGCCCCCAGGCCAGCAGGCTGACCACGCCCCAGCAGCCCATCGCCACGGCGGCCCAGGCCAGTGAGGCGATCGCTGCCTGGTCAATGCCGCGCGAGCCCATCAACCTCGCCTCCAGGCCCCCTTGGCCGGTCAACAGCGCGCCGCCCGCGCCGAGCGTGAACAGTGCCAGCCCTGCAGTGAAGGCCGCCAGCAGCCACTGGAACGCGCGCTTGCGCAGCAGGCCGGGCAGCAGCGGCGCCAGCGCCAGGCAGAACATCGGCAGCGAAGGCAGGATGTAGACATCGCGCTTGCCATCGGGGATGGAGAAGAACAGCACGATCAACGCCCACCAGCCCAGCAGGACCAGATAGCGCGGGTCACGCCGACGCAGCCTTCGCCACCACGCCGGGATCGCCCAGGGAACGGCCAGGAATGCCGGGATCCACATCGACGGCATGGTCGCCAGGAAGTACCACCACGGCTGGTGGTGGTCCCAGGACTGCGCATAGCGGCCAGCGGTCTGGCGGAACAGGATGTCGTCCATGTAGGCGCGGTACTCGACCGACCCCGTGGACAGCGCGACGACCACCATCGGCACCAGCCACAGCGCGATCGCCAGCAGGAACAGCAGCGGCGCCACCCAGAACCGCCAGTGGCGGACACTCAGCCCCACCCCACGCCACCCCCATACCGACGCCAGCGCGGCCGGGATGATCATCAGCAGCGCGACCACGCCTACGCCCTTGGTGATCACCCCCAGCCCGGCGGCGAACCAGCCGAACCACCACCAGCCCCACGCCGGCCCCAGCAGCAGATGCCGGATCAAGCCATAGTTGGCCAGGGTGATGAAGAACACGATCAGCGGATCGATCTGCGCCTTTTTCGACTGGAAGGTGAAATGCAGTGCGAACAGCAGCAGCCAGGCCGCGTACAGCCCCACCCGCCGCGTCCACAGCCGGCGTCCCAGGTCATGCACGCACCATAGTGTGCCCAGCGCAGCCAGCATCGAGGGCAGCAGGAAGGCGATGCGCCAGTTGCCGATGACCGAATACAGCGTGGCCTGCAGCCACATCAGCATCGGCGGCTTGTCCGAATACAGCTCCAGCCCGCGATGTGGGAACAGCCAGTCGCCGCTGGTCACCATCTGCTTGGCGACCAGCGCGAAACGCGGCTCGTCCGACGGCCAGGGATCACGCAGGCCCAGGCCTGCGCCCAGCACCAGCAGGGCCATCAGCACCAGCAGCGAGGTCTCACGGGAAGCGCGTGTGGTCAGCATGGGCACCGCAGGCTCGGAAAAGGTATCAGGCGCTTTTTAGCAGACGCGCATAGAAAAAGCCGTCGCCGCCATCATCACCGGGCAGTCGCTGGCGTGCCACTCCCGCACAATCAATGCCGAATCCGTCATCCAGCGTGTCGGCAGAGGCATCCGGATGCCACTTCAGGAACGCCTGCACCTGGTCTATGTTCTCCGCGCGCAGTATCGAGCAGGTGGCGTACAGCAGCACGCCACCCGGACGCAGCATCGACCAGCACGCTTCAAGCAACCGTGCCTGCACGCCCACCAGCGCGTCGACGTCCTCGGCGCGACGATGGAACATCACGTCGGGCTGGCGACGGATGATGCCGGTCGCCGAACAAGGGGCATCGAGCAGGATCGCGTCGAACGGCACCCCGTCCCACCACGCACCGGGATCACTCGCATCAGCGGCCTTGACCTGCGCATCGGCACCCACGCCAGTGCGGGAGAAGGTGTCCTTGACCCGCGCCAGCCGGCGCGCATCGATGTCCAGCGCCAGCAGGCGCAGCGACGGATCACGTTCCAGCAGGTGCGCGGACTTGCCGCCCGGGGCGGCGCAGGCATCGAGCACGCGCGCACCCGGTGGCGGCGCCAGCGCATCGGCGGCGCACTGCGCGGACAGGTCCTGCACCGACAGCGCGCCCTCGTTGAAGCCGGGCAGCTGGTTGACCGCCGCCGAGGACGCCAGCCGGATCGCATCGGCGCTCACCGGACCGGCCTCGGCGCTGATGCCGGCGGCCTCCAGCGCGGCCAGCGACGCTGCACGATCACCCTGCTGGCGGTTGACGCGCAGCCACAACGGCGCCGGCTGCAGGCTCGCAGCGAAGATCGCCTCGGCCTGGACCGGCCAGTCGCGCTCGATGCTTTCGGCCAGCCAGGCCGGGAACGCATCACGCGGCGGCTGTACCGGGAATCCTTCGCGCTGCGCCCGGCGCAGGATCGCGTTGACCAGGCCCGCCTGGCGCTCACGCCCCAGCGCGCGGGCGGCGTCGACCGTGGCCGACAGCGCGGCATGGGCCGGCAGTTCCAGCACGTCCAGCTGCGCGAAGCCGACCATCAGCAACGTGCGCAGGTCGGCATCGCGCGCCGACAACGGCTTCTGCATCCAGCTGGCCAGCGCCGCGTCGTACGTACTACGCCGGCGCAGCACCGCAAAGCACAGCGCTTCCAGCAGCGCACGGTCGCGGGTGTCGGCCAGCTTGGGCAGCGCCCAGGCCAGCTCGGCCTTCAGCGAACGCCCACGGGTGAACACCTGCGCCAGCACGCGCGCGGCCAGCATGCGGGTGGCGGCTCCCGGCGCGGCGTGGGAAATCTTGAGGTCATCCTGCTTGCTCACCGGCTCAGGCTCCCACGCGCAGGTCGCGGCGCGCGTTGAGGTAGTCGGCGGCAGTGATCGCCTTGCCCCCCTCGCGCTGCAGCACGCGCAGGCGCAACGCGCCCTGCCCGCAGGCGATGTCGATGCCTTCGCGGGCAGCGCCGATCACCGTGCCCGGCGCATGGCCGCCGTTGTCCTCCAGCGCCACCGCGCCATGGATGCGCACCCGTTCGCCGGCCAGTTGTGCTTCGGCGATCGGCCACGGATTGAACGCCAGCACGGTTCGCGCCAGCGACGCGGCATCCATGCTCCAGTCCAGCCTTGCTTCGGCCTTGTCCAACTTGTGCGCATAGGTCACCCCTTCAACCGGCTGCGGCTGCACGACCGGCTTCAGGCCGGCGCGCAGCAGGCCCAGGCCATCGGCCAGCACCTGCGCACCCAGTTCGGCCAGCTTGTCGTGCAGCTGTACGCCGGTGTCCGTCGGCAGGATCGGCAGCGCCTGCTGCAGCAGCACCGGGCCGGTATCCAGGCCGGCTTCCATCTGCATCAGGCATACGCCGGTCTGCGCATCCCCGGCCTGGATGGCACGCTGGATCGGAGCGGCACCGCGCCAGCGCGGCAACAGCGAGGCGTGCACGTTCCAGCAGCCGTGGGTGGGGATGGCCAGCACCGCGCGCGGCAGGATCAGGCCGTAGGCCACCACCACCATCAGGTCCGGCTGCAGCGCGCGCAGCTGCTGCTGGGCAGCCTCATCCTTCAGGTTCTCCGGCTGCAGGACCGGGATGCCTCGGGCCACCGCTTCCAGCTTCACCGGCGACGGCGCAAGGCCGCGTCCGCGCCCGGCCGGACGGTCCGGCTGGGTATAGACGGCCACCACTTCGTGATGGCGCGCAGCCGCGCGCAGCGACGACACCGCGAACTCCGGCGTACCGGCAAAGACAATCCTCATGGTCACCCCATTGCGCAGGCCAGCGACCTGCAGGTCAGAAAACGGCACCGCGCTCCGGTGCCGCAGGGTCCGCGCAGGCGCGGACGGTCGGCACGGCAGCGGCCGTGCCCGGTGATGGATCAGGCGACGTGCTTGCGCGCCTTGGCCAGCTTCTTGCGCACCATCTCGCGCTTCAGCGGCGACAGGTAATCGATGAACAGCTTGCCGTCCAGGTGGTCCATTTCATGCTGCACGCAGACCGCCAGCAGGCCGTCGGTGGCCAGCTCCTGCGGCTGGCCCTGGCGGTCCAGGTAGCGCACGGTGATCTGGTCGGCGCGGGTGACGTCGGCAAAGATGCCCGGCACCGAAAGGCAACCTTCTTGGTACACCTGGCCACCGTCCTGCTGGACGATCTCCGGGTTGATGAAGACCATCGGCTGGTTCTTTTCTTCGCTTACGTCGATGACCATGAAGCGCTTGTGCACGTCCACCTGGCTGGCCGCCAGGCCGATGCCGGGTGCGTCGTACATGGTCTCGAACATGTCCGTCAGCAGGGTCTGGAAGGCCGGCGTGGTGACCTCGGCGGCGTCGACCGACGCGGCCTTGGTGCGCAGGCGCGGATCGGGAAACTCGAGAATTGGGAGCAGTGCCATGGCAGTAATCATCTGGGTGGGGGCCGGTCAACGCCGGCCTGCGTTGTAATTCTATCGCCAACGCTTGCCCTGCGCCCCGGTTTCTGGACTATAGTGCGCCAACCTGTTGGGGAACCGGGCTGACCACTCCTATGTTGCTACGAATCCGCACGGTCGTCGCCGCGGCGATGTTGACCGTTGCCGCCTATGCTACCGCCGTCGAAATGAACGGGCACCCGACCACCTATGTCGTCCAGAAGGGCGACACACTGTGGGATATCTCTGCGCGATTCCTGAAAAAGCCTTGGCTTTGGCCGGAAATCTGGCAGGCAAATCCCCAGGTGGCGAACCCGCACCTGATCTACCCGGGCGATGTGCTGAGCCTGGCCTACCTGGACCGCGTCGTGGCGCGCCAGGAGCCCGGACCGCGCCAGGAAGCGCCGATCACCGGCATTCCGCTGTCCGAAGTCGAGCCTTTCCTGAAAGAACTGAGCGTGGTCGATCGCATCGATCACCTGCCCTATGTGGCCGGGCTGGAAGACAACCGCCTGCGCGCCACCTCGGGCCAGCTGGCTTACGTGCACGGGCTGGACGGCGCCGCCGTGGGCTAGCGCTACGCCGTGGTCCGGCCGACGGTGCGCTATGCACTGCCCAAGCCCACCGAGGACCTGGACGCCAGCGGCCGCACCACGCCGGGCAGCGGCAACCTGTGGAAGGACTTCACCGTCCCGAACAAGCGTCCGCACCAGCAGCTGGGCTATGAACTGGCCAAGGTCAACGTCGGCACCATCACGCGCGTGCCCTCGGGCAACGTGGATGTCGCCACGCTGGCGCTGCAGGGCACCGGCGATGGCCGCGAGGTGCGCGCCGGTGACCGCCTGGTCCCGGTGGAAGCCACGCCGTACGACCTGCAGTTCTTCCCGCATGTCCCGGCGCCGGGCACCGACGGGCTGGATGTCCGGGTACTGGCGGTAGCGGACATGCTGCTGTCCGGCGGCGCACGTGATGTCATTGCCCTTTCCGCAGGCAGCGCGCAGGGCGTGGACAACGGCACGGTGTTCTCGCTGTGGCGGCAGGGCAGCCACGTCAAGCACGTGATGAAGGCCCCGAATTCGTCGCAGATGGACGATTCGCGCGTCGATGGCAACAACCGCCTGACCATGCCGGATGAATATGCCGCCCATGCCATGGTGTTCCGTACGTTCGACAACGTCAGCTATGCGCTGGTGATGGAAGGCATCAAGCCGGTGCTGGTGGGCTACAACGCCCGCCACCCCGACGCGACGGAGTAAGTGGACTGACGGCCGGCGGCCGTCTCCCACTGACAGCACACCGCAACGGCG
>Ga0265797_10008946_pt1 | contig 13178 bp, 13 predicted proteins | sample P2T30metagenome_FD_192433 | JGI IMG/M metagenome (GOLD analysis project Ga0265797, IMG submission 192433) | Plant litter microbial communities from East Loma Ridge, Irvine, California - P2 T30 | ecosystem: Environmental > Terrestrial > Plant litter > Unclassified | place: USA: California... | reverse complement strand
ATGGTAGCTTTTTGCTTTCTCGTGGGGAGGGAAAAGTTACATCAGCTCTCGCGTGCTGGCGTATCAGGAACGCGCAAGCAGGTAAACAGGGCTTGTGGAGGGGGAGGTTGGCAGTTGGTAGTGAAGCATGTGAAGAAGCAGAAGGGGAGGTACCCTTGTACCCTTGGCTAGGAGAGTTTAGTGTTTACCGTTGCGGGGCAAGCAGAAGAATTACATAGCTTTTCATAGACTCCCCTCTTAGAGGATTCACTCACAGACTCTCCCTCTTTGTTTGCGGGGACACGGACGGGGAATGCCAGAGTGCACATGCCCGCTGCTCGTTCTTGCGAGACAGGCCAGACTGCGGCCCGGCTATTGTACGGCGCAAAGCAAGCGACAAAAGTCAATTGATTCGTGGTCCTGACAGCTCCGGTAGTGCGTGGTGACGAGCCGTCGTTGCTACATAAGTATGACGATGGTGAACCATGGGACCACGATAAGGAAAACTTCTCGGTCACGAGGTTGCATCCTAACATCCGCGGTTTTGTCACGCTCGGCCATATCGTGATAACAATGAATCGTTTGGCGTCGGCCATGTCCGCAGTGGTCGAAAAGTACGCTCTACTGAACCTGAGCAGCTACTTACTCTTCATGGGACGAATCGATCGGGACAGATCACTGCCAGCGTGGTTTGGATACGTTCCGCTTACTTTGTCTCCTCAGAGGTACCCACCACATCGAATGGATAAATGCATATGTCTCAGTGATACGATCAGCATTATCGATATCAGTTCATCAAACAACCGATCGAAATGCTGTATCATTGTAACATTGTGATTAAATCACTCTTGAGGCCCGAATCATCGCATCGTTGACATTCCACCACCACCACCAAGCTACACACTCCCATCAAGAAGCGCCCGCGTTATTCATCCCATACGCAACTTGCTTCGCCGGACCAGCCCTCTCAATGTGCGAACTCTTGCTGCCATCCTTGCCAACCCCAGCCTCTTCCTCGTCGTCGTCGTCATCGCGGTAACGACTCTCCGACGAATCACCATTACTGCTGTGAGCGAGGTGTTTGGCACGGGAGAAGCGAGGGACGACGTCGCGGGTCGCGCCTGCGACGATGTTGCCTTCGAAGAGCATGTAGATGGACTCGAGCGGCACGCCCTTTGTCTCCGGGACGCAGAGCACCGCGTAGACTACCATCATGATGCAGGCGCTGCCGAAGACGAGGAAGGTGCCGTAGGTGATTCGGTCGAGCATGATGGGGGTGAGCTGGGGAGGCTGGTTAGTAAAGGCAGGTTTGTGATGCAGTGGGATGGGTAGTACATACCTTGGCAATGACAAAGTTGAAGAGCCATTGGGTCATCAAGGCTGCGGCCATGGTCAAGGATCGGATGTGGTTGGGCTGTGCAGTGTTAGTGGTAGGTTTGTGGTTGGTGCATTCTTCGCATTGACGACTTACTGCGCACTCCGCACTCAAGACGAATGGGATTGGGCCCCATCCGAACGAATAGAAGACGACGAAAAGGTAGACGCAGACGATCGCGAACGTCGAATTGCCGTCGAGTGCCTCGCCCTCAACAACTGGGTGTACGGCTTGGTTGATGCCTTGAAGGTGGTCAGCTGTAGTTGTTGAGATGTGTCAATGATTTCACACTGACCAATGTAGAACATGGCAAACGCCTGTCCCGTACCGCCAATGATGAGAGACCATTTGCGACCAAGCTGCTCGGTGGCGATCATGAGGCCGATAGCCGTGACAACAATTTTGACGATGCCGTAGATACCGGTCGCGAAAAGGCCGGCTGATCCTCCAGATAGCCCGACACTCTTGAAGATCTGTGGGGCGTAGTAGTTGATGCTATGAATGTCAGCAACGTTTCTTCTAAACCACGACTTTCAACGCAGGCCGACTCACCTGTTAGTTCCAGTCCATTGCTGCCAGAACATCAAAGTAACAGCCATGAAGAAGGTATAAAAGACCTTCGAATCCGAGAAAGTCATCTTCATCTGCCGTGCAAGCGGCAACTTCTCGTGCCCACGGAAATCCTGAACTATCTCCTCAAGCTCCTTGTCGACCTCAGGATCATCGACAGGCCTTGAGCGAACAGTAGAAAGCGCCTGGCGGGCCTCGTCAATACGATTCTTTTCTACGAGCCAGCGGGGAGATTCGTTGGTGAAGCAGAGACCGACGAGGAGGATGGCACCCGGGAGCATCTGCAGAGCAAACGGCATGCGCCATTGGCCCGGGTCGGAGCTGGACATGTGCAGTGAGGCTCCGTAGTTGACGAAGAAGGAGAGACAGATGCCAGTGACGTTGAACAGCTGCATGCAGCCGATGCAACGGCCTCTGATCTCCTTGTTGGCGTTCTCGCCGATGTATGTGGGGACGACAGCACTCGTCAGCCCGACTCCAAAGCCACCAATGACTCTACCGACGTAGAGTTGCGCAAGATCGTTCCCTGCACCTAGAGCGCATGTAGTCTGGATGATGCTGCCGACGATGAAGATGAGGTCCGCCAGGAAAAGGGCTCTCTTTCTGCCGAGCTTGTCGGAGAGGTAAAAGGAAGACATGGCGCCGAAGAAGCATCCCGCCTGGAGAACAGAGACAATGTTGCCTTCCAAAGAGGCGTGGTCGGCGCTTTCCCTGTCGAGGCCAAAGCTGTTGTTGAACGAGTCCATTGTGAGTACTCCGCCGATAAGACCGGTATCCCAACCGAACAGCATACCGCCGAAACTGGCGACCGCTGTTAGGAAGTAGGCGCGTCGATACTGCACCACGTCGCTCCATATCTTCGACATATCTGGACCTTTCATCGTGGTGAGGATGTAATGGTTGGACTTATGAGCTGGAGCCCAAGGAAAGGCACAAGCTTTGATGAACAAGAGTCTCCAAGGGGGCGTTGGCGTGGCGTGGCGTGGCTTGAAGACGATTGCTTATGTGCCGGAAGGTGGAGGAGCCTGGCGAGCAAAGACGTTGAGGGACGATAGTGGAGCCAGTAAGGAGATGGGGATGGAGATGGAGAAGAGGGCTCGCTAGTACTGAGACCACTCGCGATATATGTACTCTCCTCACACTTGGCGATTTTACGTGGTCGGTGTTCAGAGCAAAGCAGTTTTGTAGACAAAAGATGGACTCAGCAGCTTTTTCAAAACCCGCCCTTGGGCACGGTTGGGAGGTTTTCCAAGGCCAGCGAATGCCGGTCGCCAGGGCCGAAACGAAAAGTCACGCTGGCGGCCGATCGACCCCATACCCCGTAGCGGGGGACGAAAACTGGAGTCGTGTGGGTGTGAGTGTGACTTTTCGTTTCGGCCTTTGTCTTGTCATCATACCAGATGCCGACAAATGGGCCGATGGAGGTGTCGGTGTTGGAGTACGTTTCGATGAGATGCTGGGTATATGGCAATATGCCCATACGCCCTTGAAGGCGAGCTTTGCTTCTTGGCGTGACAACAAGATGTTCGGCAACCGTGTTGAGGTTAAACAGTTAAGTTATTGTCGGAGACTGTCTGGTCTTGATGCTGCAATTGGAATGGTCTGACTATTTATATGTTCGATCGCTAAGTCATGGCTGCTGGAAGTGAAGATCCAAGTGGCTGAAAGAGTACTCTTTGGCGACAAAACAATAGGGAAAGACTACTGCCAACGTCATCCTCGTTTGTTCCAACTTACTTGCCCCCAGAGAGACGTATGGTGTGTGAGGGCTGAGAAATGTTCTATTTCAAGAACTTGAGGCTGTACACAGAACTTGATTGCATCAGTTCTCAACGCTACACCCACATCTCACTTCTTCTGCTCCGCAACCTGCGTCACAAGTCCCTTGCCTTCCACGGCCGACCTCAAGTTAGATAGCACAAGCAATTCCATGTCCTTCTGAGTTTCCCAGGTAGACGTCCCAACGTGTGGCAGTAGCACCACATTCTCATTATCCATGAGCCCCTGGTGAATTTTCGGCTCCTCCTCGAACACATCTAGACCGGCCGAGAAGACCTTGCCAGAGTTGAGAGCGTCGACAAGCGCTGCTTCGTCAATGATGGGGCCGCGGGCAGTATTGACGATTACCACGCCGTCTTTCATCATGTCGAATTGTGACTTGGCGATGATGTGCCTTGTAGAGGGGTTGAGAGCCAGATTTAAGCTGATGACATCCGACGTCTTCATTAGCTCGTCGAAGGAGACGTATTTTGCGCCTTGCTCTTCGCTTGCAGGCAATTGGCTCCGGTTGTGGTATTGTATGCTCATTCCAAATGCCCTGGCTCTTTGTGCGACTGCTTGGCCAATTCCGCCCATTCCGAGGACACCCAGGACTTTCTTTTTAGGATCATGTCCGAGGTCGAAGTTCTTGCCTCGCCATTCCCCTTTGCGCAAGTTTTGAAAAGGGATGGTGATTCTGCGAAGGGCGCCGAGCATCAAGAACAGGGCAGCTACGAATCTTGGTCAGCGGCGTGTCTCATGTGCTGTTGGGCGCAACACATACTGTCTGCAGTCGAGTCGTTTACGGCGAGTGGGGTACTGCTGACACCAATGTCTCGCTCAGAGCATGCGGGTATGTCGATGTTATCGTAACCAGCACCGTTATGCGTTATGTACTTCAAGCTGGCCGGTAGAGATGATACCAGCTCCTTGTCGAAAGGGCCGGTCACTTTGGTAGAGTCGTTGGAGCGATAGATCGCAACAACATCGTTGTATTCTCCACCCTTTAGTCTGGATATGAAGTCCTGGCGGGAGCCCGTACCGTACTCCTGGGGTGGTGGTTAGTCGCTGCCGCGTCGCGCGCTGTCGATGAGTATATACCTTTAGTTGGAGGAGCGAGCTGAGTGCTTCCCACTCTTTACGTGCGTGTGTAATTCTGCCAATGAGAAGAGCGGCTCGGTTGGACATCTTGAGGGAGGTGTCACTAGTGGGAGTGGAAGTTGTCGTTGTCAGAGTCAGACGACGTGCTGAACTCTCGAAGTTGTGAGTGTATATTGCGGACTTTCTGTAAGACCGAAGTGGAGATCGATCATGTCAGACGCCGAAAGTGGAGACCCGGCCTCCCGATAAACACATCATTTGGGACATAATGCTAGCAAATTCTCCCAAACTTGTCCCAGTTTATCTGTCAGCCGGGAGTCGATGCAGCCTCATTGGCCTAGCCATTGCAATCAGGCTGGCAATGCTTGGTTGTACTGTGGTAAGATGCAAAGTCTTACACTCCGGTCAAACCAAGACTCCAATCATCCATTCCTGGCAATCCATCAAAGATGTTACCGTCTGCGGGCAAGAACCCAAAGCCAGAGCCAGACCACCATTCTTGATCGTTAGTGTTGGTGTTGCCGTTGACGGCGAAGTTTCCGATAGCGTCCAGATCCGTCCATGAGAAATCGCCCATCACTTCTGTCACCGCAGGCGAGTCCTGAGACACAGCAGAGCCCACAGAACCGGGGGTAGGCCCTCCACTGACAGAACCTGGTCGGTAAGGGTTCTTCAATGTTGCAGAGGTGCGAAGATCTCCCTTGTGCTCTTTACGCTCCACCTTGTCCCAGAGAAGTCGTAAGAGGCGCGAGTAGCGAGATCCTGGATGACCAGGTCCCAACCCCGACCGTTCTAGCCGAGAGATCGTCTCTCTTACCATTGATCGTACGGAGTGTTCTTCGTCGTGCGAAAGCACGCCGACACACCGAGCACGGTACAGGAACACTCCGCTATAGATAGAGTATAGGTAGAACCGGAGAGGCATATATCGAAGCGAGTTCGTGGGGTCAACGAAAGTATTACTGGGATAGCGTTAGCTTAGAAACCCTGAGAAAATCGATATTCGCTCTCAAGGGACGAATATTTAGGGACAGGTACGAGGGACTCTGGTAGTCTGTCCCGAGTAGTCTGTCCCCTGCGAGGTCTGGAACCAGAACTTACACCATGCTGAGAAGACTCTTAGCGGCATCAAGACCCTCATAGATGAAGCGGGCATCGCCCACGGCTCCCACGTTGTTGTAGAACACTCTACCTGGCGCTGGATTGTTGGATTTGCGGTTCTCGTTTTGCTCTTGCATCTGCGGGAGCGCACGCTTGATAGTGGCGTGGAAAGCAAAGGCGTTAGTATATAACCTGAGGTAGTCGTAAGACATCAGCAGAGTAGCCTTGAGCGCAGGAGAACACGTCAGAGTTCCCCAGACAGATTTCCAACCGTACTGTGATCGCGTTAGTCACCAGTCATAATAATTACTGCCATTGAGACGTACGATAGCACTCCTGAAATCATCAATGTACTTGATGTACCCTCCAGCGAGATGATTGCGCATACTGTTCCCAGGATTCGAGTACAGAACATCGTGCACATTGGAAAAAAGCAAGGTCAGTTCAAGCGTGGCTTGAAAGATGCTGGCATAGTCCTCCTCGCCTGGCCCTGAAGGCGCCAGCATAGGAAAGTCTTCCTTCCGCAACGTAGTGAGTGGTCCAGGTCCACGTGACCAGAAGGCACGTCCCAACCGAATGCTAATCTGGCGGTCACTAATGTAGCAGGCCGTCCACACAAGGCGTTTGCGTTGCCACTGAGGGTCTTTTGCGTCGTCGCCACGCACGTGGAATGAATATCTGTCGAGGCCTAGGAAGTAGCCTATACGCAAGGCGATGCCAATGTGCATCCATGCCTCGCGGTCTTCTTCACCACGGCCTACATGACCGGCATCTGAGCGTGAGGTGTACGGTGTCCACTCAGCGAGTAGCAGCAAGGCCTCGACGGATGACACACTGCTAGGTCCACCGGCAGACAAGGCTGACACCAATGATCGCATGTACTCTGTGCAAGCAGTGAACACATTGGGATCGTCCACCAGATCCCTAGAGGCGATGACGAGAACAGCGGTGAGCAGATGTGGCTCTTCCCGTGCGGTCTTGGCCAGGTTTCCTGCATCCAAGGTCGCGGCTGGCACGAGCGGAAAATACGGGTGGTAGTACATCTTGTACCGTTGTAGAAGCTGGATGACCTTGGATACTGAAAGTCTGCCATCGCGGACTAGTGGGTACTCGAGAGAGTTGTGGCCGTAGTGCATTGCGGGTTGGTAGTCCTTCATCGGCTGCTGCATCATGCTGTACGAGTGAGGGTTATCGCCGTTGCTGTGACTGGCAATCTGCGCGAGAATGCCGAGGGCATCGCTCGGGTTCTGCAGCTCATGGCCGCCAAACATGTTGGAAGTAGTGGAAGACTCTCTGGTGGTCTGGGCGTTCATCATCATACCGCCGGAGCCATTCGCTGGGTCGACGGCGAATGTAGGCTCGGTGTTCTGCAAAGCCGGGTCCAGTACAATGCCAGGGGTCGGGGCTTGATGAAGGCTGCTGGTAGCATCGGCATGGGCCCGGTCCAGACTATCGTAGTCGCCTCTGAAGGCACCAGGTCGTACGTCTTCGTCTAGCGTCGAGAGCATGGAAGATTCGCCGTTGCCGCCGTCAGCCGTGTCGTCGACGGAGTGGGTGGTCTTCCTCCGGACACGTCGGCCACCGCGATTGCTAGAGCCGATAACACACTCGAGTCCGGTCGCCTTGCAGCGCTTGCAGGGTGTGGTGACGACGCCATCAATGACAGGCCTGCGACACGACACGGTCAGCCATCAATTCCAGCCAGGCAAAGACCGACCCGAGGTTTTCCTTTTCCAAGACCTTTCACGATCGCCGACCGCGCGGGAAACAGTCAAAGTCGCTCTCGGAGACATATAGACGGGGACAGATATGAGCGACGCTGGTAAGTAGTCTGCCTCGACTGATCTGTCCCCTGAGAGTCTGCCTCATTGGCGCGAAGGGGACACTTACAAATCGCAGGCGCTCTTCCTTTTGCGGCATGTCAAACACGCGCGACTGGTTCGCTTTTCGCGCTTCCCTAAGGCGCCTTTGGTGTCCTCGGCATCGGAGCCTTGACTATCGGCACTCATACTGGCAGGGAGAGTAAAGTTATGCTGGTTTTCTTGTTTTCTTCCGGTCGCGCGTCGCACCGGCGCAATGCAGTTGTTCGGTGGCTTCGTGAGTGGGAAGCGGCGGCAACGGCATCTGAAAGTTGCCAAGATCCACAATCCTGGTGTGCAGAACTAATGAGACGAGTTCGCGCGACTCTGTCGATCGAATGTCTCAATTAATTTGCCTCCGAAGAACCTACTCAGCCGCCCGCCTTCAATTTGTTGAGGACGGCCTGTCGCACTGCATACACGTGCAATATGTGTATAGGTAAGCTTGATCGATGAAAAGGCAATGCATCAGTTGCGAGTAGAACACTGCTGGCTACCTCAGGTACCTGTGATGATTCACGTTCATCGAGGTAGCCCTCTAGGTCAAAACAGAACGAAACGCTTCTCGAATCGTGCTACTCAAGGACTCCGCGTTGCTGAGAATGCTAATGTACATGAGGAAATGTCTCTCTCTTATGGATGCTGATATATTCTAGAGGCGCTGCTTCAAGACACCAGAGTCAAATTCGATGGTTCAGGAATCAGACCGCAGTGTCGTCCTAATCCTTCTGTCCCCTAGACTTGACACAATAGTGTGAGGTATCATACTGTAAGCAAAATTAGCAAAAGCCGGTCACGGCTTCACAGAGTCATGTTCGGCTCCTTCGCTTTTTTAACTCCTCTATAGTGCAATGCGATGTGCCGGATGCCGCCTCGGTCCTTGGAACTCTATCTTGGCTATGTGAAATGCTGCGTCTTCCATCAACTACTTCTTCTTCCATGATTGATGCTTGCACACTTGCATGATCCCAACAAAATGAATGCACCAAAAGCAAGGGACGGGGACAGTCCTATGGGCCGCTCAGAAAGAAGATCCCAAGTCACCGAATCGTCACTTGACGATTTGCGGTTGCCGCCACGAACAGCGAATAGCAGTGAAGTGCGCGACTACCTGACTTCATTACTGAAGCAAAAGCACGAATTGCCGGACGACCATGCCCGCCGCATCGCAGCCTGCTGGACTCCAATTGGCACCGGTCGGGAGCTGCGAAATTACAAGGCTCAGAAGTATCTAAGCATCTTTGGGCAAGACGACGGTTGGGTGCTATACAGCGATATCAAGCCGGAAGTCTACCGCGAAGCTTGGAAGGAGAGAGGTTTCCTAGAAAAGAATTGGATCTGTCTGTGAGCCTCATAACCGACGACCGGACTGCGCTGACCTACAGCAGACATGTTTGCTTCGTTTTCGTTCACACTCATGCTCCAGATTGCTATGGTGCTCACACAAGATGTCAACGAAAACGTGCATACTTTCGCTGTTGCTAGTGCTGGGCCAGTCGCCTTATTCTTGTGCGTCCCAAGTATTGTTCTGTTGGTGAGTCAATTCGTCATTGGCAGTGATCCATCCGAGGAGCGAATCGAGAGGGAGCTACAGATGTGTGCGAAGAGACAGTAGCATGTCGTGGCGGAAGTGAAAGCGAGCGAGGAGAGCTAGGCAACGAATGTAAGAGTAGTAGTCTTTAGACTTACTTCTCGACAACGATACAAGGTCTTCGAATGCTACATTACCTACTGCATACAACTCAACCCTAAGGGTTACCTAGGTAGAAAGAGCAACCTTGGCGGGAGCATTCAAAACAGCCGCGAGCTCTCCAGTAAGGTATGTACCTAGCCAGTCAAACACGAAGGAAGAGCAATACAATACACATACACGCCCCATGAGAACCATACCACAATACGCTACACTGGTATTTCGAGTTGCATAGTAAAGACTTACATGCAAAATGCAATCTCCCTTTTGGTGGCACACAGTACACAAACAAACTGGACTAACAAACGCAGCTTGCCGGCGAACAGGGAGAGATGCTTTCTTCCAGATGCACAAACAACGCCAGGACCAATCTCGATCTTCGAGAAAACTGCACAGGAGACGTGGTTTTAAGACATGATGCAATGGTCTGTTTATTTCGAGGCCACCCGTGCAAACTCACACCAAGAAAAGTCCAGATTCACAGCCCAGCCGGCCGGCCAGCCAGCCAGTCAAAGACACCGCGGGGCTTGCTTTCGTTGCTGTGGACGACCAACCGCCAGCCTTGTTCACGTCACATGTATTGACTACATGTATATGTAATAGTCGCACATGCAGGCAAGGCAGTCAGCGCTACACACAATTGCCGGCATCTACACATATCTTCATCATCGTATTCCTAGGCAGGTTCAGCTCGCGTTACCATCATCTCTTCTACTTTTGGTGTCCCCGGCAAATCCAGCGGATTTTATCATCGTTTCTACCACAGTGAGACAAAACGAGCCCGTTTGAACAAGTCTAACGAAAAGAACTGGCTGGATCTTGCCATTTGCAAGACAACATCCTGAAACCAGCCCGGAAAGCTGGTAACCGGTCCTGTGCAGTCGCCAAAGCAACCTCCCAATCATCTACGCGGCCTCGAGTCTTTGCCGAAAATGTCACATCATCATCCTTACCAAGAGGAAGGGAATTACTTCGACTCTGGCAGGCGGGATCACGCACAACAGGATTATTATCATCCAGCGGATGACTGGCAGCAACAGCAACAGCAACACCACCAACAACGCGATCAGCAGCGACAACGAACACCAATATCCCCTATCTCGGCGACCACATCACTTACTTCCTCCCTCTGGCAGTCGCAACCTATCGTTGAAGCCGGCCGATTACTCTCTCCTCCAAGCAAACGCAGCGTATCTCCTCTAAAGGAACGCTTCTACGCAATGCCGCCTGCGCCCTGGAATGGCCAGCATTCCTACTCGCCTTCGTCTTCGGGCGGCCAGTACCAATACCCCCAACAGCGACAACAGCAAGCGCCATATATGCCCACGGCCTCTGACTTCTCACCACCGGATCCTGAGAGACGTGCTTTGAACGATATCGATAACCTCTTCGGTCCGAGAGATGTGCTCACTCCATCGCCTGAGTTGATGGAACAGGAAAGGTCTTATCGACATAGTTCCAATATTTCCGCCGCTCCACCTCCCCGAGAGAAGACACCCCGAGAGAAGAGACGAAGGCAGAGATCACACCACCAGCCTACAAGCTCAGCATCATCCACTGCGCCTCTAATGTCAGCAACCTCTTCACAGCATCAGCACAACCAGTCCCCCTCACCATCTCGAAAGCACCGCAATAAAACCCCAGCCTCAGCAGCAGCAACCACAATGCCGCAAAGAGTATACTCTCAATCCCAGGATCCAGCAGGAGCCCCATCTCAATCCCCATACGGGTACGAACAGTACGACTACGACCAAACCTACCCAGCCGCAACGCCCCCAAGGCAGAACTCACGGCCGCACATGCACCGTCACACCGACTCGGCGGCTTCCAACACGCCGCTCATGCAGCAAGCTTCTAGGGGCTCTCCTTCTGGAAGAGGACCTTCTTCACCTACGAGACGCGGGAATAGCGTTTCTGCCGCTGCCGCTGTGGGAGGTATGGGAGCCATCCCGCCAAGATGGCAAGGCGGGGACTACGACGGTATTGTCGACCCTAGCAACCTCACCGACGACGACGGCGACGGCGACGGCTTCAACGACAGGCCTAGGAGTAAGAAGAGTCGCGGACGCCTAGCCGGGGCGACAGCAGCCGGAGGACTGGGAGCTGCCACAGCTGGAGGTGCCGCGGCCACGAGCAAGGGAGGGTTCAAAGTCTTCGACGTCCGACGCGGCAACGACGACGAAGAAGGCAGCAACTTCGCCCCCCGCTACGACAACAACACCACCAACCGCAACTCGGACCCCGAAAAAAGCGAATGGCTCGACAAGCAAAGCAACGGCAGCAAACGCCTCAAATGGATCGTCGGCTCCATCCTCCTCCTAATCCTAATCGCAGCAGTGGTAGGCGGCACAACAGGCGGCATCCTAGGCATGCAGAAGAACTCGGACTCCAACGGCTCCAAAACCTCCCCCTCCTCATCCAGCACATCCAGCACCAGCAAAACCGACACCCTCTACACCTCCACCTCCCCCCAAGTCCTCGCCCTCCTAAACAACACAGCCCTCCACAAAGTCTTCCCCGGAATAGACTACACGCCGCAAAACGCCCAATACCCAGCCTGCCTAACCGACCCCCCCTCCCAAAACGACATCACCCTAGACGTCGCCCAGCTCGCCCAACTCACCCCCGCAATCCGCCTGTACGGCACCGACTGCAACCAAACGCAACTGGTCCTCGAAGCCCTCTCCCGCCTAGGCCCCCACGCCTCCACCCTGCAACTCTGGCTCGGCGTCTGGCTCGGCGCAAACGCCACGACCAACACCCGCCAGCTCGCCCAGATGCACGACATCCTGCGCGCGTGGCCGCGCGAGCGCTTCGCGGGCGTCATCGTCGGGAACGAGGTGCTGTTCCGCGAGGACATGGGCGAGCAGGCGCTGGGGCGCCAGTTGGCCGACGTGAGGGCTGAGCTGGCTGCTCTGGGGATTGAGGATTTGCCCGTTGCGACGGCGGATTTGGGCGACGATTGGACGGAGGGGTTGGCGGGGGAGTCGGATGTTGTGATGGCGAATGTGCATCCTTTTTTCGCGGGTGTGACGCCTAGGGAGGCGCCGGGGTGGACGTGGGAGTTTTGGCAGGGGCATGATGTTGGGTTGAAGGAGGGTGGTGGTGGTGAGAAGGCGTGGCCGGGGAGTATTGTTTCGGAAGTGGGGTGGCCTAGCGATGGGGGGACGAACTGTGGGGGGAAGACGGGGGTTTGTGCCGATGGGGAGGAGGGCGCGGTGGCGTCTGTTGAGGGGATGAATGAGTTCATGGCGGGCTGGGTTTGTGAGGCGTTGAGGAATGGGACGACGTATTTCTGGTGAGTTTTTGGATGTGCTTGATGATGGTTTACGTGGGTTTCGACGATGATTGATTGATTGATTTGATTTGATTTGATCAAAAGCTGACCATCTGTTTTTTCCTCACAGGTTCGAGGCTTACGACGAGCCCTGGAAGAAATCCTTCGACACCGACACGCAGAAGTGGGAGAGCAAGTGGGGATTGATGGATGAGAACCGGGAGCTCAAGGATGGGCTGGTGATTCCGGATTGCGATGGCATGACGGCTGATAAAGCGTATTGATCGATCGATCGGACGTTATGTATGGAATGTTGTGGTTGTTGTTGTTATGTTAGCTGAGTGGGGCGTGAGATCTGGATGTTAGGTCTTGTGGTTTGGGGGTATCTGTTTTTTTTCTTTTTTGGGGCAAGGGGGGAAGTTGGTGTCGGTGTATACCTAAGATGTCTTTGTCTATTTTTCGTTTTCT
>Ga0265797_10008944_pt1 | contig 13181 bp, 12 predicted proteins | sample P2T30metagenome_FD_192433 | JGI IMG/M metagenome (GOLD analysis project Ga0265797, IMG submission 192433) | Plant litter microbial communities from East Loma Ridge, Irvine, California - P2 T30 | ecosystem: Environmental > Terrestrial > Plant litter > Unclassified | place: USA: California... | reverse complement strand
TACAGAACGTCGCCGTAGACCTGACCCAAGCTGACCAGTCCCTGGAGAGGGAACCTCAACGGGTGCCTGAAGATCACCATCGCAGCGACAAGCATGCAGCCTGGTCCCCAAGCGATCGCAGTGATGCTCTCCATGCACAGAACAAAGGCGTTCTGTGTCAGGTAGCGGCTGTCCGAGAACGCGTACTCTTTCCACATCTGTCCAATCCACGTTTGGTGGGTGCCAATGTCCAACACGTTGAAAACGTAGTATCCCTCGAAGAAGATGTGGATCGCGCCAGAAAGGACGAACCACATGGCTGTGAGGAGCTCGACATTCGAAAGGTCGGGCTGCAGACGCTTGGAGACGACGTGGGTGGTGCTGAAGAGGACGGCGCAAGCACCGAAGAAGACGGTCAGAATGGCAGCTACGCTGGCTTCATTGGCGACCCAGCCCTCGACAGTCGTACCCAATGGGTAGTAAGGGTTGGCAGGCTTGGAAAGGATGTCGGAGGCATTGCCAGCGAGGTTCAAAGCGATGTTCTCCATTGATGCGGCGGCCATTGTTGCGGGGTGTTAGGGGTAGCAGGGCGAAGGCATGAACAGGAGCAGGAACAGCAGCAAGGAAGGTTCTCTGGGAATCAGGGAAAAAGGACAATGGCGAGCCAAGAGCCTAGTATGTCATTTACTAGCGGTATGCACTGCCCTTGCCGTTGCCGGCACGTGTTCTCTTCTCCCTGATTAAACAATGGTGATCGCGCGGCCCAGACCGCTGGGACGACCAAGCGCCCAAAGTTCATCGACCCTTACGCGGACTGCACTCCACCAAGGGACACCATCATCTCCGCATTCTCGGCCAGATTGACTTCAACCTCACTTCACCTCCTTCACGTGCTGCCGCTACTCGCGACTTCCATAGTCTCTGCGATGGCATCACGTGCTGTAAACCAATCTTGAACAAGCCTCCAGTATCTGGCCACGTCGTGCCAAACAGCTGATGGCCTACGTAAGCACCATCACATTAGCGAAAAAACCGAATGACATCGGAACACACCACCAGTAATCGAATACAACTCAAGTCGCAACTGCAGCTTCACGAGTTGGCCGTACTCATGGTGAAGGCGTTGTACGTGCGGTAAGATGGCAAAAACGTTCGACCAGAGGAGCTTGAGCCAACCAGTTGGTGCCCGTTGATTTCAGTCCGAAGACCATACCCCGAGTTGCGTTACGCATGCCGCGAAGGCTGCTGGTAGTGTGTCCAAAAGGAAAGGAGGCAAAGGAAAAACAATACGGACCTGGCAGGGATAGCTTGCGTGTATAGTTCACAAAGGCCGGCGTCCCAGCACTAAGTTCCCCAGTCACAAGCATGCGCGGAGCGTTTCTGTCAACCCTGATAGTTACGACAGCTCTGAAGACCGACGTGCGCCCTCACCAGGTGCCCCCGGGTATTGTTCGCAGAACTGCGGTCTAGGATGCACCTTACTCTGGCGGAGGGGAGTCGCTTACAGTGCCTGATCAGGGCCCTGTCGCAAAGCGCTACTGGATCCTCGTAATCGAGGAGAGTCCTGCCGCAAGTAGACAGTCTGCTTGAGCTCGGCCAGGTCTCAGTCACACGCCGCATCAGCTTGGCACTCCTCAAGCCTTTGCTTCGACCGAGTTGCGCGTTCAATCTTCGTAGCTGTCGGAGACTCGAGGTCGGGTGCTACCAAGAGTCTTCTATCCGGAAAAAGACGGGTGAACCGGTGGGAGTGAGAAGGTCGTGGAGGGATTTCGGGTCGAGGGTGGTGGAGGATCATGAGGCTCGAAGCGTGAAAAAGGTGAGGAGGTCACGCATGGGATCAATGATGAAAAAGTGCGGAAAGTGAGCAAGTGGTGCGGACAGGGCACGCGGGCGTTATGCGTTACGCTCTAGTCGGCACTCGGACCACTTCGCGCCAGGCAGTCATGCAGCGGACTCGGAGAGTATGTGACTACCAGTCTTCGTTCACTTCAGCGGCAACTCCCGATGCGGGCAGAACTTCTAAGTTGGATCATTCATGCCGCGATTCCCGCATTCTGGACAATAACATGCGAGCAACGACATCATGGGTGACGAAACCCTGAGCAGGATCGAGGGCTCCAACGTAAAGGCCATCGCTGCAGGTAAAGGTCACAGCTTGAGCAAAATCGGCGTGCTTGATCTATTGCGGACCACGCCTCTAAGACTATCGATTGTGTCCTTATCTCACCGTAAGTGGCATATACATTGACCAGTAATCCGTCGATCGGACCACGACAGGTGTGTTGGTGAGAGAGCAATTGCCGCGAAGGTCTGGATGTGTTTGCAGTCGTCTTGGTCACAACTCGGGACTTCCCGCAGTATTATTTCACTCACAGCTCATAACAAAGCCATTGTCCTGGGCCGAGCTACAGTGAAGCGTTACCCAAAACTGACAACACCTTTGACTACAGGACCATGTTTAACTAATCTTCCATGCTCATATAATCCACCTGCAACTTGATTGTGGTGCCCGTCGCCAACGAGATACACACCACGCCTCCAACATCATGAGCCTCAATCACCTTCGGCCGGAATCGCGCTTCCTCCTAGGCTTTGACTCGCGTTACCTCAGATGGGTTGGTCACCCAGAGGTATTCATGGACGCCGCCGAGATCAAGGACTGGATCGAATCCGTCTATCCATTCTTGCAAGACTGGTACGACGGTTGCCTCTCGCATCCAGAGAACCAGCATCACCTACAGAAAGTCAGAGACGACGTGGACGCTTTCGTGAAAGACATGAACGAAGCGACTTGCGAGCAAGACATGCTTGCGAAGCAGGACAACAAGCTTGTCTTGTGTCCGTCCCACGATCTTCTCCTCGCGAAGTCTTCCAGCTCGCTCCACTTCAGACATTATTCTGCTGCCACCGCGTGCTTGATTGCTCGTTATGGCATTCGCGGCGGAGCGTTTCGGGATTGCAAGGACGAGGGCGGCTGGCACCTTGCCGCCGTGATGTTACTCGTCAGCATCATCGTCGACCTTGGAGACGGAGATCACTGGGCATCGCGGTTCAAAGCAAACGCGAAGGCTGCGGCCGATGCAAAGGCCCGCGAGAATGTTACTGCAAACTCAGACGATGACGGCGCTGTTGCGATACTCGCGCAAAGACTCCACGAACTCTCGATGCAAGCCAATGGCGGGCTCAGACCCAACGATGATCAGATCGAGGCCATGCGACTTCGCATCTCGGCCATGAAATTTTCATAATGATTCGCTGTTCTCAGCCATACGCAGGCCACGGCAACGAAAGAGTTTCACACATGGCATTAAGTTGTGCACCACCACAGCAAGTGGCTCGAACAGAGCTTGGGAGACATATACCAACGTAATCACGAAGACCTTGAACGGTGCACACAGAGGTAGAGATTGCGTGAAAGGAACGTTAACATTCGGCAGTGGGCTGCTGTAGTAGACGTGACTCTTTTAATTCATCATCAGATATACATTCATGCATCGACTCTCCAAAGCAATTACCAATCATCCAGTCAGGGCTCCACTCGTACCCGTGGCCTATCCACTATGAACCTTCCTCCCATGCGTCCATGGAAACCAAACAAGTCAACTCATCGCAAGCGCCCACCAACGATGGACTCGGTACGAAAGTCGGCTGGAAGCTCGAGTTCCTCAAACTCGTGCCATCAGGACCCACAGCTTCGACCATCACCCATCGATGAAATGCGTCTGCCCTGAACATGGTCTCGAATCCTTCTTTGCCCTTGCTTCCAATACTAACGAATTCCTCTCCAATCGCGTCTGCAGCGTAGAAGTTCCAGTTGGCGACGGTAGTAGCGCCGTTCCATGAAACGTAGATCGCGTTTGCGGCCGTCTCATTCTGGGCGTATGAGTAGACATTCGGCTTAGTGTTGGACGGTGTCGACTGCCATTCGTACGAGAAAGCTCGATAATTCATCACCGAGCCTGGTTGTGTCACATCTGCAAACGTAGCGAAGAGTACAGTTTGGTAGTCCTCGTTATCGTCCAGAGCATGCTCGGAGATCGCGCCGATGCTGCCCCAGCCGTGGAATACATGGTCATCGTCCAGGTGCTGGGAGTTTGCTTGAGAATCAGACAGTATGCCGTCTTCAAGAGGAGCGAAGGTCTGAGAGATAAGCGTTGCAGTGCCTTCGTTATGATCGAGGCTTATGACCATACCACAAGATTGAGGAGCTGTCTTGTTGAGACCATTCGAAGCATTGTCAAAGATGGAAACCACCGTGTGCGTTTCATTCTCGCTCCTAAAGCGTGCATCGTGCTGAAATGAGAAGTTGAAACCCTGGCACTCGAAATCGCTTGGCTGGCTTCGATCGGTGCCTGGGCAGCTCAGTCGCCAGACGATGCTCTGGTCTGAAGCATTAATGCTGTAGAGCGAGCTGGTATGGCGAGCAGAAATAAGATAGTCGCCTGTAGTTGTAGATTTTTCGACAGAGTTGATGTGGCTACAGTGCGTCAGTCCTGCTGTTGTTTGGAGCTTCTCCCGTGTGACCGCTAAGCACTCACAAGTAGTCAAAAGGTGTACGCGGTGTCCATCCGTCTCCACCGACATCAGTAGAGTGCGGCATGATGCGAGTGTCGCGAATGTCAACATGATTGGACGAGAACCACTCGAATATCACCCGTCCAGTGGCGATGTCGATCTCTTGGAAGACACCCTGCGTCAACCAGCCCTGCTGATCCATGACGTTGTATGGAGGGTACGAGAGATCAACCGGAATGATGTTGTACGATGTGATCAAAGCCGTCTCGCCGCCTTCGGTCAACCAGAACTCGTGCATATCGACCGGGGTTGTATTGTCGCCTGATTGTACGGAGGCCACAATGCGGTAATCACTGTCGACAATGATGCCCACACCAAAGGCATAACCTTTCTCCTGATTGACAACGACCATACAAAGATGGTCCGAATCCTGGTAAGAGCATACGTGGAAGTTGTGAGTGTTGGCTGCACCGATGAGACCGTAGCCATCCCAGACCAGGTTGCCGAACTTGTCGTAGATGTATGGGCCTGATGCTGAGGCCTGGTAAGGAGACATGAAGATGTAGCCGTTGGAGAAGCCGTCCTGGATCGTCACGTTCAAGGCTGGTGCTCTGGCATGGGGTCGCTGGTCTAGTGTAAGAGGTTTTGCCGTCGTTGAACTGCATCGGTGAAACTTACTGACTTGAAGACCGAGACGGGCGCGCTGCTGTTGTCTTGGGCGAGCACGACATTGCTGCAAACGGCTGCAAGGTACGCTGCAGCTCGTAAGACGGACCGCATATCGCCAAAGTACCTGCAGTCGATCGTTTAACCTTTTTTCGACAGCTTCCTGCGTACCTATTGGCGACAGTCAACCTCGAATGAAAAGGGTGAGCAGATGTGGTCTTCTTATCTGGGCAAGGCACAGTCCATATAGATCCTCTCACCAAAGACAAACAGGCCATCGGCCGGCTAAGAGCGCATAGTGCTAGTCCGGTTGACGGCAGCAGGAGCATGCCAAGGTCCAAGCAAGAGACGGAGGCAGTGACGACGTGCATGTGCCCGCTCCAAGAGATCATCTCGGACGCAACCTCCGAAGTGAGGTGGCCCACCAAGAGGGTGAGCAGCTTGTTTGCTTTTGCATTCCAATGCTTCTGTTGCACTGATTGTGGGGAAGCATTAATCGTGCGAACCTTTCGCTTATACACGTCAACTCTAACTTCACGTCCAGGGAAGCTTCAGCAGCCTTATCCGCTCACGTCCTCTCGATCCGAAATGTGAACACGCACATGACTACGTCAGGAGGATTGCGGATGGTCTTCAGGCGGGCTGCGATGGTCGTTATCCGGAGGGCCAATGACCGTGGCGGCGCCAACGCAGCATGAGTGGACACCATATCTGCCTCGGCTATGCCCGCATCTCCGCCAAGAAGCATACATGTAACTATCGAGCATCAAAAACCTGATTTGCGTATGTCGTATGTGGGTGCAGTTGCGTGGCCTTACGGTCACGGCTGCTCGAATTCGCCGTGACGGTACGTCGCTCACTGTCTACAAGCAACATGGAGCAGACGTTCCTGGTGAATTTGCGCGAACATATGTTAGCTCTTGAACTCTTAAAGCCGGGTCGTGTTCACGACCCGGCGTTAAGCTGTTTCTTCTTCCGCTGCATGCGCACATGTACTCTTCGGATAGATACAGTTGGGTGATGTAGTCTTCGCTATGAGGTTTTGAGAACTATGACCCATCTCATCGCAGTTCTCAACCAACCATTCGTGCATCCCGTAGCACTGAGACATGAATGCTCACGATCAATTGATTTCATACGTGTCATCACTTAGACACTTCATTTGGAGTAGTTCGCTTCACAGAAGCCGACGAGCGCTTCCCCGGCTACCTACGCCTGAACAAAAACACCAGCGACTTCGGTGGCGGCATGACCTGCAAGTAGTCTCGATCTCAGACAGCTTGCACAGCGCGTGATGGTGGGTTGAGAGTCATCGATTTGGTGATAAACTCATCTGGGTATGAGTGAGGAAAACTGACAAAGGCCGACCTCCTAGGGTGACCTTGACCAAGCATGTATTTGCTTTGCTCTGCGTGTGAAAACCATCCAACCGTCACTCCTCTCCGTCCCCTTCTCTACATCTGCAGCCTCTACGTCCCTGCATCAACTTCTGAGGTGACCCGAGGTTCACTTGCGGGTCAAGGTTCGTCGTATCCAGTTCTGTCATGCTTTTTGTCGTTCATTCACGGTCGTTCGCGAAGAGGTGGAAGAGTTTTTGTTGGCATGTCCGGTCATGTCAGATCGTTAGGTTGTTCGCTTACTGGGGGCAGGCGGCCTGGACGTGGCCGGGCTGCTTGCAGCGGTAGCAGACGCGCTCCTGAGTGATCTCAGAAGGGCAGTCACGGGAAAGGTGACCGGTCTCGCCGCCTAGTAGTGAAATGTCAGTCTGAGTTCATAGTCATCAAGGTTCATGGATGAAACATACAGTTGTAGCACTTCTGGCCCTGGGTGCAGTCGCGGCTCATGTGGCCGAAGCCACCGCAAGAGTAGCAAGTCTGGCCACCCTGCTGCTGGCCACCGAATCCACCGCCGAAGCCGCCACGGCCACCGCCGTAGCCACCCTGCTGCTGACCGTATCCGCCACCGAAGCCGGCACCGCCCTCACGGCAGTTGCGGGCAATGTGGCCGACCTTGCCGCACTTGTAGCACTCCTGGCCGCCACCGGGGGCGCCGCCAAAGCCACCACGGGCACCGCCAGCAGGGGCGGTAGGGCACTCGCGGGAAAGGTGACCGGTCTCGCCACACTGGTAGCAGGTCTTCTCCTTGGCGGGCTCAGTGCACTCGCGGGAAAGGTGACCCTGGTTGCCGCAGTTGTAGCAGGTGGGGGTACCCTTGGAGGGGCACTCGCGGGCCTGGTGAGAGGGGTCGCCGCCTGTGAGTGGAGGTGTCAGTAATGGTTCGTCAACGTGGTGCAATGCGCAGTCGCATTGGTATAGACAATGGCTCGTGCGCATGTCCAGCTCGGTTTGCGTCGCGACGAGAGAGGCGAGTATAGCAGCCGACACAAACTCTGCATCGTGCGGGCAGCAGTCGAGCGGCGGCTGGCGGTGGGATGTTCAGCGGATGCGACTCACAGTTGTAGCAGGCGCGGCCGCCGGTCATGCCGCCTTGGGCAGGTGCTCCAGTGTTGTACTCCATTTTGATGATGTGTGGGTGTATGTGGTGGTGATGTTGTTGTTTTGCGGTGGTGATGTTGGTGGCAGGTTTTGGAGCGGCGAAGCGTTTAGTCGGTAAACGCTTGGAAATTCGAATTCCCCACTCAGAGCGCGGCTCGCTTGAAGATCCCAGTGTGCAGAGTTGTGGAGAAGAGTGGAAGGGTGCAAGGGCTCCGCGCGACGATTGCTGTCCGAGCTTGGTGGTGCGTATGTATTGTGTTGTGGTTGTGTTGGGGATGTTGTTCACAAGCTGGCGGTCAGTCTGCGCATCCAAACGATACAAAGCATTCACGCAGTGCAACGCGCCTTCCTCGCCACGTGCTGCCTGCTGACCTCGTGCATCGTGCCTCGAAAGTTTTCCTGAGGCGCAAACGTTGCCGCTAATGCAGCGTCCCGCTCCCGCTGAGCCCACTTCCAGGGTCTGCTCGTGGAAGCGTGGGAGCGTGGGATGTCTCGCGGTCTAGCTTCGCATTCCGTACTGTGCATTATGCCACTGAAAGCACCTTACGGAGTGTGAATCTAGGCCGCAAGGATGTTCAGAGCCAGGACCATACAACACCTCATTGTATGTCCCACTAGCCCGGAACGTCGTATGCACCCATGCATACCACGAGGAGATCTTCAGTGTCGTCGCGGTCTGGACTCGGATCCCACCATTTGAGCTGGCCATGCCAACACTGAGATAGAGGCTGCGCTCCTTGCGAGAGCCTCCATCTGTGCGTCTCCCATCCAGGGTGGTCCTTTGCAAATGGCTGTAGTACTGCCCCGAGAGGTGCCTGCTCTTTTGTGGCTGTTACTCGCAGTGCAGTCGAACCTGATATCTCCTTCGTCACTCCATCACCAAGAGTTGCTGCGTTGCCGTCGAGAGCGGTTAGACTGCATGTATCCACTGCGTAGGCTTCGAATTTGCTGTTCCTGATGCGTAAGTGTTGTGCTTCCAGATTTTGAGCACGAAAGAGACGAGCATGTCCAGGCACGCAACGCACACAATCATTCTGCGTCGTTGGCGTTCATTCATTCATTCATCATCATGTAAAGTCATATACAACTAACGCCTGCCTCCCTTGGCTTTGCTCCTTGAGCACCACCACGTTTTCCTCGTCAAAAGCAATCCAGCCTCGAGTAAGCGTGAGCTCGTCAGGGTCACTATCGGTATCGTTTGTCGGTGATGTTCCAGTAGATTCGCGGTTGACAAGATCAAGGCCAGCCTGAGTAGCATCGGAGGAGTCGACTTTTGTCTCAGGCTGTACGCGCACGCTCAGATCACCAACAGCCAGCCGTTTGCGCGCTGACAAGGAGCCAAACCCTCCTTCGAGCTCCCAAACGCGCAGCTCGTCGCCCCGCTTGCTAATAGAGACAGCCTTGCCCCGTCCTCCAACGTGTGCCCCAGAGACAGAAGAGGTATGGCCCCAGAGTCGACTGCCAGCGCTGATTGATAGAGAGTCGGCAGTGGAAGACACCAGGTAAAGTGTGAGGGTGTTGTCCGGATGGGATACCAGTAGATAGGGATGTGTATAGGACAGCGAAGTCGGCTTCGAGTGTATGTGACGAAGTTCCAGAGTTGTTGAAGTTGCAAGTCCGACACTTGCTGGTGTGAGATGTGTGGTCATTGGTCGGGTGGCGAAGGCGAGTGGACGATAGTGCTGATCGATGGCGGATGATATCCTAGATTCAAGCAATTCACCAGCTTCTGAAAGCTTGACTTCTTGTACCCCCACTGTCCATCCAGAGAGGTAGGTAGGTATCGCGTACGCGATGGAGACCACGACCGAGCCCGAAGTAAGTCTCAACGAGGTGGTCAAGGGAGGCCAGACGGTATGTGACTTGAGCGAGTGTAGTAGCTGTGGAGGTCCAGGCGTGCTGCTTGCGGATTTTGGCGGATCGCACCTGTAGAGCGACAAAAGCTGAGTCGCGGTCATGGTCACGATATAGGGCCATGCCACTGCTACCGAAGAGACCACTCCGTTGATCGATGGCTCGTGGCTATAAGTATGAGAGAAGTTAGATGAAGCATGGTCCAAAGAGAACATAGCAAATGAGCCATCTTCAAATCCTATGACCACGCGTGACAGTTTGCCGTCATTTGAGACCGTATCGACAGCAAGTGATGTGGGAGGTGCACGTTGCTTCTTGTCGAAGTGCTTTTGAGCAAGCAAATTTCGATCACTCTTTGCTGACCATGCTCGCAAGCCGTCGTCGAGGCTGGCCATATAAATAACCCCATCATGCATCTGCACAATGACAGGCGGTACTGGCGCCTGCTCTGCCACCTGTATTTCATTGACGGCGCAGCTCCCACTAGTCCAGTTGTGCCGCAGTTTGTACTGTCGCTTCCAATTTGTCCTGCCTCCTCTTTTAATCAAGTGCTCATCATCTAGCCACTTCGAAGCCTTGGACGCAAAGTGTAGATTCTTCTCGGCAGTCGCAACGTCTTTGAGACCTGGTAGACGGCTCGCTCGTGGCCTGACAAAGCGATCGTAGTAGTGTTGCTTCCAGAGTTGACCGTCGCCAGCCAGCACGCGATATTTGCGCGAGAGTCTACATGTTTAGCACAGAAGTAGAACAGTGAGCAAACGAAGACTTACCTCTGACATGTTGCAAGCTGGGAGACAGGGAGGTAGGACAGTACACGCAATAGCAGTTCGTCGCTGAGGTGTGAGAGATGGTCTCTCACCGCAGGACGAATGCGCTTGGCCTCATGAGTGGCATCGAGGTCGGCCTCGTCTGCGCGCCTCTTAACCATCACGTCTGAACAGCACAGGACGAGTGGGAATACTTTTGAACAGACACGAGGGAGAAAGCCAACATGGTAAAGCACCTTGATGTGGCGGGCTTTGTCGGCAAAGCGAGTCAGGATGGCGTGCACGCCAACAAGGGCTCGGGAGGAAGAAGATCGACGAATCTTGAGTGCAAGTGCCGAAAGTCTGCAGCCTGAGGCCAGGGACACCGCGCGACTGCACGCGTCTTGCATCAATGTGATGGTCACATTGAATCAGCACATACATTCGTCTCGTGTCGCGCATTGGAATCTTTGGTGATGCTGTAACAAATATATGCGACATCAATATGTCGGCAGCCAAAGTCAGACGAGATGCAAATATCACGCCGGTCTCTACACCTCCAGGCCCGCAGCCCTCTGACAATGCATTCCGCACTATCCTGGCAAAGAGGGCAGCTCGCATCGATGAGCTTGAGATAGAAAATGCGGATCTCCAGGCTCGACTCGAGGACGCCTTATCACGCGATGAGCCTAACCTGGGCGAACAAACACACCCAGATGTCACAGTCGCCACTGCGACTACAGCGGAAGACGACTTTACTGTTCTCAAACGGCAGTACGAAGACCTGGAGGCACGCTACGAGAAACTGCAAGCTGAGTTTGATGCGCGCGAGAAGTACGTGCAATCGGCCACGAGGAAATATAGAATGGCGAGGGACAGTGCCAAGGCGTGGTCAACCTATGTAGCAAAACAGCTCAATGCCCATTCGAGTGAACATGCGCATCAGACGCCGCGCGGGCCTGACACGCTTCTGCCAGTCCCACCGCCGCCAATGCCTCAAGAAATCAGCGGTATCGACCTTACGCCGAAGCCTCTCCGTCCAGTCACTCCAGAGGTAGCTGGCGTTCCAAACGAGCCGCCTAAGGACGACCACGTTATTACAACATCGTCAAAACAGGCAGAGACGTCCAGCACGATCAACGCGAACATGCGATCGTCGCCTTCAAGCTCACAGTCCAAGCGAATAACTTCAAGCCAAACAACAGAAGACGATCAAGCTGAGGTCAGATCGTATGCAGTCAAGACTGAGCCGTGCAGTGACGAAGAGCCAGTGGTAGTGCGGGAGAACATCTTGAAACGTCGAAGGAACGAGTCGGCCAATGCAATGCCTCCACCACGACGCATCAAACAGGAACCCGCGTCTCCTAAGAGACCCGGCTCGGCAGAGGAACCCATCGAATTGAGATCTGAGGAATGGAGCAGTCCCACCACCAGGGCGCGTCCGTTGATTCGTATGGAGACTTCGGATCTGGACGCTATGCGTGGCACATTTCAAACGCCTCGCAAACGGAAATTAAAGGAAGAATCTCGAGCAAGATCTGAGGAGCGATCGAATGCAACACTGCATCCACCAAGGCACCTTGCTCGTAACTCTTCGTCTTTGTCAGACAGCGATATTCCAGATCTTCCCCCACTGCCACTAGCTTTCGAGCAGGCAGAAGACGTCGCGAACACACGCCCAAAAGCCACTTCCGACAAATATACTACACCAATAGAGAGGTCCTACGGTCGGCAGCGTGGAGCTCTCGGTCAGCTAAGTCCCAATGTTCCGACGAACCCGCAGACGGCTAGGAAACGTCGACGTAGTTCTGAGGAAGATGCTGGTAAGGTCGGCATGCTTGCCGAGGACGGCGATGAAACTACCAGCCAAGTCACACCAAAAGCGGAGAATGCCTCAGCAAAAACGCCGGCAAGTAACCGTCTGGATGCGATGCTCGAGAATCCAACACCAGGTAGACAACCCCTCAGTGCACGTCGGGTCGCGCCAGACACGGCGAAACGAATTCGTCCACCAAGACCACAGCATCGCAATGAACCAACAAGCCATAGCAAGACAGCAGTGTCTTCAACATCAAAATATCATCGTCCAACAGGTCTCGAAAAGTCACCACCACCAATAAACCCCGAATCCGAACCTCTGCGTTCTAGACCACTGCAACAACTGAGACCACACAACTTCCGCATCAACCCTGCCTTCGCTGACAGCGACTATGCCTTCACCGATCCCATGAACAGGAAGACCAAAGCCGCCCGCCGCTGCCTACCAGGCTGCATCAATCCAGCCTGCTGTGGCGAATTCCTCGACGCAGCCCGCCACGGCTTGCTTCCGCCTTCCTCCAAATCCGACGCCCAAGTCATCGAAGAAATGTTCGGCTCCTCCTATGCCGAGATCATGGCCGCGTACCCTCCGTCAAGACACGCGGAACTCCTCATTCAGGCGCGCGCGCAAGACTTTGCTAATGAGCATGGTAAGCACCGCAAGACGTTTGAGCGCGCGGCGACGCCGCCTGGGTTCTGGCGGACGGAGATGCCGAGCACGCAGGAGGAGCTGGAGGACCGGCGGAAAGCGGAAGAAATGGAGAGGATGAAGACGGAAGGAATGTGGAGAGAGGCTATGAGAGGTGGTGGCAGGTGGCTGTTCAGGGATGAGTGAGAGGCTGTGGCTCGTGGGGGCCGGAGAACCGAGTGAGCACGTTTCGATTTACATGTACTTGTACGATGTACCTATAGTTGAGGGTCTCGTCATACTGACGGAAGCTCAAACAGCGCAGAGTCCCGTCGCCAGCGCGGGACGCAGCATCGTCCTTGATCCAACAGAGCAGAACGGTACGCTAAGCAGAAAAATAGATGGGAGGCAGCTCCGGTTTCCAAGCACTTCAATCGAGAAGCTCTACACTATCTTAGCTTACACAACCTTTTACCTAAC
>Ga0265797_10008942_pt1 | contig 13183 bp, 12 predicted proteins | sample P2T30metagenome_FD_192433 | JGI IMG/M metagenome (GOLD analysis project Ga0265797, IMG submission 192433) | Plant litter microbial communities from East Loma Ridge, Irvine, California - P2 T30 | ecosystem: Environmental > Terrestrial > Plant litter > Unclassified | place: USA: California... | reverse complement strand
ATTGGCAGCGCTCTCGCGGTCGGCATCGTTGTGCCATACGACAGCAGAAAATTGGCACTTGTACTATCTGGATCCGCCGACAGTGGTACAGCGGGAGCATCGCCATACGTTATCGCCATGTCTAACATGGGCATTACAGTACTACCGCACATTGTCAATGCTCTCCTACTTACGAGCATTTTCTCTGCTGGGAACACTTACTTCTTCGCCGCCTCCAGAGCACTCTATGGGCTTTCCCTTCAAGGCCGCGCCCCGAGATGCTTACCGACTTGTACCAAGCGAGGAATACCGATCTACTGCTTCGTGGTGGTTGTGCTGTTCTCCTTCCTTTCGCTACTGCAGTTGTCTCATGGAAGCTCTGTTGTACTCGGATGGTTGATCAACCTGGTCACAGGAGCATCGCTCGTCAGTTATGTCGTCATGAGCATAACTTACATCTGTTTCTACCGCGCTTGTCAGGCTCAAGGATTCTCCCGTTCCAAGCTCCCGTACGTTGGCCGGTTCCAACCCTACAGCGCCTACATCGCCATGGTTGCTCAGGGCGGCATCGCCTTATGCTTTGGGTACACGTCATTTCACCCTTGGGACACTGGCTCATTCTTCATTTCCTATGCTATGGTCATCTTGTCGGTTCTTCTGGTCATCGGGTGGAAGGTAGCTAAGAAAACGACTTGGAAGCGCTCGCAGGATGTCGACTTGCTCTGGGAAGACCCGGAGATCTCGGCTTATGAAGCTGCTTGTACAGATACACCTACCGGCTTCTGGCGCGAGATTGTTAACCTGGTGCGGGTAGACAAAATGCTCAAGATGCGTGGTTCGCAAGTGTGATAGTAGTGGAATATCCAATAGCAGGCTTACAGTAGTCCAGAGCAGGCAGGAGTGCCGACACCGAACTGTGACGACTTGTGGACTGTACTGATTACCTCAGGCATGAGGTCGAGTTGGCTTCATGCAGGAAGAGCAAGGGTCATGTTTCAGGGCACATGCGTCTTCAATATAATGCTTATACCCGAACTAGTCGAAGAAGTGGAAGTAGAGCCTTGGAAGAATAGACAGCCTACTAGGGCTACGACTCCTGAGATCGAGGATGGAGGAGACGAAGAAAATGAAAACATTATATCTGGCAGCAAGAGTGATAGTATAACCATGGCAAGTAGTAGGTCAAATTCGTGATAGATTAGGTTAGGTTGGGCCCCTACGTTCCATATTTGCTGGGACTCGGGGGCACCAAACACTCGGTCCCTAGCTTGCGACTGCAGGCCACAAGGCTATCAATTTCCGCTACCTGGTATAATGCATCTGCATCAAGTACAGGTGCGCCCAAAGCCCGCTCGAAGCCTGCCTTATCTCCTCCCCTCCCAAGCTGTTCACCATCATTGCTCCGTGTTTGGCCGAGATTGGACTGAAATATGCCGGCAGCAGAGAATGGTAGGAAATCTTCATAAGTCTGTGGTGAAGCACGCAAGACGCCACTCTTGAGTAGGCTGTTTACTGAGCAAGGATCATGGATGTGTCCGGCACTGAGCTCGCGGTCGTCAACCACAGAGTAAGTGCAATAAACAAGTCTTTGCTCGACAAGGGCCGCCCATTGATCGGGAAAGTCTTGGAAGACGCGCCGCAAGATCTCATCGGTTTTTGTAGGAGTTGCATGTGTGTGGCGCGACTCTTGCGTAGCACGGCTGAGCAATTGATCGTATAGTCTGCGGCCGCGTGGAGTCACCGCCGCGCCACGCTGTTCGATCTCTCCGAATCGGGCGCGATGGTATCCTTCCATCAGCGAGGAGGATGTAACTTGCCTGTTGGTCGTAGACGGAAATTGAACCCTCTCCTCCAAAGCCAAGAAACTCGTTTGTCTCAACAAGATCGGGATCGATCGCAAAGGAGGTCCTTCGATGCGACTCTTGACAGCCAACCCTTGTGCCTTCATTTCGCTGTGCGCCATGTCGATATCGAGAGTTCGTGGTGTGAGATGATTGATGTGCGCACTGGCAAAGCATGCCACATCCGCTATGATGGGGTGCTCCCCTTTCAACTTCAAGTAGTCATCATGGGACGTCGTTGTAATTGGTTGCCACATGAAGGTCTTCATCGCCTCGGCGATAAAGGCCGTCCCCTGTTCTGGAGTGAAGCCGTGCTGCGTCTCACCAACGTCGATCAGCTCCATGAGCGCTGGGCTGAAGATGGAACGGCGCGAGAGCAGCCACATGGCAAGTTCACGTGCAGAAGGTGCCAGGAGTTCAGGGCGTAGGAGCGTGGTGAACATCCGGAAGGAATTAGAGGCGAGAGCTTCTGGTGTCAATGGACGAAACGCCGTGGCATGCATAGGCAGGCTGGCGACAGAGAGATCGTAGTAGCCGACTGGATGAAGACCTATCAGAGCGAAGAGGCGCCGCATTGTCCCCAACTCTTGAGGCGTTCCAACGCGGATTGCGCCATGCCTCTCGAGATCGAGTCTCGTGCTTTCGTCGAGCCAGTGTACAGCCTCGGGAGTTTGGTGCTTTGTATCGAGAACATGCTTGTTGGTCTCTTGTACAATTTGCACTAGATCTCCGTAGAGCGGGACTTCTGCTTTGTACATGGCTGACATGGAAAGTGCGAAGGCACTACGAAGGTCATCCTGGCGGGAGAAGTTGTGGCTGGGCGTATCTGGCGAAACAATCGCAGGCATGCTGGGAAGATGAGGGGATGATGATGTCGACTTTCTCTACCTCCCCCTACGATATTTCAAAGGTTATATGGCTGCCTAGCATATGCTCGCTGTCGTCTGCTTGATACGGCACTATGCTGTCGACAGCTACACATGGCTGCACGTAGCTTGCTCTAGTCCGCCATTTTAAGATGGCACAGACACGGTCTCATATCTCTTGCCTATTCCGGAGGTTACTGCGGCAGATATGACGCCGAGCGAATGCTCGCTCTCACGGGCTGCGCTACGCTGCTGTACTGTCGGTAGCTTCAAAGGAGATGCCAAAGTCTGTGGTGCCAAGATGGTACATATACAATCTCATATCTCTTGCCTGTTCCGGAAATTACTAAGGCAAATATGACGTTGAGCGAATGCTCGCTCTCATGAACTCCGCTATGTCGCCGTACTGATTGCTAAGTTGGATCGTTGTGGTCGTAATCGGACAGGATGGCGCAGTGCTTGACAGAAAACTCAGACCAAATAGCATAACCAGTTTTGTCCGCCGAGAGACGTGACGATAAAGGTATGAAGCCTGCACAAGTGCCCAATACATTTGAGTGTGGGAGAAACATGATTCGTGTTACATCTAATCCTATAACTTTGCATTTGAAAGCGCACCCGTAATTATGCTCTTAACAACAAGATAATCTTCTAGACCATACTTACTTCCTTCTCGACCGAAGCCGGAGAGCTTGACGCCGCCGAATCTGGATTATTGTCAGTATCGCACCTCCCCAAGATCGAAGCGCGGTTCACTTACGGTGAAGAAGAATCCGAAATCACGGCCGTGTTGATAGCAACCATGCCTGTTTCCAATCTCTGGGAGACGCGATGGGAGCGAGCCAAGTCCTGAGTCATGACATAAGAAGCAAGCCCAACCTCACAGTCGTTCGCTCGACGAATGACCTCGTCTTCACTTGTAAACCTGGCTAGCGCAGCGATTGGGCCAAAGGTCTCTTCTTGCATTACTAACATGTCGTCTGTGACATCTCCCAACACTGTCAGCTCATGGAAATTCTTGCCGTGACTCGGCAAAGTCGAGCCACCGAGTAATACACGCGCGCCACGCTTGGTCGCATCAGTGATGTGAGTTTTGACTTTGGACGTTCCCATTGTGAGTGGACCGTGTGTCACCGCAGGATCGCTGCCGTCGCCGATAAGTGCCTTGCTCGCCTCCTCGGCTAGGCGCTTGCTGAAACTCTCGTAGATGCTGTCCTGGACATAGAAGCGGTTTGCACAAACACATGTTTGACCGGTGACCTTGAACTTGCTGATCAGAGCACTTGCAACTGCAACCTCCAGGTTGGCGTCGTCGAAGACAATGAAAGCAGCGTTCCCGCCAAGCTCCAAGCTGAGTTTCTTCAGTGTGCCGCTGCATTGTTTCATAAGAAGCTTTCCGACTCTAGTCGATCCTGTAAAGGATAATTTCTTCACTTTTGAAGACTCACAAAGTATGAGGCCTAGCTTGGACGTATTCTCCAGTGCCGTGACCACGTTGAAGACGCCCGGAAAGACACCCGCACGTTCCAAGATGACCGCCAGTGCGTTTGAGGAGAAAGGCGTCACCCCGTCTGACTTCAAGATGACAGTGCATCCAGCTGCGAGAGCCGCGGCCACCTTGCGGGCTCCCATTGCCAAAGGGAAGTTCCAAGGCGTGATCAGGCCGCATACTCCGATTGGCTCTTTGTGTATGCGAAGAGATAAGTCTGGGTTGGAGTGCGGTACGACGTCGCCATAGACGCGAGCAGCTTCCTCAGAAAACCATTCGAGGTAGGTGGCAGCCATCATGACCTCCCCTTCAGCGTCAGCAGCTGATTTGCCGTTCTCGGCCGTGATGATTCTGCCCAAGTCGACTTTGTTTTCGACCACAATGTCGTATGCTTTGCGAAGGATGCGACTTCGCTGACGACCAGAAAGGCTTTTCCATGCCCAGGCTGCGTCGTGGGCGGCTTGGATGGCGTCTTGCAGGTCGCCCGCAGTGCACTCAGGACATCGACCGAGGAGCCCTCCATGTGCAGGATTTGACACCTCGAATTGCGTATCGCAATTGGCGCTGATCCATTTGCCGCCGATGTATGCTGCTTCGACGAAAAGACTGCGGTCTTCCAGGGCAATGGTATGTGTAGCCGCCATTATTGTTGTAGGGTAGTTCTGTTGATTCACGAGCTTGTATCTCGGAACATGTGGTGCTCTGCTCAGTTCACCAGACACAAGAGTAATAAGGAAATCAGCTTAGTTACACTATGTTTCCAATTATCCGTACACTATGCGGCGATGCCCAATTAGGCAGGACAAGTGAGACGGGCGCCTAGACCCGCTAATGTCTGGAGAGCACGAGGCTGTTGAGGGAAGAGGAAGGTTCTTCTTAGCCTCTAGATTCTCGGAGCCACGCAAGAGCGTACTCGTAACTTTGATACGCGCGTCACGCAACCATTCTATCTACCTTATCATCAGACCCCGCATGTTATCTCCACGATAAATGTAGTGACGCCGGAGGTTCTAGCTTCGACAAGTTAAAATTTCCCGCCTTCCAACAGACTGCCCCGCTATTACAACGCCGAACTCCTTATGTACGGAACTACACAACTGGAGTGGCTGTACTGACAGCCGATATTAGCCACATGCCATCGTATAGCACTGCGCTCTATGACTATGGCACGATCATTGTGTAGCATGAACGCACCCCTTAATACCGATCACCATTACTTCTCACAACCGTTGACTTGTAGTCCAGAACAATGGGTCCTTCAAAGCAAGGGCATATTCCCAAGATCAAAGGTGAGCAGCGCGTTTTGCCGTTTCACACTGGACTCGCTGATGAAGGCAAGGATGCCACGAGTGCTCACAGCGTCGCATTGATTGCGATCGAAAACAACCGTCTTGCAACAAATGCACTAGGCGAGGCATTGCATGCAGTGGACTAGGCATGCGGGTTCGCTTCCAGGACGACATGATCAGACAGAGTAGCAGCTGGGAAGCAAGAAACTTGTCAAGGCGCAAGCAAAGCAGGGTGCCAAAGACAAACAAATCCATCGGTGCGCAGGCCAAGACTGCAGAAATGTTCAGCGGAACTACAAGTGGCGAGCTCACTCAGGTTGACGGCCACGATCTGGACGATATCGAGGCTGCTGTTGCTTCCCTCAGCTACGAGAATTACGAGGCAATAATTAACAATGCATCGGTGGAGCGAGCTGGACTCGAATTGATGACATACTTTGACTCGTCTGCCACAGAGTCGCCGCTCGTGATACGGTACGACAGCCCACGTCTACCACAGACTCCGACTGCTGCGATCAGTGCAGTTGAAGTCTTCTTGCTGCAACATTGTAAGTAAGATCATGTGTTGCAATGCCAAAGGTCGCTGACAGTATCTTCAGTCGCAAACGAGGTCGCCTTGGAGTTAGTCGCCATCGATGATCAGCGCAATGGTTGGCGATACTTGGTCTTACCCATCGCTAGAAGTGATTGCCTCATTATGAGCTCCGCACTGGCAGCAGCGGCCTTTCACTTCACCAGCAATGTTAGTAAAGACTTCGTCTGTCCGCTCATTTTCTACCAGTCTGCGATCGCCGAGCTACGGCACCGCCAGGATATCAGATCGTATTCCAACCAGGGTCAGCAGATTATCATATTGTCCTTGCTGACTCTGTTGGCCACTACTATGGTCAGTGGCTCGGTGGACTTTCGGATCATCCTGCAATTGATAGAGGCTGCTTGGAACGCCGCCGGAGGTGAAGCAAGCTTGAACGTTGGGGAGCTCGGTGTTTTTGTCACACGCCAGTATCGGAAGTAAGTCGACCCATCTCAGCAGAATCTTCGTTGACTAATGGTCTCAGATATCGAGGCTATGCTGCTCCTCAACTCAGCTTGGACGAGGGAGTACAAGTGATTAGGTATACAGCTACCCACGACCTGAAGAATGCTCGTGGTTGGGACGACTTCAGATCATATCTCCCTCTATATCCACAGCACAGCGCAAGTCTGTCGCGCGTCATGCGGCTTACCCAACAAGCCTGCACCCTTTACATGGAACGGCTAGCAGCTGGACCTGCTCATCCGCCACTGTTTCGGAGAGTCGAAAGCATACGAGTTGATCTGCAGGCTCTCCCGCCAAACACGCCTGTAAACCATGTTCTGGTTTGGACGACTTTTTTGGCTGCGGCTGAGAGCTCTACAGTCGAACAACAGGAGTTCTTCCGGGATTTACTTCTGAAGCACCATAAGCGAAGTGGCTTTGGGAATATCCTCTGCACGATAGATTTTCTATCACATTTGTGGACAAAGAGAAATCTTCAAAATTGGGTCGATTGGATAGATCTGCTTCCTAAGCTTCCGTTCTTTATTGTCTAGGATTGCGAGGCGTTTTCGAGTGAGAAGGGTATGTCGAGCTTTCCGTTGAGCTTTGACAGGGCGATGTCGACGATGTTAGACACCAGTTCTCAGACAATGTGCAGGACGAAGAATTGCGGGTAGCCAGTCGTCATCCGGTTGAGCACTTTCTCGTCGCGGTTAGCCCAGCCCACGGTGTCGTTCCGCGTCGGGAGAGAAACGCTGACTCCCGCAACTCCGTGTGGTCTACAGGGGGAGGGATGTGCCAATCTTGAGGATTCATGGGATTTGCATTGGCAGTGTCAAAGTCGAGTTGGGGTAGAAATGAAACTAAACTAGCGAAGGAAGGGAACGTGTTACCACTGTATAAAATGTCTCCCGTCACCGCACAGGCTGATGTTAACAGGTGGTGATTGCTGCCAGAGTTACTCTTCCCTTACAACCGGAGCCAGTGGCATTGAAAGAAAGCGCATCAGTTACGCAGTCCAATCAGACTGCACTGCACTACCATTGAAAGCAACATGACGCGCTCGGCGCCTACGACAAGTCCAAAAACACCTCATGTCGTGCATGAAAGCCGTGTATTGCCTTCAAATTGTCGACAGCCGAACGGCGAAGTTGCTTTCCCGCTCTCGCTGCTGGATGCGACGACCTCTTCAACTCGGCCGTAGCGACCACGTCGTTTGATGAAGATGACGGATTTGACAAGGCTTCATTCTTGGCCTGACGCTTCCAAAGTGAGCACGACGTGTAGATATTCAAAGCTTTCGACTCGAGACCTTTGTCTTCTATAGTTAGTAAGACGACGTTTAAGAACCTAACGAGTCGAGCGTCGCACAATATACGATGAGCAGAGCGCCGCGCGAGAGACTAACGAGTTGAGCGCCTTACCGGAGTCTAGCGAGCCGTTATAGAGGCTATCTGTCGCGTGTGGACCGTCACATAATCACAAAAGCGCAGATTTAGCGAGCGCTACATCTCTGTGATAGGAGAAGGCACCACGCTCAGTACGGCTGACACAACGGTATAGCTCGACTGCAGCGGAAGACAAGAGTGGGTGTCGAAGACCTCTCAGTTCGTACCATTCTTATCAGGCACGCGGCACGCCGATTCAACTTCAGGCGGAGGTGAGTACTGTTCAAGTAACCGGTCTCAACTTCTGGTATGGTCGCGAACGAGAATAGGCGCAGCAATCAATATGCCCATCAAGATGAGACGCCCAGAGGGCGCTATTCGCTGTGGTTGACAGATGAAGACTGTTATGTCAGTGCTGTCGAGAGCGAAGGCGCTAAAGAGCCGAAGCGAAGCCTCTGAGACGCCGGTGCCCTAAAAGAAGAAGTGCACACCGTCGCTTCAACAACTCCACACCCCAGAACAGAATCTCACTATCGTTTCCTGCACATGGTACATGATCGGGTTGAGGCTGTGAGTGTCTGGAGGCGAGTGCCAGGTGACAGATGGAACCGTTCAAAAGGAAGGCGACAACGCCCGATTGTTGCAAAGGTAGGTACAGCTCACTTCCATTCTTTCCTCAAGACCAGCTAGCTGTCTCGACATCGTTTCTTCAGCACTCCGTCACTTGCTTAACCGTCACTCATTCATTGCGACAAACGCATACGCCATGCCGATGCAGAGCGCCATGCTCCGCGCCGCCCTGTTGACCAGTGGCCTCGCTGTGCAGAGCGCATACGCTTACACCCAAGTCAACGTTCCCTCGCCTTTTATGTACAAGAACATCGATCCCATCGTCTTCCCCGGCGAGCAGGACAAGTCCCACCTTCACTCCTTCTTCGGCTCCGATGCCGTCACGGTCAGCACCACCACCAGCGACGAGCTCAGGGCCGGCTGCACCAACGCCGAGAACCCCAACGATCTGTCCGTCTACTGGGTTCCAACACTGCTGTACAAGTCGGCATCTGGCGCCCTCGAGCCTGTTCCTGTCGGTCGCTTCAGCGCATACTACGGGTTGGGAGATTCGCCAGCCGAAGTCCCAATCCCGGATAACCTGGCCATGCTGGCCGGTGACGCGAAAGCCACCACATTCGACGATATGCCTGCTGAAGCGCACGCGACATGGGCGTGCGAGGGCGATGCTGCGAGCCCGCTCGACGCGAATGGCTTCCCCAGTGAGGGATGCTCCGCCATTCTGCAGCAGCTTCTTTACTTCCCCAATTGTCAGTATCCTCGTGCCTAGAACATCCACTTGAACTCCCGCTAATTGCCACCACAGGCGTCAACACCGAGACCCTCGAAACAGCATACAAGTCCGGCTCCCCCGGCCGCTACGGCGCCTGTCCCACCGGCATGAAAGCCATGCCTCAGCTGCGCTTCTCCATCCGCTATGACCTCCGTGGCGCTCTCCCTAACGGCTGGACCGGCACCGCCCCCCTCCAGCTTGCCAGCGGCAACGCGTACAGCTCGCACGGCGACTTCATCAACGGATGGACAGAAGAGGGCGGCAAGGGTCTGGTTGAGGCGACCGCGCAGAAGCAGAAGTACATCTCGGTGAACGGTGATCTCGGAAAGGACGGCGACAAGCCTACCTGCAAGGCGACTGATGCCGATCCCAAGAACGGAACGAGCGACTACGCCCAGAGTGTTGCGGCTATGAGCTATGCAGCATTGCACAAGCTCAAGCGCGAGGTTCCCGCGGTCGGGTGGACTTCAAGGAGCAGGATGGCGAGGAGCGCTTGAGTGGTGTATTCAAGCTTACGGTGGAAGCGATGCAAATAGTTGTAGGTAATTAATAATAGAGGCTCAGCCGCGAAGCTGGTCTTGAACCTTGTTCGGGAACCGGTTCTTTCCATGCATCCAGGCTGTATTTCGCGCACATATAACTCAAGCTCAGTCGACACAGTCCGGTGTTGCTTCGTTTCGATAGAGTCTGCTCAAGCTGGCTGTGCTGCCCGCACTAGTTGGGAATGATGAACCATGGATTGGTAGCTTCAATCCTTCGCCGATCACAGCTGACAGTCGACATCCAGTTTCATCGAAGGATGCAAAGCCTAGATATGACTGTCTCGGTACATGGCCGAAGAGTTAGGTATATATGCTGAGGCAAAATCCAGTAGAAGCTTCCTTTCAACACGTCTTCTCTACTTTAAATAACAATATCTAGGCAACTTCCTCCGCCTCAGCCACGATGAAATTCATCCTAGTGACCCTCATCTTTGCCTTCAAAGCAGCAGCCATCGCTTTCTCCCCACCTGGACATAAGGGAGACACGACAAAAACGCTACACGAGTTCCCTAACGGGACATGGGTAGAAAATCTGGCCGTCAGATCAAACGGCAACATCTTAGTCACGCTTCTGTCTTCACCCGAAGTATGGGAGATTGATCCGCGCCGCGAGAACTCAGCAAAACCGATCTACCACTTCCCCAACTCAACGAGCGTTCTCGGAATTGCCGAAGTGCGACCAGAGATCTTCGTCGTGGCCGTCGGCACCATCGCTCTGCCCGCCATCGCATCCGTACCAGGATCATACAGTGCCTGGATGATGGACATGCGCCACGGCCGCAAGCAGCAGCAGCAACACGCACAATCTCCGCAAGTCACGAAGATCGCGGATCTGCCACAAGCGCACCTGCTGAACGGCCTCTGCGATCTTCCAGGCACACCGAACACCGTCCTCCTAGCAGATTCGGCCCGAGGGGTGATCTACGTCCTCGACACTCAAACGGGGACCTCCCGAACCTGGCTCGACGATTCAGCCTTCAAGCCCAACAGTTCCATTCCAGTCCAGTCCGGTATCAACGGCATTCACGCCTACAACGGATATCTCTACTTCACCAACACCTTCGCCACCCCAGCTTTGGCTCGCATTCCGATTGACGAACCCTCCGGCGAGCCGGCGGGTCCAGTACAGACAATCGTCGGCGCAGCCGCATGGCCGGTAAACATCGGCGACCAGGCGGACGACTTCACGTTCGATTGCGAGGGGAATGTGTGGCTTGCGACAGACCCCTCGAATTCGATTGTGAAGATTGAGATACCCTCTGGAGACACGACGGTAGAAGTCGGCGGAGCAGACAATGCTGTTATTGCTGGGGTGACTGCTGTTAGCTTTGGGAGGACCGAGAGAGATCGGCACGTACTGTACGCGACGACTAATGGAGGTGTGGCGTCTCCGCCGAAGGGCGGTGTTGTAGGAGGCAAGGTTTTGGCCGTCGATACTAGGAAGCTGCAGCAGCATGTGTAGAAACCAGTGATGGAAGGGTTTGAGATTTCCAAGATGAGAACCTATTCAACACTCATGGATTTAGTGTTCTGTCCTCCTCAAGTCCTGGTCGCCGGACATTCCCTTGATTGATAGTCGATCGATATTCTGTATGAGAACCGGACATTAAGAGATGCGGACTTATTAGCGAATGCACAAAGATTTGTGAGACTTGTAAAGGGTTATTCAAGCCGCTGTCATTCAGTGTGAAGACACCCTGCTTCGAAAAGGCGCCTTTACTAACCGAATCAGCTGTCACGTCAACTAAGCAGGAGGGATTATTAATCCAGCGAATCAGTGGATCCCAGTTCTCGAGATCATACGGTGGTCTTGAACTCCCTACACTACCAGCTGCGCCGCTTCCATTCACCAAGAAAATATCCTCCTCATCCTCTCCGCCTGCCGCCTCGCGACTGCCTGCCTCTCCAAACGCGGATACCGCCACTTCGGCACGCTCCAGCAAAAGAAAGCAAACACCCAGAGCCTTCCCAACCATCTGACCATCCAAACCCTGTCGTCGCGCTGCAGGTAGCGAAGCAGTCTGAACCGCGAGCGACTCCTCACGCACAACGCAATCACCCTTGTCTCCAGAGCGCAGGCGCCAAAATTCGCAACAAACTACCAAATCTCCAGGTAACAGTCCCGATACCCGGCCTGCCAGGTAACGACGGCGTGGGTGGCACCGGGGAGTGTAAACACCATAGCCGCCGCGATGGCCTTCGCAGCCTTCGAGTCCGCCACATCCAAGCTGAACATGCGTCTTGCCGCGGCCTTTCCTATGTTCCCTTTACGGTCTCGTGGCGAGAGGATGCCAGAACAGACTCCAGAAACGAGTCAGCGACACCGCTGCCGCCGGCGATCCGAACAGCGGCGGCCAGTCTGCGGGTCCATCCACGTGCACTGCGCAGACGAAGAACAGCCCCAGAGCCGCGTTGGCGCCGCCGAGGTAGACCATGTTTTCGAGAATCCAGGACACGGCTGTGTGGGCACGGAGAAGGAAGGCTCGGGGTGCTAGCGGCGGGGCATAGGTGAGATCCTTCGCTGAGAAGACAGCTTGCAGGAGAGATCGGAAGAGGGTCCTGTGGACCACGTTGACGTCCGATGGTTGGACCTCGCCGATAATGCAAGCGTCGAAGGCGGCCACCAGGTGGGATAGCAATGTGTAGTATAAACCCAGTATCACGATGCGTGAGGTGGCAAAAGCCCCGGAGTCTGCTGCTTCTCCTTTACGGCCTTGCTTGGAATGAAGATGCGTGGGTTGCCCCAGAGCCGGTACGTTGTGGCGGCTTTCCATCCATATTTCTGCAGAGATGTAAGGCCGGCTGGTGGTGTTGGAGCGCGCCATTGTTCGATATGGAATAGCGAGAGTGTGTGCAAAACGTATAGTCCGACGGCGAGATCCCAGAGACTGAAGAGCGACAGGCAGAATGAGAATTTTTGCGGTGTGACGAGGGAATAGGGTGGGGCGAACAGAAAGATCGGTGTTAAGTATACACGATGGTCCTGGCGCTTCGTGTGGAGTATTGTTCCAAACATGACGGCGGGACAGAGAAGTGATAATGGTGGTATGAGGGCTTGCATCATATCTTTGCGATCGTCGAACTGTTAGAGCAACTGGACTTGTCGGATCATGTTGAGTCTGGTCAAGAATCGGGATCAAGCCAGAGTATCCTTATCAGCTACAAATACCAAGTTTGCCAAAGCGTGTACCTTCAAATCTGCCGGGTATTGTTAATGGACTACTGGAGTCAAGAGTAAGATAAGTGGGGCAAGTGAAGGATCGCGCGTGCTCACATGCGTTACCACTAACAGATATTAATCAACTCGGGTTCCGGTAGCCGAATGTCGGTCCCCCGGCCTTGCGGAGTAGTAGTAACAAGCGCTGACCCATCCGGAAATGATAGATTGGCTGAATGGATCCCGGAATCATGTCGCGTGACATGCTCGAG
>Ga0265797_10008941_pt1 | contig 13185 bp, 13 predicted proteins | sample P2T30metagenome_FD_192433 | JGI IMG/M metagenome (GOLD analysis project Ga0265797, IMG submission 192433) | Plant litter microbial communities from East Loma Ridge, Irvine, California - P2 T30 | ecosystem: Environmental > Terrestrial > Plant litter > Unclassified | place: USA: California... | reverse complement strand
AGCCTCTATCCGGCGGGTTCGCTAGCCTACAAACGGGATTAGCCGACGCGCCGCGAACTGTTCCCAGGTTTTCATCTGGTGGACTTAGCAACAGGTGGAGCGGGGAGAAGGGAAAGCATGCCTAACCGACATTTCTTGTTTGTCACATCTTTTAAACGAGCCTTGGGAAAAGTGACAAACATCTAGTTCTCCCGCTTAATCTGTCCGGTGCCAATCAAGCCGTCAATGGTGGCCCGGTACCAATAGGTAGTGCCTTGCACGGCCGTAATGCGGACCTGAATAACTTTGGGCTGCATCAAGGCCGCATGGGTGTTCGTCGAACTGCGCTGCCGCATCTCATAGCCGAACTTGTTCCATTTCAGCCCATACACGATGCGCAGCCCCAACGCCGTGTTGACTTCGGTCTGGGCCGTATCGGTTCGCGTGATCAGTGTACGCCCGGGGCCCGCCGGCGCTACCACCCGGAACTGCCCGACATGAAACGGCTGAAAATCACTAGCGGTAAAGGGACCAGTCGGAAGCTTGGTGAGGGTCCAAGAGGCTAGAAAGCGCTGCTTTTGACTGGTGCTCTCCGCCTCAGGTAAGGCCTGCGTCGCTAGCCACTGCGCGACGTATACCGTCCGGTTGACACGCAGCACCCACAGTGTGCCATGTGTCGGGGCTCCTGCTAGCGGCTTTACTACCCGAAAGTCCAGACTCAATCCTTCAAGCGTCCCTACCCGAAACGAGGTTTGGCGTACTCCTTCCGCTTTCCAATGCGTCAAGGTGGTCTGCGCTAAACCGGTATAGGAAACATCTTGGTCGGGCAGCGGCCCCGTAGCGGGCAATTCTTTGCGCACCAGTACCCAAAAAACCTGCGGGCTCCGCGGGCTTTGCGCGACATAGGATTCTCCCACCAGCGTAGTTTCCTGCGCTGGCGTAGTCTGCCGAGGGGGGGCGGGTAATTGTAGGGCTAATTGGTGATCAACCTGAAACTGGATCCACGGAGCCGCCGGCTGCTGGGCCAGCGTGAGCGTAGGCGGCAGGAGCATCCCCGCCAAGAGGCCTGCGCGGGTCAAAGAAACGGAGCTGGAATAAGAAAACATGCAAAGGAGAAAGAGGTCAGAAAGCATAAATAGCTGCTTAGTAGCTCCTAAGCGCTACACGTTACTCGTGTAATACAAGCGTTTGGCCCGGTGGCACGTTGGCTGGGGGATCGTCTGGTCGAGCGCTAACGCGCGCACCGCGCGCCACAGGTCTGGATCTAGCCCCACCTGCGCGGCCCACCCCAAGGCTAACTCCACCCAGTACCCAGAACACCTACTCGTGAGGGCTAATCGTAGGAGGTCCTGCGCTGGAAAGGTAGCTAGCCGAGGGGCCACCTGCTCCGGGCTGATGTGGAGCAGACCAGTCAGCAGGGCAGCGTGCACGGCCCGGTAATCGTGTTCCACTAAGGGCAACCACAAAAGGGATGCCTTCGCCTGGAGCCCGGGGGTGTCGCACCAATGAGAACCGTTCTTCACGGCCCAGTTATTGGCCGCTCCCACGTACACTTCGTACTCGCTGAAGGTGGCAGCGTGAAGAAAAGAAGGAAGCATTAAGCAGACAAAGAGTTCTAGGAAGGTAAAGCTAGCTCGCGTAACAAGGTGCTCCTATTGCTGCAAGTGGGCAGCTAGTCGGTGATCCGTGGTTGAGAGGAATCGCTCAAAAATGTCTTTTTGACAAAAAAGACGTTTTAAGAACGACCATTCTTAAAATGTCTTTTCACCCTAACTTCGCCTGAAACTACCCTTTTCACCCCCGTGCCCGCCTACTTCGCCTACTACCGCGTCTCCACCCAAAAGCAAGGCAACTCCGGCCTGGGACTGGAAGCCCAGCGCGCGGCCGTGGTGAATTTCCTGAAAGGGGGTACGCCGTTGGGGGAGTATGTGGAAGTGGAGAGTGGCAAGAAGAACCAGCGGCCCCAGCTGCTCGCGGCTATCGCCGCGGCGCGGGGCGCGGGCGGGGTGCTGCTCATTGCCAAGTTAGACCGATTATCCAGAAACGCGGGCTTTATCCTAGCCCTGCGCGACTCGGGGGTGCAGTTTGCCTGCTGCGACATGCCCGATGCCAATACGCTTACCGTGGGCCTGTTTGCCGTCATCGCCCAGCACGAGCGCGAGACCATCTCCCAGCGTACCAAGGATGCGCTAAAGGCCAAGAAGGCGCTGGGGGCGCAATTGGGTACCCCAGCGAACCTGACGGCCGAAGCGCGGGAGCTGGGACTGGTGGCACGGCAGCGTAATGCGCGCGAGCATGGGGGGATTCGGCAGGCCACGGCCCTGATTTTGGCCCGGCGGGCGCAGGGGTTGAGTTGTGAGACCATTGCGGGGGAGTTAAATGCCCTCGGCTTTACGGCCCGAAGGGGCGGGGTCTTCTCCCAGAAGCAGGTCCAGCGCCTCGTCGACCGCGCCAGCACTAGCTTCGCTTCGGCTGAGGCTAAATAGCCGTCTTACTACTAGCTCGTTATGCTGCTTAACCGACTACGCTGGCTGCTGGCCGTTTGGCTAGGTGGCCTTGCCGCTTGTGCTATGCCCGCCCCGACGACCGCAGGGGAGGATCAGGCGCTAGCTTGCTGTCAGAGCCGTTACCCCAAGGAGGCTTTTTCCACCACTTCGATCGCGCAACTAGGCGCCGAGTACCGGCGCCTCAAACGGCAAAAGTGTCCAGGCTGTGCGCGGTTTGGGAGTGACTTCCACCAGCTGCTGCGCGTATTGGGCGAGCGCCTCGATGGACAACCCCAGTCGACCCTGCGCCAGGTACTCGGCCGGCCGGACTGGGTGCGGGGTGCGGGGTGACTCGCTCGTCTACTACTGGCGTGGGGAACTTGACTACTTGTACTTTCGACCTACCGCCCAATGAGGTGGTCTAACTAAGCCGGACAGAGTTGGGACGTTGTTTGAAGATAGGTTTCGAAGTGATTGGGAGCACGGTATCCTAAGGCTGAGTGGCGTCGCTCGGCATTGTAGTAGGTCACATGGTGGCTGATTTCGAGCTTGGCTTCGGCCACTACCGCCGTCCAGCAGTTCAGCTTTGAAGCGGCTCCAAAACGATTCAGCGTGGGCGTTATCGTAACAGTTGCCGCGTTGGCTCATGCTTTGTACGGCCCCGTGCCGGGCCAGCAAGTTCTTGCATCGGGTGGCCGTGTACTGGCTGCCCTGGTCGGAGTGCACGACGAGCCCGGCCGGGGGCGGCGCACAGCCAAGGCGCGTCGTAGCGCCTCGCTGACCAGGTCTTCGGGCATGGTGTCGCGCACGTCCCAGCCCACCACTTTGCGCGAGCAGCGGTCGAGCCGGAGGGCCAGGTAGCGCCAGCCGCCACCCTAGCGGGGCAAGTACGTGCTGTCGCCCACCCAGACCCGGTTCGGGGCAATGGGGGCCGGTTGTCCGAGCAGACGGTTCGGCGCGGCGCGCACGGCCGGGTCCGAGTCGGTAGTGCGGGGCACAAACGAGCGGGGCTGCTGGGCGCGCAAGCCGTGGGGCTTAAGCACGCGGCGAATGCGCCAGCGCCCTACCGCGTGGCCCTGGGCCTGCAGGCCCGTAGCCGAAGCGTGCCGTAGCGCTGCGCATGGTAGGCAAACGCTACGCGCATACCAGGTGAGCAGTTTCAAGAAGTGCTCTGGCATAAACTGAGTGATACAGATTTGGTTGTTCTACTGGATACTCCAGGCTATATGCAAAGCCGGTGGACGAACGCGGAACTGGCTAAAGCTTCCTCAATGTCTATTGGTATTATCCAAGTAATATGGCCCGGTCACAAACCTGACCCGACTTCTTCACTGTGTGAGCGTATCTACCTTACTAGTGAAGACATATTAGTCGACACTATTGGCGCTAAATCGTTGACACAAATACACAATTCATAGCAATGTCACGATGCGTAGAGGCTATTCAGCGGTTAACTGTGCGTTGATCCCAATGTATAATTAAATTACCTATACGCTTGAAGTCAAGTGCGACATGTCTTTTCTTTTTGATTAATTTTTTATTACAAAAATGCCTGACTGGTCAATAGTCAGGCATTTTTCACTGTTCTAACTATTGCCTTAAATAAAAGCAATTATTACTAGTTATGACTTAGGGTTCTTTGTTCTTACTAGCACTTTCCAGATTAGCGTGATAATCACTAAGACTACTAAAGCATAACCTGCCCATGTAGCGTATACTAATTCTGTGCCTGAGAATTCCATCTGGTTTTCAAGAGTTTATGTGGTATTAGCCGCCAGTTCGCGTCATAGTGTATCTGTCGTCCCAGCCAGTTTCACCGAAGTAATCAGGTGTGGAATGAAGATCTATGTCTACATATCCCTGCTTTGAGTTGAGAGAACCATCTGCTGAAGTCACATTGAAGTAAACACGTGCAGAGTACTGCCCAGTATACGCATTGTACGAAGCTGTACCATCTCCTAGTTGCTTTACTTCGCTTCCGGGAGGTAAAGTTCCTGTGTAATACAAGGTTATTTTTTCTATAGTATGGGTAACAGAGTTAATTTCCACTAACACGCGTAGTTTACCTAGTAGATAATTACCTTGGCAAATCACTGCATGGTCACCTAATGAAGAGGGGCTATCAGGCGGAATACCAGGCCCTTTAGACGTAGTACCATCATCACTAGTTGAAGTGCCATCAGAGGGAGTCCCACCACCAAAACCTCCTCCTGTAGTTGGGGGACCGGGTGTAGCAGGGTCAGAAGGGTCAGAAGGACCATATCCTGTACAGTCTCTATAGCAGTCAGTGTGGCACCCACCACCATCTACACAAACTGAACCACAATAGCTATTGCAATCTTGGTAGTTACAGCTACTTGCTAGAGCACTTGTAGAACCTATACGCTTATTCTGTAATTGCGAGCCCCCACTAACTGTAAGTGTATAGCTACCAATTGCTTTGCCATTACGAAAAGACCTTCCGCTAGGATTATTATACTCTTTAGAGTAAATAATAACATTGCCGTCAAAAGTTCCTAATGATGTAACTTTACCAGCCCGTAGACCAACTGCAATCAAGCTACAGGCAGTCTTAATCTCAGTATCAGGCATCACCCGGCTTACAGTATAAAACTCTACTATGTTAGCCTTTTTAGAACCTGTCTTGTCAAGCCAAATAAGAAGACGACGCGAGCCTTTTAAATCAATACTTGCAAACCGGTTTTTGCGAGTATCACCAATAGGTACGATAAACGCATCAGCCCCTTCTGCTTGGGTAGCATTCTGCCAGTCAACGAGAGGCAATATTGATGCAGCCAGTGTCGATTGTGATTTTTTTGCTTCTTGAGGCTGGCTTAGAGATGAAATATACCATTCTTTCATCGGTAAAACAGACTGCTTGCTTGATGAAGGATTTGGACTTATTTCGTCATCTATCTTTGAACAGCCCAATAGCAGACTAAGTATTAAGGCTATTGGGGATAAAAGTTTGAAGTACTTCATTGGCTTTTGGAAAAGGGTTAGGATGAACAAATATAAGGCGTTAGGGCATATTACTGGTGCTATGACAAGGAATACTTTTAGCTCCAATTAAAATAAGTTTTTTATTTACATCTAATTTTATATTTATTGCCTCATTTGAATATATTTTTATTGGATACGCAAGCAAGGCTTGCCCTTCCTGAATAGCCTTGGAATATTCTCTGTTTTCAACGTAAAGTAAAAAAGTTAAATGCCTTGGAAGCAAAAGGGATGGATTTATAAATAATGCCCGCTTATAAGCATTAGCAGCTTTATTAAATTTGTGACAAGCTTGGTAAGATTTACCTAGGTAACAATAGAGTAATGAACTATTATATTTAGTATTACATTGCTCTAATACTATAATTGCCTCAGGATTTCTACCAGCAATAAATAGCTCACATCCATAATTAAACAAGAACGCTTCATTATTATAAAGTTGCACACAAGCCTTTTTATATAAAATATTGGCCTTTCCAAAATCATTATTTAGGGCATAATTTGCTGCCTCATGCCATAAAAATAATGCTTGTACGTATAATACCGCCCTGTAAATAATAAAACTGGCTAGTATCGACATTAAAAGGTTAATCTTATAACTTATCTTTAATTTGATTTTTATAGGCGCAATAGGCAGAAGTGCAACTACGCAACATGACCAATAAATGATGGGCCAATGATGAAATGGATTTGATAATAAGCTACTTACTAGCAATCCAGTTACTGTTGCAATACTTCCTATAGCGATAGGTTTTTTATTATTTGATTTAACTAAAACAAAAAATGAATTTATGATGTAATAAACTAATATAAGATAAAAAATAGCCCCAATAAGTCCAAGCTCTATGACAGTTTGTATAAAACTATTAAATGCTTCGAAAGTATCATAAGCTATCATTTGCTGTTTTAATGAAGTGTGATTATTTTCAAAGAAGTAGCTTTGAAAAACATTAAATTTGCTATATACTCCGCCTAGCCCAATTCCCAATGGAAAGGAAGCTTTAACCATTTGAAAATCAATGCTTAAAATATGAAGTCGCCCTAATGCAGAAGCGTGCTTTAGTTGAAATGACGCAAACCCGACCCCTCCCATAATACATGAAAATAATACAGTAATTAATTTGCGAAGCCTGCTATTTTTCTGATTCAAAAGAGTTATCACCAAAAGGGCAGCGAGCATTCCTAACCATGTTGCGCGAGCAGTTAGCAGGATGATTGCAATTGAGCTAATTATTATTAACGCAATAATTATAATTCTATTTATATTACTATTTTTACCTACCAAAAAAGCTATTGGAAAAGGCCATAATAATAGCAGGTAATTAGCTAAAACCCCTGAGTTACCAAAAAATCCTGTTATACTAACCCCTGTGCGATAACCAGCATCTACGAATTGAATTAAAACCCAAGCAGAGTGAAACAATAAATTTGAAAAGAAAAACCATTTTAGTACAGTTTGAATTTCTTGGTGACTAAAAGTACTGCGCCATAATTGGAAAAGAAATGCTACGCACAGCCATTTAAAACTTACCTCCAAGTTAATTTTGTTGTTTGTCATTAAATTTAGTATTAAACTTAATGTTATAGCAATGAAAAAAACAATGGAAAAAATATTAATGTCAATATTTTTTCCATTGTTTTTTAACATTAAAGTAACCCCTAGTATAGTACTCACTAAAAAAGCCACAATGAAATCTAATTGAATTTGATTATTATTTCCAAAATAATTTATAATAGGCAGTAACGATGCAAGGCAAAGTATTGAATAAATAAGGTACACTTTTTTTACTTTTGTCATTACGAAAATATTCATTTTAGATTTTTGCTTATTTACTCTATTTGAGTATAAATCTATGATTGATAATTTGATTGAGTGGCACTCGGTTTGCCTGGCATACCAATAAAATTAGATGGATGAAAAGACCTATACGCCGGGTTTTTACCAGAGCTTTCCTTGTCTAATACAGGATGCGTATGTGCGTTCCTTCTATAATAAATAGGAGTTAAAGCACAGTCTCTGGTGCGTAGTGTCAGCGCCAATCAGGCGACGAACTTAGGGATAGATAGTGACTCAAGCTCTGTTTTCAACGTACCGTCAACTAACGGCACTGCAATCATATGTGGGATAGGATGGTTTCGCTGCCCAAAATAGGCACTAGAACCACTATTTAGTACTTACTGCTAGTACTAGATAGGATAGCCCGAAGAAGGTTCAGAAAAGCCTTTCCCGGGTAAGTGGCTCAAAAAATCCTTCCTAAGTGCGTTTCCAGCGTGTAGTAAGCGCTGAGTGAGCTGAAAAGGATGTGACAGAAAGGTGCACCTTCCTGGACCGTAGTAACCTACCTTGCTTCGTCTAAATACCCTATTGCATGTAATCACTTCTCACAGCCTGCCTCGATACATTACTTATGGGACAACGAAACTGCTTGAATGAAAAACGACTTACTAAAAAACAAGTCCAAGAACTAGTTGAGCGCGAAGGACAGCTGCATGCCGAATACACCGCGTTCTTTAAGGAAAAGTATAGTAGTAAGCAGGATTTAGTTTACGAGCTGCCGAACGATCGCTTTCTGTATGTATTCGACCCACAGGGGGTCTGGATTCCAGGCAAGGGTGATATTTACACAACAGCCTACCTGCTTCAGTGGATGCAACAACTGCGACGGGCACGTGTGGATGCGGCCAACAACCGGGGCAGTTCTGTTGGGCATTGGCGCTTTTACTCTCGTCATCCACACGATTTTGTCCACCAGATCGCTTCATTAATAGCCCACTTGGCCGATGCACTTCACCTCGATCAGCAGGTACTAGATAGGAGTTATGTGAGCTTAGACGTGGTATCCAGAGCTTGTGAGGCCTTGGAACCAGATATAATATTCACCACGCTCTATGACAACCTAGTAGCGTATGTAGGCGAAGTCATTCGGCAGCGGGTTGAGGGGTACTGGGAGGTAAATTCTACGCACGCTGGCGGCGACTATCCCTTTGTAAGCGTAGGGTTTCCGCGGCTGCAATACATGCCGATAAATGTAGTCTGGACAGCGCTGCAAGGATTGGCACCTATTGACTTGCGCCAGGAGGCGGCCAATGAAATACGCTTGCGTGCCACACGGGTAAAAATGGAAAGGCAGCAAGCAAACGAGCCGGGTTTCATTTGAGATGAAGTAGACGAAACCTAGAAGCGGCAATCTCTTGTCGGTAACTAGATTTCTGCTTCTTGTTCAATTACATAATATCTCGTCGAGGACAAGTCTGGGAAAAGTGGCGGTTTTGGGCTTCCGGCCGAGGCGCGGCCGGCGTGGTACTTTGCCGGGGGCATGCCCTAGGTTTAGGGGTTTACGGCATGTATCCCCGTGTCCCATTTCGCACTGCGAGTCAGTAAGGGGGGCGTATTCAGCACCCGTAAAGTAAGTGGGAGCTTAGCAATTCCACCCGCTACGTAATAACGCGTCTTTAGCGGCCCTGGCCACCAAGCTCTACCACCTTCTACACGACCCCGCGCCTATGTTGCCCCTCCCTGCCGCCCCGACTCGCTGGTTTCGCTGGGCCGACCGGCTCTTGTACGCGGGGCTGGGACTGGCCGTGCTCACGATTGTACCAGGAGTGGGGCTGCTGACACTTTTTATCGTGCCCTGTTGCCTGTATTTGAGCTGGATGGTCTACGTGGCGAACTGGCCGGCGCGCCGGCTCTCGGGCTGGGAGTGGACCCGGGTGGCCTTCAGCGCGCTGGCTGCTCAGCTGGTGCTGGCTTGGCTGCTGCAAAGTGGCCACCTCCCATCGGCGTTGGTGTGTGGGGGGGAACTGCTGCTGGCGCTGGCTTGGCAGCGGTATCGGCAGGGGCCGGGCGGCGGGCCGGGGTACTACTGGGGCTGTGGCTGGGCGTTGCTTGGCTGGGCCTGCGCGCAGGGGACTTGTTGGAGGCCGTGCGCACGCAGGATTCCCTCTGGACGCAGACGCTGCTGCTGACCGGCTCCGAGGCCAATGAGGTGGCAACCACCTCCTTCAGCCGGGGGCAGCCCGTGTTGTACGAAGCCTTGTTTCGGGCCGACCCGGACGCGGAAATAGTGGCCCTGCTCCTCCAGCACGGGGCGGACCCCAATGGCCGCTGGCTACGCGAGGATGGGACCCTCATTCAGCCGGTGGCCTTTGCGCTGGCGGGCTACCAGCGGGCGCAACTCCGCACCCCCGTGCTGCGTCTGCTGCTGCAAGCCGGCCTGAACCCTTGCCTGCCCGACCAGCACGGCCAGACGCTGCGGGCGGCCCTGACCGCTTTCGGGCCCACCCTCCTGGCCGATAGCACCGCGCTAGCCCGCGCCGAAGAGCGGTTCGGCTGCCGCTAGGCTGGGGGCGCCCGCCGCCGGATGGGGGAAGCACCCAAAGACATCCTGCTACTAGGCGGCAACCGGCAACTTGAGCTTCCTACGCAAACACCTCGCGCGGATAGGATGGACCTTTGTATGGTCACGCAGTTTAAGCAAGCCTATGAAACCGGCGCTAGGAGCCTCGCCTACGGGGTCAGGTATTCTGTACTCGCACTACGCGCACCGCCACGTCGCGGCCGAGCAGTGCGTGGCCGTGCACGGCCTCACCTACCTCGTCGCGGGCAAGCTGCTGGTAAGTCAGGCCGCCAGCCGCCAGGTGTTCGACGCGGGCAGCCTGCTCTTTTCGCGCAAGAACTTTTTGGCCAAGTTCACCAAGCTCCCCGCGGTCACCGAACCGTTCCGCGCCATTACGGTCGTGTTTGACCACGACCTGCTCCGCGCGTTTAGCCAAGCGGCTGGTTGGGGCAGTGGCCCCCCCGCTGGCCCGTCCCCGGCCGTGCAACCCGTGCCCCTCACGCCGGCACTAGCGCGCTTGTACGAGTCCCTGACTCCCGCCTTCGACGAGCCCCGGTCGCCGGCCCTGACCCACGGGGGGCAGCAGCAAGCGCTGGCGTTGCTGCTGCAGGCGCAGCCCGCGTTGCAGCCGGTGCTGTTCGACGTTGGGCAGCCGGGTAAAATTGATTTAGAGGCGTTTATGCGGCAGAATTTTCGCTTCAACCTAGCCGGCCAGCAGCTGGCCGCGCTCACGGGCCGCAGCCTGGCCGCCTTCAAACGCGATTTCCAGCAGCTGTTTCACACCTCGCCCGCCCGCTGGCTCTCCCAGCAGCGCTTGGCCGAAGCCCACTACCTGCTGCAGCAGGAAAACTGGCGCCCATCTGAGGTGTACCAGGAAGTCGGCTTCGAGAGCCTGGCCCACTTCTCCCACGCCTTCAAGCAGCGGTTTGGCTACCCGCCTTCCCGCCTTCGCCCGGCCTCGCCGGCCCCCTAATCCCCCTCCTTCTCCCATGCCTACGATTTTCATTACCGGTGCTTCCTCCGGCCTCGGCAAGGCCACCGCCCAGCTCTTTGCCGCCCGTGGCTGGCAGGTCATCGCCACCATGCGCCACCCCGAACACGCCACGGACCTGCGGCAGCTGCCAGGCGTGCACCTGCTGCCCTTGGACGTGACCGACCCGGCCCAGATTGCGGCCGCCGTGCAGCAAGCCCTGGCCCTGGGGCCCGTCGAGGTGGTCTTCAACAACGCTGGCTACGGCCTGATTGGCGCGCTGGAAGCGCTCTCTGACGAACAGATTACCCAAGTAGTGGCGACCAACTTGCTGGGCGTGATTCGCGTCACCAAAGCCTTCGTGCCCCACCTGCGGGCGAGAAAGACGGGCCGCATCATCAGCACGACGTCGATCGGCGGGCTCATCGCCTTCCCGCTGTATTCGCTCTACCACGCCACCAAATGGGCCGTGGAGGGCTGGAGTGAGAGCCTCTCGTTTGAGCTAGCCCCCTACAACATTCGGGTCAAAACCGTGTCGCCCGGCGGCATGGCCACCGACTTTACGGGCCGCTCGCTGCAGGTGGCCGAGCAGGCCGCTTATGCGCCTTTGCTGCAGCAACTGCTAGCTGGCCAAGGGGAGGCGCAGCAAGCACAGTTCTCCTCGGCCGAGGCCATTGCCGAAGTCGTCTATCAAGCCGCGACCGATGCGCAAGACCAACTGCGCTACCCCGCCGGGCCCGATGCCGTGGCCGTGTACACCCAGCGGCTGGCGGTGGGCCCGGAGGCCTTTCGCCAAGGGGTAGCCCAGCAGTTTGGCTTGCCGCAGCCCACCCCGGCGGCGGCCGCTGGCTAACGGGCCGTTAGCAGCGACAGGCTAGGAGGTTTTGCGAGCAGCAAATGCTGGGCAAAACCAGCCATTCAACTTAGCCGCGATAGCCACCCTAGGGGGCTAAACAATGCACGCCTTATTGAGACCCCGTCTGGCTAAGCATTCAGAGCCACCTACTCCGGCTACTTAGGCAGCACCCTATAAATGCTGGAAATACTCGCCTGATTGGAGTGGTTATCGCCCTCGCCGGCAGGCACTACTACGTGAGCAATAGTGCCTGCCAGCACTCCCTACCTTGCTCAGCTACCCTGTAGCTACCTAGCGAACGGCTAATTTTCAGTTACCTGTTAGGCACAGATGACTGATTACTGCGCTTATCTTTGGCTATGGCCTACCGTAAACGCCCTGCTACCGCCCGCACCTGTGTCCATTGCCACGAAGCTTACGAGGCGGTAGATCGCCGCCGCCTCTACTGCGGCGACTCCTGCAAGGTGCAAGCCTGCAAAGCCAAACGGCGGCGCCGCTTAGCCGTTAAGGGGCCAACCTTGGCCGCCCCTAGCACGCCGGTAGGTACCCCCTCGACACCAACTCCTAGCCCCCAGACCCTGGACTGGAATCTGCAAAACCTGGCCGTGCTGGGTACCGCCGCGGCCCTGGGTAATCTCGGCGTCAAGGTGGGCGAGCGGGTCGTGGAGAGCTTTAAGCAGCCCAGCCCGGCTGTCCTACCACCTCGTCCCGTACCCGCCCCGCAACTGGTCGACCCCCTGAGTTGGTTGCCCGCCGGCCTGCTGACAGCGAACGCCCCGCGTGTCCCGCTGGAGTTACCCGCCCTGGGCCGGTCCGTGCTCTTTGTGGAGCTGCGCTATCTGGGACACATTCTCTATTACCAGCCCAGCCAACGCCTGCTGCTCTGGCGAGCGGCGCCCGGCAAGCTGCTGGCCCTGCGCGGGCCTGACGACGTGCCCCTCGTAGCCGAGCAAGTGCCTTGTGATGCGTTCGGAGGAAGTTTTGCGCCCTCGCTCAGCCCAGGCAGCGGGTTAAAAACGCTCGGTTAGTGATTCAACCCGCTAACAAGCGCTCATGGCTTTACATATCAGAAATTATAAGACACTTGGCAGAGCTCTTATCAGTGGTTATGCTTAACATTTTAAGCTACGTTTCGTATATTTGTAATGGTAGGGGCGCAAGCCCATGCCCCCCAAAAGAGAGGCAGTTAGCTTTCGAGTTGGCTGCCTGCTCTTTTTTTCAGGCGGTCGATAAAGGACCGGTTTCGGAGTTGATCGACGGTGAAGTTGATAGTCTGCCCGTCGGGAAGCATAAGGTCAACTTGTCTGACGCTTTTGGCCCGCCCTGGCTGAAAGGCTGCTTTTAACCCGTTGACCAAATCGGAGACCTTATAGGTAGCGTTTAGCTCAATAAGCACGTTCTCACGGCCTTGGGCTGAGGCCTGCTTAATCGGCCTTCTTATAGCAGCGAGGGGGTAAAATTACTTTAAGCAGTTTCGAGTAAGGGCCAGAAAGCCGTAACTTATTGGCCCAGTAGGTTTTGCAGTTCATTTGGCCAATAATCTCAACAAATAGGGTT
>Ga0265797_10008940_pt1 | contig 13186 bp, 10 predicted proteins | sample P2T30metagenome_FD_192433 | JGI IMG/M metagenome (GOLD analysis project Ga0265797, IMG submission 192433) | Plant litter microbial communities from East Loma Ridge, Irvine, California - P2 T30 | ecosystem: Environmental > Terrestrial > Plant litter > Unclassified | place: USA: California... | reverse complement strand
TCACTCAACAACATGGCACCAGGCTGGCTCGAGAAGTTCATCGTGCGCGCAGACGCCTCGCCAGACGCACGACGCACCTCAGAAAAGCCCACCCTGAACCTCCAATACCACTCGGTAGCCGACCACCACCGCACCCTGACCGTCGAGGGAGAAACAACACCGCTCTACGAAGTCACCCGTCAATCCGCCCTGGGAGCCTGGGGGAGCAAAATCCACATCACTGCACCTCGCGACGGTGACAAAGAAGTCGCACTCATCCAATACAACACCTTCTCCTACCAGATCAAGTTTCCGGCGCGCAGCGGCCACCGTATCGACATGAGCTACGGGAAGCGGACGTTCAAAGCGAGCGGCAATGGACTCGGTGCGTTGACGTGGAAGGGAACGGGGATGGAAGTGGCAGGGGCGGCGTCGTGGGAGTTACGGGACGAGAGAGAGCTTGTCATGGTTGTGTCGGTTGATGCGACGCAGGCTGATGGGTCGGTGACGCTTTGGAAAGAAAAGCTTGATGCGCAGACTGTAGAGGAGCTGGTTGTAGTCGGTGTTTCCCAGATCGAGGAGTACAAGCGCATGCTTAGGAACTCGAAGAAGTCGGCTGTTGGTGCTGTTGTTAATGCTCAGGCGGTTTAATAGGTATCAGTCTGTTAGCGAGATAAATGACAGTACGAGTAAGAGAACAGTTTTGAGAGAATGTACATAATCTATATATAGCGTTGACAACACTGACGCCGTAGTGCGCCCCGCCGCGCTGCTAAGTAGTATAACCAAACGACTCGAGTCGAAACCTTTGAATTACAGTACATGTTAAGGGTTAGGGTAAGTCGGATCGAAGCCGAAACCTTTGCTTTGTCTGAGCCGAGACCTTTGCTTCAACTATGTTGTAATCAGCTGAAACTAACAGAACGCCATGCGACGATACGTTTCTTCTTACTCGCTGAGATTCGTTCATTTATCTGTAGTAATGGTGCGACAATGTGATAGTGATTTGTACGCCAAAAACGCAGCCAGTAACGGATTTGGGAGCGTCCCCGCAACAGAATTAAGCAACTGCGAATAAGGGACGACATGAACATTAACATCGATGAAGACGACTGCATTGTGGTGGAGACGAAGGGGAGTGAGGTTGGAAAGCGGAGCGCGGGGTTGGCGGGGTCGTCAGACCCTGCCGACGCCGCCGCCAGCGCGCCAAGCTCGGAAGCGGGAAAGAGGGCGGTGGACGAAGGAGGGGGGTGGACGAGAGTGACGAGGCAGAGGGCGAAGGGCAACAGCAGGGCGAGCACTAGCGAGCCGGCAGCAAAGGCTGCGAAGGTCTTTACCGCAGCCAGCGAGCTGGAACGTTAGCGGAAGGCCGAAGAAGGAACCACTGAACAGGTCGCCCAGCTGAAAGAGCTGGTATACAGGCTCTTGCGGAGCCACGACGAGCAAAAGGCGACTCAGGAATCACAGCAAAAGGACCTTATAGTTACCATCGAAGCTCAGACGAAGACGATCGCAAAGCTCGAAGCGATAGTCCAAGGACAGGCAACCGAGCTCAGAGAGGTCAAGACTCTTCAGGCGGACAAGCCAAGCCGCCAGTTGTACAGCGATGCCCTCCACCGAGTCCCATCGCCGGCAAAGCTGTGACGCTCGTCGAGAAAGCAGTACCTCAGGGGACACCGCTTGAGCGGAGACTAAACGAGGACAAGACGGCAATCACAGTCAACACGACAAGGGTCAAGAAAGAGAAGCAAGACACTACGGTCATGCGGGACATACTGAATCGGAGTCTGAAGTCTTTCAGAGTAACAGAGGATATTGCGATCGAGTGTATCCGACTACGGCCAACGGATAGCGCCGATCTCGTCTTCTCGTCAGTAAAGGATAGAGACCGTGCCAGAGAACATCCGCGATGGCTAACAGCAGCGATGCCGGAGGCACGTATGCGTGGCGAGCAGTGGTACCCGGTGAAGTGCGACTGCGTTGCTAAGAATGCAGTAATGGACCTCGATAAGGACGACGGCAAGACACTCCGGCTAGGAGTACTTTCAGAGTTCAAGGAACAGAACAGTACCGACACTGTCGACTGTACGGCAATGAAAGTAGCATGGCTAAGTAAGAGGCAGTCAGAGAAGAGAGTTGGATCACTCGTGATCTGGCTTAAGACACCGGCTGCGGCAGGACACCTCTTACAACAAGGACTCGCAAGATTCGGAGCATCTGGAGCATTCTGCTCTAGGTTTGAGCCAAGGCCGAGCATCGACCTATGCTATAACTGCAACAGGTACGGGCACAAACAAGCGAACTGTAGCCACCAAACGAAATGCGGTATATGCTCCAACCCACATAACACTAGGAACTGCTCTCAGAGAGACAATCCTAAGTGTCCAGTATGTAAAGAGAAACACCCTGTGTTCGACAGGAGGTGCAGATTCCATCCGAAACATATTCCAGAGAAGCCAAAGTTTGGCCCTACCCTTCCGCCAGCGATGGCTAGGGAAAAGCTAGTAGAAGAGAGGAGAGCTAAGGAGAGGGCTATGGAGCAGAAGAAGAAGGAGAGGGGAGAGGCAGACGAGGATATGGCAGACACCTAAGGAGGGAAAAGCAGAATGATGTGGATTGAGAGACAAAAGACTAGTATAAAGGGGCGCCTATGGCTAACTTATGAAGTGCGGCAGAATGAGAGGGAACAAAAGAGTGGAACGATATGGACGGCTCATACGGTCACCGTGAATAGCCTTATTGAATCAAACAAACAAACAAACAAACAACTGCGAATAGAACGGCGTCGCTCCATGCCATTAAAGCCACTCACGCGCCATCACATGCATTAGAGGCAAAACAAAGAATTGATGCAGAAGAGTCAAAGTCATACTTGTACGCCTCTATAATCTTCGAGGATGTATCAGATATTGAAGATGAACGCAAAGCGATACGACTTGGGCTGTACTTTTACCAGAAAACCGTCATCATGGATTTCGACTGTCTTTTAGAGATCAACAGAAAGCACGGAGTTCTGATTTGCAGACAATGCCAGTACGCGGGAGTGCCATCACAGCTAGCAACGCACCTAAAGGTGCACCACCTATGACTTACCTTACAACAACGCCGAGACTACAGCACAAAGGTTGAGAGCTGTTCTGCCTTAGCAAAAGTCCACGAAGATATTGTATATCCAGCACCAAACGATCCTCCGGTCCCAAGTCTTCAGGTGCACTTTGACGGGCTAAGGTGCGATTGGATGAGCGATGCTCGTGTCCCCTGCGCGTATGTGTGTCGTGATCTGCGTTTGATGCAGAAACACTATAAGTTACCGAGCTTTTAAGAATCATGTTCATAACGAGCGACGGCTTGCGCCGATTTTGAGCAACACCACTCGATGGAACAGCTGGTATTATATGATAAGAAGAGCACTGAGAACCCGTGCAGTAGTTGACTCGATCATGGCACAAAAGGATTGCCCCTTGTCCCTAGACCAGGGACATTGAACACTCATTGCCCAGGCGTATGACTTTCTGCAGCCTTTTCATGAAGCGACAATCCGACTCGAAGGCGACCAAGTTACTTTAGACGAAGTGCTCTGGTGTATGGACGTTCTCCGGGAGCATCTGGAAGAGTCAGGAACTGCAGCATCGAAACCGACCTCACCCCTCGGGCGGCGGCGACGGTATCCCGCGCCCGCGTGGGTTTTTTCGATGCTGAAAAATACGCGCATCGCCTCGCGGCGGCGTCGTGTCCTGCCTGCCCGGATCCGGGGCGGTTCGGCTGTGTTTCTTTCAAACAATCACGGTCAAACAATCATGGTCGGGCTCCGCCTGCATTAGGGTAGCGGTTCCGGTTCGACCTTGGGTTGACTGCAAACAATCATGGTCGAGATTGTTCGAAAAATTGCGGGTAGAGGTTGCAGGAGGAGAGGCAGCGGTCGAGAGACGGTGCAGATCTTACCATGACGGGCACGTAAGGTTTTGGAAGGCACAAGATTGCAAATTGAAAGGCGCAGATCCTATGGGAGTGCTTTAGCATCGGCAATGAGATACGGGCAGGACGATTACAGGACACAAAAGGCAACGATATGGACGGCTCATACGGTAGTTTTCCGTGCATCGCCTGAATGAGAATCATCATCATCATCATCATCATCATACTGCTTAGTGTAACTCCGCCTGACTACTGATTGAATTCAATCAATCAGGTCCGTGCTCAATCAGAACCTGATTGATTGATTGATTGATCGATTACCTGATTGAGGAAATCAAGATTCAAGATCTATGTGAATAGCCTGATTGAATAAAACAAACAAACAAAAGAAGCTGGCGGGTAGAGAATGGACTTGTTTCACCGCCTCCTGGATGCTATCCCAATCCGTTGTCTCAACGAACATCTACAAAGTCCTAATTCTGCTTGCAAATTCTGATCTTTGTGACCTGTTCATGACCAGCCTGGCTATTCTTCCTTTTCGGCCGCTCTAGTTGAGCAGAGAGTCGTGTCCTGCCTGGTGAAGGAAGACAAGATGTTAGAGAAGCGCATGAAGAAGACGACAGGAGACATGAGATATCATCGCGTCCTTGCTCACAAGCGAAATGCGCTGGGGTAGTACCATCGAGAGTGCGAGCGCATCTGCCCGCGCCATTCTCTAGAAGATACTTTGCGGTCTCGAAATTGCCGGCCTCAGCAGCCCAGTGTAACGGCGTTCGGTGGTTCCAGTCTCGTTCGTTTATGCAGGATCCATGTTCGACAAGCAGTCTTACTACGTCTGTATGGCCCTGCTGAGCAGCACAATGAATGGCTTTGCTCCCGTTTTCAAGCCGCAGGTTTTTGTCGGCCTTTTTATGCTCCAGAAGCCAACGCACAACTTCCATTTTTCCACCGTTTGCTGCCTGATGCAGTGCGCTCCAGCCACAACCATCGTGGACGTCGACACCTATACTCGAGTCGTCGAAGTTGCGATTGAGTAATTCTCTGTCACCCACTGATGCCGCATGGAGTAATGTGTTGATGTCTCGACCAAGTGCTTGAAGGATATCGACTGCTGTTTCCCTGTGTCTCCCGCTAGCTTCTTCGCTCGGAGATCGCGCTAGCGAATGGCTTGAGAGGAGCATAGCCAAAAGTGACCGATTCTGAGAGCATGCTGCCGCTAAAAGAACGTAACAGTAACACAGCGTGTGTCCTTCGATATGAGGATTGCGACGGCTGGTTCTTGCAACTATCTCTTCACGAAGTGAGGTTGTTGTTGCAAGCAGAGATGAGACACAAGACTTGCGACCAAGCTCAAGGGACGGATCATTCGTCAGTAGTAAACGCGAGACGTTCATATGGCCTCTACGTGCGGCGAGCAGAAGGGCGTGTGCATGTCTCGACGTTAACCTTTTCATGGAGGTCCTCACTCCGCTAACATTTTGTGTAGGATCCGGGCAGAGAAATTTTGGAGTGATTGAACCTTCCAGGGTTTTGGATGAATCTGTGTTCCTTGCGCTCTGGAGAAGGATTTCCATGATTTTCGTGCTCCCCTTCGCGGCAGCAAAGTCAAGTGAGTTCCAACCACCGTCGGATGCTACTAACGGGTTCGCTCCGTTCTTTATGAAGGAAGACACAGCGTTCTCATAGCCTTGTGAACAGGCAGCCTGGAGCGCGCCGCCGTAGTGTCCGCCTTTGGCGTTGATGTCGGCCCCCTTCTCGAGCAGTATCGCCGCTAGCTCCTCATGGCCTCGTGAATAGGCAGCCTGGAGCGCGCTGCCGTAGTCTCCGCTTTTTGCGTTGATATCAGCCCCATTATCGAGCAGCATCGCCGCCACCTTCTCGTAGCCTTTTAAACAGGCAGCCTGGAGCGCGCTGCCGTAGTGTCCGCCTTTAGCGTTAACATCAGCCCCCTTCCTGAGCAGCATCGCCGCCACCATCTCTTGTCCTCTTGAACAGGCAGCCTGGAGTACGGTGCCGTAGCATCCATCTTTAGCGTTAACGTCGGCTCCATTCTCGAGCAGCATTGCCGCTAGCTTATCATAGCCTCGAGAACAGGCACCCTGCAGTAAGCCGCTATTAATATCGGCCCCTTTCTCGAGCAGCATCACCGCCACCTTCTCGTGGCCGCGTGAACAAGCAGCCTGGAGTGCGCTGTTGTAGTTTCCGCCTTTGGCGTTGATGTCGGCCCCCTTCTCGAGCAGCATCGCCGCTAGCTTCTCGTGGCCTCGTGAACAGGCCTCCTGGAGGGCGGTGTTGTAGAATCCGTCTCCGGCGTCGATATCGGCCCCCTTCTGGAGCAGCATCGCCGCTAGCTTCTCGTGGCCTCGTGAACAAGCAGCCTGGAGTGCACTGCCGTAGTATCCGCCTTTGGTATTAACATCGGCCCCCTTCTCGAGCAGCATTACTGCTAGCCTTTCGTATCCTCCCGAATAGGTAGCCTCGAGCGCGCCGCTATTGATATCGGCCCCCTTCTCGAGCAGCATCGCCGCTAGCTTCTTATAGCCTCGTGAAGAGGCAGTTAGGAGCACGCCGCTATTGATATCGGCCCCCTTCTCGAGCAGCATCATAGCTAGCTTCTCGTGGCCTTCTAAACAGGCAGCCTCGAGCGCGCCGCTATTGATATCGGCCCCCTTCTCGAGCAGCATCACCGCCACCTTCTCGTGGCCTCGTGAACAAGCAGCCTGGAGTGCGCTGTTGTAGATTCCGCCTTTGGCGTTGATGTCGGCCCCCTTCTCGAGCAGCATCGCCGCTAGCTTCTCGTGGCCTCGTGAACAGGCCTTCTGGAGGGCGGTGTTGTAGAATCCGTCTCCGGCGTCGATATCGGCCCCCTTCTCGAGCAGCATCACGGCCACCTTCTCGTGGCCTTGTGAACAAGCAGCCTGGAGTGCGCTGTTGTAGTTTCCGCCTTTGGCGTTGATGTCGGCCCCCTTCTCGAGTAGCATCGCCGCTAGCTTCTCGTAGCCTCCTAAGCAGGCAGCCTGAAGCGCGCTGCCGTAGCATCCGCCTTTAGCGTTAACATCGGCCTCCTTCTGGAGCAGTATCGCAGCTAGCTTCTTATGGCCTTGTGAACAGGCAGCCTGGAGGGCGGTGTCGTAGGGTCCATCTTTAGCGTTGATATCGGCCCCCTTCTCGAGCAGCATCGCTGCTAGCCTTTCGTAGCCTCCTGAACAGGCACCCTGGAGCGCGCCGCTATTGATCTTGGCCCCCTTCTCGAGCAGCATCGCTGCTAGCCTTTCGTAGCCTCCTGAACAGGCAACCTGGAGTGCGCTGCCGTAGTATCCGCCTTTGGCGTTAACATCGGCCCCCTTCTCAAGCAGCATCGCTGCTAGCCTTTCGTAGCCTCCTGAACAGGCACCCTGGAGCGCGCCGCTATTGATATTCGCCCCTTCCTCGAGTAGCATCGCTGCCACCTTCTCGTGGCCACTTGAACAAGCAGCCCGGAGTGCATAGTCGTAGTTGGCGTTAATATCGACTCCTCTCCCGAGCAGCATCGCAGCTAGCTTCTCGTGGCCTCGTGAACAGGCCTCCTGGAGGGCGGTGTTGTAGAATCCGTCTCCGGCGTCGATATCGGCCCCCTTCTGGAGCAGCATCACCGCCACCTTCTCGTGGCCTTGTGAACAAGCAGCCTGGAGTGCGCTGTTGTAGTTTCCGCCTTTGGCGTTGATGTCGGCCCCCTTCTCGAGCAGCATCGCCACTAGCTTCTCATAGCCTCCTGAACAGGCAGCCTGGAGTGTACAGTCGTAGTTGGCGTTAATACCGACCCCTCGCTCGAGTATCATCGCAGCTAGCTTCTCGTGGCCTCCTAAACAGGCAGCCTCGAGCGCGCTGCTATTGATATCAGCCCCCTTCTCTAGCAGCATCGCCGCCACCTTCTCGTGGCCTCGTGAACAAGCAGCCTGGAATGCGCTGTTGTAGTTTCCGCCTTTGGCGTTGATGTCGGCCCCCTTCTCGAGCAGCATCGCTGCCACCTTCTCGTGGCCTCGTGAACAAGCAGCCTGGAGTGCACTGCCGTAGTATCCGCCTTTGGTATTAACATCGGCCCCCTTCTCGAGCAGCATTACTGCTAGCCTTTCGTAGCCTCCTAAACAGGCAGCCTCGAGCGCGCCGCTATTGATATCGGCCCCTTCCTCGAGCAGCATCGCCGCTAGCTTCTCGTGGCCTCCTGAACAGGCACCCTGGAGCGCGCCGTCATTGATATCGGCCCCTTCCTCGAGCAGCATCGCCGCTAGCTTCTCGTGGCCTCCTGAACAGGCACCCTGGAGCGCGCCGTCATTGATATCGGCCCCTTCCTCGAGCAGCATCGCCGCTAGCTTCTCGTGGCCTCGTGAACAAGCAGCCTGGAATGCGCTGTTGTAGATTCCGCCTTTGGCGTTGACATCGGCCCCCTTCTCTAGCAGCATCGCCGCCACCTTCTCGTGGCCTCGAGAACAAGCAGCCTGGAGCGCGCCGCCGTAGTGTCCGCCTTTGGCGTTAACATCGGCCCCCTTCTCGAGCAGCATCGCTATTGCAGATTCCAGACCTTCCATTGAAGCGTAGTATAAGGGTTCTGGTGATTGAATCAACAAATTCGGTTCTTCGCTCCATGGCGCATCTGGATTAAAGATACTTAGCCACTTCACGTACTGCTCATGGTCTGCAAGCAGCTGGATCGCCATGTCTTGTACATTCCTGTACTCAGCCCCAGCGATGCGCGTAAATGTCATCCAGTATTGGGCTGAATGCCTGGAAAGTGGAAACTTCCGCTTCAGCTCCCTCAAGCTCAAATTTGATTCCAGATAGAGCAGGTATGTCAGTGACACACGCGCAATGCATGCTGAAGCTGCCGTCTCGCAGAAGTCTTGTTGAAATCGCTTATGCAGTCGATTCGATCTGAAGTATTCTTTCACTGAGAAATGTGACAGTTGCATCTCTTGTACCGTTGAGTTCGCAGAGCCAGCGTGGTCCCGCTCGAATTCCGATAGCGTTACCGGTACGATGGTAACCAGACTCGAACACAGCCTCAAGATCTCTTTTGGCACTGGTATCCTGTTCTTTTCGTCAAATCCTGGCTCGCATCCAGGGGTGACCGCGAGAAAGTCGACAGCCTCTTCGATCTGGAGCGGCCTTTCTGACCAAGTCAAGACCTGCAAGATACGTATCGACCTCTCTCGGTATCTCTCAGGGATCTGATCCAGAATCCGCGCATACGTTTCTTCGAGTGTTTGTGGAAGGCTTGCAAGCGCTTTGCTGAGTAGAGTGTAGTCGATACAGTCGGCAAGGGCGTCAAGTTGGCACGTAGCCCATCTAAACCTGATAGGATGTCAGAGACTTATCACAAGGCTGGAAACATTACGGTCGATAGGAAGACTCACATTCCATTTGCCTTCCCGATCAACTTTGCTTCAATTTCTTCTTGAATCTCTGGACTGTTCCGCCAGCGTTCTAGCTGCGGATCGGTTCGAAGCCTACTATGCACGTAGGTACCGATGTCTATATCAAGGTCGAGCGGCTGAAGAGGTATAGTGGCTTTCTCGGGTAACCACTTCTCGAACTCAGACTCTATGTCGTGCTCTCTACGACTTGTGACAATAGTACGTGTGTTTTTTGTCTCTCGCCTAGCAAGTCGGGCAAGCCAATCTAGCAGGACTGGTCTGGACGTACATTCGTCTAACGCATCTAGAACTATGGTAGTGCGATCGAGCGCGCCGAGTGTCTTCTCAAAGGATTCGGTCAGGCCTTGCGTGGAAGGTTGGTCTTTTCCCTCCTTACATGAACTGTAGAGCTGCTCTAGCTCCTTTGAAATGTTTCCAGGACGAATTGCTGCTTGCCAAAGAAGGGATCGTAATGAATCGTCAAGCGTTTGCTTCCGACTGTCGTTAAAGTCGAAGTAAAAGTAGAGCGTTGTAGATGTCGCGTCTGATGAAGTCTGCTGCAGATCTTCAATGATTGAGCTGCTAAGCACTGTCTTCCCACAACCGGGTATCCCATTGAGCCAGAGGAAAGGCATATTGCCTTCCTTGAAGGATATAAAGACTTCACTTTTGATAAACCATTGACTAGTGCCATCGAAACGCTGCTGCAGTGCGTTGTTGTAATTGTTCGAAGCTTCAGCAGGAGACAACCAGTTTTTGATCCTGGTCTGCCTATCCTCGAGCCTTACCTGATGGACTACACCCTGTGTCGTCTGGACTGCATTGTGAAGTTCACCCAAATGATTGTCAACTGTGGCGGACATCAGCATTCGTCTGTTTCTGACTTTACACCTAGGTTAACTGACCAGCATACAGGTACTCCGATAACTTTTTCTCATGCTCGACTTGAGTGGGAGCTACCCTTGCAAGCAATTCTTTCGCATAAGCTGCTGCCACCATCGCTGCGTACCCTTGCCAATGCTTGCTTTTGTGTGAGTCCGCATAGTCGCAGATGCCACGGATGACTAGACACGGAAAGTGATTCATCAGACCTGCCGCTTCCATCTCGAAGCATAACACGTTGTTCCTCTCCGAGATGGTATCGCGTACATTAGCATCTTTCATGAGCTGGTTTGCTGAAGCAATCAAGCCATAGTGTATTGTTGGGTTGTCGACATCCTCTCCTCTTATAGGTCGAGAAACCATGTTGCTAGCATCGCTGCCACACAATGTCTCACATGATCCGCCTCCTAGCTGATGAAGAAATTCAGCGCAGTACAAACGGTCATTCTCTTCGGCTGGCCGGGAAAATTTTCTCTTGAGCCTCGGCTTGCGGCTGATTTTGGCATCGACTGTCGCGTGGATCTGGTGCCCGTCGGCTTCATGAATGGTTTTGATGGTAGTGACAGCAGTGCGGAGAAGAGTCGGCGGTCGGTTCAAGATTCCTGTCTGAACAAAGTGCTGTTCTTGTACTGTCTTTCCAGAATCGTACTGAAACACTCCACCGTGATTGGCACTCGCAGAGCTGACCACAATGTCGCCCAACCGTATATCGTTTCTTGTACTTGGCGCACCTCCGCCAATGCCTACCATCAGACCAATTCTGACGTTCGGAAAACTGTGAAGCATGTCTCTCGCAACACTCGCTGCCGCATTTGTGCCGTACTCTGCATCTGGCAATGCTGCGATCACGACTCGATGCTTTCCCATTCGGCCCAGAATGTAGGTGTTGTTGTCATGTTGCGATAAAGATTCCGGCGGATCATGTTTGTCGTCAAGGAACTCGCGAGCTGCGAGTAGTTCGGTGGAGAGTGCACAAATCCAGCCAACGTTGTACAAAGCGGGGTCAGACATAGTGTCCTTTGTGTGGTCAGCGCAAAAAATGTCGATTCCAGATTCCGACTTCTAAGGGACCGAGGTACATCAATTGACTTTCGAGATTATACAGATGAGTGATAGTCGAGGGCACAGAGTCGAACGGGCCTTTGGGCAGCAAGGCAGTCTAATACCATGAGCTGAAAGGCCAAGGTAGCGTTGGTCCCAAACTGCGCCCCCCTGCAACACCACTGCAGGGTCTAAGCCACTGCAACCAGTTGTAGCCGACATGCATGCATCGACGCGAACTAGAAGCGGCAGCCTGACATCGTGTTCTTACTCGTGCGGTTTGGTCATGCGCAACTGTCCGTAAGCATGCCATCACCTCCGTTCGCTTGACGCGAGTTCAGCAGGGGCCCTGCGTAGACAGAGCGATAGGACCAGTAACTTACTTTAGCTATCTGGTCTGTAAAGCTACCTTCACGCCTACTGTTCACTAGCAAGACGCATCCGACTTGCAGACGGTATGGGTATATGCATGTCGCCTATTGCGCAGAGTGATTAGTGTTCTAGGGTCAAGTTCCTGACATAGCTGATTATAGTGTTGTATTCCCAATCCGGGCACCTTATAATACTATTAGTAGTCTTTCAACACTAAGCAACTCTTGACAATAAGTTAACTTGCCAAGTATAAATGTGGAGCAGTCCAGGACAGTGGAAATTTCTTCCAGCATAGAGTCAATGTTGAACGCCATAGCCCTAAAGAGAAATACGAGTTCTGAATGCGGCTCAGTGAGATCTGTCCCTAATGCGGTGCGGCCGGTGAGTGACAGCCAGCGCACCAAATGCCCGAGTGCATTAGCGAGTCTGCGGTGCAGGGACGTGCGCTAAGGCGCGGGTGCCAATCTGAGCTGTGTCAGCTGCCATTGTTGGCTTCGGCTGTTTACTATTGGACCAGCGAGCCGTTGTGGCTAACAGGAAGGCTTCGCGTCGCACGCGACTTGTAAATGACGTCATCTACGGGGCAACCCAACAACAAATTCTAGCGCGTTTTTTATCCTCCTACCCGCAAGCTTGTTTGTTTGTTTGTTTGATTCAATCAGGCTATTCACGGTGACCGTATGAGCCGTCCCTTAAGTAACCTTACATATCAAATTGTGCTTGCAAGCACCTCGTGGCCTTAAAATCATGAAAATGCCCTAGGCAGCAGTAAAAAGGCGGCCTGAGTAGTATAGCAAAAAGATTCAAGGTTCCGTTCTTTGAACTTACGGAAGTTCGAGCTACGGCTCCAAAACACTGTCCAGTGTCTTTATCATGCTCTCCAGCCAAACTTTTGTATGCGTCATCTCCTTCTATCCTGCTATTTTCCTTTTCCCCCGTACTTTTACCCACTCTATTCCACCTTGTCAAGTTCCTGGCTGCTCCCACTATTTACACGGCACGCCCCGCGCTTCCGAGCGCCACAATCTGCATCTCTACCCATCATGTTCCTCGAGTCCCAGCTCGGTATCTCTCTGCATCCTTGCCCAGCCCAATATCTACTGTACACAACAGCCTAATTCCTCGCCTACGTTCGTGTCGACATATTAGCACGACTCGTCATGATGAATACCAATCGGCAGTTTCATGCGGTCCTCGACACTTTCACCGATTTCTCGATCGTGGCGATGCATCAGATCCTCCACGAGCGCAAAATATACCTCCCTAGAACTTTCACCGCCGCGAAGATATACCGCCTCCCTGTTCAGCAGAGTCGGCACCCCGGCCTCTGCGAATATATCAACGAGGTGACTACAGCCGTCCACCGTGCCATCTTGAGTGGGACGGTCAAGCGAATATCGATAGTCATCTTTGTGCAAAACCTGCCGCGCGAGGAATTTGTCTTTGACATCTCGCGACTGTCTCAAAGGATACTTGATACTGCGGGGAGAGAAATGGAGTTTGAAGAAAGTTTCCCGTTGGTGGATGCTGAACAACAACTAAGGGCCGCTCTGAGCAAGCTCAGAGATCATTGCGTCTCGCTGGACGCTTTGGATGCGCACGGAACG
>Ga0265797_10008939_pt1 | contig 13187 bp, 11 predicted proteins | sample P2T30metagenome_FD_192433 | JGI IMG/M metagenome (GOLD analysis project Ga0265797, IMG submission 192433) | Plant litter microbial communities from East Loma Ridge, Irvine, California - P2 T30 | ecosystem: Environmental > Terrestrial > Plant litter > Unclassified | place: USA: California... | reverse complement strand
CGAGCACCATCACAATGTCGAACACTGCTCCTACCGCCGCCGCTACTAAGCCTGAGCACAAAGAGAAGGAGTCTCCTGCTGCTCCCCCGAAAGCTGAGAAGGCTGAGTCTGAGCCCAAACCCAAGCCCAAGCCCAAAGAAAAGGCTGCATCAGAGACGGACGATACGGATTCTTCGGATGACTCCGACGATGAGAAGGATCCCGAAAAGAAAGAGAAGAAGAAGGCAAAGAAGGCCGAGAAGGCAAAGAGCGCTTCTGCCAAAGACCATGCTGGTGGCAAGCCGAAGAAAGATGCTGGTTAGTTTACTTGCATTCGCTCTGCTAGGAGGCAAGAGCACAGGCACCGACTGACCACCTGCAGCAGGGAAGCACCCTCACAAGAAACATGACCCAAACAAGCCTGCCGGTGTGTTTCACTCCGACATCCCTGTCCCATCCCTCTGCATCACCTGACCACCATCCACCATCACTACCACTTCCAATCGCATTCTCACCCACGCGACGACGGCATCTATCCACACAAGTCATATTGTGTCACTAACACACAAAAGAGCACGCAGCTACATCGAAGGCTGCAGCCGCCGCAATCGCAATCCCAGCCGTCGTCGCCATGTCTTCCATCACAGACCCCGCTGCTCCGACGCCTGTCCGCCAGAAGACCTTCACCGATCACTCAGGGCAGGACGTGACTATCGTTCAAGCGGCTTCCGCGCCGCCGTCGCCTCCGGCTGAGCCGAAAGTCGTCGAAGTCAAGAAGGACGTTGTTGCCGAGGAGAAGAAGCCGGACGAGAAAATTGTCATTGTTGAGGAGAAGAAACCGGAGGAGAAGAAAGACGTGGTGGTAGTCGAGGAGAAGAAACCTGAGAAGAAAGAAGAGATCATCGTTGTCGACAAGAAACCTGAGGAGAAAAAAGACATCGTCGTCGTTGAGAAGAAGTCAGACGAGACTAAGGTCGAAGAAAAGAAGGCCATCATCGTGGAGGAGAAGAAACCTGAGCCCGTTGTACCCGTCCTGGTCCCGGTCACCGAAGTCAAGAAAGCCGCAGACGACTCCAAAGCGATCGTGACTACCACTGTCGAAGAAAAGAAACCAGTCACAACCACTTCCGGAGACAAGGAAACCACCTCAAAATCCGTCACGACCACCACAGTCGAGGAAAAACCACTCTCCGACGACACAGCATCCAGCACTAAAACAATCACCACGACAACGACCACCACAGTCGTCGACACTTTCGTCATGTCCAAACCCATCGGAATCTTCAGCCAGTACAAAACGCCTTCCTCCACTAACCTCATCCTCAACAAAGACATCGTCACCAACTCCGTCGGCAAAACGCTCTTCAAGGTATACTGCCATTCTACTTCCCTCCACCAACATCCAACATCCTACAAGTACTTACTAACCAACCCCAGATCCACGGAAACGACATCAACGACGGCGCAACCGACGCCCCAATCTTAACCCTCCGCCGCAAATGCCTCCGCTCCTCCTGGTCCGGCCACCCACCCCTCCTCGCCCCAGCCGACAAGAAAACGAAAACCCCCCACCCGGACCACTTCCACATCAAGCGCCGCCTAGGCAACGTCTTCGAGTGCTCGTTCAACAACGTCTTCTCCACATCCCCGAACAAGCTGTTCTGGTGTCCCGACGGGAGCGTCTACCTCGACAAGCCGAAGAAGGGGACCGTGGTTGCGAAAGCGGAGAAGGGCGGGTTGTTGAGGATTGCGGGCGAGGTGGACATGTTGACTATTGTTGTGTTGGCGATTGTGGCGAGGACTTGGACTGGGAAGAGTTCTTGTTCTTGTATTGTGATTTGAGAGGGTTGATCAGTTTCAATGCTCTTTTTGTTCCTGATGTGGACTTTGGCGTGAGGAATTGGATCTTGACCTAGAAACTGTTTCTGTCGGTCATTGTTTTGGGACAGTGACGGTTTTCGTGCGATCTTGCGTTACCTATGAGAGAAACCTATCGGTCAATACCTTGCGAATTCCAATGGCCTATCCTGTTCCTTGTTCACTGCATACTTCACGTCTAACACTGGTCTTGAGACGAAACACGATGCTGGCCGCATAGGGGTCGATGGAAAGTCGTTGAACTGCGACTTTTGATCATAAATAGGTAGTAAAACTACCTCTTCAGCGTCTTCTGCTTCTCTGCACTCTCGACAACCTTCCTCTTAACCAACAGACCCTTCCTCTCACGGACCTTATCAACATAACGCTTCGCGACATTCTCCTTGTCAGCCTTCTCACCCAGATCCTCGAGCTCCTCTTCAGTGAAAGGCACCCAGTACGGATCCTCATCCAACATCTCGAAGCCCTCAAACACCAACTGCGGAGCCGCAGCACCAGACGTGCGCTTGCGAATCTCGTCGCTGAAACCAAACGACTCGGCGACAGGCAGTAGCGCCAGAATCGTGAAGTTCGGCGACGGCTCGAGCAAGAACTCCGACACGATGTGGCCTCGCCTGCGCGTGATGACCGAGTACACGCGGCCCAACACCTCAGCACTCGCTTGGATCTCGCACGAGTACATGGCGAGCATGATGCGCGGGCTCCAGTCGAGGAAACCCTCGCGGATGGAGTCGCGGACTGTGCGGATGATCTCGCCGGTCAGGCGGCCCATGCTTTGGCTGGCTTCTTCGTCGGAGACGTGGCAGGCGACGTCTTCGAGGAAGACGGCGACGCCTTGCATCGGCTCGTTGCACATGGGTCCTTGGTAGGTGGAAAGCTGGAAGGCGTAGGCGATTTTGTCGGCGAAGGTGGTGATGTGCTTGTCGGTTGGGAGGGCCGAAGTGGAGGTTGAGAGATCTTGGTTTTCGAGGAGGCTAGAAGTGTGTTAGTGTTTTGATCTATACTTGTGCGTACATCGCTTCAACTTACAATTTGTGGCAGATTCCATCAGCGGTAGCATCGATGAGGAGGTTTGGACCGACCCGTCGAGGGCCGAATGCAGTGATCTTCTCGACCACATCTTTCCAGATCTCTTTCTCGTGCTTCTCCTCTTCGAATGCCTTGGCCAGACCTGCCTTGAACTCTTCGGTGCTGAGCACTTGTCCAGCTTCAGCAGATGTGTCCTCGGCTTCAATGTCCTGCTCTCCCACTTCTTCCTGATCAGCGCCAGGTTCATCATCACTGGTCGTAGTTCGCTCCTGCTCCTGTGCCACGCGCTCCGAGTACAGCCGCTTGACAGCGCCAGTGTGCTTGACCAAGAACTCTGTTACCGGCGCGGGTAGAGGCACCACGCGAAGTCGAATAGAGACTTGTTTGCTGGTCGTAAGGCCCTCTACTCTGCCTCTGCCAAGTGCCGGGTCTTTAGGCGGGTTCATCTCTTCTGCACGAACGATACTTTCCCTGTATGGCACAATGGCTTCTCCAGCTTGGATGTCGCAACGTGCAAACCGCTCTCGCAGATCCTTCAGACAGCGCTCGAGGTGCAGTTCACCTGCAGTCAAGATTACGTGCTCTCCGCTCTCGAGTTGCTCGTACATCATGGCTGGGTCGGATTGCTCTAGAAGCTGCAATCCGTTGATCATCTTGTCGAGGTCACCTGGGAACGTCGGCTCAAGAGCCACACGAACGATAGGTGCGTTAGTTGAGATAGCAGAAGTGGAAGAAAGGTTAGGTGCGCCGTCAATCTTCGAGCAGATTGTTCCAGACTTCAGGATAGCACCATCCAGTCCTGCAATGCCGACAATGTTGCCAGCCGGTACCGAGGTAAGAGACTCGAGGCCTCTTCCCATGAGCAGGTAAAGCGCTGTGATTGTAACCTTCTTGGGCTGAGGCGCAGCGTGAGGCTTAGACGGTGTGAATTTGGGCGGCAGGACAAAGACTTCGTCTCCAACAGTCAGCGTACCGGAGAATAGTCTGGCGAAACCAATCAGATGTTCTGGGTCTGCCGTTTCTTCTGGTTCGGCGTCATTGGAGTTATCGGCACCGCCATTGTCGCCAATTGCCACAGCACTGAGAGCGTCTGTCACAGACTGCACGCCATTTTCACCAGCCGCAAGGGCTTGTGCTTTTGCAATTTCTGCGCGCTTCTTGCGGCCGAGCTCTTGAGCCTCCTCGGCTGTAAGAGTACCGCCTTTTCGCTTGTTCGAAGGTAGCTCGCTTTCAGGGATCGACACCATCTTGCTGATATACGCCACCGTTGGCTCGTCTATCGATGCGTTCGAATCCATCATGGCAGTTCGGATTTGAGGATCGATGTGCTCGTGGCCAGGCGATACATCCAGTAGTTCGGGTGCCCGTGTCGCCTGGGCTGTCTTGGGAGATGGCAAAGTCTGGGTTACAGACACCAAGACCGCTGTACTGAGAGGAAGCCATGCTGAGAAGACGGCGCTGAGAAGCGCTTTCGGGTCTCTAGAACGCAGGATGTGTCCGGGAATGTTCAGGTTGAGACCTTTGGTAATCTTTTCGAGGAGAGCCGGATCGCCCTTGTTGTTAGGTCCACCCGAAGTCGCTTCGTAGACCGCCCAAATGTTTTCCAGGACCAGTTGTACGAACATAGGTTTAAGGTTGCGACCCTTGAGATGTTTGGAACCCAGAACACGCTTAGTCTTCGGATCAAGGTAGTAGTCACCCCATAGGACCTTCTCCAGAATTTGACGCTTGATTCCAAGTTTCTTCTCGTACAAAGCCGCGAATTGCCTGGGTGTGAATGCCCAGCCATCGATAGCAGAGCTGAAGATGACATTGTTCCTCTCGGGTTCGAAGTAGATGTCATCATCGTCTTTCTCCTCGTACTCTGCTGGAGTATCGCTTGTGACTACGCCGTTCTCATCTTCTTCAATGCCCTTGGATTGACCGTCACCCTTCGAGTTGACTTTCTCTTCGATACGCTCTCGCCACCGGAGGTCGTCTTCCATGCGCTCACCCAGTGCGAAGCTGCCCATGACTGCATTTACTTGCTCTAGAAGCTTGGTCAGGTGGGTGTGAGCTTCTGCGGGAGAGAGCTTTAGCTCGGTAATCAAGCGATCCATCTTGTTTATGACCAGTAGTGGTTTCAGCTTTTCTGTGTAGGTCTGACGCAAGACTGTTACCGTCTGCGAGCAGACACCTTCTACAGCGTCAACCAGAACTATAGCACCATCGCACAATCGTGATGCAGTCGAAACCTCGGAACTGAAATCGATGTGTCCAGGCGAATCGATGAGGTTGACCAGATACTCCTTTGACTCTGGTGCCGCCTCCGGTGAAGTGCGCCTCAGTAGGGAGAAGTATAGAGAGATAGCCGAGCTTTCCATGGTAATGCCTCTAAGTTGTTCATCAGGTCGTGAGTCCAGGTAGCGGATCTTGCCCGCTTGCTTTGCAGAGATGACTCCATTGGTGGCGATTAAAGCGTCGCTGAGAGATGTTTTACCGTGGTCCTAGAAAAGGGTTGTAAGCGAGAACAGTGGTGTATTCAACTCGGATATACATACAACATGGGCCAAGATGCATATCTAGAGATTGTCAGCTATGAAGGATCAGTAAAGACTGAGATATATTGATTATCTGACTCACGTTGCGAATGCCATCGCCCTGTTGCTGGAGTTTGACCAGCTTCTCGGGAGGAACGACGGGCATGATGGCTATGTGATCGAAGCTGAAGTATGGTTTTTCTCAAAAATATGGAAACGAAAGAAATATATCAATCGAGCGACCTGCGGTGAGGCGGCGAGCGACACGTGCAGCGCGCGTCAAACTGACTCTTCATGCTTCATTATCTGCGTGGAAGTCGTCAAGTCTCCCCGCGTACGTCATCGTCAGCCTCAGGCATGCATCAATCGATCCTGAGGAGAGTCGAGGACCAATGCTCTCGTGGCCAGTGCTCGAGATCCCATTGTTGATGCGAAGCGAAACATGATGCGACTCCTGCCCGCCCGATCACCGTTTTGGCCTCTCTCACTCTCATTCCCTTATACTTTTCTCCCCATATCCCCTTGTTTATTGCCCTTCCCTTAGCAACCGCCGCCTATACCTTCTTCTCCACGCTCTCTTCGTGCCATTGCATTGCCATTCTAACCGCAGTCACATGACGTTGCCCCAAACGTGTTGGCGATCCTCGAATCTGGCCATTATACCTTAATTACCCGCTGCACCTGCTGAAACTCAATAATCCGGGTCAGCACTCCTTGACTCCCCTGTGCGCCCTCTGCGCCGCATGCGACTCTTCATGCCTGCATCTTCTCGCCACTCCGACTTCAGCTCCACGACACCGGCGTCTTCATAGTGCCACGCCTTCTCCATCACCATGGCAGCTTCAACTCAACCTAGGGCCATACCAAAAAGCGCGGGATCAATGCCTCCGCCACCTTCCACTCTGGCTATTCCCAAGTCAGTCCAAAGCCTGCGGCCCAGTCAAGGACTCTCATTAGACACCTCGTCCCCTGTTACCCAAAATGGAAGTTACGAATTCGACCGTATTATCAAGGCCGGCGAAGTGCAGAAGCGCACGCGGAAGACTAAGGTGTGTACATACTCGGCAATGCGCCGCTCATATTCAAATCCAGATCGCTGAGACGTGCTTCTGCTAGTCATGGAAACCTGTATATTTAGTGCTACGCCCGCACCTACTATCAATTTATCGCGACTCCTCGGAATCCAAGCTTAGGCACCAAATCATTCTGTCTGACTTGACGGCCGTTGCGCGGCAAAAAGATCCCAAAAGGAAGGCAAAGCATGCTTTTGGCTTGTTCTCGCCCTCTCGCAATTTCCACTTGGAAGCGCAGACCGACTTGGATGCACAGGACTGGGTGGAGCTCATACGGAATGCAGCACGTATGGACGAGCACGAGGAAGAGATAACACTCGCGAGCCCGAGCGGAACTAAGAGCACGTATCAGGGCTTCGAGAGGAGTAGGGATATCAGTCCACTGCCGGGACTTGCGAGCGATGACAGAAGCGGCGAATACAGCAGCTCAGAAGCCGAAGCACTTGGTCCAAGTTCGTATACTCTACCCAAAAGACGTGACAGGAACTCCACCTCTGTCAGCAACAGACGTCCTTCGCAGATCGACTACTCTGGAGCCGAAGGTTATGGCTCATACAGCGACTTCAGCGACTCTCTTGGTGCCAGCGCGCCACTGAATACGCTCAGTGCCCTGTCGCTTTCCCACTCTGATAGCCGACCTACAACTGGCACTTTGCAGCAGCACACGTCTCCGACTACCACAAACATACACTCTGTTTACGGACCGGTGCCACAACGTCCAATAGGTGACCAACGGAACCCCTCGCAGCTCTCGACTCATGTCGTGTCACCTGATGCGAGTGCACCAAAACAAGCGATCCCTGAAGATCAGGAGCGTGTTCTGTATCACAACTGGATTCTACTGCTACGGCCAAAACATGGCGTGCGTCAATGGAAGAAAGTGTGGATGGTCGTGCGACCTAGAGCACTTGCGCTGTACAAAAATGAAGAGGAGTACCGGCCTCTTCTCATTCTGCCTTTCGAGAGCATCATCGACGCGGTCGAAATCGACCCGATCAGCAGAAGCAAAAAGTATTGCCTGCAAGTTCTCAGCGAAGAGCGAAATTACAGATTTTGCGCATTGGACGAAGACTGTCTCAACCGCTGGCTCGGAGCGTTCAAGAGCGTTCTAAGCAGGAGGAGAGCAGCAAGCAAAGACGCTGGCAATGCAGCTCTGCCATTGGTCGTCGGTTCATGAGCGTTTGGCACGCGCTGACACGATGCTGCCTTTCCCTATGTTGATTTCTTCTTTTTTCCTGTTACGATACCCACAAAGCCTGTATCTACCTTGCTTCTTGTTATTGGTCATGGGCGGAGATTATGCCTTTCGACCTATTCTCTTTACCAAAATCTTAGCTTCGATTTCTCCAATATCAACTTTTTGAAACCACTGCGGTTCCTACTGCCAGAGTGACGTGCGCTTCTCACTGTTTCATTACAAATACTCACCAAGCAGCGGCCAGTCATCCAAATTAATTCTTGACATTGATTCAAACCTGCTTCGCATACGCCCTCCAATGCAAATTGACCGCCTCGGCAACTTCCCTGCCACGCCTATCAGTCCCTAGAAACATCAAAGGCCCCAAATCAGGCACGTCTGTACTGACCTCGATGCCCGCAGCCTCACTGCAAGTCCCATCACGACTACTCGTCTCACTAACCTCACTGATGGCCCGCCTCCCACTCCTCGCAGCTTTCACAGCGCCCAGCATATCCCGCAGCGTCATCACTCCGCCCGCCACACACCGCGGACACAGCGACGAGACGTTGTGCACGCCGTAGTCAACGGTGTAGTTGCAGGACCCGAGAGTCGAATTACTAGAACTGCAAGACGAAATACTCGCCGCCGACGACGAAGGGGTTTCAGATGATTCGACGCGCGAAGCAGCGGAGCGGGCACAGGGCTCGCCGTAGACACTGCGCTTTCCTGCGTGCGAGCAGGCGTGCAGGGGAGTGCTGAGGAGACACATCTGCTGCGTTTTGCTCGCGGCGAGATTTGCGGTAAACAAGAAGACCTGTCTTCGCTTGTTCCCCCAGACCTTTCTCTCCGACCGATGCAAGAAGCGTTCCAACTTACCGTTCTCTTTCTACCCGCTCACCTTTTCCTCGCCTTCTTGTACCTTTTCCAACGATCGTGAGAAACCGAATGGCAAGGAGCCAGGGAGGCAGGAAGAGCAAGCAAGCGAGAGCAGACAGACGCAAGCTGCGTATGCACGATGAGCAGACAGGCAAATATCGACTGCCATAGCTACTGCGGTTTAGCATATATCATTCTGCAATGCGTACAAACAATGGGCATTGTGCTCTTGGTTCTCCTTTTTGTCTTACGCAAGCAAGTCTTTGTTTTGGTCTCGGGCTGTTACAGGTCTGGTAAGCAGGACAAAGAGGGCGGAATAGGCAAATGGAACACGGGGGAGCATGGCGGAGATGTGGACATATCGTTGATGCTGGCTTGAGTTCATTGGAACGGATGCTTGAATTTCGTCGTCTCAGCCTATTACTCGCCATGAGGCGTACGTGCGGTCTCAACCACGCATCTTCAAGAACTCTCCTCGCCACGGATCCATTCAACCCACACTCCCACCGTACCGCAGACTTCCAAGCCCTTAGCCCACTTCCGTGCCTTCTTGCTATCAATATCATGGGCAGTCTTGCCAGTGGCTTCCGTGATCGTGCCGTTCACACTGATTTCTCCATTCAAACCCACAGCCAGCTTGACCGCAATGCTTTTCTCGCCATCAAGGGCAGGGAACGCAAGGCTCAACTTTGGCGACGGCGTGGAAGCCAGCGTGACATCGATCGATACCGACTCCGTGTCCGGGGCAGCTTTGCTCGTTTTGAGGTTGCTTTGGAAAGCGAACCGTGAGCCGTTGCTGTCGCTTTGCACGACAGAAGGTGTCGATGTCGCGGAGCTGGCAAAAACATCCTGCACAAGAGCACCGAAACAGCCCCACTGTCTCAGCAGAGGCAGGTTCTCCACGAGCTGTCTTGGGTGCGCGAAAGGTAGGTCATCCAGTTTGTAGCCGTACTCTGCTTTTGCGACGTGCAACCTATACACGTGCTCGGCCTCCGTTTCGACTCCGGGGCCCCGCTGCACGAACACTGTCTTATGCGTCTCGTTTCCCACACTTCCCAGCACGGATGCTGGGATGAGGAGTTGCTGCAGTAGAGGCGGTGTTGGGAATGGTTGTGGCATGACGGCCCCGAATGTGGTCAGAAGAGTTGTCGCGGTTTGCCAGGGCAGGACAACAGGAGGATCAAGCCTGGCGAGGAAGCGTAAAGAGGGCAACAATTTCTGTTGTTCGTTTGGTAGATCATTGTCAGCCATGGTGTCGTCAGGGCCTGCAGAAGAAAGGAGCGTAGCGTCTGGGTCCTGCCAGGAAATCGGTGTGTTCGGGTCGATAGTGAGCTTCTCAGGTAGCCAGTCGAAGGCTATGCGAATGGGTGTGTACATCTCCGGCGGGCAGCGTTCGAGGTCGATGTGAAGAGTGTGCAGACTTGGAGAAGTTACCGTTGTAGCATGCGGGCCATTGGAGTCGATATCCATTTCGGTACCGTTGGCATTCCGCGACAAGGCAGCGCGACTCTCCTGCCAATAATCGATCGAGATACCCAGGGCGCCTCTCTCGTGCTGAACAGGCTTGCCACTTCTCTTGCACATTACCAGCATTTCTGCCCTGTCACGTCCAGCAGTTCCGCTCTCTTCAGCAAGTCTGACTTCTTCGTCGAACAGCCTTCTCAGACATCCGTAGATGCCTCCAAGTGCCTCGAAGCCGTTCACTTTGCCTGCACCCAAGCGATCAATCTTGGCTATCCAGTCCACGCCTTTCGCAAAAGCAGCCAAGTTGTCCGTGTCTTTTAGCGAGTCAAATAACACCTCTCCAGCTTTTGCCGCCATCTCGCTCAAGTTGTCACCCTTCAATTGGAGGCCTGTAGTCACCTCTCGCGGCACATGGTTTTTCATGTCGACCTCCACAAACACCGTTTCTCCGGCGATTGTCACAGCACGATTGCCCACCTTTCCCAACCTCTCCATCTCTTTCAGATCTTCCCCATCAATGTCATTAGCGAAACCCACCCGACGGCCCACCCTGCAAATCCCCTCCTCACTGATCCTCCCACGCGGCCGCCCGATCTTCTTAAGAATCCTCCGCATCTTGCCTCTCCGCTCTTCATCCTCATTGCGCTTGTGTCCGCCACTCACTGTAAGACTCAACCCCAGCTCGCTCATCGTCGAGACCATATTCATCCCCATTCCCATCCCCATATTCAACCCAGAAGGAGTATTCGTCATAGCTCCAGGCGTCCCCAGCAAATCCACTCCCAATCCCGCCAGTCCCGAAGGCGTGCCATTAATTCCTATCATGCCGCTGGGACTCGCGGTTCCAAAACCCTGTTGGCTGAGCGACTGCACCATGGGCGTGCCGCCGAAGGTCTTGGTACTGCTGGCGGTGTTGGTCATTGGTGTGAGGTGGTTGTTGGGCGTTTTCGCTGAGGTACGTGTCGCAGTAGGCGATGGGTGGCTGCGCGGCGCAGGCGATGCGCCGGGAGCGAGTGGTGTGTTGCTTGCATAGGCTGGGTTTGGTCGCTTGGACGCGGAGGATGGGTTTTGGGGCTGGGATGGCGTTGGAGTAGCCATGGTGGGCGAGGTAATCGGCGATACTATTGCCGTGTTCCAATCGCGAGTTGTGGATGTGGTGGTATGTAGAGGTTGCCTGCTGGGTCGCGATTGAGAAGGCAGCGAAAGAACAGCTCAAGCTTCAGTAATGCGCTCTAGTATCGAAAGCACGGTTGCATTGAGTACTGTGAATCTCCGCCCAATCGTGCGGCTCGGTATCAGACCCTGATCGTTCCCTTCGCGTCAGTCTCGCGAGGGCATCAAGTATAAGGTATGTGTAGGTTTCATGCATGAAGGAAGCTCGCCGCAAGATCGACATGTGACGGCAGGAAGCTTGATCGTTGCTGCCTAAGGCCGAAAGTATCACTTTACAGAATGTGAAGGTCAGTCTTCACGAGTAATAAGGTAGAAATAGTATGACTTATTATTGAAGACTCCATCCTCCCAATGAACTGATGACTGATATGGAAATGTTCAGGCAACATCTCATCTTGTAGACATTATGTTCTGAGACAACAAACTGAACAACATTCGCATATCACACCACCACAAACACCCGCTACAGCTTTGTCGCTATTGCTACACACTGTGACTATAGGCTACGGGTAAATCGATGAAGACTTCGGCCTTGAGATAATATCAACAGAATCCGTTGATCTCAACAGCTAGTGTGCTTTCACCCTCGACATCTGGGGCTAAACGGCCGGCGTTGCTTACCATTGAGAGACCATACATAGGCCTGGGCGTACCGGCTATATATACATGCTCCGACTTCGGAACAGGAACGGCATGGCTGTAGATCATAGATTGCTGTGAAAAATGGGCCACTAGTCATCACATGGAAATGGACATCGGCAAGTGATAGGCTTAACGTGTGACAACAAGTGACTTGGAATCAAATCTCAATCGTTCATCTGAACTGTTCTCTCTCTCTAACGCATCTTCTCTGGGCAGTAATCTCGCTCGAATTATGACGCGCCCAGCAGCTCTTGGGGCGGTCAGAGCGGTGATAAAGTAAAAGGAAAAAAACACCATTCCCCAATGCCGCAAACATAACAGTGGCAAGTTTCGTAAAGCAAAAAGGAAAAAAGCAGTGCAACACTCTGGCGGTGTTGCTCCAAGGTATCGTCTCGCATCAGGCCTTGCTCTCATGGCGAAGGCTCCATCTCTCTCGTCTTTCTGTGTGGAATGAGTACAACGTCGGTCGGTGATTGTTGAGAAGGTGAGGTGTTGGTGTGAGTGATTTAGTGCTTCTCGGCAGCAGGGATCTCAGCAACGGCCTCAGCAGCCTCAGCAGCCTTAGCGCTCATGTCGGCACCCTCGGTGAAACCGCAAAGCTGTATCGTGTGTTAGTTACTGTTGGCTCAGAGTATGTTCGTGTGGCGAGAAAACTTACAGTCTCGACGATCATGCCGGTGATCTGGTAAGGGTCGGCGTTGGACGCAGGCCTGCGGTCCTCGAAGTAGCCCTTGCCCTCCTCGGCGCAGGCACGGTTGACACGGACGGAGGCACCACGGTTGGCGATACCCCAGGAGAACTTATCAAATGAGGCGGTCTCGTGGCGGCCAGTCATGCGGGCCTCGTTGCCCTCACCATAGACCTTCATGTGCTCGACGTGACGCTTGCTGAGAGCCTCCATGGCCTCCTCAATGTACTTCATGCCACCCTCCTCACGCATAGCCTTGGTGGAGACGTTGCTGTGAAGACCAGCACCGTTCCAGTCACCGGGAACGGGCTTGGGGTGGAAGGTCACGACGGCACCGAACTCTTCGGCGACACGGTGAAGGAGGAAACGGGACATCCAGAGCTGGTCACCAACTGTATATAGTGTTAGTTACCATTCGTCTTGGTTGAATTTTCATTTGGAAGTGACTCACGATCGATACCAGTGCAGGGTCCGACTTGGTATTCCCACTGGGCGGGCATGACCTCAGCGTTGGTGCCAGAGATGTTGATACCGGCGTACAGGCAGGCCTTGTAGTGGGCTTCGACAATATCTCTGCAGAAGACCTTGCCAGTACCGTTGCCACAGTAGTAGGGACCCTGGGGAGCAGGGAAACCGTTCCTGGGCCAGCCGTAGGGCCAGCCGTATGCGTCGAGAAGGGTGTATTC
>Ga0265797_10008937_pt1 | contig 13189 bp, 12 predicted proteins | sample P2T30metagenome_FD_192433 | JGI IMG/M metagenome (GOLD analysis project Ga0265797, IMG submission 192433) | Plant litter microbial communities from East Loma Ridge, Irvine, California - P2 T30 | ecosystem: Environmental > Terrestrial > Plant litter > Unclassified | place: USA: California... | reverse complement strand
TGAATGCTCTAGCCTCGACCTTTTAACGTGGTCGATCCGCAACTGACGAGAGTGTACGTCAACGAGCTTGGGACGGTAGTTACGGAGACGGCTAAGGAAAACGGTGTTGGTGTCGCAGGAATCAAGTAGAGAGCGTGGTATGACGACGCGTGCAGAAAGGGAGCGATCGTGCCGCGCTGGGCGGGGAACGGCATTGTCGGCATACCGGGCGTCGGACGAAGGAACGATGGTTTGATCTCGATCTCGGTCGCGATGGCTCCCTACAATGCCGCGCGCTTCATCTGTGCGAAACTCAATAGCATTCCGGCGCAAACTGTTCCGTCTGCCGAACCCGTCGTCACCTATGACGGGTCACGTGACAACGCGCGGACAAGTTTGGCAGCCTTTGCTCAAACGGCGCTGTTTCCCATGCACAGCGCCTACGCCAAGCGAACGCAGTGGATCTTCGGACATATCGCTGCCCTTGTAGACTTCAGCTGCCTGATCGCGCCGAGACAGTTGCTCGGCGCATTAATACACGCACGGACCGCGCCGTTGGCGCACCGGCTGTGGCCAGGCAGACCGCTCTAGACAATGCCAACCCAGTCGACGGCACTGCCGCGACGCACTCCCAATTTCCTTCCATGCGGCGAGACGACATGCGAGTTCTCCTTTACAATTTCGTTCAACCCGAAGAACCCGGCGCTGGCGGCGTTGGCGTTTACTTGAACAATCTAGCCAAATCTCTAGTCTGCAACCACGACGTAGTCTTGTTAAGTTCGGGTGACCGCTATTCGCCGACATCGCGTGCGCCATACGTTGATTTCAGCAGGGATGATTATCACCGAGCCATAATCGTAAATTCGCCCGTAATCGCGCCTGCGGCCTATAGCTTTAGCGATCCTGACACGTATCGTACGAACACGGATATCGATTTCGTGCCTGGACTGCTCGCCGAGCGATACGGCCAGATCGATGTCTTCCACTTTCAGAATATCGAGGGCCTTACCCGTTCTTTCTTCGAGGTTTTGCGAAGGGTTTTTCCCGCAGCGCAGATAATCTATTCCGTGCATAATTATCACCCGATATGCCCAAGGGTAAGCTTGTGGTACCAAGACCGCGTCGTATGCGAAGACTATCGCGATGGTGCGGCCTGCACGATGTGCCTCGCACCCATCTTCGACTTGAATTATACTCGCAACCGACGTCGAATAACCTGGCTGGAAAAGGCATATCCGCGCGCGTCTGCAGCACTCGCGCCTGTTTTGGAACTTGCCAAGCGCACTCGCCGTACTCTCCTGAAGCGTCGCGCAAAGGCGGAGATGGCGGAGACGTCAGGCCTTCAACGCTCAGGCAGCGCTTCGACAAACGCCCCGTCGGAGGCACCTCTAGCAATTCCTTCACGCGTCCCGCCAGCGGCGTCCTATGCGGCGTTCCGGCAAGAAAATATCGCGTTATTTGAAAATGTCTTCGACCAAGTGCTAGCCGTGTCAAAACGGACTGAAAAAGTCATCATCGACCGGGGCGTTCCGGCGTCAAAGGTAGCAGTGTCGTATATCGGCACCGCGCATAAATCTAATTATATAACTAGTACGAAGATTACCGATATCGGGTCCGGACTTCACATAGGCTTTATTGGATATATGGGCACTGATAAAGGATTTAATTTTCTATTAGATTGCCTAGAGCAGATTCCTGCGGACATTGCCTCGATTATGACTGTTACAATCGCAGCTAAGAACACTTTTCCTGACCGATACAGACGGATGTTAGATATTGGGTATCGGTACAAGGCCTTACGCTATTTTGATGGCTATACGCATGATAACTTAGATTATGTTCTTGATGGGGTAAATCTTGGACTTATTCCTGTACTTTGGGAAGATAACTTGCCGCAAACTGCGATTGAACTAGTATCGCGCGGCATTCCGATTTTGACATCTAATCATGGCGGTGCTCAAGAAATTGCTGACAACGCCGACTTCATATTCGAGGCTGGTAACCATGCTGCCATGGTGGACCAACTGTGCCAGATCAGCGAACGAAAACTAACCTTGGGGGCGTTTTGGAAAAACGACATGCATGTCTTTTCCATGGACGAGCATATTGACGAATTGATGGCCTATTACCGGCCAACCACGTTGGTTTAACAAGCGGGTGCATTCGTAGGCAGCTTTGTCTGTGCCTAACAACAAAGGCCGAACAGCGCTGGACGCATTATCTGCCTTGTCGACTTGCAGTGCTATCTTCGTGAATCGAGCGGCTAATCTAACGCTTATTTTCGGAAGCATGATTACCCCAGAGCTAGTGACGTGCCCGAGAATAGGACGGATAGGCCATGATATGTCCTAATAAAGGAACATGGCGCGTTCCTAGACCAACGGTTTGAGTGACGCACTAATGCACCGCATCGATTTGCACACATGCCTGCCAGCCGGTAGACGGACCAGCGACCTTACAGGGAGCCTCGAATGACGATTAAGCCGCTGCGCAAGGCCGTGTTTCCGGTCGCCGGACTGGGTACGCGCTTCCTTCCGGCCACCAAGGCCATGCCGAAGGAAATGCTCACCGTCGTCGACAAGCCCCTCATTCAGTACGCAGTCGAGGAAGCGCTGGAGGCGGGGATCGAGCAGATCATCTTCGTGACCGGCCGCAACAAGGGCGCACTCGAGGATCATTTCGATATCTCGTACGAGCTCGAGGATACGATGCGGTCGCGCGGCAAGTCGCTCGACGCGATCAGCAATATTCGGATGAAGCCCGGCTCGCCGGTCTATGTCCGCCAGCAGGAGCCGCTCGGCCTGGGCCATGCGGTCTGGTGCGCGCGCGAGATCGTCGGCGACGAGCCGTTCGCGGTGCTGCTCCCCGACGAGCTGATGGTCGGCAAGCCCGGCTTCATGAAGCAGATGGTCGAGGCATATAACCAAGTCGGCGGCAACGTGATCGGGGCGCTCGAAGTACCCGATTCGGAAACCGACAAATACGGCATCATCTCGCCGGGTGCGATCAACGGTCGACTGATCGAAGTGACCGCGCTCGTCGAAAAGCCCCAGCGCGGCACCGCGCCGTCGAACCTGATGATTCCGGGCCGCTACATCCTCCAGCCCGAGGTGATGCGGATCCTGGAGACGCAGGAGAAGGGTGCCGGCGGCGAGATCCAGCTGACCGACGCGATGGCGCAGTTGATCGGCAACCAGCCATTCCACGGCTTCACCTTCGACGGCCAGCGCTACGACTGCGGCGATAAGGCCGGGTACGTCCAGGCCAATCTGGCGATCGCGATGGTCCGCGGCGACATCGGTCCCGGTATCCGGGATTTCGCGACGAACCTGCTGGCGCGCTGAGCTATCGGCACGCGCACCGGAACGTAAGGAGGCGTTCCTGTGTAGGGTCAGGACGATGATATTGATGTCGCGCCAGATTAACTAATGATCGCGATATTCTAGATCTGCCCGAAGTGGATTGCGCAGATTTATAAAGATTATGCCGACTTAAAAGCAACCCGGGCTAGGTCGCTTTATTAGCATGGCTAATTGTCCGTATTACTGAACAGCCGCTAGGGAAGCAGCTTCCTTATCAAGCTGGTAAGCTAAGCAGTAAGAATTCGCCGCAGCTTTATGCAAACCATAATTATTGTTTCCTTCTCGATGGAAGGCGTCCGCAGCTTTGTGCATAGCAGCGCATCCGGCTGCGCGATCGCCAGTTTGCACTATTAGGTCAGCAGCTTCCAGTTCCCTAGCCGAACTTATTTGGCATCCGGCCAGCGATAGAATCGCATAAAACAGAGAAGTTAATCGCGTCATCGTTGAGCATGCTAGACGAGCTTGTGAACGCCGCGCAACGAAAGTTTGTGCAAAATGAAGGGGAGACATCCTTAAGCCACTTCCAAGAGCGCTTAGCGACAAACAAGCGGGCGAACGGCTATTGCACTTTCCTCGTGAACATCGCGACATGAGTGTCCTTTGCACGCCACGCCTGTAGCTCGATGTGGTGCCCGCTCAGGTGGTTCCGGGTGGGCGACTGTCGCCTAGTCTATACACTGCAGTGCAATCAACAGCGTCGATCGAGGATAACGGTTCGGCCGGTCGCGCGAGTATTTCAAAGCCCACTGGTCGCGGAACGCCAGATTAACAAATCAACAGGGCGCCCTGCACTTTCAGCCGGCAGATCGCCAGCGCCTCGTTATCGTCAATCAATTGTTGTGAAATCTGGTGCAGTTGACCGCGTACTACAGCCTTCTCAGTCCAGCACGTCAGGATCATTGTGCGAGGATGATGTCCACACCTACGGCCGTGTTCGAATAGGCACTGCTGATCTCGTTTATACCATGGGCACGTCATCGGGTGCATGCTTCATTGGGGCCCAGCCTCGCCAGCCCGCGGTGCATTCCGTAGCCCGATGTACCGGCAAACGCGGATCATGGTCGACTTGGCTATCCCAATCCTGCGACATATCTAATGTCGCTATACCAGCCACCAGATAGGCCCCGAGACTGCCAGCCGATATATCCGGCATCAGGGTCGGCATGAGATTCAGCACCTCCCGAGCACCATAAGGGCGTCATAGTTCAGCCGACACGGGTGCGTCGTTTCATCGGTCGGTCTTGTTGCGAGCCTATGCGTGCCCAACCAGTTCTGGTAAACTTTCCTCATGGATCTGATACACTGGAATATCTGCGACAACGCCCCCACTGGCCCGCTGACTCCTGCGGCAAACGACAATGAGCGACGGTATTAGACGCCCAAACTGGCACGACAGATTGTGATAAGCGAACGCACTACGGCTATCGTCGACACTGAGTTGACTACCTTAAAGATCCGACAGGGCTCCCGGGTTGCGCGAGGAGCTCGCGAAATGGAACGAGTGCGGGATATTCCGCTCGGTTCCCTGGTGGCTGCTTTCATCGAGGAAAACATCTCGGTTGCCGTGGTTCCCGCAAGTGCGCCGATGATCGTCACCACGCCTGCGAGGAACTGACGTAGTGAGTGCGGTGTGAACGCCCGCACTCGTCTTGCTCAAACTGGCATGGCGCCCGCCGTCCTGCACTTCGCAAACTTGCCGTTCGCGCCCTTGCAGCAGACTGTCTTAGCGGGTGCTGACAGGCGGCTCAAGTGATATGGCTGTCTGCATTTGTGGAGCCAGATCGCGGCTTTCCAAGCCGTTCCAGCGCAACCGCCAGCCGGAGCGGAGCTAGAACAGTCAGAGCCTCTTGCAAGGCAAAAGTTGATGCTCACGCTGAGCCTGTCTGCCGTATGACCTCGACGTCAATGCCTCCGCCCGCTACGCGCAGGTTTTGAATGCGGTATCGGAAGGGTTTTACGTGAGAGATGGCAGCCGGCACTTGCCGGGCGCGCGATCGGTCAGATCGCGACGCGCGAGACGAATGATTGCGGTCCCCGGCCCTGAGACGGCACGTAGCTGATGATCGCCGTGCAACGATTAAAGATGCTCGGTAGCGCTCTTGTTGGGCGCCAGTCGTCGGACATCCACACCAGGCGGCTTGCCGGGCTGATCCAGGGCGTAACCACCAGCATCGGCAACAAGCTGCTCGGTTTTATTATCTCATTCATCTCGGTACCGTTGACGATCCATTATCTCGGCGCGGAACGGTTCGGTGCTTGGGTCGTGATCGGCTCGACGCTCGCATGGCTGGGACTGACCGATTTCGGGCTTGGCCATGGCCTTACCAACGCTGTCACCACCGCAGCCAGCGAGGATCGGCCTGACCGAGTCCGCATGCATCTGAGCAACTTCATGCTTCTGATGATCCTGGTGGCCTTAGGAATCGCGCCGGTCCTGTTCCTGGCGGCAACGAACCTAAATTTGGCGTCGCTGTTCGGTGTGCATACCCCGTTTGCCATTCGCGAGGTGAATATTGCGGTGTTGCTGTCAATCGCATTCTTTACAGTCCGCATGCCGCTGGCACTCTCCAGCAGGGTGTACAACGCCTATCAAGAAGGCCGTATCGCCAATTACTGGGGAATGGCAGGCAACATCGCGAACCTGATCTGCCTGATCGCCGTGACCCGCACCGGCGGGGGCTTGCCGATGCTCGTGCTGGCAATGAGCGGCGCCGGGCTTGTGATCGAACTCGCCAATACGACTTGGCTGTTCACCAGACACCGCCCGGCGATCCGTCCACACTTCCGGTACGTCGACCGTTCCGAGATGCATGCCATCACCAAAGTGGGGATCCAGTTTTTCATCATTACCGCCATGGCGCTAGTGACGTTCCAAACAGATACCCTGATCATCGCACATTTTCTGGGAGCCGAAACCGTTCCGCGGTACTCGGTGGCCTATGCGCTATTTAACTACGCTGCACTGCCACAAGCGATGATGTTCCCTTATCTTTGGGCTGCGTATAATGAGGCGATTGCACGCGGGGACATAGCCTGGGTACGTAAGACGTTCCGGCTTAACCTCATCGCGAGCGGGCTGGGAACGACCGTCGTCGCCGGCGGGATACTTCTAGTGTGCAAGCCCTTTATTCTGTGGTGGGCCGGGGCGCTGGCGGTGCCGTCCTTTTCGCTCGCCGCGACTATGGCGATCTGGGTAATCATTAACGCCTTCACGAACCCGATCGCTTGCCTGCTCGCCGCTGCTTCACATTTACGCAACCAGATCCGTTATTCGGCGCTGTCGACGGTTTCGAACTTAGTGCTTTCCCTGTATTTCGTGACACGGTTCGGCCCGATTGGCGTGATCGGGTCGACCGTACTATCCTACCTAGTGTTCGTTTGCGGGCCAATTTATGTCGACGCGCAGAGGCTGATAGCCCGGCTCGAGAAGAGGACAGTCCCGCAATAGGCCGTAGGCACGGCGCGCCCTCCCCCCTTAGCGCCGCATCGATAGGTGGAGCAGGCGGCGCAAGGCGCTCCGACTGCGGTTCGCGAGATAATGTCGCCATGCGGGCCGGGCGGCGTTCCTGGAATCGGCACTCGCCGATGTGGCCGGCAGCGCGCGCGAGGCCGTTATCGCATCGACGACCGCGCGCGTTTTGACGAGGAAGCCGAAGCCATTGTGCCGATCAGGCTCCAATATCGCGCCTTCCGCCCATTCGTTCCAAGCATTGATAAAGACCAAGCGTTCCTGCGGATCCTCGATCCTCAGCGCTTTCTGAGCAGCAGCGTACAGCCAGGCCGCGTAACGCGAGGGCGTCGCACCATAGAAACTGGTGCCCCGCCCCGGCTTGCGTGCTTCGTTGTCCCAACCCGGCATCACCCCTGGGAACTGCCGATACTCGGCATCGGGCTTCTCCAGCACGTCGGATGCCACCTCCTCGTAGGAGCGGACATGCCCCTTGAAACGGTTGTCCAGCAGTTCAAGATGCGCGCGGTCGTTCTTGGCCAGCCAACTCGAATTATGGGGGGGGAACGCAGCCGCGGCGTCGAGTCCGTAGGGTCGCGGATCGTTGTCATCAAAGACTTGCGCCATGACGAGATAGGGATCGCCGATGCCTTCCGCCTTTAAGAAGGAACGCCAAGATGCGAACATGGCTTTAGGGTCAGGGATCTGAGACGGACGATACACCATAATCAGCGGACGGCCGTTCACCTTGATGTAGCGAGGATCGCGGAGTGCCGGAAGAATCGACCGAACGTAGCCAGCATGATCTTGCGGATCATAGACCTGTTCGACGAGCAATTCGTTTTCGGACCCGTCCCAACGGCGCGACCAACTTTCATTCGCCCAGTTGAGGCAGAACGGCATGTCGATGGTCGGATCAGCGAGAAAGAGTTCCAGGGGAGTATTAAGGAGCTTGCGGCCCGAGAACCAGTAATTGTGGATACAGAACCCTGTTATCCCAGCGCGGCGGGCTAGCGAGACCTGGCGCTTGATGACGTCAACGTGCGAAAGATCGTAAAAGCCGAGGTCCGCAGGCAGCTTGGGTTGTTGATGACCTACATATTTCGGCAGTGTCTTGCTGACGTTCGTCCATTCGGTGAAGCCGACGCCCCACCAGGAGTCGTTTTCTGGAATGGCATGGAACTGGGGCAGGTAATAGGCGATCAACCGCACCGCAACCTCGGCCGGAAGCGTAGTCGCCAAAGATGCTTCATCTTCGAACTCGGGGCCTTTATTCGTGTTGATCGCGAACGCGTCATAAAGCTTCCGCATAGCGTGTACCCTTTATTGTAAAACAGTAACTGCAGAGCCCCCCCCACAGCAGCTCTGAATAATCGAGCGGTGACTTAACCCACTCGCGGATATTGGCAAGGCAGCAGCGACGTAGCTACGATCGGAACGTGTATGCCGTGCATGCCCCCCGACGCTTTGCCTGTACGTGACATTCTTGCTACCCGGCCTGGGTCGCCGACATGGGCGAAGGCTTGTTTTTGGTTGATCACGATGCGGATTGCAGTTTGGCACAATCTTCCCAGCGGTGGTGGCAAGCGCGCCCTGTACGATCACGTCTGTGGCCTGATCGCTGGCGGCCACCATGTCGAAGCATGGGCTCCCCCGACGCGGAACCCGGATTACCTACCGCTATCGGATATCATTCCCGAGCACATCGTGCCCCTGGAGCTTCCGACGGGGCGCACCCTGAGTGAAAAACTGCAGCTGCGCAGCTATGCCGACCGGCTGATTGCGGGTATGGATGCGCACTGCCGGCAATGCGCGTCTGAAATTGAGGCAGGCGGCTTCGACGTGCTGTTTGCCAACAGCTGCATGTTCCTGCGGACCACCTCGATCGGGCGGTTCACCCGCTTGCCGTCGGTTCTATATCTGCAGGAACCGTATCGATGGCTTTACGAGGCGATGCCCGACCTGATCTGGGCTGCGAAGCCCAAGGGTACGGCGCCACGTGCTAAGTTCGTGGACGTCCGCAAGGTCAAAGATGCACGCGTACAGGTGCGCGAGGAAATCGCCAATGCCAAAGCGTTCGACAAGCTATTATGTAACTCCTATTTCAGCCGTGAAAGCATCTTGCGATCCTACGGCGTGGACGCGGAAGTCTGTTACTTAGGCATCGACATCGATCATTTTCGACCGAGAGACGTGTTGCGTGGAAACTTCGTCGTCGGGTTGGGCGCATTTACGCGCGAGAAGAACATGCAACTGTGCATCGAGGCGATGAGCCTGCTCGCCGAGCCACGGCCCGCGCTGCGCTGGATCGGCAACGTCAACGAACAGGCTTATCTGGCGGAAATGAGGGATCTGGCCAAGGCGCGGGGCGTATCGCTAGAGACGCATCAGAATGTCTCCGAGGAAGAACTGCTCGATACATTGTGTCGGGCGGTCGCAATGATCTACACTCCGCGCCTTGAGCCATTTGGTCTTGCTCCCCTCGAAGCCGGCGCGAGCGGAACGCCCGTCGTTGCGGTAGCGGAAGGCGGCGTGCGGGAGACGGTGCGTGACGGCGTCAACGGACTGCTGGTAGATGGGCGACCGGAATTAATCGCTGCGGCGCTACAATCGTTGCTCGACCATCCCGATCTCGCCCGCCGCCTGGGTGAGCAGGCACGTGCCCTGGTCGAGAAGAATTGGGGCCTTGCGGCCAGCAACGCACGGTTGATCGCCAAGCTAGCGGAGGCGGTAGAGGCGCACCGAACCGTTGCCGAGGCCTAGTTGTTGCGTAGATTAAGAACGATGCTCGTTTGCACGCCATAAAATCGCGACATGGACGTCGGTGTTCGTTTGGACAAATTGACGAACAGGCGGTCCGCCCGCAGCAGGCTTATGACGACGTTGCCGGTGCTGAGGATCGACACCAGCCCTTAGGCGTACAGCAAGATCGCCACGTTCGCCGGCGCGAAAGAGCGGCCGGCCATCAACACAAACGCCAAGCCGCACCTTAGGAAGCGCGCGATTGACAAGCCCTCGTCTGGATATCCGGGCTACTCTCCTTTAAGGCGCTTCACTCCGCTGAACCGGCCCCTCATTCAAGCTGCCGGCACCTGCGCACTCGCGAATGAAACGGAAGAAGCATGACGAAGACTGCCATTGTGACCGGGATCAGCGGCCAGGACGGAGCTTATCTGGCCGAGAACCTGCTGGACAAGGGCTATCGGGTGTACGGCACTTATCGTCGTACCAGTTCGGTGAACTTCTGGCGGATCGACGAGCTGGGGATTACCAATCACCCGAACCTGAAGCTGGTCGAATATGACCTGACCGATATGGGCTCGGCGATCCGCTTGATTGACACATCAGAGGCAACCGAGATCTACAATCTCGCCGCGCAAAGCTTCGTTGGCGTATCGTTTGATCAGCCGATCACGACGGGCCAAATCACTGGCTTGGGGGCGGCATATCTGCTCGAGGCAATTCGCACCGTGAACCGCGATATCCGCTTCTACCAAGCCTCGACCTCGGAGATGTTCGGCAAAGTGCAGGCAGTTCCGCAGCGCGAGAACACGCCCTTCTATCCGCGCAGTCCCTATGGCGTCGCCAAGCTCTATGCACACTGGCTGACAGTGAATTATCGCGAAAGCTTCGGCATCTTTGGTACCAGCGGCATCCTGTTTAATCATGAATCGCCATTGCGGGGGCGCGAGTTCGTTACGCGAAAGATCACCGATACGGTGGCTAAGATCGCGCTTGGCAAGGCCGAGATCCTTGAACTCGGCAATCTCGATGCTAAACGCGATTGGGGTTATGCTAAGGATTATGTCGAGGGGATGCGGCTGATGCTCCAGCACGACGTACCCGACACGTTCGTGCTGGCAACCAACCGCACTGAGACGGTGCGCACCTTTGTCGAGCTCGCCTTCGCGCAGGTTGGCATCGCGCTCGACTGGTCGGGCAAGGACGGCGATGAAACCGGCACTGACCGCAAGACCGGCAAGCTGCTCGTCCGCATTAATCCAGATTTCTATCGACCGGCCGAGGTAGAACTGTTGATCGGCGATCCCGCCAAAGCGCGCGAGGAACTAGGCTGGCAGCCACAGGTTCAGCTCGAGGAACTGGCTTCACTGATGGTCGAAGCCGACCTGCGCCGCAATACGGCAGGCTGGTCGTTCTGATGCGTGTGGCGCTAACAGGGGCGGGCGGCTTTACCGGTCGCTACGTCACTGCAGCGCTCGATGCAGCAGGCGTCGAGTGGGTATCGCTGTCGGCAGACCTTCGCAACCCAGCCGCAGTCGAGCAAGCGGTGATGGAGACCGATTTCGACCGCCTGATCCACCTAGCTGGCCACGCCTTTGTCGGCGCGCCAGACTGGCCGTCCTTCTACGCGGTCAACCAGCTAGGCACGTTTCACCTGATCGACGCAGTCGCGCGCCTGAAGCCAGGTACGCGTTGCATCCTCGCCAGCAGCGCACAGATCTATGGCCCCGGCGCGGAAGGACTGATTGCGGAAAACGCACCCGCCAATCCAACTAACCATTATGCAATTAGCAAGTTCGCGATGGAGCAAGGTGCCGCCTTGTGGCGCGATCGTCTCGAAATTGTAGTCACTCGGCCGTTCAACTATACTGGTGTCGGGCAAGGAACGGAATATCTGGTTCCGAAGCTCGTAGACCATTACAGGCGCCGGACGCCGGTAATAGAACTGGGCAACACGTGGGTACAGCGCGACTTCGGCGACGTGCGTTCGGTCGCCGAGGTCTACGCCATGCTGGTGCTCGCCCGCGCAGTTCCGCCGGTCCTTAACATCTGCACAGGCACGGTCTGCTCGATCGGGGCGATCGTGGAGATGCTGAGCGCAATCAGCGGCCATACTGTCGAGGTGCGGGTCAATCCGGTGTTTGTGCGCGCCAACGACGTTGCCATGCTGGGTGGCGACGTCGCACAGCTGCGCACGACCCTCCCCGCCTGGCAACCGCGTGAACTGCGCGATACGCTAGAGTGGATGTACGGAGCATATGTGGTCGATGCGTGACGTTGTAGCAGTCTGTCAGGCTAACGAAAGCTTTAGACGCCGCGACCTTCGAGCCTAACGGCGAGGACGTCAAAAGACAGTTTATCGATTTTCGCTGCTTTATTTTAAAATACACATCTGATCGCTTAGATTAAGAGATCGCAATTTAGAATATCTGCGAATCTTTGGAGGAACTGCCATGGTCACTATTTCGGTTGCAATGGCGACTTACAACGGCGCGCCTTTCATAGCGGAGCAGCTAGAAAGTATAGCATCCCAAACTGTTTTGCCGAGAGAATTGGTCGTTAGCGACGACTCGTCAACCGATGCAACGTTAGATATTATTCGAAATTTCGCAATAACCGCGCCATTTCCCGTTGTCATACACGAAAACAAGGCAAGACTTGGCTTTCGCGCTAACTTTATGAAATGCATTGGCTTATGCAGCTCTGATATCATCGCATTAAGCGATCAAGACGATATTTGGGAAGTAAACAAACTAGGGATCTCGCTGACCACCTTTCAAGATCCAGAAGTTCTATTATGCTTTCATGAAGCAACATTAATTGATAAAGCTGGCGCTCACATAGGTGCGGCGAATATATATCCGCTTCCGGCGAAAAGCCCTCCCCTAGAGTTGTTCCCGATGCGCAACCCCTATGGGTTTGCAATGCTGTTCCGGCGAGAACTCCTGTCGATGTCAGACCTATGGAGTAACTCTCTCGACAATCTTAATTCTGAAAACCGTATGGCGCATGATCAATGGTTTTTCTTTTTGGCATCTGTCTTAGGAACCATAGCGTTTATCGATGATCCTTTGACGCGGTATCGCCAGCACGGCAGCAACGCATATGGTGTTGACCAACCTGATGCATCGTTTCGGGGTAAACTCGCTATATGGTTCTACGTCGCCAAGAACGAGTGTATAAGCTTTAGTGTAGCAGCTGAGCGAAGAGCGCAAATTCTTCGGTCTTTGACAAGCCGTCTTTCTTCGTCCAAGTTGGAAAGGTCGCGACGCGGTATCATTATGTATACAAAATTTGCGGATCATTGTCGGCACCGTGCTGACTCATATAATCGTACCAGTTTTCTAGGTCGCTTCAGTGCATGGTTCGCCATGTATTCTTCTGGCGGATACGGACATAGTACGCAGTGGACGTTCGGACGGAAGACCGCGCTACTGGACTTTATCAGCCTGATGATCCCTAGGTCCTGGGTCAATTTGGTGCGGCCCCCGCTCCACGTTGCGACCCGAGCAGCAAAAGCTACATCTAACAGTGCACCGGTCTCCACTGACGCCTCCCCGGTTTCCCATTCAACCAGAGGGTAGGTTCTGCCGCCCTTTTAGCGCTTTGGCCGCTCCAGCATATTCGATCGGCATTATCCACCCAAGCTCAAACGTTA
>Ga0265797_10008936_pt1 | contig 13190 bp, 12 predicted proteins | sample P2T30metagenome_FD_192433 | JGI IMG/M metagenome (GOLD analysis project Ga0265797, IMG submission 192433) | Plant litter microbial communities from East Loma Ridge, Irvine, California - P2 T30 | ecosystem: Environmental > Terrestrial > Plant litter > Unclassified | place: USA: California... | reverse complement strand
AGCGACCAGCTTACATTTTGCAAGGATCGGATCGTAGGCCAGTGATTCCAGAAGCGGCGGATTGCTGAGCGGTGCACCATTCTGGTCACGTCCCAGGATCGCTGCCAGGTCAAAACGGAAGCCATCAATATGGTAGTCTGATGCCCAGTAGCGAAGGCAGTCAAGCACCATGTTACGAACCACCGGATTGTTGCAGTTCAGCGTATTACCTGTTCCGGAGAAGTTAAAGTAATAACCTTCCGGGGTTAACATGTAATACGTTTTGTTATCAATTCCTCTGAAAGATATCGTATGTCCGCGGTGATCGCCTTCGGCAGTATGGTTAAAAACTACATCCAGCATCACTTCGATACCATTTTTGTGCAGTTCTTTTACCAGCGTTTTCAGCTCATCAACCTGCATTCCGAATTTCCCTGTTGCCGCATAACCGGCTTTGGGAGAAAAGAAGTTTACCGTACTGTATCCCCAGAAATTGACAATCAGTCCACCCGTTACCGGATTTTCCTTGCTGTTTTCCCACTCGTCAAACTCATAGATCGGCATGAGCTCCACACAGTTGATTCCCAACTCTTTCAGATAAGCAATTTTGCTTCTGATGGCAGCAAATGTACCGGGGTTTTTAACTTCCGAAGATGGATGTTTGGTAAACCCTCTTACGTGCATTTCATAGATCACCAGATCCTCAATCGGCGTCTCCAGCGGGTGATCATTTTCCCAGTCGAAATCCTCAAAAACCAACCTTGAACGATACGGATAAATGTTATCCCAGTTAGGCTCAGCCAGCCAGGAATCGCGTCCGCCGATTGCCTTCGCATAAGGATCACTAAGAATGATGTTTTTATCAAAACGGCTACCTTGTTCCGGATTAAAAGGTCCGTCCATGCGGTATCCATATTCCAGGCGTTCGTAATCCAGATCAAAAACGATCATTGAATATACATTTCCTGTCCTGAATTCTTCCGGAAAACGGATCTCTGCAAAAGGCGCATCTTCCCCCCGTTCGAATAAAACCAGCGTACAGTCTATTGCCTCACTGGAATAGATACTGAAATTGATCCCGTTGGGTACCATTGTTGCACCAAATGGCAGCACGTGGCCTCTTCTGAACTTAATTCCATCCTGTTCGTGGGTTGGATAATAGTCGATTCTTATGTCTGTTGCCATCGGCTAGTTCTGTTTAAGAATGACCATTGCTTCGTCTACAGTATCAACTATTTTAAAGAAGTTGATAAAACCTGTTGTTGACATCACGTCCTGGATTTCTTCGGAAACACCCACCAGAATGACTTTGCCATTCTGGGATTTGATGTTTCTGTAAACCATCAGCAGGACACGCAGGCCGGCACTGGACATGAACTCCACCGCTGTCAGGTCGATCGCGATTTTATCATTTTTCGACGTAGCCAGTTTTGCATTGCGCTCAAATTCAGGCGCTGTTTTGCTGTCTATATCCCCGGCAACCGCTACAATTGTAATTTCTTCCTGGTCCGTCAGTGTTACTTTCATATTTTTTAGCTTTTAGCTATTGTCGTTCTCTTTTGTAACCTGATCCGCTATTTCGCAGAGCTGATCTGCACTTTAACCCTTAATCTTTCTTCTGATTCAGGAAGCTTCACAGTCAGTCCGTATGCATCAAAGTCGGTATAAGGAACATCATCAATAAATACTTCACTGATGTAGATGCTGCCCTGTGGAAGAATATCCGGAGATACACGCAGGATATTGTCTTTCCAACCGTTTGGATATGGTTTAAAGTAAAAGTACGTAGGCTGCTTGGTGATCAGAAGGTTGATATAAACCGCTGACAGATAGCAAAGTTCGGTACTGTGGTAAGCGCTCATCGAGTGGCTTCCTTTGAAACGTTCTGTTCCAAGAAGGTAAGGCATACCGTTTGAGAAGACATTGAAATACACACCGCCATCATCATTATCCAGGAAGAAAGCATTGTAGAACGAAGCTGCTTCACGCGCTTGTTTTTCATACTCCTCATTACCCAAAACACCGTACATGATCAGGTAAGCAAGTATCGCCTGCTCTTGCTGCCACCATGCCTTGCGGTCGTGCCATACAAACTGATGCTTTCCACCGGTCTGTTTAACGCGTTCCACTACATCGTACCAGCCTCCACGCTGCTGATCAGAACCGGCTTCCGGCATCAGTTCAGCAATTTTTTTAGCAAAGGCAAGATATTCGTCTTTTGGAGTAAGCGACTGCTGCCGGATTAAATTCCAGGCAATTTTAAGATTGTGTCCTACAACCGCACGGTTTTGCTGCCATCCCCAGGTTTGGTCTTTGCTCCAGTCTTCAAAGAATTTCTCCTGAACAAACGGGCTGTTATCGTAATCCGGGAAATATTTTGTGATGGTATCAAAGGTATATTCAAGAAAATCGGCATGTGCTTTTTCACCTGTTGCAAGATACAGATTAATCAGGTATGCAGGTGCGTGGTCACCCACTGAGTTCCAGTTTTTACGGGCACGGTTATGTGCCAGTGAATCTTCACGTGCATCAAGTGTGATTGGGTGAAGGTGAGAGAAATATCCTTCTCCTTCATGGTCTTTGAAATATTTCTCAAACAGATCCATAGTTTTGTCGATATCGTCCCGGATACGCTGATCGCCTGTGATACGGTAGGTTTGCGTTGGGCCTGCAAGGGCATAAATCTGCTCGTACATCGGAAGTGAATCCAGGTCATCACCAAATTCCGAAGTCAACAATTTTGTTTCTTTTTGTCCTTCTACTTTCAGACCGTGATACCAGTAAACCAGATCGTCGTCTTTGTCAAAGAAACGCATGTGATCGCGCAGGTACTCAGTACCCAGCTCTGCGCCTTCCAGGAATTCGTCTTTTCCTGTAAGCAGATAAGCCGAAGCAAATCCGTAAACCATCCGGGAAATCGTATCTGTTTCCTGTAAGTAATCACCTTTTTTACCACCACCCAAATGAAGCATGGTGCGGTAGTTTTTGTAGTTGATTTCTTCTTTCGGATAATCAAACTGCCATTTCAGATAACTCGATGCGATCGAATCGATCTGTGTGATCCAGTAATTTTGCTCTTCGTGACGATATGTTTTTGGCTCCTTCCCAGGAAAAATCAGTTGCTGTGCTTCAAATGTAGCAGTGTCTTCACCCGCATTCGGATAAAAAGTACCATATGCAAAAACGTACTGTCCTTCAGTAGCCAGGAAGTTGCTGATATCACCAGGATCCTGCCAGCCTTCTGTAAGGTTCTGAACGTTTCTTGCATAAGTTGAAGCGATCAGGTTTATTTTGAAAGTTCTCTTGTCAGAGGTTTCAAGTGTAAACCAGCGTTCTTCCTGACTATATCCGGTAACATACCCGGCGATAGTGTCTGAAAAAGTGAAGTCTATATTCATACTTTGAGCAATAAAGATGGTTTTATTTAAGCGGTTAAGTCTTTAAAAAGAAAGGTTTACAGTGTTTTGTTTTCAGGCAAGATTTTCCTGATCCCTGTACCCTTGGGTTATTTCAAGGATGTTTCCCTCAGGATCTTTCAGCCAGACTGTTTTCCAGCCTTCGATCACATCGTCGAAATGCAGCGGCCCCAGTGTGATGACAGCATCTGTACCCATTTCGGCAAGTTTCAGGTCAACATCTTCTACTGAAAAGGCCATGTGGCGAAGTCCGGGATAATGCGGGCCGTCTGCCTCAGCCATCGGGTATGGACGCTGTTCTTCGGGCGGGAAAATTTCGAAGTAGAAATTATCATCGTTTTTCAGGAAAACCAGCTGGGCATCATCGCCCAGTTCAATTACTCTGGCTCTTCTGAAACCAAAATATTTTGCATAAAAGGCTTCAAATGCAGCCAGATCTTTAACGGTTAGTGCCAGGTGAAAAAAGGTTGTCTTCATAGTTGTTCAGTTAGCCGTTGAAAGAGTCTCAATAATCTTTTTGGCAAACAGATGGGCATGTCCGCCCGATCTTCCGGTGATCAGATCTCCGTCTACAACTACGTCCTCATTGGTATAAATGGCACCATAAGCTTTTGCGTCGCCGATCAGGTTGTTGTGGCAAACCAGTTTCCGGCCTTTTACAAGCTCAGTTGCAGGCGCAACCAGCCACAAACCGTGACAGATAATACCTTTTAAAATACCCGGTTCGGCAAATACCCTTTTTAGAAATTCGGTAGCCGGTGGGATTTTTTCAACGTCTTCTGTATAACGAAGGCGGTCAGAAACCATACCCGAAGGAACGATGATGGCGTCATAGGTACGCAGCTCTTCATCACTCATGTTTTCAAAAGACTCATAGCAATCCATAGGTGCACGATATTCGTGACCGAGGAAAGTTATTTTATCCTGTCCCCAGAGCCGGGTTAAAAAATGGATTTCGGCACCTTCTTCAGGAAAGCGGAATTTGTAATAGAAGATTTCGTTTTCGAAATAATCAGCTTCAAAGAGAATACCGATTTTTTTTCCGGCCAGTTTCATGAGGATGGTTAATTAAAGAATATTATTAATTTCAGGAATAACGTTGAGCCAGACCTTATCAGCCTAATTTATAACAGCTTAGCTTCGATACATTCAAGTAAATCAGGCTAATACTTCAACCAGTTTATCACCAAATGCGATGGATGATTCTACCGAAAGTGCTGTTACGAAAGGATAATCGAAATGAACCTGCGGCTTGTTTCTATTGGCTGTGGCGTCGGAATATACACGGCCATTCGGGCCTACTGCGTCTTCCACAATTACTGCCAGCGGGAATGCAAATCCCTGGCTTACCAGGTTTGTTCCCGGATTTTCTTCCGAAGCACGTACCAGCGTATAACCCATCGGGCCGGTAAAATCCCATTCGCGCGGGTGAGCAATTACTTTCTTTCCGTAAATGATACTTCTGTGAAGGGTATCGTTTTCACGTGACCAGACAAATGCACCTACTGCGTAGCAAAGTGCACCAAGAATCTTGTCCTGGTTATAAGCAGTTACACAAAGCTGGTGTACAAATGGGTTTCCAACAATATCCAAAGCAGAACCTGGTCCGCCTACAAGCACCAGCGCATCGTAATCCGACATATTGGCATCTTCAATTTTCATTGGAGAATCCCACTCGCCTTTATCCAGAATTTCGTTGATACGGTCTACAACCTCAGCAGGATTAACATTGTAATTCTGCATCGGATCAATAAAATCCTTGTCCATGCTTAGTTCCATCGGCAGCGGCGTAACTCCTTTTGGTGTTGCCAGAGTCAAATCGAAACCTGCTTTTTTCAAAGCATCCCAGGGTGCCTGTAATTCTTCGCCCCAAAGGCCTACGTTTGAAGCGAGGATTAATATTTTCTTGCTCATTTTGTTATTAAAGGTTTTATCGTGTAGGTTGTAAAAATATAAGGTTATGTGGCAACCAGGTGTTTTCACTAACCTCATAACCAAAGTCTTATCTATTTTTCAGCTCTTCAAACCTGAGTAATGACGGAAGATTTTACCATCCTTCATGTAAAGTGCGTCGTAAACTTTGGATTCTCCCCAGGCCGTCATGATCGTTGCTTCCAGATGAATACTGTCTTCTGTAATAGCGAGCTTCTGTGTAGAGACAAAGCCACGATAGATGTTGGTCAGATAGTCGCCCAACTGTACTTTAAGCTCCGCTTTTCCTTTCACATAAATAGGCTCTTCTGCTACCAGCAGTATCATTACAGCGTCATCATGATAGTCGTGGTCAACTAATTCGTTGACATCATTGTTTGCTAAAAGGACAAGGTGATTGTCGTAAAATTCCTGGTTTGTCATAATCCGGATTATTGAATATTAACTTTTCAAAACAGCTCTTTTAATCAGAACTTTTAATAAATGCAGCAGGTAAGCCGAATTAGAAATCGTTGGATTTGAAATGGACAGTTCTTCTTCGGATAATTCGTTTAATGCTGTATTGATATTTTCCTTCGAAATTTGTAACCCTGCAAGTGCATTTTCAAGATTTTTCAGGCGCCTTGGAATTGACATACATCCACAGGCTGCAATGCTGATATTTAATATAATGTTATCCTTTGCATCAATTACTACTGCCGCCCCGCAAACGATTTTTCCCGCTTTCAGGTAATCAATAAAATGGAAAGATGCTGATGTGCCTGCATTTATAGTCAGTGAAATGCTCCGGATAACTTCTCCTTTGGCAAGACCTCCGTCTGCAAAGAAGGTTTCCAGCAATATTTGCCTGTCTCCAAGTGCACCAACCACGTTTATCTTACCGTCAAGAGCAAGAAAAGCTGCCAGAACAGGTCCGTGTGCAGGTGTATTATGGTGCAGTGCACCGCCAACATTGCTGTGGTTTTTGAAATGAGGATCTTTAACTGCTTTAAGTGCTTCTGCCAGAACCGGAACGGAGCAGGCTGCGCTATCCCTGAGCAGTTCGGCATATGTCACTGCAGAACCAATTTCCAGCTGATTATCGTAATGTATCACAGATTTTAAACCCGGAACATTACGCAGGCTGATTAAGGAATCTGTTGCTGATATACCTCTCGTTGCATTTCCAACGTAAGCCTGGTCGCCCGTAAACAATTCCGAGCCGTTTTCACTCAAAAGCGTAACGGCTTCCTCCATCGTTTCAGGAGCTGAATATGAAAATGGATTTAATATCATGATTCAGATGGTACGGTTTGATGCTGTAAAATTTCCCAGATTTTTTGTGGTGTAACCGGCATGTCAATGTGCTTAACATCAAATTCGGATAGTGCATCGCAAATGGCATTAACCATGGCCGGTGCTACCGGCGGATTGCTTACATCACCTGCACCTTTTGCTCCCAACGGGTTGGACGGCGAAGGTGTTTCAGTGCGGTAAAGCTCCACTTTTGGAAGCCATCCGGAACGCGGAACGGTGTACGAATCCAGATCATCGCTTAGTACCTGACCGGTTTCCGGTGAATATTGTGCTTCTTCTGCCAGTGCCTGTCCTATTCCAAGAACGATGTTACCGTAGGTTTGTCCCTTGACAACTTCCGGGTTAACGACTGTTCCAAAGTCATCAACGGCGATGTATTTGACCAGATCAATTTCACAGGTTTCCTCATCGATTTCCACAACAGCAATGTGTGTTCCGAAGGGGAAATTGAAATTTTTAGGATCGAAATAAGAAGAACCTTCCAGTCCCGGATCCATCCCTTCCGGCAGGTCCCAGCCAAACCAGAGCATCAGGGCCACCTGCTGCAAGGTCATCACAGCCTGTTCCGGAGCAGGAATACCAATTACTTTGCCTTCTTTATATTCAATCATTTCAAGAGGCATCTTGAAAAGATATGCTGCAAATTCCTTTGCTTTTTTAATTACGAGCTGACAGGCTTTCTGTACTGCAACACCTTCAACACTCAGCGAACGGCTGCCGTAACTGGCCTGGCCATAGTACAGCGGATTGGCAGTATCAGAATGTTTGATAGTTACATATTCCATCGGAATCTGCAATTCCTGTGCGGCTATCTGGGCAAAAGTAGTTTGCTGCGACTGTCCGTGAGGCTGTGCTCCGGTGGTGATCGCTACTTCTCCGGATGGCGCAACATGAATGTACGCACTTCCCCAGGTTCCGCTCATCAAACCTTCACCACCCATTTTGGCCGAATTACCAACACCCGCAACAGCTACATAAGAGCCAATTCCAAGTCCTAACAATTTGCCGCGACTGCGTGCTTCGGCTTTCTGGGATTCAAGACTGGAGTATCCCGCTTTTTCAAGTGCGATGTCCAGTGTGTTTTCGTAATTTCCTGAATCATAGGTCCAGCCAAGTCCGTTTTCATACGGGAACTGATCGGGCTGAACCATATTCATACGCCTTACCTCCGCGGGATCTTTGCCGATTTTTCTGGCAAACATTTCAATGGCCCGCTCAATTAGGAAAATAGCTTCTGCCCTGCCCGACCCGCGCATGGGCGCCGTTGGGACTTTATTGGTATATACCACATTAACCTCGTAAGAAGAATGCGGGATCACATAAGCGCCCGGAATACTTCTGCCTATGAGTGCAAGCGGCTGTCCCGGCGCATTAATGACCGGATATGCACCCACATTACTAAATGCCACACAGCTTAGTGCAGTGAGCTTTCCATCGGCTGTTCCTGCAATTTTTACATGCTGGATCTGGTCGCGTGACTGCGCTGTGTTTCTTGAAAAACCGGCACGGGTATCAATCCATTTGACTGGTCTGCCCAGTTCCTTTGCCATCCATAAAACCAATGGAGTATCCGGATAAAGATTTCCTTTACAGCCATTGCTTTCTCCCATAAAAGGAACAATTACTCGCAGCTTATTGTAAGGAATTCCTAAAACATAAAGCGAAATCAGCAAACGGTGAGGGTAAGGTATTTGTGTGTTTGCCCAAAGTGTGTAGTCTTGTGTTGCGGGATCGTACTTTGCCAGTGCGCCGCGTACTTCCAGCGTATTGTGCATCATGCGCTGGTTGTAAATTTTTTGTTCAACCACTACTTCCGATTCCGCGATTGCCATTTCAGTTGCTTCGCTGTCTCCAAAAATGGTGTGAATCATAATATTGCCCGGAGCCGTTTCATGCAGCTGCGGCGCTCCCGGCAATGTTGCTTCTTCGGCATCCAGTACAATCGGTAAAGCTTCGTAGTCTACTTTAATTTTCGACAATGCGTCGTAAGCCTGCTGGCGGGTTTCAGCAACCACAGCTGCCAGTTGATCTCCGGCAAAACGAATACGGTCCGTTGCAAATACAGTATGCGAGCCCGGTACGATTCCGGAAGGATGCGGCAGAAAATGACTTTCGGTAAAGGGAGGTATCCAGATCACCGGCATGGGCATGATACCGCCGGTATCCTTTGCAGTAAATACCCGTATTACTCCGGGCATCGCCTCCGCTTCACTCGTATCAATTCCGTTGATGATGGCATGCGCAACAGGGCTTTGCAGAATGGCTGCATGCAACATGCCCGGCAATTCCATGTCAGCAATAAACTTGCCTTCACCGGTAATCAGTTTTTCGGTATCTCTTGTTTTAACAGAATTGCCCACATATTTTCCGCTGGAAGGTATCTCTTCGGTTTCTTCTGTACCATTTATTTTGGCAGCAGCAGCCCGAACCGAAGCAACAACCTGTTCGTATCCTGATTCGCGGCTTAAATTGCCTTCCAGTCTATCCTTAATTTCTGCGTCTGATGGCGATGCATTTTCATTCAGCAACTCAACCATGGACATGATTGTACCGGGAGTTGAAAATCCGTTCTGCACAGCAAAATTCTCCCAAAAAGCATTTTGCAGCGGATGCAACCCTTCCGAAGTTGCCAGTCCTTCAATGGTCTGGATCTCGCTTCCTTCGGTTTCAACGGCCAGTATCTGACAGCTTTTGGTAGCTTTCCCGTTCAGCAGAACTGTACATGTTCCGCAGGACGCAGAACTGCATCCGACTTTGGTTCCGGTAAGTTCAAGGTTTTCACGCAGATAATTTACCAACAGCGTTCTTCCTTCAACTTCAGAAGTGCAGGCACGACCGTTAACGTTATTACTGATTTTCATGAATATATAGTGGTATCAGATTTTTTTCAGGCAAGAGAACCGTCCGGATGCTGAACCATTCCGGCAAAGTGAATGGCAATTTTTCCGTCTTTTAACACCCAACTGTCGGCAAAGCGCATTTCGCTTTTTTCTCCGCCTACCGTCATGGTGATTTGTTCGGTAATCATAAGCGTTTCGGGATCAGCTGTTTCTGCCCAGAATACGATATCAGATTCAAGTTCGTCGATTCCAAGAATTCCCTGCATGTGTTCCTTCACCTGCTCACGACCCTGATAAACCACCGGTGCTTTGGAAAAACTGCTGATCAGCAGCGCATCATCGGTATACTGGTCAAGAAGGGCATCAATATTTTTATCCAGAATGTGCTGAATATGTTCTGTATACATTTTACCAAGCCTGGTATCAGGTATATTTTTCATTTTAAAAAGTTTGAGTTGAGAAAGACAAATACTTATGGATTCTGAAACATGAACAACATGTAATTGGACATGTGCAGCGTCAGCTGTAGCTTATAATCCGGATATTTAGCAACGATCCTGCTGATCAGTTCCTCGCCCTGCAATCCCTGATAAACCAATTGTTTGACGAACTTCAGATATTCAATCTGTTCATCTAAAACAGTTTCATCTGACGGTTTGCCATGGCCCGGAAATACATGAATGTACCCATTTCTTTTCAGGCTGGTGAGCACGTTGATCCAGTTTTCGAAACAGTATTGGTCATCCGAAGTTTTATCCCCAAAGAATGCATATACTTTATTGTAAAGCAGATCCTGAGCAAGCAGAATATTTTCAGCTGGTATTTCAATGATCAGGTTCACCGGACATTCCGTGTCCGACACTTTGATCATATTAATCTTTACACCGTCTATTTCAAGAATTCCTTCTGTCAGAATTTCGGTAGGGAGATTCTTTTCTGCGTAAATTATATCATCGGTATTTTCTGGATGCAGGCTCCTGTGAAATCCGATAAAATAATCAGCCATGCCGTTAATCCCGTCAATTACTTCGGCCAGCGCATAAACAGGCGTTCCGCTGAAAGACGGAGCACCCATCCAATGATCCGGATGCAAATGTGTAATGATTATTCTTTCAAGCGGTTTGCCCAGACTTTCGATATATAACCTTAGTTCATCCGCATGTGGTTTAAGCTGAAGTGTATCTACAAGTATCAGCTGTGCCTGTGTTTCAATGATCTGCGCATTGGTAAGTTCTCCATCTTCGGGTGCCTGTACACAGTGAATCGTCACTGTTTCAAGAACAACTTTGCTGATTTTGATAAACCTTAAATTTTCCATAACGTTAAATAAAGCAATAAAGAAGGGTTTACTTTTTTGCATTTCGGCAGTGATTAACCGCCTTTTTCAATTGAGGTAATTGGAGTTTCTACACAGGTTAAAGCGTAGCTGATCCTTCGTGGTATTCCAATCCGTCCACGATATATTTTGTAATTAATGCACCGCCATTATCATCCGACTTTACTTCCCAGGTCTGGAATGCGTCACATGATATTCTTTTGCTATATGCTTCCGGGGCGTTCCATACGCTGGCTTCCCACTGAACCACCACTTTTACAGAAGCAGTATCGCCGGTGATGTCTGCAATAACCGATTTCACTGTATGAACTTCATCAAAAAAGATACGTATCACACGCTGAAACCAGCCTTCAAAACCTGCCCAGCCATAAACGGTCACCTCAGGAAATACCATTTCAAGACCTTCGTCAATAATTAAAGGCAATAGTTCAACCTGCGGAGCATGTACGTCCAGTTTACTGTACCAGACTTTCGCTAAACTTTCAATTGATTCCTGAGTAAGCATTCGATATTGTGAGTTAAGAATTATGAGTTAAGAGTTTACAGTCATTAGTTTACAGTTTTGAACGTGTTTACTGTGAACTACAATCTTCTTATTGAGCGCAGTTTGTTTGTACCCAGTCTGATTTATGATCTCCCTGTAAAACAAGATCAATCAGAAAAGGCTTATCATCTGCCAGCATTCGTTCGATGGCCGGTGCGATGTCTTCTTCTTTTTCCACCCTTACGGAATCTACTCCCATAGACTGAGCAAGCAGATCAAAGCGGATCGCCGGGTAAGAAAGGTCAAAGGAAAGCGGATGGTCATGTTTTGGGATTTCTCTTTCTTTCCAGTAAACATCAATGTTCAGCTGAAGTAGTTTATATGAACCGTTGTTGCACACCACAAATTTTGCTCCGGTATTGTGCCTGACAGCCGACCAGAGCGCCTGAATGGTATACATACTGCCTCCGTCTCCTGAAAATCCGATTACTGTTTTATCCGGATGGGAAAGTTTTGCGCCAATAGCACCCGGGAACCCAACGCCCAGAGAACCTCCGCGCGTCACAAAGTAATGTCCGGCAGTTTTAGGAACAATATGTCTTGTTATGGCGGGTGAACTGGTTAAAGCCTCGTCAAAAACGATAGCATCAGCAGGTAACTTCTCAGCTAAAACACTGGCAAACTGAGACATCTGCAACGGATAACTTCCTTTCTGACCTGTATCTGCATCCAGCTCGGCAGCGATTTTTTTATTTTTCAGAGATGTAATTTCTTCTACTCTCGCCACTGCTTTTTCTTTCTGAGAACCCGTTATTTTATCCTGTAAAACAATAAGCAATGCTTCCAGAGAAAGCTTTGGATCACCGACTACACCAATATCAACCCGGTGGTTTTTAGCAATTTCATAAGCATTCAGGTCGATATGAATTACTTTGGCATCCGGTGCGTAGATCTCTCCAAGATCAGGGAAAACTTCCGGAACCATATAAGTACCTACAACCAGATTTACGTCGCCTTTGGTTGTGATCGGTTTACTGTACTCGCCGAACATGTGGCCGGTTGTACCCTGGTAAAGCGGATGTGAATTATCCATCACCAAATCTCCAAACTCAACTCCAAATACTTCGGCACCTAAAAGCTCTGCCACAGCAGTTAGTTCGGGGATAGCCTGCGAATACGCTACACCGTCACCTACAAAAATCATCGGTTTTTCAGCTGCCAGAAGGGTATCTGCCATCTCGTCTATAAGACTTGGAGAAGGCAAAACTCTCGTCGACGGAATATGTGTAGGTATTACTTCTTCTTCATTAATTTCGTCCAGAACATCCATTGGAAGACAAACATAAACCGGTCCCATTGGAGGTGTTGCTGCAATCTTAATGGCTCTGCGTAAAGTTCTTAGTACAGATTTTGAAGAATGAACCATGGTGGAGTACTTGGTCACCGGGGCCATCATCGCTACCAGGTCGTTAGCCATCTGCGCATCCATGTTCATATACCGTGTACCGGCATCGGATCCGATCACAACCAACGGTGCATGACCGCGTTTTGCCTGATAGAGCGCCCCCACAGCATTTCCGATTCCCGGTGAGCTGTGAAGCTGTACCAACGTTGGCTTTTGTGTGGCACGTGCGTATCCGTCTGCTGCCATAACCGCAATACTTTCCTGTAAAGTCAGGATGTATTTCATTTCAGGATATTCCTCAACTGCATCCAGGAAACCCTGTTCGACAGTTCCGGGGTTGCCAAACATGTGGTCCATGCCGTCTGCCAGAAACTGCTCAATAATCTTTTGATTCCCGGTTTTACCAGCCATAACGTACTGTGCCTTTTTCTAATACGTTTACAAATTGTTCTCCGAATTCAAAAGAGCATTGCAGTGAACGGGCGGTAATAAAAGGATAATC
>Ga0265797_10008935_pt1 | contig 13190 bp, 14 predicted proteins | sample P2T30metagenome_FD_192433 | JGI IMG/M metagenome (GOLD analysis project Ga0265797, IMG submission 192433) | Plant litter microbial communities from East Loma Ridge, Irvine, California - P2 T30 | ecosystem: Environmental > Terrestrial > Plant litter > Unclassified | place: USA: California... | reverse complement strand
CAGCTGAAGTGCAAAACCTTGGTTAATGTCGGTGGCCCTTCTGAGATTACTCGACACACTTGAAACAGCTGCACACTTACTAAGCAATTGCACAGTTGAAAGTCGTTTCTCGTCGAAAGGGGCATCATTTGGACGGTCAAACTTGGCACCGCGGACTTCACGGCTGGGTGCTACTCAAGTATGCCTGTCAAAAGAGCTTGCTGTGGAGGATTTGTATCAAGCCACCTTACTACGGCAATGGCTAGGCCTCGCTTCGAGGCACGAACAACATGTAAGCTAGTACAAGTATTGCCCTTCGAGTTCAAACTCAAATCTTGGGTCTCAGCAAGTTACGTGCCACAGCAATAGCAAACGACACTGAACGATATTATGTACCCATAAAGTCGATAGTGCCCACTCGTAAGTCCAGCAACATCGCAGCAGCGGATGTATACAGTGTTAGAACTATCAATCACTGGAACGAAACGGTCAGATACTGATATGAAAATTTCACATTCCTCTATCCTGATTCAAAAACATGTTGGCCATCTTAAAAGTGCGCAAAGATCCTCTTCGTATGGCTATGACGGAGCCGAAGCCCGGACTCTGACCAGAACTTCGTTTATTACCGTCGTCTTATATAATAGCCTGGCCAGCTGTATGGGAGGTTGGGGCGATATTCGGGTGAACCATCGATCATGGGGCTACTACAGGCATGGCCTGTATACCGAGCACCTAGACGATGTAGCCAAACCTGACTAGAAAACTCTGCTGTGCCGCATAAATCAGGCCTTCAAGTGCTCGGCAGAAATTACTTGAAACGTACTGACGTTTGCATACGCTGTACGGAGTAGCGACCACTGCTTTGGAAAATGCTGTGCCTCTTACACGACCGCTCCACGGAGAATAACGCAGTAGAACCCGAGTAAACATTTGTAATGTATGCACGTGCGTTGCTTGATATGTACGGGTCGACAGTCTCCGCAACTGTGGTGACACGTCGCTTGTCCGTCATCTGTAGCACAGCATATGTCAAATTGTCTTGTTCATGCAGGCTTCGCGCTAGTGTATTGATCAGCCAAGCGCTCGAATTGGCCCCCTTCCCAGGAAGGCGCGCACTCCACTTCCCGCAAACTCTTGCTGCATCCCCTCGTTCGGAGTCGATTGGCTGGGGGAAAGCTGTCTCTCCCGCCCCACCTCCTCACCCCCATAACTTTCATCGTCATACACTACCGTGTCATTCGCTGCAACGATGTGTCTCCGGTAAAGCTCTTCATTTGAGTCCACTACCCCGGCTTTCGCGCCACGCTGGTCCAGCCCAGAGTGGGGCTTTTGGATCCCGCTGAGCGAGAAGAGCTGCTCAGTGCTGCCCGAGCCATACGATTTATTTTGTGCGGGGACTGAAAGATAAGACGCTGTGCCATTCTGCCAGTTGTTCACGGTCGATCCAAGGAATGATGGATGCTCTGGTGTTGAGGAGAGACGACCGTAATCGAAAGTCTTCCAATCGTTGGGGAAAGCGAGGTCGCCAAGTTGCTGCACGTATTTCCCACGGCCCAGCTCCCCGCTTATCGTCAGGTTGCCACCGGCCAGGACGTTGTAAGACGAGATGACCCAAAGCGGGTACTCGAAGGTTCTGTCATATCCCGAGAAAGACGCAGAGACACCCGCTGTCGTCTGCTGCATGATTTGATCGTTGCCTTTGTTGCTGAGACTACCGGCGTTGGAGAATGTCAGATTCTGCTTCCAGAATACGACCTCAGGACCTGTCGAGGTATGTATGACAGATTCAATGTACAGATAACGTGACACTTGAACGGAGTAGTCCAAAATATCTACCGTGCCGTTGGTGCTCACATGTGAGTGCGAGTGCAACCTGAGACTGGGCTCTGGCGCGTGGACTGTTGGTGTAGAACCTGCTGTAATGCTCGTTTCCGCATCCAACCATACGAAAATTTTTCCTGTGACGACCCAATTCAATTCGATAGCGTCAGTGAGTTCTCCATTGCCGTTTCCGTCGTCATTAACGCCAACAACACGGATTTCGAATGTGTGCTGCTTGCCGTCGCTGAGAAGAGGAATGAAGGGCGAAATGTCGATCTCCTCCTCCCGCAGATCGAATGCATCTATACCGACGACCGGGCGCCAAAATCCGGGCACGATTCCACCGGTGAAGATGACGGGAAACGGCCATGCGACACCAGCCAGGAGGCCGTCAACCACAATCTGAAGTTCTCTGAATGGTGAGTGTCCATACAGCGTGGTTTCATTGCCAAAGACATGGGTGTCGGATGTGAGCACGTTGCTCCACCAGAACTCCTCGGCCGCTTGACCGCATGCAGAGATGGAAAAAACAGCCTTCCGGATGTTTCGTGGTAGCGTGAGACTGTTAACGGCCTTCGTTTCCGGTACGACAAAAGCGCTTGACTGGTTCGCGGTCGATCGTTGAGAGGAAACAGGTACTACTAGATCTGCAGGATCGATGGCATCATCTGACTTGAAGAAGTTGGCGGTCAAAGTCGTGTCCCAGACGCCGGTGTATGTGTCGTCGACCAGGTTCCCAAGATCGAAAATAATCTTCTGTGGTTTGTTGAAGACGGCCAAATACGCAGACATATCTTTGGCATAGCTCCAAATAATCCCACTTCGTGTAGGTTCGGCAGTGGAGGTACGGAAGACCTCGATGTCGCCGAGATATACCACCGCCAGTCTGTCAAACTGGCGGCCCTTCGAGGTGACCGTAAGGTTGAACACGATCTGGTTGAAATCGCATTCGGGTGGACGATACTCGCCTAGCATCGTATTAGCATCATTCGTGGAGACTTGTCTTCGAATTTGAACCAGCTGACACAGCAGACACGTGCTACTTACCTACAAAAGGTTCGCCATACGACTGTGCGAAGGTGTGAATCATCAGTGTTTGCTGACAGCCTCCAGTAGGGCTGAAAACCGGCGCTGCGACTTGGAGACAGTCAAGCAAGGAGGAATCATCCGCCGAACGACTCGTCAAGGACGAAAATTGTGCCACTGAGCTTGCGGAAGAAGATGGCATCGTGATTAGGATTACAAGGAGAGAGCTGAAAAGTAGACGTATGCTGCAGAGGACTGGTCCACTGGCCTTCAGATGTTTCAACACCCGTTTCTTCTTTTCGAAGAGGCCAACAGGCCCCGCGCTAATTGTGTGCTCTTGAGTATACATTATGTTCCTATACTCCAGGAAAGTTCGAAGGAAAAGGCCGAAGGTGGTAAAACGCCTGAAGACTGCCGTCTAAGGTATCGCGCGAGAATATCCGAGCTCCGAGGACTACCGAACGCCAATAAGAGCTACCGTTGTGCTACAAGCTTGCTTTAAGCCGAGGATTAGTATCTTGCCAATGGTCTCGATGCTGAGTTGAACTAACCTTGTGAAGAAAAATGACAGTTGTGATGCACTTGTTGGCCGTCGCTATTGCGCCCCTCCTTTATGGTTATCCCAAAACCGTTTCGTAGCACTTCTGACAATCTCGCTGTCTCCGTACCGAGTCCGATAGTAGTTGAGAAGAGCAAATTCGTCCGACGGTAGTATGTAAGATGATGGCTGAGCATTCAGTTTTACCCAGACGTTTTCGAGTTTACGTTCCAGAAATTGTGACAGGCTTTGATCGATTCCTCCTTCGCTATTCTGGGCTGTGTGTACAGCTTGACCGAGAGAAAGGTAGCCGTGGCCAGCTACAAATTCAGTGTTACCACCCATACCGACGAATTTATGAGGAGTTGAACAGGACAACGGTAGTCAGGAGTCGGGAGCAGCGAGTGTTTATGAAGATGGAAAGACGTGAATGTGGGAAGATGGCGTAAAACGTGGGTGCCGGGCGTGTGAAGGTATTGAAAAGACGTTGTCCTTGAGAAAGAGGCAACGTGGGGGGGAAGGTATAAGTACCAAGGTGTAATAATAGAAAGAGATAATACCCACATGGAGAGACAGGCTGATCCCGAGCAGAGACTCATGCAGCCGTGAGAGCTTAATCAAAGCCTCAAACAGTTGGCTCCGGGAGCGTACCGTTTTGGGCGCTGTCAAATTGTGAAGCGAAGGATGAATGTAACACCAAAACGCGGAATATCCTGACGAACGGCACGGAAGTTCTGCAAGGATAAGGGATTGACAGCAGAGTTCAGCCGTGCCACCAAGTGCGGTGCACGACGCTATTCCAGTGTGAAATAGATGCCTGTCCGTGACTCTGCAACTTTAGGGTGCTGAGGATCTACTCGTGACCGCGAACCAATGAAGCATAAAGCTGGTGGTTGTATGGGGGCAATATAAGTCCAGGTAGATGAATAATGTCCTCCGTCACTCGTCAGCTCGATGCCGGTAGCTCGAAGTTTAAGACTGGTGCGGTAACAGGGTTGCTGGAACGCCGAAAACTTTGTTTGCCCTCTGCAAACCTTCGCAAGGCCCCGCAGCCTGACCAAGCCGTGTCAGGGAATACTTTCACTCACGCGAGCGGTGAAGAGGAGAGCGTCAGTAGCCAAGAAGTTAGAAATCGGGGGGCGACCAGAGTAGAGCGCGAACAGATGCCGTGTGTCGCGATGATGATGATGATGATGATGATGACGAGATTGGGATGGCTTGTTCGGCAGTGGAGGACGTGGGCCAGGATTTGCAGCACGCACTTACCTTACCAGGAACCTCAAAGTCGAGCAGAAATACAGTCACTCGAGTCGAGGCGCCCGAATAACGCTGTGAAGCCGACATGGAACCGTCAGAGCGAAATAGGCTAATGCGAGACGTTGGGAGTTGTTAGAGGCCGGCTGGGTCCACTGAAAGTCGACGGTCATGTGCATCACGCGTGGATGCAGTGTTGCCCATGTCCCATTACCACTGGCCTTGCGCGACACCACACTGCACGCGCAGTAACACATGCCGGTGCATGCCAGGTAGGAACATGAGAAAATCTCTAGTGGTGTGTCGACCGGACGAGCAAATGTTACGGAAGTATGCCGCCGCGCCGCCAACAGTACCGACAGACAGGTCCGCATACAAAGTACGAACATGCTGGACCCGCAGTTTAACCCATTATTCCGAGGAGGATGGACGGCGCAAGTGGTAAAGAGCGTTAAGCAGCGCCAATTAATGATGCAGTAGACTCTATACTCCAATACCTTGCATATCAACAATCACGTGGCGCTTCAGAGTACGTCGGGCAGATGAGACCTGGCTTTGGATTGCATACATTTGCAGGCATATCTTTGTAATGGGTTGCGATTGTCTCAAGACAAAAGTGATGTTCCACAAGCGAGAGCAGCAAGGACAAGCGTACACTGCATGCATGCTGTCCACGTTTCGCGAGGATCTCCCCATTCGATTCCGCCTAGGTTATACCCTGTATCCAATGGCTGCTGCTTAGAGAACTTCCTCAGGGAAGCTTCTCTTTCCGCACTGTCGATGCTCACTGACATGAGACGGGCCGCCTCGCTCAACGGCATCGTCAGGACGTGTTGTCGAGCGGCCGAAGGGCGCAAGGCCCAGGATACTCATCCCGAGCTCTAACTCCTGCACACTTGACTGTACTCAGTGCTTTCGCAATGGCATCAGCCATGGTGATGTGCTGCTAGCATTGCGCGAGTCAGTCGAACCTGTTGCACCCACACAGCCGACTCGTTGCTTGATTGAAGTACAAGAACCGCGTACGAGGCGAGGAGATCATGAAAATTTCATAGCAGACTTAATGGGAGGACTTGGCGACGTTGCGGAATTGCAAGCTGTTCCTGTTCCTGAATTTGCACCAACATAAGAACTAGCGTGTGTCGGCGGTTCCTTCCTCCGCGCTCCGAAGACCCTGCAGCTGACGAAATAGTGCACGCCTTGATGAAACCACACTGCAACATTTGAACACTCTCAAGGTCTGGTACGAGCCACGTGATTAGCAATTCACTCGCCGAACACAGCACATACGATGAAGACACGGATTGCTCGGCTGTGGTCTGCCCTTCCGCCTTCCGGAGGCGCTGCGCAGAGTTCCGGCGCAAACCGAGCAGCGCCGCTGCTACGTAATTTCTTCACGACAACACAGGCTGCTGTCAGGTCGAAGCCCGCACACAATGCCGCATATGGAAACAGCCTCCTGTGCTGGAGACAACAGCAATCTGCCCTCGCTCGACGCCTCCGGTCCTTGCGCTCCAAGAGCGACAAGGCGTCCAATCAACAACCTAATCCAACACCACACCTTGGCAGCCCAGAGCCTGCGCCTTCACTTTCGCAGCGACTGAAGAAACTCTCGAGAGAGTATGGCTGGACGGCGGTCGGTGTCTACTTCGGCCTCTCGCTGCTAGATTTTCCATTCTGCTTCTTAGCGGTGCGTCTGCTTGGCACAGATAGGATAGGCCGGTACGAAGATGCCATCAAGGATGCCTTTTGGACTGTGGCTCGATTGGCCTTTCCGGACGCTGGCACAAAATCTTCGGAGAGTTCTGTCGGTGACGATCTTGCACAAGCAACAGCGAGGGAGGGAAATGTTGGTGCCGCCGAGATGACTGCTGCTCGAAGCGGAGCAGATGCTTGTGAGATGCCAATCAGCCCAACGTGTAACGACTTCAGCTGACTTTGAATACAGCAATCTGGACCCAGCTTGGGTTGGCCTATATTGTTCACAAATCTTTCATCTTCGTCCGAGTTCCACTTACTGCAGCCGTCCTACCAAAGGTCGTCAAAACCCTGCGTAAGTGGGGTTACGATATAGGCAAGAGAAAGCCAAAGTCGACCTAGTACATGCTTTCGAAGCGACGGAATCCCATCAACCCTTACTGTGCTTCTGAGCGACTCCCTCCTGCTTTCGGACCCACTACTAGCGAGACAGAGGACCCCACCTGGCTTGACACGTGTCATGAATATGTAACACTACTCACTTGTAAGAATAAACCTGTACGAAACTGCGCATATTGAGGTTGTTGCATCTGAACCATTCGCCTGTTTATGCCTGGGTGATATTGCTCACTATTGCAGCAAAGGTTCCTAGAAAAATTGATCAAAGCACATTCATAAGGTAGTGGGTCTGCATCTTGTGTGCGACATCTGGCTGTCAGAGCAGACACACAGAGTTTGAGTCTTATTTGATGCTTCAGTCGAAAATAGAAGCCGAGAAGCTTTTATGCCTCTTCCTACCACGATGGGGGAAAGTAAGTATCGCGAAGCAGCACTACACCTTCCCTCTCGGCCGTTTGTCAACTGACCCAATACTTTCGCCAGTGACATGCTCGGTCTACCTCTTGGTTTTGGTCTCCCCCTCGTGTCGCTTCCGCCAAGCGCCAAATCTTAGTGTGGAAGGCCAAAGTCAGTGGCGCCTCACGCGATGCAGGTCATTCGCCTGTTCGCGCGAACCTAATCTCAACCCCCTTCGGTCCGCGTTGCGACCCAGATCCAGGGACGTCGGTACACCTAACTCAAGAGGATACCTTTATGTACATAGTTGGCCATCACACACTTCTCTGTAAGCGCACTTTTGGAGGAGGTTGATATCGGACACTTACTCATGACCATGGGCAATGCGCAAACGTTGTCGGCTTTATACTCACCCGTCTTCTGATGCTTTTATGCGAAAGTTAACGGCGCAGACTATTTATCCCTCAAATTGGTACCAGTTGCAAGTCCTTTGACCGTTATAGAAATCGAACGTCTGACTCGCCGTTCATCATGTGCGTACATGTCGCTGCTCAATGACACTTAGCTTTGACTACTCCGATGTGTGGCACAAGTTACGAAGAAGTCTGTGTAGCATGCAGGCTTTGCGGCTCACAATCTATTCGCAGCACCCATCTCGAATGCAGATACGACGGTGCTCCTCTCTAGTCAACCTCTAGGACACATTGAACGCCAACCTTATGGACTCAAAAGGATACGAAGCCCACCGTACATCGCAACGACGATCCTCCACATTCCCGCTACACATCATCCACATTCCGACATCCCCTTTCCCAAAGCCCATCCTCCCACACCCACGCCTCACAAGCCCTTCCCCCCAAAAGTCTATCCAGAGTGCCGCCCACCATCACCGCGCTTCGGCACCATATATGCAAACATGAGATCAAGCCCTCTGCGTCCCAACGAGCGCCGGTCCCAATTTCCCTCTCGTTGGGCCTCACCTTCTTCCTATTGTTGCTTTTGGGCTGTCGTGCTGGGATGAACCTGGCCGGCGGTACTGCGGCGGTTGGGTGACTCGCGCCAAATATAGGGAGACGAGCGAGGCGCTGCTGGATTGCGTGATGTGACATGTGCTTGGGCCGACGTCAGGGATCGGCGTGTTGATGGTCTCAGGTGGTGGGAAGTGTGTACTTCGGACAGATGCTGGAGCGAGGGCATCGCAAGATTAGTACACCACGACTAGGAGACAAAATAGCAACTGCTCAATCATCTTCACCTGGTTCGAAGGAGTACGTTTGACTGTTCTACACTGGAAGCCACAACACAACCTTTCGTGTACTTTCGCAATATATGACTTTAGCCATACAATCGTATCTCGTCGCCTCAATCATCTCCTCCGTTCCTTGATCATAAAGTTCTTCCCCTCGACAGCACACGCGTTTACACTAAAGCTGAATGACATTCACCTCCACACATCGACCCCTCCCACCACTCGTCAGCCCCTTCGCCTAATCCACCACACAAATCCTCTCAAATGCCTCCGCAATGCGCCGGAGCTGCTCATTTTCCTCTTTCTGCGCGGCGATGCGCTCTCGTCTCATCTGCCAGCTGCTCCAGATCACGAAGCCTGCGAATCCGATGGAGCTTACACAACCAAGTGCTACCGCGAGATGTCCGAATCTAGGGATCTTAGTTGACGATGTGGTGGTGACTGAAGTAAAATGGAGATTGTGATGAATGGGTTGAAAGGCTTTGAGGACGCGTTGGCGAGGGGGAGTTGGGAAAGGGCGTTGAGTGTGCATTTTGTTTGTGGGTCGGGGACTGTGGATGGTTTAGTTCAGTTGTTGCGCTTTTAGGTGAGATGTTTGTATGTATTTACTTCATGATACCAAAGTGTGCAGCGATGTGTTGTTTGAAGTTAGTAGGTTGTGGATGTGTCCTTTGGTGATTTTGCGTGGAAGATGTAAGGAAATTTTGAGTTTTTTTAATTGTGATGCCAGCGTACCAAAGTTTGATTCAAGGCAACCATCTTTGCATTCGCCAGAGGGAGAATTCTCACGCTCGCTTGAATTTGTCGTGTACACATTGTTGACTATCTACTGCGAATTACATAGACTTGGGTCGAGTTGAGACTTCGCCCCATTTGCATCGCACATCGCCCATTCATCGCGCAGCACGAGCCTGTAACATCCCCGGCACTTTCTGAGCACCCGCAGCCTTCTTGGCTTCCGCAATCTCCAGCTTCGTCAGACCAAGCGATCCCAGAAACTCGTTGAAGCTACCCAGTATCCTCTCCAGGCCTTCGCGGAGGCACTCCCGAACCTCTGCCACTTTCGGCGCGTTCTTGCGCTCAGCTTCAGGCTTGCTCAACGTGTCGTAGTCGCTCCAGTGGATGTCGACCTTCGCCATGTATTCATCAATTAGCATGATAGCCGCGGTGAAGATGCGAATGATATCCGGTACGCCCTCGTGAAACCGTCCGATCGTGTCTTCCTTCAATGAGAATGTCGCTAGATTTGCGAGCGCGGTAACAGCGTTGCAGATGAACGAGATCCGTGAGTAGGGCGCACCCAGGACGACAAGATTGACGCTTCGTTGAAGAGAATAGCGGAATGGCCAACCCAAAGGTGAAGCAATGAGTTTGTTGAAGTAAGACTTGGCGAGAGATGCAGAATTCTGCGCAGCTTCTTGTGCCTTCGCCATGGCCTTGTTCATGGCTTCACGGCTGTATGCCTGTTGTGCGTTGCCCTCTTTGCTGTTGGACTTTGCGATGTTAGCCATTGCGTTCTCGGCATGTTCCCAGCGTGAAGTCGGCTTCGCAGGGCCAGCTGTGACCAGCTTGTCGTTCCTCAGTGGCTGAGCTATTTGTGAGACGAGATTGACAGCTGGTGTCGGTGGCTGCGCGGCAGCAGCAGGCTTCGGTTTAAACGCAGGGTCAAGGCCAATGTTCAATCGCTCGACGAGAAGCTTAATCTCCGCAAGGCAAAGCGATGTGATTTGCTCAAAGGTTGGGGCCTTCTTGCGCTCAATCTCCGCGTAGAGTGTCTTACGGCGGTCGGGAAAGGAGTCGGTGATGAGGGCGAGCTCCCAGAAAGCAATGGCCTGTGTGTGTCAGCTTGAAGGTAACAATCAGTACCAAACCTGCATACCTTGACAGCATCTTTTCTCGACTTCAGACCGTTCAAGAGGGTACCGTTCGGGTCTCTTGACTCGTTTGTGATGGGCTGGTCGTTTTTGAGGGGCTCCTGGGCAATGTAAAGATCGAAGGCCTTGTTGACGAACTGCCAAAGGGCCACCAACAGCGTTCCCTCTACGAGAAAGCCCCATACAAGCGGTAGGAAGGGTGCGACCCCAGTCGGCTTAGATGTCTTTGACAAGCTGATGAAGGTCCGGCTGAAGGTATAGTAGTAGTCCCAGACGACGTGCCGTGGCCCAACGAAGTAGAAGACGCCCCCGAGCACCAGAGAGACGCACGTGATGAGTCCCGAGGTCGCAAGGATACTGGTCAATTTCTTGAGCAGGATCTGCCTTGGTTTGGGTGTGCTTCTCGCCGCAGCCGCCGCTGTAGACTCGTCGCGATCCTTTTTCGGCTTCATCGATGGGACCTCGATCGAGTCGTAGTCGTCCACTAGATGAACTAGAGCATAGACTACGGCAAGGACCTGGTAGAGGTAGCGCAGAAAGAGTGGCCGTTCGTTGAGCTTCACACGCTCATGCGCGCGGCCCATGTCTGTGAAGCCCAGCTTACTACTGCTCGGACGCGACCACATGTAGACCTCGCCATACACCCAAGACGAGAACATGTAGAAGGCGAAGGTCGCGAGTGTTGCCGCGCGCAGGGTGTACTTTTGAACCGTCTCAGCTCGTGACTCGGTTTGGCGGTCGCCGACATGCCATTGGGCGACGCGAAGGACGTATATCGTGAGGGCGGGAATGAAGATCATCAGCGTGCGGATGCCCGTGGCACCGAAGGGGAACCATAGCCAGAGCGCTGGCTTTGTTAGCATGCGTTTGCGAATAGGTCGGAGACAGGGCTTACGACTGGTCCATTCTCCCATGAAACAGGCGATGGCATAGCAGAAGAGCAGCGTGTATCTGCTGGCCTTGTTGAATCTCCGGTGCAGCGCTGGAGTCAGGTAGTCTCGGTATGGGCGCACTTGCGAGCCAAGCGGTACAAGAGGAGCGATAGGCATGGTTGCGCAATTTGAGTTGAGGGATTGTGTGAAGGAGAAGTCGAAGGGATCAGATCATGGCCGAAGTAAGGAGCGTGGGGGCCTCGCGGTGCCCGATTCGTGACAGAGATGGTGGTGGTGCGTGAAAGAGATGCACTTTCGCGAGAGTCCAAACAGTAATGTTTAGTGTCAACGCGTGCTGCGGCCGATGCGCTAGCCGCCGAACCACGTGCACTTCGTCATCCGCCCAGGAACGAACCAACCTCCATCTCCAGGTACCATTCGTTCTAGGCTCCGACATAACGCAACCTCCGTCGCATTGCCCGAAGACACCTTATCGACCCTAGCACAGGTCAACCACCATCGCACCCCAGCAGCATGTCCTTCCAACGCTCCCCCAACCTCGAAGCGCAACCCACGAACTGGCGGCGAGAGGACGACCCACAGTACGCCGATGACCCAGAGTTTCGCGACTTTGCGGATAAACTGTCCGACGACCTCTTCGCGCTTACACGCAATGTTGCGCGCCTGTCGTCAGAGCTGGGCAAGCTGGGCACAAAGCACGAGACAGCTCGTGTGCGCGAGCGAGTGAAGAGCACCGTCGAGGAGACATCAGACAAGTTCAAAGAGATTGGAGAAGGCGTGAAGAAGATCACCACATGGCCTGACGTTGGCGTAGGTAGCCACCGCATTACAGATTAGTAGCATGGCGGCTAACATGCAGTAGCCCTCCCAGAGATTCACGCAATCAAAGCTCCAGCGCGAGTTCAGAGCCTCCCTCCAGGAGTTCCAGCAGCTCCAGAAATCCGCCCTCGAGAAAGAGAAGTCCTCAGCACAAGCTGCCCGTGCGGCCCTCGAGGCACAGTCACCCAGCGAAGAGAGGGGAGGTGACTTTGGCCAGCAACAAGAGCAGGAACAGCTGCGACTCGCGAACCAGGAAGAGGTGGACTTCCAAGAGAACCTCATCGTCGAGCGTGAGTCTGAGATCCGGAACATCGAGCAGAGCGTTGGTGAGCTGAACGAGCTGTTCCGCGACGTCGCGCATATGGTCCACGAGCAAGGAGCGCAGCTCGACATTATCGAAGAGAACGTTGAAGTCACGCATGATTCGTCTCGAGGTGCGCACGTCAACCTGAAGCAGGCGAGCAACTACCAGAAGAGCGCGAGGAGCAAGGCTTGCATCCTGTTGCTGATTCTGGCGATTGTCCTTGTCATCATCATCTTGGCGGTTGCTTTGGATTAGATGTTGTGTTTATTTGCGTAGCTTTGTCGTTTCTTCACAGCATTGTACATTGGAGGCTTTTATACCAGCGTGTATGGCGCTTTGCTTTCTGTCCATCACAGTCGCTTATCTTGAGATGTTGTATCCTATGCGTGTATAGCGAAGTTGCATTTCAATCGTACTAATCACACGTATTTCTATATGAACTCTGTACACGTGTGCCTAAAGGTATACGCATTTGTTCGTGGTTCGAAGCACCTTCCTTCTGCTCCTCACTTTCACAAGGGTCCACGCCGGAACATCAACGTACACGACATCTCCATCAAGCCCCGGGCACATACCATTCCTGAACGACGAACATCAACCGCACGGTCGTGCCACGCTGTGCAACGCATCGAGCCAGACATGTCGCAAGGAAAAGACGGGAAAGCGCTGCCGCCGCTTCACAAGTATGTACAGGCCAATGAGTAGAGAATGCGAGCTGACTTCAAACGAGTGCTGCCGCAAGGCAAAGACCAGTCGACGATGTCATCATCGAGGTTGGCCCGAACAAGAGCGTCTACTACGTCTCCAAGGCATTTTTATGTCACTACTCCGAGTACTTTCAGAAGGCCCTCACTGGACCGTGGAGAGAAGCAACGGAAGGCCTGTGCTCCCTGGACGATGTCGAGCCCGCGATTTTCAACATCCTCGTCGAATGGCT
>Ga0265797_10008933_pt1 | contig 13191 bp, 13 predicted proteins | sample P2T30metagenome_FD_192433 | JGI IMG/M metagenome (GOLD analysis project Ga0265797, IMG submission 192433) | Plant litter microbial communities from East Loma Ridge, Irvine, California - P2 T30 | ecosystem: Environmental > Terrestrial > Plant litter > Unclassified | place: USA: California... | reverse complement strand
TACAGGGTGTTGTAGAGAAGTTCGGTGTGCTCATGGGTGCCCACCGCGGCGAGGTTGAGCTTACCGTTACCAGCGCTGCGGTACGTTGACTCTGAGATGGGATGGAACAACACAGTTGGAGGACTTGGAAAGAAAATCAGAACTACAACTGACATGACGCAGCCTCTCGACAACAAGACCATCTCCCGCCTCGAGAACGCCATCAAGAACTCGCAATACGTCCAGAACGGCCAGACCCTCAAGGTCGTTCCCAAGGTCAACCCCGAGATCCGCGGTGGACTCATCGTCGAGATCGCCGACCGCACCATCGACAAGTCTGTCGCCGCCAAGATGGCCAAGATGAACAAGCTCCTCAAGGATACTTTGTAAATATAGAGCGAGAGCGCATGGCGATGGACGTGAGGGGTAGGCATGTGTATTCTAGATGAGTCTTGGAAAAGAACAATTTACTACCGTCTACCACCTGGCGACGCGCCATGAACGACCGATGATTTGAGCGCTTGGATGTGTCAAGGATGATCTGGAACAGCTGATGAACTACAGAGACTATGAACTGATATCGCATTACTGTCCGTCTAACACTGCTAGCAATACGTATTTCACTGGCACACCTGGATGGCAGCTAGTTGAAGGTATATTCGAAATGCCCAAAATGCAACCAATGCCATCTACGCTCTCCACCTTGCATCCAGCCCAGTCATAGCCACACCATGTGCCGTACCTGCACGGACCACCCGAGTCTCTGGTCTGTCCGGGGGTCTGACAGGCGTCCCAGGAGCCGATAGAGTTCGCGTCCCGGGAGCAGATAGAGTTCGCGACGTAGGCGTCGAGGCGACTGGTGGTCGTTCCGTATGGGTGTCTACCAAGGGGTCGTATGGCTTATGAACTAGCCATTCGTCACTTGCTTCAGGCATTCCTGGGGCGACGTAATAGCCGACCTCGTAGGTTCTTGGTTTCGATTCGATCAATCCAAGAGAATGACCATCATATGGTAGTCCCACATTGACTGTTGTAGGAGTATCAGATAGGCGCGCAAGCCTTTTCCTCGCCAGGAAGAGTTCGTACTTTTCCACCAGCCATGCAAGGTGGGTATTGGTCTCCACCAGTTCGATGTCTGGGCATGTCGATGGAGACTCGTAATTCAGCCCAGTCTATGGCAACGTTGGTAAGTTTCACAGAATTCGAGCAAGGAATACCGCTCAGGGATGTTCTTTCATCACATGGGAGGGGCCGTGGGCTACTTACAATCTGCAGAAGGAACCTGATAAGGGCGACAGGTGTTGCTTGGATCTCGCGGATATTAAGGTTTTGCTGGCAAGGCCATGCGGTTTCGATGTATGCTGACATTTTAGTAGTTGATGTGACGTTTAGTTGGCTGTTAGAGCGTTGGGTAAATCGTTATGAAGATAAAGTCTAGAGGGCTCAGGACTGCTGTTCATATACGAAATGAGCAGGGAATTTTCGTTAGTTTCTGACAGAACTATGGTTCTATGGAAATCGCAACTCTGGTCCTTCTTCGTCGCGAACATAGTCACAGTAGGAGGAAAGCGGGTCCCTGGATGCCTGGACTATGGTTCATCTTCACCATAGACGCACGGGCGCATTACGTCTTTTGGGAGGTAGCGAAGCGCATACAGTCGAGTCTTTGAGTATGTGCACGATTTGCGATTTGAGAGAATACTCTACATTGACATGAGAGTTCTATTACTCAGGTATGCTTCAGAGCGGAGCGGAAATGCTTCACAAAAATCACACAAAACATAGTCTACTAAGACAAGTCTAAAGAATCTAGTTATTGAGATTAGGAGGCCTCAAATCGCCCCTGCTATGCACTGTAGCGCAAACTACCAAGATGTTTGAAGAAATTGGACACAAACTTCTTCACCTTCTGCACCCCAGTAGTCTTCTTCCTGTACCTCCTCCTCACAGCCATACTCACAGAACGTCCACGGCTAAACACCAAATCTCTCGCCTCGTTTTCAATCTGCGTCAAATCTCGAGCCTCAAGAGTAAGGCCACCTGTGCATACGATTTCTCCATTGACAAAATGCTCGGATAATGGGGTATCATACTCTTCACTTGCCGAAGTTTCCGACGAGGCGGAGGAGCTGGAGGAAGAGATGATACTGATACTATCTATGTCGGTGCGGTATAGTTGAGGGTTCAGTCTCAACGACCCGACCACACTGTCGCTTCGTTGTGGCGACGAAGCCAGTGTAGAGGATTTTTGAGATTCATTATCCCGATACCTGGCGAGAATGGTATCTAGTTCCTCTTGTGAAGAAACGTGGATCTTGTCCCTGTTGTCATTGGTGGCCTATTCGTGTCTTGTTAGCTACATCCTTCTGCTTCTTGAGTCTGTAACGGAAAGCAGAACTTACAACGAGGATTGGAAAATCGAGGCGACTTGCATCGAATCCCGGTGCTAGCGTAGCGATATGCCACGTTTTCAGGAGATTTGAACGCCGGCGTTGGATTTGTGCAGGCATTTTGGTGTTGTTGGTGTGAGTGGCTTGGAAGGCAAGCGTATTGGTGGTTAAGACAGTTGGAGACAGTGTAGAAGATTAGGATCGGATGACAATTTGATCGGGACGTTGCTGCCAGATATATACTATGGCTTTTCTGTGACTCCTACGCGGCAGTATCGATTGCTGCTCGTTCATAGGCTTGACTGTAGCGAGGCGGAAGGGACGAACCATGGTTTCGAAGCGGGAAGTGGATCATCTGACGATGCTTGCCATAACGTCGCTTTGGTGCACGAATTAGACGACTAACAATTAAAGGCGGACTTGGAGAGATTTACCATAGCCAGTATGGTTAGAGAAACAGGCATGTCGATGAGAAATTTGGTAGAATCAAAGTTGGATTGTTCATTCAAGGATGTAATGACTGGTAATAGTGACGACCCTCCAGTGGCCGTTTCAAACTTGCCAAACATATTGCCTTCCAACACAAGGTCGGACGCCAATCTCTTCGTCAAATTCCGTCGCGGCGTCTTCGTCATCTTCGTAGAAAGCGGCATCAGTGGCACTGAGTACGTCTACCTGGACAAAGATGGGCGCAACTACATCTACTTCCTCATCATCGTCCTCGTCCTCACAATCCCCATCTGTTTTACAACCCACGTACTCCTCAAATATGACACCCCGTTGTTTTCCCTCACAACCCAGACCATCGAAGATGTCGACTGGTTCAAGACCGTCTTTCTCCAGGTGGTTCCCACACCGCCTCCATTTCACATGCATGACCAACTGGTCCAGCCCAACCTGATCCTTCACAACCACAGTGCTCTCTTTCGTGTCCTTTAGTCCCGTCTAGCACTTGTGTTAGTAGGGTTCGTCGAGTTGAAAGCACATCCTACAGACATTCGCGGTATTTTACATGATCAGGTGATGCTGTAATTTACTATCAAACCGTTCGGGATACATCTCAGCTGTCAATTTGAAATAGAGAATGTAGACTTACAATTCGTATGGGATATTGGGGGATGATATTGCAGGCTGGACTCCATCTCAATTCCACACCGTTGATATGGTATTGTGGCAAACCGGCCTTCATTTCCTGTTGTTGCTGAGTGTCAGAGTGTAGTGTCGAGTTATTTGTGTCGAGTTCTGTTGCGTCAGGTGCAGACTGAGGTGGGTTACTGGAATATTTTGAAGCCTCGTGCGGGAGTAGTCTCATTATCCCGCCCGTAGTGTTGTAGATAAGGATTGGTGACATATTATAGAAGATTAATGCGAGTATATGTATCTAGCAGAGAATGCTGATGTATTGTATGCACTAAAGAGTAAAAACTTGCCGGTTCCAAACCGTGGTTATAATTACTGCGATGAAATCACAATTGCTCACACACGTCAACCTTCTAAACGAGTCGTAGGAGCTTTTCTGATTGGACCGCGAGGTCAGAGTCATATGATAAGGATGATTCAAACGGTATGGAACCAAGGTTTTTTGAAAGCGTATGATATTACAAATCTCACTGCAATTTGCAGTAATTCCTGCCATGATTAACTTGCCAGCGACACAGACTTACCTCAACGGCCATGCCTAAGAACCCAGCGATGCATATACCTCCAGAATCACTCACACTGGTCGCACCCAGACTAAATTCCCTATCCTCTTTCGGAACGTTATCCGTGATCTCAGCAAAGGTACTGACATAGACCAACCCGCCTAACAGGCCTTCCCAGAATATGATAACGCACACGATGTAGTAGCTCGGGATGAAATTGAACATGGCGTGCAGGGCGAGGATGATGAGATTGGCGACTTGAAGAAACGATGGGACGTATAGGTGGTGTATGCGTATGAAGGGTGTGGAGGAGCGCGAGATGAAAACACCGACCTGGTAGATGGCGTTGTACGTGCTGTAGAAAGAACGGTATTCGTCGAAGGGGGAGGATTCGAGGGGAAATAGCAGAGTGGGTGCAACGCCTTGGTTAATGGTGTACTCAGCAATGTAGACGAGGAGTAGGGGCAACATGCTGTGGCAGGTCAGCCTTGCGTATTCAGGGTGTGTACAATAGACTTACTACGGGAAGAACAATCCTCGCGCCCGGTTGAGGTTCGCCCGGAAGCTACTCGGTGCACTGTTAGCACCCTTGTTATTGACAGAAGTGAAGCTGCGCCCTGAAGCTGAATGCATGGAGGAAGACAGTAGATCGTCTTGTTCATGCGCCTGGGCAACCTCGTCTTCCTCGTCGTCCCCTTGGTTATCGATGGCTTCGTAACCACCTTGTTTCGGAGCGCCAGCACGCAGCGGCCCAAGTGGGAGTATGACGAAGAAACTCAAGACCATGATTAGCGGCAGGAAGGAAAAGACAAGTAGACTTGTGCGAGGGGTGATGCCCAGCGTGTTGGTCGCGATGGCATACGCTCCAGCACCGATTAGACCTGCGCCGCCAGTACCTGAGCCCCAAGAAGCCAGAGCAAAGTGACCATAGTAATGTGTCAGGCCAAGGAAGCTCAATTCACCACCTCCACTGCTCAGACTGGCAAGCATCACTCCACACATCTTGATGGCAATGGTGCCCGAGTCCTGCAGCGGAGGGGTGAGGGCGATGATGAGCATGCCGCATGCCGAGAGAGCGACGAATATGAGGATGCGAACAGTGTATGGGATCTTGTGTATGAAGTATGGGGCGCATAGTTTTGTCAGGAACGAAGGGATAACATCGGCTAGAAGTACGGCGCCTTTGGGGACATTTGGACCAACGAGGTCGAGAGCAGCGGAGAGGATGATTACGTAGAGGACATTGTTAATGAGGCCTAGGGCTGTTAGCTGCCGTGGTGCTGCCCCTCATCGAGGGTTCAGGTGCATGCATACCGAACAACCAAAAGGCGGCGCATACGCGTGGATCAGCGCCGTGGAAGACAGCCTTCAAGCGCGCACGATAGACGACCCAGGAAGAAGCGGGGGAGCCAGGCATGGGGAGGAGCGGCATAGGTTGCAGAGGTGATGGCACTTCACATATCGCAGTTTTGAGGGTGAAGGCGACTGGCACGTGTCGTGTGCCTCAGATGACGAGGAGCAGTTCGGAACAGCTGCGTGTGGTGGTGTTGATGATGGCTGTGGCTGGACCAGTGACATGGATGGGGGCACCTGCCGATCAGGGCTTGGCACCAGGCGGTCAAGGAACGATTCAGGAACGGGCTGCATGGGCGACAAACGGGCGTCAGATGTTCCGAGTCGCATGGCATGCGCGTTCCTTTTTGTGCCTTGAGTGGCAACAGACTGGGCGAGACTGTCAGGCACTATCGACCAAGTATTGCCAGGGTTCTCTGGTATACGCATCATGATGGCTTTTTGTCGAGCAAACGTCTTGGGGTGGGTGCAAAGGCCTATCACACATGTCATACCTTCCTCTAGTCGGGCTGCGGGGCTGCGCTATATCCTACAGGGATGCTGGCGCTTGGTCCCATTGCGCCTTCTCGTTTCCTCGCATGCTCGAGGCTTCTTTCCTTCTGCAATACGGCAGCTCGCTTTGGAGCCGCTCCCCGTGACGACGACGACAACATCCATCGTTGACCACTGTACGATCGACTCAGACTACCTTGCGAGGTTCTGTTCGCGATCCTGACATCTTCCCTCGTCCTCACTACTCAGATGAGCCCAAGTCGACTATGGATCGCCCACCACCCTACCAACGTCCGCCAGACGGCCCTGTGAACTACCACCCGCAGACGACGCAAGCGTATCCAGGCTACCCGCCAGCCTCGCAACCGCAACAACAGCCACCCCACGCTGCCTACACCGTCGACCCGTACTCGATGCCCCGTCGCGACCCATTCCTCCCGTCAGGACCACAACATGCTCGAGGCAGTAGTCAAGGACGGTCCGCTGGTAACAACGCGCCGCAAGGCCAGGCTGAGGGGCAAGGACAGGGGAGTTGGTCAAATACAGGTAGGTCTACATCTTTGCCCATGTCTTCAAGAGCACATCTGCGCAGTGCACAGGCCAGGGACAAAGCATCAGTAGTGTACTCTGGACTTGTTTGCGCATTTTTGTAGCTCTTACCAGTCACAAAGGTGCTCAAGTCATCCAGGCTGCATTTTGACCTGAGTGTCTCAGTCCCTGTGGCACCGCTCGCGTGGCTGTCTGGGTGGTGGAAAGACAGGCAAGAGACGGTAGTGGGAAGACGTTGGCTGCATTGACGTGCGGCATGACACGTCAATTGCGAAAAAGCACTTCACCGCCCCTCTCGTCATAAGAATGCAAGCAAATGCAGGCAGTGTTTCCCTACTAGTGTCGCCATAGCATCCCGAGCCACACCAACCGAGCATTTGGGTTGCAGAACGGTGCGCGCATTTGTCGGTGGAGTTGGCATGGGTCTGGCGAATTCTATGGCGCACTCCGCAGATGTGGCTCCTAGCTAATGCACGATCCGCGGGCCTCTAAACCTCTTTCGAAAAGTCGCGACTCAATGTCCGAGCTTGTGCTGATCCATGTCTTTAGCGCGACCGATACACTACGAGACTCATCGCTCTCAGACGAACCCTCCACCGCAAATGACGGCCTCCAACAATCCTCAACCGCCTGCGCCCTATAGCTTCGATGCTGCGCGCAACTCTTCGCTGAACGGCGCCAGTCCCCCGGCCTCCTATGGTACAGCCCCGCTCCCAAAAGCAATGGTTCAAGCTTTGTCCCAGACTAACTCTCCCTCCAGGCCCGTCTCACGACCCTCCACCTCCACCATCCTTCGCGCGACCCCAAATGCCTCCCCCATCCTCTCCCACGCAGCAGCATCTTCATGCATCCCAGTCGCAGCGTCCACAGTACGCCTCCAACTTTGGCGCCAACAGAGAGCTTCCTGGCTTAGGGCAGGCGTTGCGACCGGGAAGCAGCATGTCCATCTCCTCTCTCATCGGCGGCGGGGGTGACACAGGGGCCCTTAATCAAACAACACAACCACAGCCCTCACCTCCCACCAACGCCTCATCCGCCAACGGTCACAGCATGCAGCCACCTTCGCCCCGGCGTGCCTTGCCAGCTGGCGCACGATCAGATTTCCCCCCGTTCCGTCGCCAGTCCACTCCAGAGCGCAGCATGTACGCTAGCAATACTTCGCGCTCATCTGAGGGACACGCCTTCTCGGCTGGATCACCCAGACAGTCCTACAGCAACCAAGGTTCGCCTGACCCAGGCCGCCAGTCGCTACCACCAAATGCGCAATCCTACAAGCCGTTGAATTTCCCTGGCCATCGTCCATATGCGCACGATGCAGGGCGTCAGCCGTCTGGAAATGTCCCATCTCGACCGAACAGCCAGCCCATGGGTCCCCAAGGAAACACTGAACAAGAGGGGAGGTCCATGTACGATGGATTTGCAGGTCGGCGCAGCGCTTTTGGACCACCTGAGGAGCGACGACGCACACTGGGCGAGTCGCATCACGCAAGGCCCAACGCTGCAGAGCTCCTAGCGGGCACAAATCACAGCGCGTCCGAGAGAGATCGGCCCGTGACTGTGCACCCTGTGTCGCAATCTGGCTTCAGTCCCCCTCAACCACAACGCAATATCTCTGGCTCATCAGAACCTCCGCGCAGTCTTTGGCGTCAATCAGCGCCCACCGGTGCTGCTCGCGAGCCTCCCCAGGATAGTCGCGCAGAGGAGCCTCCACCGATGCATCGCACTTACGGTCCATACCCTCCGCACATGCTAGGTGGTCCTCGCTATGGCCCACCAAGCTCCGAGGAAATGCTGCGACGCAGTGTAGACCAGCTGGGCCACCGCGTTGTGGAGCAGTATCACGCTCCTCCTACCTCCGATCCCAACTCTGAGCGACATAGGACTGAGCCACTCGCGCGCTCTTTGTCATCCCGATCCCTATACGACCAGCCTCCCAAGATGGGTGAAGCCATGCAACACTCCAAATCACACATTGGCTTTGGCTTGGAAGCAAGCAGACGGACTGGCAGAGCGTCCCCACTACCACAAGCTGTTCAAGGTGCCCAGGCGCAGCCCTTGTCAATTGGCAAAGATCCTGGTATCAAAAGCGAATTCGGACGCATGTTCTCCGGGCTCGGCAGCGGCTTGGGATCGTCGACTCCGTCGCGGGGAAGTCCCATGCCACAAAACGGTCAGGGCTCATTTGAGTCGGACAACGGCGAAATGATGAGAAGGATCGGCTCTCAGCAAGGCAGAAAGCCGCCGAAACGAGTCAAGGACGAGGAAGGCATTTTCGACATGGAGAACGCTGACGGCAGAGGAACACCTGGCGCTCGTGGGGCTAAGCGGAACAAACACCACCATCATCAGTGAGTCTACTCAGCCTCTGTCGAGGTATTTACTAACAGCATAGTCACCACCATCATCACCACCACAAGCCTGACGAGGACGCGTCCATGCCACCAGCCTCAACTTTGATTAACGGGCGACAAGCGAGCTTACCACAAGCCGGCCCAGGCCAGTCGGTTCATCACCACCATCATATTGGAGCAAATCCACATCACCATCACCACCACCACGCCCCCCGAGTTGCCCACCAGCCGCCGCAACAAGTCACGAAGGTCCTCACTAAGGTCCACGACGTGCAACCTATTCTTGAGGAAGCTGCTAAGCGTCCTCGTAAGCATCTTGGATCGCAATTGTACGAAGCAAAGACAGAACTGCCAAAACCCAACTCGTCGCTAGACGATCAATTCGGATATGCCTCGAAACCCCAACGTCTGCCTCGCTTCGATGTCAACCCCATCAACTGCACTTTTACCATCAGGGTACCTCGATACTACCTAAAACCACGACAACGCCAGCATGTTGTGTTGGAGAGACATCTTTGGGGTGCGCGTGTGTATCGCGATGATTCAGACCCTATTGCTGCAGCGATCCATTCTGGGTGGATACGTGGCGAATGGGATGATACCGTTGATGTTGCTATGCTCGATCCACGCATCACCGCGCCCAACGACCCAACCGATGCTGCTGACGTTCTGATCAAGACCCCGGCCGCTCCTGTGACGCCGCCTGCCGACATGGACCTGCAGATTGAGATACTCATCCTTCCGCAACTCCAAGAATACACCGGGTCCGTCGAGTATGGCATTTCGAGCAGGAAGAGCAAAGCTCACGAAGGTCTCAGTTTTATGATCAACAAGATCCGATGGGTTGAAGAAGGCATTGGTAGCAGGGGACAGGAAAGGACAGCAGCAGCATTAAAACGACGGCTCGATGCTAGTGCGACTCTCCTTGCTTTGCAGAGTGGAATCGACGACGCTCACCGGGTCAACGGAATGGCCAAACTATATGCTTGATATTTAGCTGGCCTCATCAGAGTCCATGACACATAACGGCCGTCTGGAGATTGATTTCGCATCGCATTTTGTAGCGCAAGATGATTTCAGCATTGCTAGATACCCGCATCTTTATAGCTTGGACTATGGCGTAGGATTGCACATAGCGTAGGCGAAGTTTTGGTATAGGTATATGAAAGACGATATAATGAGCATTGTTGAACCCGTTGGGAAAAAATACAAGTCTTTAATATTGGTAATGGCCACACCTTTGGATATGAGTGCTTTTCAAATAGCGGCTGCCAGCCACTATGCATTGTTATCAGGTTGCCTACACGTGGGGAGAATAGTGGTAGCCATGTGAGATAACCAATCCCGCGGCGATCACACACTGCAGTACCAGAGCGATAGCGGTCTGGACGTACCCCAGGCTTGCGTGTACACATCTAGCAGCTTCGAGGAACAATCTACTCCGTTTTCGAGATGTGCATTTAATCCTCCTACCTTCAACACCCAAGCGACAGATTGCTAGACATACAATACTTTGCCAGCCCACTGCCCCGCCACAACGACAGCTTGCGTGACGCCATCATCACAACGCGTACTGATGTCAAAAATGGGTCACACTCGGACCTACTCGATATCAACTGTAAGTTATCTTTTTTCTTGCGAAGATCTCCAGGGTGCACCATTGTTTTTCGCCGATTTACGACGACTGGCGTGCGACTACTACAACGTAAAGAAATTTCGCACCCATCCATCACGTCTTTCCGGCTTTCGGCGGCTTTAGTATGTATGGCATGGTTCTGGACTACCCCTAGCTATGCTGCTGGAGCCGTTGTCGTCATACCGCAGAAGCATGTGGCATCATGGCACACGACCGGAGAATTCGTAGCAACACGGCGACTGCTTGAAACTGGCCTGATGGCGCCCATTGCTGGAGGCCGAGCCCCAAGGAACACGAATTGGTAGGCGCCAGCGACGACTGTTGTTGCACTGTCACGACTGCCGGTCAAGTGGACACAATCAACTGCAGCCAGAGCATCTGCTATCGAATGAGAATCACCCGTTACATCTGCTCCACCGTGCCCGCTAGCCTGGAGCCGCAATCCGAACGCTTGCTTTCTGGCTTGTGAAAAGAAGGACGCCGTACCGAATGCGGGGGAATCATCGTCAATCAATCCATCTCCTCTCGCTTCTTGACTGCCGGGCCGATCTCACGACTCTGCAACACGACATTCGACGTCCATACACTTATTGCTTCACCTAACAGACGATTCCAGCTCTGCGACTCCTGTGGCTTCTGTTGACCGCTTAGCATCTGTCCTTGCTGCATCTTTGATTAAAAGCCGCATTCTATCGCTGCATATCGGAATACCTTCGGCTAGATTTCCGATCTCATAACTTTTCTCAACTTCTTGTACATTCGCGTCGCCGTTACTGGATTTCAGGGAGCTGGACTCGCGACACACAATGACAGACTCCAATGGAATTTATGCGCCAAATATGCGCGCAGTGCCTGCTGGCGAGTTCGTAAGACCAAGCAGAAAGACTAACGGTGCTGGTGTACAGGCCGAAGACACGCGGATATGCGTCGTCATGGTGGGCTTGCCTGCGCGGGGCAAGAGTCTGATCGCACAGAAAGGTAAGCTTCTCCTACACAATCCTGTGCAACTGCTAAACCTTTGTCATGCAGTCGTTCGTTACCTACATTGGTTATCGATCAAATCAAAGACGTTCAACGTTGGACAGTATCGCCGTACTGCAACCCCTAACCCCTCCGCCGAGTTCTTCGACACCTCCAACCCCGAAGGAGAGCGCCTCCGAAAAGCAGCCGCCGAAGCAGCCGTCAATGACATGTGCAAGTGGTTTTCCGAGGGCAGGGGCTTGATCGCAATACTAGACGCCACAAACTCGACCAAGAGCCGTCGCAGGTGGATCCAAGAACGATGTGCTGCGGAGAACATCGAGACGTTGTTCGTTGAGTCGAAATGTGACGACGAGGATCTCATTATGAGCAACATATTGGAAGTAAAGACGACTTCTCCAGACTATGTTGGCCAGGACCCCGAGGAAGCTGCAGCAGATTTCCGCAATCGTATTCGCAACTACGAGAAGGTGTACCAGACAATAGACGAAGACGAGCGCGACCTTACATATGTCAAGCTTATCGACGTGGGCAAGCAGGTCATCATCAACCAGATCCAGGACTATCTCCAGAGTAGAGTGGTGTACTACTTGATGAACCTCCACATCAAGCCGCGTTCGATCTGGTTATCGCGAGTAAGTAATCTTTGCGAGACTACGCTATGAAAGCTAATCGTAGCAGCACGGTGAATCCGAGTACAACCTCACAGGACAAATCGGTGGAGATGCCAACCTCTCAGAGCGAGGCGACGCCTACGCGCATGCGCTTCCCGGCCTGGTTGCGAAATCTGTTGGCGACGGCCGCAAACTTACTGTCTGGACCTCAACCTTGAAGCGAACGATTCAAACCGCACGATTCCTTACATTCGAGAAGTTGGAATGGAAAGCGCTCGACGAACTCGACTCCGGTGTCTGCGATGGCCTTACATACGCTCAAATCGAGCAAAAATTCCCTGAAGACTTCAAGCAACGCGATGAAGACAAATACAACTACCGCTACTTGGGTGGAGAGTCATATCGCGACGTCGTTATCCGCCTCGAGCCCATCATCATGGAGCTAGAGCGCAGCGAGAACATCTTGATCGTCACACACCAGGCCATTCTCAGGTGTATCTACGCATACTTCATGAACGTACCGCAGGAGCAGAGCCCATGGATGGAAGTCCCACTACACACGTTGATCAAGTTGACGCCCAAGGCGTACTCTACACAAGAAGAGAGACTGAAGGCCGATATCCCGGCAGTCAGCACCTGGCGAGGTAAGGGCAGCAAGGCTGAGCATCAGCCTGCAAATGGCAGCACATAGGCCTAACTCCATCCAGCTCCTGGGGAAATATGCTCGGCGCCGCTTCCCTTGGGAGCGGATGTGGGAAGAATCCTTACGAACTAGCATCGACACTATAGACGGACAAAGAAGGTTATGTGGGGTTTGCGTTTTGATCGACTCAAGGTTAATCTCTCGGCGTGTGTGTGTTAAGCATTTGGCATAGATTGGCATTTCAGCGTTTTGGTCACATCACTAGACGGCAATATCCCAAGGTCGACGGTCAAAGGGAGGAGGTGTCGACGTTTCAAGGCATGACAGTAGCTACCAGATATCAATGTCAAAGGACATCCTGATATTCAGTCTTTTCTTCAGCGATGCATATGCTCTGACTTTTCAACTAGCTATGATGCAAGTAGTAGGTGAATTACCAATAAACAAGCATATGTGACAGGTCTTGGAACGCTCAATCGTAGTGTCTTGTTGCTGCCACCTTCCCATCTAAGCCTCCCCCGCGGACATTGACCATCAACATCGAGACCCCACTCAGCTTC
>Ga0265797_10008932_pt1 | contig 13191 bp, 12 predicted proteins | sample P2T30metagenome_FD_192433 | JGI IMG/M metagenome (GOLD analysis project Ga0265797, IMG submission 192433) | Plant litter microbial communities from East Loma Ridge, Irvine, California - P2 T30 | ecosystem: Environmental > Terrestrial > Plant litter > Unclassified | place: USA: California... | reverse complement strand
TGGAGCACTGAAGAGAGTATTGAGAGAATTTTGTATGGTGCGGAACGAGATGTGGGGAGCTATAGTCCATGTTATGCAGATGGCTTTCGGAACGCCAATGTTTTCGCAACACCCGGAAGCAGGTTACCATAAGAAGCACTCTCGATGTGTGTCTGGACTTAGTAAGATACCACGCCCTATCGGAATCTGGGGTTAGATTATGGCATAATAACATCAAAAATTCAAAGGAGGGGCGGCACTATATTTAGATAGAATCTAACTATAGATAGGAAGACAGAGGATGTAAGCACCTGAATGAAGTATCTAGGTTACTAAGAATGTCTCGGCCGAAAGGGCAAAAGGGTTGATCTTGTTATAGGAGACGCTCCACATACGACTGCAACTTAAGATATGTATATCTTGTACGTTCAAGCTCAGGCCATCTTTTCCCAGTCTGCGAACCAGGACCATAACATTACAGCTTTTGAAGCTCGTTCCAACAGTAATGTATTTCAAATTTAGAGCACGAATAACCTCAATACTTTTCTGTTACACCGCGTTTGCTGCAAGTCCAGATGAATGGCGTTCTCGGAGTATATACCAAGTCATGACAGACAGATTTGCGCGCTCGGACGGCAACCTGGTTGCTGAATGCGATGTGGAAGCAGGCAAGTATTGCGGTGGAAGTTGGCGCGGTATCACCCAGCGGCTTGACTATATCCAGGAAATGGGCTTCGACGCTATATGGATTTCCCCAATCACACGGAATATTGAGGGAGCCACTGCTTACGGTGAAGCTTACCACGGATACTGGCAACAAGACCTTTATTCGTTGAACGCCCATTTCGGAACATCGGACGACTTGAAACAGCTTGCGCAAGCTCTACATTCGCGCGGAATGGTAAGTCGAATCCGTGTCATTTCTGGAGACGAACTTTCGATCCTAAACGTATTTCACTAGTTTCTCATGGTCGATGTTGTGGTAAATCATAATGGTTGGGGGGGATCCGTGGACTCAATCGACTTCTCGGCATTTAAGCCGTTTGATCAAGAGTCCGACTACAACATGCCATACTGCGAGATGGCTTATGGAGACTTTAGCAATATCGTACGTTCCATCGCGCGAAAATACTTTTGCCATTAATGTACACTAGAGGTAAGACTGACATACTAAAGACTCAGGTGACCAAATGCTGGGCAGGCGACAAGAGTGTTCCCTTGCCGGACCTCAAAACGACAGATCAACGGGTGAGAAGAGGTTATGGCGAATGGATATCATACCTAGTGTCCACATACTCCATTGACGGAATCAGACTAGACACAGTCCGTCATGTCGAACAAAGCTTTTGGAAAGGATTCAACACGGCCGCCAACAACACGTATATGCTGGGAGAGATCTTTGATGATAGTCCGGAAGCTGTTTGCGATTACCAGGACTACATGCACGGTGTCCTGGATTATCCAACGTAAGCAAACGTACAAGGCCGTATCTGCAGCACGCTAATTTGTCCACCGCCAGCTATTTTCCGCTTTCACGCGCGTTCGAAAGCCCTTATGGTGACATTTCCAAACTTGCACACACTATTGACGAGATGCAGCTGAGTTGCAGAGATGTGTCGCTTATTGGGGCTTTTAGCGAAAATCACGACAATCCTCGCTTCCCAAGTAGAAGTGACGACATGATTCTCGCGAAGAACGTTATTGCCTTCACAATACTCGCTGGAGGTATACCTATAGTCTACCAAGGCCAAGAGCAACACTTTCGGGGATCGGGAGATGGCAACGACCCATACAACCGCGAAGCGCTATGGGATTCTGGATACAATCAAAGTCACGAGCTTTACGGCCACATTTCCCACTTGAATAATATTCGCCGGACTGCTATAATCGAGGATGCGAGTTTCCTTTCTGCCCGTCCTGAGGTAGTATTCACTGACTCACATACAATTGCCATCAAGAGGGCGAACTTATTTGTGATACTGTCGAACATGGGATCGCGGTACGGCAATACGTCCACTTCTATTCGATCTCAGTACGATCCTGGATCACTTGCGATAGAAATGTTCACGTGCAAAGAGCAAACGGTTGGAGTTGGAGGCGCCATCGATGTAGCAATTGAGGATGGGCTACCAAAGGTCTTCTATCCTAGTGCCAGGGCGAACTTTACATGCTGACGTACACATTTCTAATGAAGGATACGTATCACAGCAGCACAAGTATCACGGCCTAATTCCGAACGGACTTGATGTACAGATAATTACGAATCTGGTGTGCCAAGACAGACACTGATTTCACACACGTTCTTACGTAGCGGCCGGACCTTGTCGAAGTGGAGTCTTCACATCCAAGACATCGTTGTGGTACGTCACCATTGATCCAAACTCAGCAGATTCATGGTATTCAATTCGTGGATTTCATCTAGTTTCAGAGCATCCTCGCGATGCACGACATCAAGAAAAGCCCACCCTTCTGTCAATGCACCGAGTTTCCTCTGCTGCAATTTCTTTCCGGACCACGTTAGTTCCGGGAGACTAGTTTTCAAGGCTCTTGTGTCATGTCGCAGTTCGTAATATGCCTCGGATGTGCGTAATTGCTCTATTATGTATCCACATACACCAATCAAATAATCAATGGCAATCAGCCTCATGTAAAATGCACAAACAAAGAACGCTGACCTGATATCAATCCGGAAACTATATAGTCAACACTAACATCGCTCACACAAAGACATAGTAGCCTATCTAGTAGCCGAAGGTTTTTTTACACATGCCATGTCCCCAACGGAGGAATTGGCCAAGCATATAGGACTTCTGGTCGACGCTTTTATAAGAGAACACGGTCCGACGAGTGGCGACAAAAGGCAAATATATGATGACCTGTACGGACCACTACAGACTCAAAGAGACCTGATCAAGCAAGAGCGCGACGAGAGAGAGCGATTAGTCCAAGAAGACGAAAAGCGCTTAGCCAAAAAAAGAGAGCGGATAGACCATGCGTACAACGAACGTAAAGCTTTCATACATTTCATAGAGTGTTTAATTGGGAAGAAGCCAACAGGGAAGAAGCCAAAGAATGTCGATAGCACTCACACAGACAAAGATGGGGGTTACATGACGAAAGAGGGAGATCGTTATCCTACGGCTCCCCCTTCACCTCAAGGTGATCAATTCTCTCAAGCAAATGAGCATCTATCGTCCACAAAGAAAGGTGTGTCTTCTAAACGCAAACGGAGAGCCTCATCTTCTGGAGTACAAGACCAACCCCATTCAGGAGTGAAAAAAGCTCGTGGGAGATCTCATAGCCCTGGACGCGAAGGCAAAAAGGAAGTAAACTATCCAGATCTTAGGCCATCGAATGGTCCAGCGACTGACCACGAGACGTACCGGTCCCAACCTGTGACACCCACTTCTAAAGAAAACATTTTCGTCGCTGAACCCATCTTCCCTGCACGAAGAGAAGTCTCATCCTCAAAGGAAGATTCCCCTTCCCTTACCAAGAACGTGCCAAGGGCGAAAAGGAATTCAAGGGAATCTCGGGTGGCCATTGGTAGACCTCCGAGACGATCTACGCGCCAAATGGAAAAAGTACACTACCCCAAGTAATTACTAATATGGGACCCAAATTCTCTGTGACAAAAATCCAATCCATAACAATTAGATATAGATCGCGGATGAGACCATTTCAGTAGCCCATAAGTCGCTATTACTTGGACGAGAATAGTTGGCCTTGTTTAGTCTCAATGATATGTGCTAAGTTATATTGGTAGCTAGCACTCATGACTCGAAAAAAAAAAGTAAAGGGCGATTTCAACAAGCTAGTAAAGAGATCACGTGCTGGTATAGTATTATGCGAAACCCTTGTCTCAAATGACGAGACCTCTTCTTCGTCACCATAGGTTTAGGATCCGCCGACTGCACACATTCTTGGTTCCAATCAATATCTGCGTTAGGACACCGGATCGTAGTTAAATGTAGAGATATCGGAGTTTATCCAAAGTCGGAACAAACACATGGTAACACACAGGAGTCCGACCCTGATAGAAAGACCGCCAAAACCTCGAAAAGAGAGTGCGAGAAGAGAAATAAGCAGAGCTCTGATCAGCTTTTCAACCTGCGTCCAAAATGTTACAAAACGTCGTCTTAGTTGATTACCAAGCAAGGAAACAGATCATTGAATGATACTGTAATGCCTTAAAGTGGCATCAGAAGTGTGAAGTAGGAATGCAGCCATTACATACGCGCTGACGGCACGACGAAAACGATGTAATGTTAGGGATGCTGATGATCAGCACTACCATTCGGTAGCGGTGAACGCAAAAATCTGTTATCTATTACACTGTGGCGCTGATGTAGCGGTAGTACAAAAGCGCATAATGCTTATTTGTATATGTAGTGATTCTGTTCAACTCCATAAGCAATTGTTCGTACCATCAACACCAAGTGTTTCATCAAGCGTTCAGTTTACAATCCCGTCGTCTGTTACGGTATTATTGGATGTTAGCTCCCTCATCATCAGCTGCTCTAGTGCATCTCAGCTCCGGAACCGACAGCCCAGTGTTGATAGACAACAATCGTTAGGGAGAATACCAATTGCGAGCAGAAATGACAGAGGAGGAAGTTAGGGAGCTTCGGAAAGCATGTAAGTCATTGGCGTAGACTTGACAAGGATGAGCTTTGTCTAATCTCAACTATAGATGCCAGGTTAGACGTTGAACCTAACGACGAATGGAAGGTCGTTAGAAGAAAATTCAAAATACGGGCGTTGATACTGCATCCCGATACGAACAGAAGTCATGGCGATAACAAATCGATTGAAAAAACCAAGGAGGATTTCATGAAAGATTTGAACAATAGTCTCGAATTAATCGGAAAGACGTTTGAAGCAACAGGAAAAAGATCTGCTGGATATCGTCATATAGAGCGGGACGATGCCGAAAACAAAAAATGGGGATCCGTGTTGAGGACTATAGAGGAAACACGAACGGATAAAGAGAAAGGACAAAGAGGAAAGACAGCATCAATCCAATGTTATATCGAAGGAGAAATCGGAGGAAATGCAGGCAACATCAAGTCTAGGCGTAGTGGAAGGCTTTTATCCAACATTCAGCAAGTACCCAAACCTCCAGAAGCTACATCAAAACCGGAAGCACCGTCTTCAGACGATGATATAGAGCAGCCGCGGTGTGCAGATGATTCTGCAACGCACAGATACACTAGCATTGATAGCGATGATGCTATGGACGTCGATGAAGAACCGGTCGTGCAGACTAGCGATCCAGCACGTGCACCAACGACGGAGATCTGGGAAGCAGACACCTTTAATGGAGGTGAGGGAGACGAAGCAATGACCTCTCCAACTGACTCTCAACGAAGTACTGACGGCTTTCCCGACGTACACGATTCTATGGATCCAGAGAACGTCGGAATCACACCAGACGACCACGAAGACGGCGCGAGTGAAACCAACCCGCACGAGAGTAAAAGGCGTCGACAGGAATTCGCTGAATCTTTACGCACAGTCTCGTTTCATGACCCTACGCCACCTAGGAGCTTAGAACTTCCTTACCAGGAGATACGCAACATGAACGATTTGGCGGACAAAGTTTTTCGTAGCCGTAGTCGGGCATCGGAAGCTATCTCAGATTCAAACAGGCTGTCTAAGCCCATACCTCACCCCCCTATGCCCCCTTGCGAAGATTCTTCCGCGAAAATTTTCCATCTAAAAGTCTACAAGGATAGGTTACATGTGTTTGGCAGATACATAAGCGAAAGACAACATCCTGTCGTCTCTTTCAAGCCTATGACCCTAGAAACCGGTAAACTAGATCGGGAAGACGTCAAGCTTCTACAGCGTCGATGTGGACCATATTTGTTAGTTGCGGAGAAGAGCAAACGTGAAATTGTGGTTCACGAGTCGTTGGAGATACTCTTCCATTTGCTTAGAGAACAAAGTACAAATTCCATGATTTTGATTAACAGATCTGTGGATGAAATCCGTCAACTTTGCCAGAGCTTCTTCGAAGGACTAAAAGATGGAGATCAGCCCTGTATAATAATCGTTCATTCCAAATCTGAGGGCGAGGTGGACGAGGGCTCGAAAGGAAAGGAAAGGTTCGCCTTCTTGTATAGCCAACTCGGCAATAGGCTTTATCCCTCTGTTGTCTTGTCTCTCTTGAAGCCAAAAAACCTGCAGGATCGCTGTCCACCGTCTCTTCCACCTGGATCGGTGGTCTTTACAACAACTGGTCTGGGCTTCCTCAACGCAAATAGCGAGTTTATGAGGGCATTCTTCTATCCGAACATCCAAGTCTTGGACGCTGTGTTCTGTTCCATTCTGCATAACAATGAAGCTGAAGTAGAGGAGAGCCTCTGGTTTGTTGGGCAGCGGAAGAAGCCCCGTACACCCGTCAGTGTAGAGAAGATCTCGATCAATGAACTAGTAGCTCGCTACTCAAGGGATCTTGCGGAGTATGGCTACAGTCCGTACCTTTTCGACAACACTTTGAAGCACATGATGACTAGCTGGCCTCACCATAAAGTCTCTCTAGAGTATTCCTATGACAATATACTGGGGGGCCACATCGAAGCGATGTTTGACGACCCCCTTTCCAACAAAACTACGAAAGCTCTGATACTCGGTGTCGAGATCGAACGGTGCAGGCCGCGAACACTGGAAACTTTGACCAAAGAACCGTCCCGAGAATCCATATGGCTGGAGAATCAGAAGTTTTTTCTTGTCCGGAGCCCAAGTTGTTCGAAAAAGATGGTGAAGACGGTAGGTAGGTCGGATCGAGTCAAGATCATGCCACATGGTGGCGACACATGGTTCAATGAACGCTATATCATATCGCAATGGAGGAATTTCCAACTATCGTTGAGACCAGGGGACGTCGTTTGCGTTATCTTGCGTGTCAAGACCAAAATTCGTACACTCGATGGTAGCAATGAAATCGTAGTGGATAATGGCCACACCAGTGTGGGAGTTGAAAATCTCTTGCGAATATTTTCGAGTCATCATTGGGTTAATCTGGTGTTCATCGCGCAACACGCTTCAGATGTCGTCTCAAGGTACAGCACGTTGTTGCCTGACCGGACTTGTTTGTTGACAGCAGTTTCATCGACTTGGCTATCATTAGATTCGTCCTCGTTCCTCTATATCTGCCTTCGCAAGATCATTCATACGCAGGCAGAAGAGACGACGAATATTACATGGAGCCTAGATGAGCAAGTGTGGAATCTCAAGATTGACGAGACGTTCGAGGAGCGAACAAAGTGGCTGATCTTGGATGACTCGCGTCACGCGAAAGTTTACTCAACCCTAAGAGCAACAATATGCTCATATGAGCTCAAAGTCATCGTAGAGACGTACAAGACTCTGTTCGGAAATGAGTGCAGAGACAGAGGGAGATTCGAGGGGTCAGACAGGGCGCGAGAGCCGATCTCGAATCCTTTCCAGACAAAGACTCCCGCAGGGTTCGCATTTCCCATAGCGCCTGCGGCACTTGCGCTTGCGTTTCAAGTCATAGAAACAAGAGATGTATAGAGTTGTTATTTTTAGACATCACGCAACTAAAAGCTTCAGAGCATGTTCTATAGAGCGATAGCCGCGGTACATTGTAGTGGTAGAGTGGTCAGTCAATACAATCAGCGACGATCTATAGATCTTTTTCGTCGATATATGAGTCTCCACGTGGAAGTATCTAACGAGCTGAAGGTCAAGATTCCATGTTATTAATCTACTTATTCAGCTAAATAGCTCTTCAGTTTGGCCTTATCGCCATTATGGGCAACATTGCAGTCAGTAAGGACGATATTTCGGATCTGAAGCAACATTCCCTTATAATGCTCAACTGAGACTCTTTCGGCATGAGCATGTGAACATGATCTTTGTAGAGATAGTAAGTTGTCGAAGTACGTTAGTTATCTTTAAGAATTTTGCGAATCTTACTACGACATTTTCTTGTTTTCTTATTCGACTCTACCATGAACGAGTCCGGACACTAGCCTATCACTCACGATGCCTAAGGACTCAATGAACGACATATCACGCTAAGGTGGACAACATACTTAGTGTCGCTGAGAATATATATATTTGACTGCCTTGCATTGAATTTCAGAACCAAAGTCCGTATGCGTAACGACATAGACGAAGTTGTAGCAGTAGACGGCTAACATGGTATGGAGTTTGAAAATCTCTTGTAAACAATGATCACTAGGCCAATGTTGTCTTTATCACGTAGCATGACACCAGAATAGTTGCAGACCCGGTATATCCTCGCCTGGCCGAAGTTTTCCATTGACAGTGGTTACACCAGTGTGGCTATTGGTAAACCCATCAGCTTCGTTCCTTCGCATCGGCCTCCATAAGATCAAAAAACGCCCTCATATCCAACAACACAGATTGTTTAGGGTCTCTGTAAGCAAGTATGGTGCCGTGGATTACACTAAAGTTTGAGGAACGAAAGAAATCGAAGATCTCTAATGAATCGGACTAGGCTGTAGTAACGTTACATTCAACTATGGAGGAAACATCAGGCACACACAACCCTAGAGCGATAGAGAACTTGTTCAATACTCTCGCTGTCTACGAAGATCAGACTGCCGCATGCCTTGTGAGTGCGTACTCCAGTGCCCGCGGCGCTTGCACTTGCCTTCGAAGTTGTCAATCCCGAGTATTTATAGAAGTAGAGATTTAGAGTATTTAACTCGCGGTAGAGAAACGCAGTCCTGCTTTATAGTGCTTACACAATAGTGACCAGACAGGATTTATAAGTGTATTTCACCGATAAGTTATGTAAGCCCTTACGCTTTACACATCCAAGGAAATTCGACGCGGATGGATCGATTGACAAGTCTATACAGATAGTCACTCTCATCATGGGACACAAGCCGAAGAAAACACATCACACTTTAATACTAGTCTGTAACATATGTATCATGATTAGCGTTTCGATTCCTCTACTCGTGAGAAAGCTAGTGAATCTACGACACTGCGAACGTTAGTTCCAATGCTGACTCTATTCAGTCGACTACTTGCAGATTGCTACAGATCTTCGAGCAATCACTATACGCATTTTGGCAATGCTGGGCGACCAAAATACCTGTAAGGAGCTTGTGTTTTCCGTAGTCCGTAAAGTTCTGACTGTCACTCGCATGCGGCTTGTCCATCCATTTACAATCGATGCAGGGTACTGTATCGTAAATCAGAAGGGAGTTTTGTACTAGGTCCTGCTCATCCAGCTCTCTGAAGTGTGAGACTGCTTCTCTTAGTCAATTGTTGTCAAATGCTGGCGTATGACCCGCTGGATCTGTTCGAGCATTTTCTCTATGAGAATCTCCGGTACCATCGGAGGAGCCCTTGATGAACCTAAAGTCCGATTTTCCATCACAACCTCTTTTCCTTTTGCCTTTCCCCTGCCCTTTCCCTTTTTTATCTTCGCTGCTACCTGTTCGGATATTTCTTGAGTTAGAAATTGCAGCATTGTAGGCTTGTCGTCCGGATGAGCGTTTTTATACAGTTTAAGGATGAGCCTCTTAATCTCAGCCATGTTGTCATCTTCTTTATGTTTCACATTGACTGTTCGGGCATAATCAACAAGGTATTCTTTTCTTAGTTTGGTCAAGTTTTTGAGGAAATTGTCATGCTGGGTGCGCTCGTTGCGAACATCAGTGGAAGATCTCCTAGTGCTCTTTTTCGAATCCATAACGAATGAGTCAGTTTCTTGATCTCTCAATCTCTTTTTTGGAAAGGAAACTCAATATATATCAACGGAAGGTAGTTAGTAAGAGTATGTCATTTGGTCAATGGTAATCACATCAGCCAAACAAGCTCACGACCCTGATACGTCGATATTATCCATGCAACCTACTAACTATGCTTGTTCCCACTCCGGACACAGTATGATGGAAAGCCGGCAGCACCATTGCGCTCTTACAGAGATTATACAGAGTCATATCGAGAATCATGGTTACATTCTCTAGCACACTGGTAATGCGTGCAGTATCACATTGGTCAAGCACAAATGATGTGTTACACTACAACTGCTGAAGTTTCCACGCGGACTGGGTCGAAGAACCCGGCATTTGAATATGTACATATGCTACAGTACTCATGGTAGCTCAAGTCATGGATCCGAGTGTCTAGTAATGTCAGCAAGAGAAGACTTTCAGATTTCCTAAGTCTGTGGACCCCATTTACATGAGATTGCAGTATCGGCTTGATTGCACGAACTCTCTCCGACGACAAATATCGCTGGTTGTCATCCGCCGGAGGATGCAACCGTAACATCCTATTGGCTCCGCTGCAACTTCACAACAGTGCCAGAATCAAGCCGAACCTGCAAAGTACTGTACAAACGTGGTCGGGTATGACTCGAGAATCTAATCTTACATCACTCAATAAGATTGGCTCCATTCTTACACTGTTTCAGAATTTCGGTGGAGTCAACGGGACATCGAGACTACGTGTTTCGATCGACCAGCACGAGCGATGATGGCGCTATCGAGGAGTGCTCTTACAGTGACGGATACTGTCACCTACCGTAGAACCATTTTGCAAACCGCGGATGAAAGGTCAGACTCGGATAACTGGGATGCTTGTGTCTGTCGTGATGACTGAAAATTTGTTTTTGGGTTGCCACCACACTTGGGATCGGTTGTCGCTCTACTCGCCACGATACAGTGATGTCTTGAATCGCCTTTTGGAGATGATTTTGATCTGAGAAGTGATCTACAGGAGTGCAACCTTTGCCTGATGGCAACACATCGAACCCTATGCAATGCTGAAGAAGCCGATTTTCGACACTACCGCATTACGCGAAGACGCTAATCTAAGCAAACTAATATTTTGCAAGATTCCACCTACGTGATGTAGCTACAGCATTACGTGCGGAGATCTTCGAGCTCTGGTACTGTATTATGATGACTAAGAAAAAGATGTATAAGACGTATATATACGACCGAAATATGTCCCCCCCTCCTTAGACATTCACGATCAGCTACCGATATGAGCAATCACTGCGACAAACCTGCGATGCAAGATCCCTCTTTGACAGTCGAATATCCAGATGGGAGTACATATGAACTAAAGGCTGGGCCATGGGTCTTGAGGCCTACAAAGTCCGGCTCAAGTGCATCCGGTGGCATCGCGCCCAGGCGTGGAAGAGGAACCCTCCCAAAGCGAGATCCGTTGGGCCAAACTATCAAACAGCTGCAATTCCTGAAAGGAAGTCGGGAACCCCGCCGAGGTGGCGCCGACGACGGAGAAAGCAGTAATGAAACTGGTAGCAATGCTAGTAGCAGTAACAAGGCCTGCAATGATGGGGAAAGTGGCTACGGAACTAGCAGTGGTGGGGAAAGTAGCGACCGAACTAGGAGTGATGGGGAAAGTAGCGACGGAACTAGCAATGCTAGTAGCAGTAACAAGGCCTGCAATGATGGGGAAAGTAGCGACGGAACTAGCAGTGATGGGGAAAGTGACGGAACTAGCAGGGGCGCTATTGATCATAAAGATAATAGCAACAATCGGGGTTACATGTAAGTGATGCTAATCGATGAAGAGGAATTCCGCTTCTCTTATAGACATAGCTTACAGGTCCTTAGTAAACAACGTAGAACACCACCGGGCCGAGTTTCGAGAGATTCGGGGAAGGTCGGTGACGAAGGAAATGACGAAGGCAGCAGTCATGAGATGTAAGTAGTACGACCCGACAGTGTCCCTCAAAATTTTCACAATCGACAGAGCTAACAAATTTCCAGTACCTCTCGCGGAGAAGCACGAGAGATTAAAAAACCGCGGATAAATTTCAGGAGAGGTCGCTAGACCGACATGAGATAATCTCCCATTTCTGTCTCGCAATTTGAGTTGGATTAAAGCATCAAATAAATGACGCAGGCGCGTTGGAGTAACCCCGATCGTAATGAGCGATGTATTGTAAGCGGCGATGAGAGACAGCACTCAGGGCCATGCAGACTGGGCTCACAGTGCGTTTTGTGCTAGCTTGTATTGTTCACAGACAGCCCGCTATGAGAGGGCTGTCGACGGGGTTTGTCGAACTATGCGCGCCTTTATTTAATTTACTAGCTATAACTTCTCATTCGCATTTTATCAACTATTTCCAAGCACTGTAATGCTGTATCGAGGTAGAGAAACTCAATCATGACGTCGACAATGACAGCTTTAGCAAGACTCATGTGATTTCTCCTAGTTCGAATTAATGTTATCAGAACCAGTCCCCACCACAGACTGTTGGAACATACCAGATCATCTCGATCATCCATTACTGGCATTGCTTTACGGGAAATAGAAAGCAGGCAGTCCGCCGCACTATTTTGATTGACTGTCTCAAATTTCGTAAGCTGCACTACCTGCATCGACCCTTAGCGTACTACTCCACATTACTACCGATACGGTGGTAAGTGAAGAGTCGCTCAGACTTCAAAAGGATATCGCCTTCTTCTCCCAGAGAAAGCATCTCTGGACTTCACGTTAAGTGATCAGAATACATAGGCCGGGAAAAGGCTCGCGTATCGGGATAGATTCCCGTGAAGGAAATCTTCAGACCCCCCGTCTTTTGCGCTTGGATGTTCTCTCTGTCTGGATCATATTCCTGCACGGTCTGTCGCGGTCTGCTCCAATAGCGTGGTTGATCCGTGGCACTTTCCCCTCGAGATGGGCTCGTGCGTGTTGCTCGGCATCGACATCAAGGTGACGGTCGTGCTCCCACCCAATAACAGCACACCATGGGCAAGACTGGTTCTTGCGGATGTGATTGCTCCAGATTTTCACAAATCGCCCCAGAAGTCGTGCCTGATTGGAAGCTTTCAAGGCAGGACTCGCAGCCGACCATGACTTTGTAAAGCTATCTACGTGTGCATCGCAGAAGTCTGGACTATCCAGCCCAAGTTCGAGTTGTCGGAGATACGATTCCAGTGCCCCAAGCTCTGCCAGATCAGCTGTGACTCGTAATTCGACCTGAAGTGCCGGAGGATCATAGGCCCGAAGTGTCATTAGAAAGACGTGACCATACACGTAGCAACTCTGCAGGGCGAGAACTGCATGGGGAGAGTTTCCCGGGACTGCTATCACATCGCCAGGCATCTGGACGAAGAAGCAGCCGTGGTCCATGCGTCCGAGTGCGTCTTCAGTTTTACCGTAGACCGAAGCCAAGTGCTGCAATTCGGTTGATGGCCATAACAGCCAAAGTTTGAGCGG
>Ga0265797_10008931_pt1 | contig 13192 bp, 10 predicted proteins | sample P2T30metagenome_FD_192433 | JGI IMG/M metagenome (GOLD analysis project Ga0265797, IMG submission 192433) | Plant litter microbial communities from East Loma Ridge, Irvine, California - P2 T30 | ecosystem: Environmental > Terrestrial > Plant litter > Unclassified | place: USA: California... | reverse complement strand
GCCCCTCCTCCTCCGTCAACTTCATCCTCGACTCCACCACAGCGCAAATCGGCCCAGCACACAACTACCAAGCCACCAACCCCGACGCCACCGAACCCCTCCCAACAACCCGCGTCATCCCCCCCGTCCTCGCCTTCCACGACCAAATCCAACCAGGCTGGCTGTGGGCTTCGCCGCTCAGCGCCACTTCCCGACCCGCTACGCCCTGGACTTGGTGCAAGCGCTGGACGTGCTGCCGCTGTGCGGCTGGCACGATTGTCGAGCAGTCTGTTTGCTCGAAGCTGGCGTGCGGGCATCGGAGGTGTGGGGGCCATTGTGTACTTTCTGAGGGGCGGAGGGTGGCTACGCTTTGAATGTGTGGTTTCGACCGTCGAGCTCGTTGGATGATGAGTGCTGTGGGCTGGGCTGTCTGCTTGATTGATTGGTTGGTTAGCTTCCAGTCAGGATAGTCGAACTGGGGCTTGGCTTAATGTGCTTGTCGGCGAGACACATATGACCGATGGAAGACACTGAAGGAGAACCTCATCATACGGCTCAGAGCGACACCCTTTAATCATTAATTGGAGGGGAAAAAACCGGTCTATATGTTTCCCTACGACAAGGATGAGGACCGCAACACATCACACAAGTCTTTCCAAGGTCAAAAGTACCGAGAGTCGGTTGGGTAACGAAAAGTCCAACACGCACACACAAGAGCCAAACGAAAACACCAAAAAATGACAATAATCATAAAATTCACGCACGACCCATTCCTACAATAATGTGCTGTGCATGCACCATATGACTTGACGTCGACGCAGCTCATAGGTACATGTATATAAGGTAAAAGTAACAAGGCCATATTGTGACGAGTCGAAAGCACTCGGTAAGGTAGTAGTGCCTTCCTGTTGCCATGTGTACATGTACGTAAACGTAGAACTGCCGCATAGTTTACTCCGAAAAGCACCAAAGGATGAATGAATGATTGGTTCGAATCTCTCGAAGCTGCATAAAGAAAATGACCAAGGTACAAATCTCACTAGGTACACACCTCATCATCTCTGCGCTGACTTCGAGGCGCTTATGGGCAAGATGGAAGGTAAGGTTGCTCCTCATGTAGAAGGAGTGTCTAATGACGCCTCGAGGCAGTAGGAGAGTGGCCATCTTTGGCCGCTCGTTGACGAGCACGTCACATCTACAACGATGCATCCGGGTGCTGGATTCTGCTAAGTATCTGTTCGTTGCAGCGTAACGGCAATATGGGTTGGGATTATTGGTCCTCGATAACCTACATTCACTTCAACCTTCCGATTTTGGCATTCTTCCCATCACGCCAACTTCGTTCCAACACCCTCTCAAAACCTTTCTCGCATAATCCCCAGACATCTCTCCTGCGACACTCACAGCTGCATTGGCGAATTGGACGAATGTGCAAGTCGGATCGACGCCATGAGAGTTCATAGCAGACCACCAGACCCTGCCAGCCTTCTCCCAAGCAAACACTCCAGAAGTCTCTGCAAACGCGCGGTTAGGGACACCGGAGAATGCATGAACGCTGCCGTGGTCGTGGCTAGACCAAGACGTGTACTTGGCCTTGTACGCTTCGAGCTCGGACATTGTTGCGGGTTGTGGATCTTTGCCCAGCTGGTGAGTATTGTCAGCAAGGCTCTTTCAAAAGATAAATCTGGCCATACCTTGGGATCGTCATAAGCTGTTCCCGGAAACTTCATGTTCCTGAGAGCAACGCCTTTGACGCCGGGAATCAAGCATCCTTCTCCTATTAGCCAGTTCGATTGCGCAGAAGTCTTCCTTTCAGACCACAAAGTCACCAGCATTCCGAAGACATCTGCGAGATCTTCGTTCAAGGCGCCAGATTCGCCCTCGTAGTGGAGAGCGCAAGTGTGTTCTATGACAGCATGCTACACTCCGTCAGTCGGGTAGATCAGGCTCCCTAGACAACACTCACAGTCATTTCATGGCCGATGATATCCAGACAGGCGGTGAAATTGTACAAGTCACCTCCGCCATCGCCATAAACCATCTGCTGTATCTTGGATCCCATCCACGACGCATTCTGATACCCCTTCTCAAAATGCACCGAGCTGATGAAACGACTCCCTGAGGAGTGGGGCACATCTGCATACCTCAAAGGAAACCCATCGAATCCGAACGCAGGACTATTGCATGACTTGCAGGTGGGCTCAAATCACCCGGCCCCTGCCTACGAATCGCATAAGACGAGTTCAGATCAGTCGTGACGCTAGTGTTCAAACGCTTCGCTGTCTCTTCCGGACAATATGTCCGCCTAATCACAGAACCAACTCCCTCCTTAAACGGGCCGACTTCGGCCTTCATGTCTTGCGAAGCGAATAGCAGGAGGTCCACGGGACACATCAAAACCCACCAGCAGTCATTCTCGAGCTCGAATCCCATGGGGTCTGTAGTCTCGCCGGGCATCCTGCGTTTTTGGTGCCGAGTGCGGATCCCGTGGTCGATGACCGCCTGGCCCACGACGATGTGGATGCCGCTTTCTACCGGACGGATGATGAGGCCGGCGGTGGGTGGGCTGAGGGTGCTGCCCCTGGGAGGCCTCCCCGGAGGTCGTGAGAGAGCGCCTTCTCTGAAGAACAAGAGAATGTCGCCGGCCTTGACTTTCTTGTCTGCCAGTGCGACGACTTTTCCAAGAGGGTTTCGAAGCCTGATGACGGCGACGTCTTTGCTATGTTGCTCAACGTGGTGGAGATAGCGGTCGGCATCTTGCGTTGAGGGTGGTTTTTGCTTCAAGAGAGAAGTCACCAGGTTCCCTGCGTCGTCCTCCCAGATCGCGCAACACAGATCGGTTTTCAGTAGAATGTGGCGCTGGTTTCGATGGTCAAAGACCAATTTCTGGGATGAGACGTGGTTTGGTGTTGCATGCGCTGAACGCCTTAGTCGCAGCATGTCTGCGATCTCGGTAGCAAGAGGGCCTAGGTGGAATCCGCTGATCACGGTCCCAACGTCCGCCATAGACACGGTGTCTTTGCCATGTACAGCTTCATCCCCAACACGTAAAACTGTTTGTTGCATCAATTGCAAGAGAACTTGGACGGTCGACTTCGTATAGTCGGCCCGGATTGCATTGTCGGCGGACAAATAGAGTAGACCGAATACACGATCGCGTGTATCGGCGCATTGGTAGTCGTAGTGATTGACGACCAAGCGCCATAATGACGTGGTTCTTGTTCTTGAAAGGTTTCGATTCAGCAGACCCTTGAAATGGTCCGAATGAAAGATTGCCTGTCTTGGTAATGCCAGATCGTGGACGAAGATCAAAATCGCGTTGAGTGTGGACATTGACGCGCCGCAGGCGACCAAGACATGATCAGCAAGTCGGGTTTCCTGGATAATCTTCTCACGGTCAGCAGAGCGGGGCCGATGAGTCGTGCTACAGTGATAGGAATACATGCCCAAAGACGAGTAAAGTACTGTCGAAATGAGAATGCTGAGAAAGCTTTTGTGATTCGCTCTCGAGATCCACGCTGCATCTCCCAGAGCCTCGACCGAGAGTTGTAAGACCCGGAGATCCGGGTACGTTGGTTTGCAGGCTCATCGACAGGACCCCAGAGGTCAGCAAGTATCCAATTGGAGGCATCGTCGTCTGATTCGACCCTTCCGTTGTGATGGAGCCGTTTACATGCCCTGCAGAGTCTCCCTTCCCAACGCTCAGACACATCGGTATACCACACGAATGGAAGGGCCCTATTGCACTCCCTGCAATTTCCGTGCTGCCTTATTGATGATTCGAGAATGGAGTGTCCGTCGCGTTCGTGAGGGCTTGAGCAATCGAAGCAGAACTGAGGATGCTTGCCATGCCCACCGCATTCAATGCATTCGAATGCATCTACCTCTAAAAGCTGCCCACAACTCCAGCAATAGACTCTCTCCACAGGTGGATCTTCTTTCTGACACTCTAGCTTGCGCATATGCTCAATGTACATGACGTGGGCGTTTACCTGCTCGGCCAGATATTCGCTATCATGGTGGTGAATCCCTACGCTGGCAAGCACTTACTTCGCAGACTTGTAAATAGAGCCCATCAAGCCGACTTGGATAATCTTTTCTACGTCGTCGGCTTGATCGATCGAAAGCACGTCCATCCAGATCCTGAGCGGTTGTTGAAGGCGATGTAATCTTGCTTGCCAGAGCGCCAACCAGCTGTTGTGGCCAACGTTTAGTCGTCTTTTGTTGACCCAGATCCCTCGCTTCGTGCTGTTGTCTCCCCAGGTGTAGGATATGGCGACGTAGGGAGGTGGATCGCTCAACAGGTGGGCCGAGATCGTGCATTCAATCTCACAGTCCTTGTCGTCGGACAGGACCGGCAAGTCGATTTGTATCAAGCGGATCTGGGTTTGCGGGTCGGACAGGGGTTCATGGACGAAGTCTCCGGAGATGCCTGCGTCTCTGATAGAAGCCATTGTTGACGGTCAGTATCGTTACATGTAGGCAAGGTCGATATTAATGGCTGAGATCAAAGGTGGCTTGTAATGTTGCAAGGCTGTAGCCTAAAGCGAGTTGGGCCGCTTGAGCCATCCAATCAAAGGTGCATATAGTACATGTACCTCTAAAGAATCTCTGTGCTACCACTTGATAGCTCCAGTGTAGAGACGAAGCGGGTTACAAAGTAGTAATGGATCTCAGTCGGCTTACTGTATCGTGAACGAAAATCTGTTTAATCTTAGTCTACTATGCACAAATCTCGCGCAACAACAACAAAGTCTTACACATTCTCCACCCCAACATCCCACGCTTTTTCTACACAGGACAGATTACCAATCAGAAAACATAGAAACGCCGGAACGCCCTGGGTACCGAGTTCACTATACAGTTTTCCCACAAACCTAGTCAGAAGATCAAACTCAGGCATCGGTGATACACCCGTGGCTAGCATCCTTGACCAGCTTGGCGTACTTGAACAGCGTACCCTTCTGGTACTTGAGCGGCGGAGCCTGGAACTCGAGTTTCCTGCGCTGCAGCTCCTCGGGGGTAGAGTCTATGATATCGATGACGTTGTTGTCGGCGTCGATGGTGATGGTGTCGCCGTCACGGACCAGGCCGATGGGGCCGCCCTCCTGAGCTTCAGGGGTGACGTGGCCGATCAGGAACCCGTGGCTGCCGCCGGAGAAGCGGCCGTCGGTGATGAGGGCGATGTCGTTGCCGAGGCCGTAGCCCATGATGGCGGAGCTGGGCTTGAGCATCTCGGGCATGCCGGGGCCGCCTTTGGGGCCTTCGTAGCGGATGACGACGACGGTCTTTTCGCCTTTCTTGAATGTGCCGGCTTCGAGCGCTTCGATGAAGAGGTCCTCGGCGTCGAAGCAGCGGGCCTTGCCGGTGAAGACGGTGCCCTCTTTGCCGGTGATCTTGCCGACGGAGCCTTCGGGGGCGAGGCTGCCGCGGAGGATCTGGATGTGGCCGGTGGGCTTGATGGGGTTGGACATGGGGCGGATGATGTCCTGGTCGGCGGGGAAGTCGGGGACGAGCTCTGCGTTTTGCTTGAGAGTCTTGCCGGTGACGGTCATGCCAGAGCCGTCAAGCACGCCCTCCTTGAGCAGGTACTTGATCAAACTGGGTGTGCCGCCGATGTTGTAGAGGTCCTCGAAGACGTACTTGCCGGAAGGCTTGAGATCGGCGAGGAAAGGTGTGCGGTCGGAAACGGCCTGGAAGTCATCGATGGTGAGCGTGATGCCAACAGAGTGGGCAATGGCGATCAGGTGGAGGACGGCGTTGGTGCTGCCACCAGTGATGTTCACGAGGATCATGGCGTTCTCAAGAGCCTTGCGGGTGATGATGTCGGAAGGTCTGATGTCCTCCTTCAGCAGGTTCTTGATAGCACCACCAGCGGCCAAGCACTCCATCATCTTTGCCTTGCTCTCGGCAGGGTTGGAAGAAGAACCAGGGAGAGACATTCCCATGACCTCGATAACACTGGCCAGGGTGTTGGCGGTGTACATGCCACCGCAAGCGCCGCTACCGGGGCACGAGTGTCTAATGACATCGAAACGCTCCTCCTCGGTGATCTCGCCAGAGATGAACTGTCCATATGCCTGGAACGCAGAGACAATGTCCAGCTTGGAGTTACGGGGCTGTTGGCCGCAGCCAGCCGCAATTGTACCACCGTAGACCATCAAACTGGGCCTGTTCACGCGTCCCATAGCCATGATGACACCGGGCATGTTCTTGTCGCAACCGGGAATGCTGATGTTCGCGTCGTACCATTGGCCGCCCATGACAGTCTCGATGGAGTCGGCAATCAGATCACGACTCTGCAGCGAGTAGCGCATACCCTTTGTACCCATGCTGATACCGTCACTCACACCAATGGTGTTGAACTGCATGCCGTGGAGACCGGCGCGCTCCACACCCTCCTTGACCTTGTTGTTCAGCCCCATCAGGTGCATGTTGCAGGGGTTTCCCGAGTACCAGACACTGCTGATACCGACCTGAGCCTTGTCCAAGTCGCTGTGTTCCATGCCAGTGGCGTACAACATGGCCTGCGACGCGCCCTGGGCCTTGGGCTTGGTGATGTTACGGGAGACCGTGTTGAGGTCTTTGGCATCTTCGGGGATAGGTCCAGGTCTCTGGAGGCGAGAGGTAGCCGAGAGGGCTCTCCTGCGCGATTTGTTAGCTGTGATTCATCTAGCCTTGCGTCCAATGCCAATGACTGTCCGGTACACGTACATCTGCCTCCATTGAGTCCTGGCGCACCAGTTTGGGCGCATGGCGCCGGCCATGCTGCTTCTGCTCAGCATCTTGCTCGGGCTGTGCGATGTGTAGTCACCGAGTCAACAATGCAATAGCAATAGCAGGAATCAATACCGGGACAAAAAAAGTTATGGCTTGGCCTCTGGTACCTCTATCTGCTTGGGATATATGTAGCTAAGCGAGAATTAGTGGCTGCTGACAGGCTCACAACGCCTCCGACTTCGGCTTCCAATGGAGTCACCGTCATACCATGGCCAATTCACTCCGATATCGACACACGACACAAGGGCTCGGGAGTCACTATTGACTTGACGATGCTTACAAGTAGGCATACAGCAGCGTTAAATGTACACCGTTATCTGCGTACGACCACTGGAAGTGCTGGCATCACAAGGTAACGTAGGAACTTCATAATGTAAATGTTCCCATGCTCATTCATGTCTTTATATCCATGTCATCCACACCGGCCATGACCTCCGTGAACCGTTCAGTCGTTCAATCAATGTCTCGTACTATTCACGCCTTGCTTTCCCTCTCCCAGTTGCGAGGCAACAACCGTCGCCTCCCTGACTGCTCTGGCGATGGTGCCCCTCAAGCCGCCCTCCTCAAGCACCAGCATACCACCCACAGTGCAACCTCCAGGAGTCATAACCTTGTCTCTCACCATCGCAGGGTGCTCGCCACCTTGCAACACCAAACCAGTCGTTCCACGCATCGTCTGCGCGGCCATAATGTAGGCTTCCTCTCGAGGAACGCCCATGGCAACTGCACCAGCCACCATAGACTCCAACATAATCGCTACAAAGCCGGGTCCTGAGCCACAGAGTGCTGTGCAAGCATCCATGTTGGCGGCTGGCAGATGCACAACACGGCCTATCCGTGTGAAGATCCAAGTGACCATCTTGTTTGTCTCTTCCGGTAGAGGCGGGTCGAAAGTTCCAATGACGGTCATGCTCTCGCGCACAGTGGCCGCAACATTGGGCATTGCACGAACGATCCTGCATCCACCAAAGCTCGGCGCGCTGCCGTCGGGGTAGACGATGTTGCCTAGTTGAATCTCGGTAACGCCAGCGAGGATGCTTATGAGAAGCTTGCCCTTCAGCGCAGCACGCATGTCATCGTTCCCGAGAATGCGTTCGGCAAGGTGAGGGTTGCAGCCCAGGATGATGATGTCCGCATCTTGCACGGCTTGAAGGTTGTTGTTCTCGTGGATCGTGATCTGGGTCTCGTATTTCGCAAGCTCCTTTCGAATCCTCTCCCCACTCTCTGCTCTTGTGACACATGCGCTGAATCTCGTCGGGAGTTTGACAGGCTCAGCGGGGTCCTTGGCTTTGGAGTGGTCGGGCGTGTCCGAGGGCGAGAGAGAGTCGAAGATTCCGCTCAAGATGGCAGTGCCCAAGTCGCCTACTTGGTGTCAACAGTCTGTCGACGCCTCCTCTTAGTGATCATCCCGCGTACCGCATCCCAAGACCGTCAAGGTGAGGGGTTTTTGTCCGGCGTGCTCGGCCTGCTTGTCTTTGAACCATTGTGCTGTCTGGGCCTGGATCGCCAGCGTTTCCTGCAAGATCCAGTCGGGAGCCAGGTCGCGCGCCATTGAGAAGTGTGATGTGTTGAGGTAGATCGAGTTCTCAAAGTAAAAGTGAAGCCTTATATAGTTGGAGGACCCCGCGTCACGGTATAAAGTTGTCGCATCACGTCGTCTCCACATGCGCGTCCAACAGACGCTCAACAGCTCACGTATACTAAGCACGTGAAGCAATGTTCGCAAACTGCCTGAACGGTAGGTAAATACCATGCCTTCTTCATAACCATTGCCTCCTTTCCGCGCCCCAAATCAACACTCCTCAACCACATCCGCCAACACAAGCATGCCACCCACTCTCAAGTCTGTGGTCATCGATCGCTCCGAGTCTGAGCCTCTGAGGAGTCACAAGAACAGACAGCCGTCTCCTCTCAAGCTGGAACAGCGCAAATACGACGACGGTCCACTGCCGATCAAGGCATCCGATCATGCGCCGCTCAAAGCGCGCATCGTCAGTCGCGTCTTCGAAGGTGGGGTGGTCACCTTCGAGCTCAAGATTGGCGACACGGTGATGAACGGCATCGGTCTTGAGGAAGTACTGGACTATGTCTCTCCATATCACCTGGAAGAGTACGAGAACGAGGCGTTCAAGGAGGAGGAGGAGATGTTGCGAATTGCCGACGAGGAAGACCGACGGCTCCGCGAAGAAGAGCATGAAAGACGTAAGCAGAGGGCCAAGAACAAGGGAGTGGCTGTCATGCAAGATAAGAGCACGAGCGAGGATGATCAGGAGGATGCCACGGAGTACGATGCTCCTAGTGGAAAGCATGGGAGGCCTAGGCCATCTTACAAGAAAGACCTATTGAAAGTGAGACAACGCAGACGACGGAGAAAGCGGGATCCGGTGACTGGAGAGCTACTACCGCGCAGTGACGACGACGAGGGGATGCCAGGCCATAATCAGCAGGACGACCAGGACGATCAAGACTCCTCATCTGGCGATCAATACGAACGGAAGCGTGAGCCGGTCTCGATGGAAGCCTCACTACCTATTAGACGACGCAGGAAACGCGATCCCGTCACGAAAGATCTCATGCCGCTTGACTCAATGGATGGGCAGCAATCCACTCCGAAGACACACAAAGCCCCGCTCAAAGTAGATGAGTCGCACGCCTCCCTGCAGGCGAAGGCGACGGCTTTCTTCGAGAAATCTAAGCGACCCAGACGCCGAAGACATCCACTCACCAATGAGCTCATGCCTTTGGGTTGGCAGTACGATCCAGAAGCAGAAAAACGACAGAAACAAGCTGGTATCAAAGTGCCATCGATCCAAAGGCTCAGTTTATCGAACGAAAACGAGCCCAAGCGAAGGCGTTTGGAACGGACCGAGTCTTCAGGTGGTGCGTCTGGGTCGTCACGCATGGCAAATCAGAACTCGACATTGCCAACAAAAGCAGCATTGATGGCTTTCCAAAAAGGTGGTGTCATCAGTGTGGACTCGGACTCGGCAGAGGACGAGACTCAGGTAACACCGGTCGCGGCCAAACCAAGACTTCTTAGGCGGGGTGTGGGAGGTGCTGCTGTAAGCCAGAAGGCAATGAATCCTGCATCGAACGACGGTAGATCTGCGCGATCCAGTTCGGCAATGCTCTCAGTCCGCGCTTCTCCAAAGAAACCGGCTAAGTCTCGTAAACCATCCTCCAGCTCGAGCTCGTCGATCATTCCCCTACAAGTCGACGATGGCGACTCTTCATCGGAGGAAGAAGACGCCGCTGCTCCACGGACTGACTCATTCAAAGTCGTCGTTCCCCACCAGTCGACTGTAGCGAAAGAGCCATCTCCTGTCGCCGAGTCAGATGATGACGAGTTGCCTGCAGATGAATATGTTGTTCAGGCCATATTAGGCCACGGCCTCACAAAACCCATCGAACTTCCCAATCACGTTGGCAAGAAAGCGGTGATGCTCTACAAGGTGCAGTGGGAGGGATGGGAGGCGCCGACATGGGAGCCTTTGTCTAGTTTCGAAGGCGCTATGGATGTGGTGAGAGAGTATCAGGAGAAAGTAGGAATGAAGGAGTCAGATCGTAATGCCTGAAATGGATTGCGATGGGCGAATTGAAACCACAGTCATGCACTCACATGTATATCCATATTCAACGATGGTTAAGTCACATCACCTTGATTCAATGCCACTTAACGATCGACCCTGACACTGCTCGCGTGCCTTTCCCCGCAAACGCTCGTGCCAAAAGTGGAACAGGCTGCCGAATTCAACGGCGTTATCATCCAAGATTCCACCTTCATGAACATGACTTCCAACGCGTCACACACGCCCGACGCAGCATGCGTTTCCACCACGCCGCTCTCCTGGCCATACCGCTGGCCGAGCTCAGTGTAGCGACGGCAGTACCCTCACACCCGGACGAACCCTTCAGACCCGTCGCATCCCGACCATTCCTAAGCCAATGGCGACGACTATCCCAACGGGTCATTGAGACCATCTGGACCCAGCCCACGAGGCACGAGGAGAATATCGCCAAAGTGAAGAAAATCAGCAAGACCGAGGAGCAACTGCTGCCGGCGCATACACTGGCGCGCTACGGCGGCGACGTCCTACTACGCTTCAACATCAGCACCGAACAAGAGGCCAAGAGCCTGGCTGAGGCATCCGACACACTGCTCCTGGATGTGTGGGAGTTCGCAGCGGACTGGGTGGATATCAGGCTTGCGCAAGAACTGGTGCCGTCGTTGTTGGGCCTGCTGCCGCAATCGCTTCAACGATCACACGTGCCTCTGCTGCGTGAGCGCGAATTGGCGCAAGCGATCTTCGACACCTACCCGACGCCTCGCGACCATGCACGTCACATCGAGGCATCCAAGGCAAATGTGCCCTCGCCCATGTCCCATGACCAACGCCCTGTTGGCCCTGCTCTGCATTCCCAAGGCGCCGAAACGAACATCTTCTTCAACGATTACCAGCCATTGAGCGTCATCCAGCCCTGGATGCGCCTGTTGACTTCTCTTTTCACCACTCACGTGCGTCTGGTCAACATCGGAACGAGTGCTCAGGGTCGCGACATTCAGGCTCTTCGCATTGGCATTCACCCAACGAATGATGACGACCCGGCGCCTCCAACGCGCAAGACCGTCCTCATCACTGCTGGCCTTCACGCACGCGAATGGATCAGCACGAGCACCGCGAACTACATTGCATACACCCTCATCACGGGATTCGGCAAAACTGCCAGTATCACCCGCATGCTCGAAGACTTTGACTTTGTCATCGTCCCCACTCTGAACCCTGACGGCTACGTTTACACCTGGGAGACCGACCGCCTATGGCGCAAAAATCGCCAGCAAACCTCAATCAGATTCTGTCACGGCATGGATCTCGACCACTCTTTCGCCTTCCAATGGGACGGCAGCTCAACAGCCGGAAACCCCTGTTCCGAGAGCTACGCTGGCGAGCAGGCCTTCGACGCCGTCGAAGCCAGAGCACTCGCCAACTGGGCACGCAACGAGACCGAGAACAACAACGTCGAATTCATCGGCCTCATGGACCTGCACTCGTACTCGCAACAAATCCTCTACCCCTACACATTCTCCTGCAACGACCCCGCACCAGGCCTCGAAGACCTCGAAGAACTAGGCTACGGATTGCAAAAAGCCATCCGCCGCGCTCACGGCCACGTATACGAAGTCCTGCCCGCCTGTGAGGGCAACGCGGTTTCCGCCGCCGGGGCTTCTTCCGGAAACGGAAAGAAGGCTTATCTTCTGCCGCAGATGGAGAACCGTGGCGGCTCGGGTTTGGATTGGTTCTACCACGAGATGCATGTCCGCTGGGCGTACCAGCTCAAGTTGCGCGACCGCGGGACTTATGGCTTCTTGCTGCCGAGGGAACATATCATCCCGACTGGTAAGGAGGTGGTGGATGCTATCATGTATTTCGGCAGCTTTTTACAGGCGTCGAAGGCCAAGAATGCGGCTGGTGGCGAGGACAGTGAGAATGTCGCCGGGGATGAGACTGAGCATGACTATGATGCGGTGGTGATCGATGCGGCGAGGGCGAGCAAGGACGCCGAGACCGATGCTGTGATGTCCGAGGATGGAGAAGCAGAGCTTGTAGAACGCCCCGATCCAAAGGCACGACAGGACCTCAGAAAGCGGAGATGAGAAGTGAATATGTTTTAGGTTACTAGGTTCGTGTACAACATGCGGGAAATCAATCGCTAAAGAACCGATTTGTACTTTGTCCCGACAAGACGAGAAATTCGTGACATAACAAATAGGTAGTGAGTGAATTTTTGAAACTCTCCCGAAACCTCATGTACAAATCCGCGAAAAGGTTAACTCGATCCAACGCCTATCCCGCCCGTGGTTACAAGGATACATCTCTCATCAGTAAACACATGTTATCGCACCGTCCGTTCGGCAAAATCCACACTATGGCCGTTTTGCCAGACTGTCGAATCTGACTATTGGTCTGCTTGTCTGCCAATAATCCCTACACCAATGCCAAAACACATATCCAGTGATTGGAGTCCATAGGAGTTCGATCGGAACCAACCCTAATCCTTGCCATGGAGACGGATCGGCTCAGAAGAAGACAAGAGATGATTCTCTCATGCTATCTTCTCATGATAACAAACATACAAAAGATTTCTTCGGTCTATGCCGGTTCGGATCATCTGTTTCAGATTTGAAGAATGAGTTTCAATGTTCAGGACGTAGCAGCCCAAGATAAGCTTCATCTCCGGACGAAGGCGTGATCGGATGTCGTGCGCGGACGTGCATATGACAACAACCCACAAGTTAGCGAATACCTAAAGTCGTCGACAAATAAAGGTGTTGGATTGCTTTATACAAAAAAAAGTAGTGGCTCGCGTAAGCAATCAAACGGACGACGAATAGTCATTGGCATGCGTGCTGTCGCGATTCCGTGCACTCTGCTTC
>Ga0265797_10008930_pt1 | contig 13192 bp, 9 predicted proteins | sample P2T30metagenome_FD_192433 | JGI IMG/M metagenome (GOLD analysis project Ga0265797, IMG submission 192433) | Plant litter microbial communities from East Loma Ridge, Irvine, California - P2 T30 | ecosystem: Environmental > Terrestrial > Plant litter > Unclassified | place: USA: California... | reverse complement strand
CCCTGACAGATCCAGAACACATGCTCACTCATCATACGCCTTGCCAAGAGGGCCGAAGCAGGAGGGGGCGGTCTTCACTTACTGCTTCCACCGTGGATGGTGTGGCTGTGAGAGGAAGCAGTTCCCTCGTCGACGATGGGGTCGAGACGCGCAAGCGCAGTGCGGTCGGTACAGGGCATGCGCCAGAAGGCGCTGGCAGTGCCGGAGAGGACGGCCGCCGCGTAGAAGGGTGCGAAAGACTTCATGGTTGAATGGTCGGTCGACTTGAATTGGGAGGGGAGTCGGTGGTTGAGTAGTCTTGCGAGAAGGTCGGTTGTTGAGACAAGGTGAGTGCTTTTTTCACTGTGCTGGTCGGAGGGGATTCGAAGTCGCTTCCGGGTAGGTTGACGAAGTGAATAACTCAGGCGCCAGGACTCTCCTGCGCTTCAAGAAGATAGACCTAGAAAGGAGTGTAGCGTTGTCACGAAGACAACTAGTTGGATGGGTAGCGAATGTTGCTGGCGGTGCCAAAGGAGTGACAGGGCGAAGGAAAGGACGCAGTAAAAGAAGGACGGGAGAGATGGGGAAACGGGCGGTTATCACGCTGGAACGGTGCTAGAGGCTTCTTTTAGGGGAGATGAAGGCATACTTTGGTTTAGCGAGGTGAAACCCTAGATTAGTACGTGGAGCATGGGACGTCCTGGGAGCGTGCTGCCATGCTCTCGTTGGACCGTGAGGCGCTGCGCACCGGCCGCTAGTCCAGGAACAGTAAGCTGAAACATGTCAGTTAGGGGATCCTTCACATGGATAAGCTGAGTACCGGCCGGCAGCCTTGCTGGGCCAAATGAATCGGGCACGCTGAGGAGCCGCATTGTGTGGAGGCGGCGCTGGTGATGGTGGTGATGGTGAAGCATCCGCGCCGCTCCCGTCGACGCTGCTGCTCCAACGTCTCATGTCCAAGGCGATCTACTCCACCCTCGCGCACCTGGCTCATCTGCGTATTCGGTAGGTAGTCGCACGTAACACCGGCCGGCGTGCCACAATGAGGCCGGATCATCGCTTTCTGTCGTCTTTGTTTGGTATAGGTAGTCTGGGTACCTGAATTGGCGGCAAGCCGTGGCCCGTTGCAGCATCGCAATCTCACAGGCCGCCGCTCCCACTGGCAGACGGTCCCGAAGTGCTGCACCGGCGGCGGCGACATCATGGCGACCCACTGAAATGGCACATCGCAATTGCAATGCGGGTGTCGGCAGTGGCGTCTATGTCATCGCGATAAACCTCCTTTTCTTTTACGATAGGGGCGGCTGATCTCTGGCCACCTGCTGTTCTGCGGCTGTTTGCACCACGCCAAAACAACGCTGCCACTGCTGGCCCCCTCTCTGTAGTAGTCGGTGAGCGGCTGTCTGCCTCCATTTGCGCGGGACCCCGGGACAGCGAGATTGCGCCAACTGGCTCCAACCGGCGCGGCAATAACGCGGCGAAGCGTAACTCTTGTTCGCCATTTCGCTACTCTGCTTGGTTGCTTGGTGGTGACTTGTCACGACACGGCGTCCTGCTTGTGGTCCGAAAGCAGCCTCCTCGTGCGGCACAGCAGTCGCACAACCTTCTTCACGACCTCGCTGCTCACGAGCGCACGCCGTGGTTGGACGCGAGGCATAAGCGCCACGCCCCTCGCCTCGTGTGCTGTAATTCCCGCCCCGGCTCCATACAGCCTATCGATAGTGAATTTTCGTTCCTGCAGTAGCGCTCACCACGGCGTCATGTGCTGCGCCTGGCTAAACTATCTCCTGTTCTGTGATTTGCCGGTGCTATTCTCGCGCCCTCATGCGAAGCTGATCCTCTTCTCAGCCTCCTTGAGCTAGGACATGAGACGAAAACACACCAACTACTCGGTGGGACTGTGGGACAAGAATAGTGCAGGAACCATATTCGTGCTCGTATAGTTGAGCACTATGCCAGCAGGAGCAAGCACTACACCGGCAGGAGCAGGCCTATACCGGCAGGAGCAAGGCACTACACCTGCAAGAGCTGAGCGCAGCGCCCCTTCCTCACTCAGGGACATCGCAGCAGCACGAGCGAGGCTGCTCCAAGATTAACCTGTCACTCGTCTCACACCTCCCCTCCTGTCCTCGCCTACAAATACAACACTGCCCTCAAACCCAGATCCTTGATGACATTCTCAGGCAGATATGTAAAACACGCCTTCGCTCAGGTACCCCGCCTCTCCTATTGGCCAAACCCCCATAGCATGTCCGAAAACGTTTCAAGGCATGAATTTCTGGAACAAAGTCAAACTCATGCTACCCTCGACTTGCGTTGGGGGTTGTGCGAGGCAAGGATCAGCATGTGTAACTCCACCGTCATGTCTGCCGGATGTGCTAAGATTTGTCACCCAAGGCACGCAGATCAAGCAAGGAAAGCTGTGTATCGATAGGGCACCCCTCGATGATGATCCACGAGTCCTGCGCCCGATTGTTCCACAGATAGTGTGACTAACTACGTTGCTCCTTGCTGCTACCTGCGCCGCCGCCACATGCCTTGCCCGAGCCGCGGATCTGCGACACCTGGGGAAGACTATCTGGTATACACCAAGGGGAGAAGGGATGTGTGCATGGGCGGCCCGCACAGCACATCACTCACTGTACTCCTACAATCGCATGTCGCCCTTCTCCCACGTCCACGCTGGTTTGCATTGACCGTGGATCCCCAGGCAGGAAGCGGTCTTTTAATATTATTTTGGTTCGATCGATCGATCCGGCGTAGCGTATACTGCCCTGTGAGATGAGCTTGGGCTGGCCTAGGAGAACGTTGCATCCGAAGACGTGCTTCCCTTCCGTTGACGGTTGCACTGACAATGCGCTTCATATGTCATTCAAATATATGCTTCATGTAGGGCTGCTGTGATGAAAGGAGGAGAAGACGTCATCCTCAAAGCAAATCGCTAGGGCCGTGCCGTGAGGGGCAGACATGGCATCCATTCTACTCTGTGCAGTGTCGCGATGCACATCTCTATCTTCCTGCAAGTGATCATCCACCCTCCCACCCCATCACAATTTAGCCCCATCTCTCAACGGAATCTTCTCCCAAGCTTCCGCAAATCCACAACTCCTCACCCAATGCGGCTCACCCGCCTCCACACTATCCACAGCCATATGCCCCAACTTCCTCCACATATCCCCTTGAACCAACATTCCTTCTTTCCCCTCCCACTTCTTGCAGACTGCCTCGGCATTTGCAATCGCCCTTACAAGCTTACACGCATGCCCATCATCCTCCACATTATTCACCCTCTTGATAACTTCGTCCATACCGCCATCCTTCGTGGGCGCGTAGTCGGTAATTTCATCCACGAGGAGAGTTGGACAGCCGCGCGAAACGTACATTGTGATATCCATCCAGATCTTCCATTCTAGAAGTCGGCGTTGGATCGCTGGAGACAGGGAGGAAGAGGGAGACAGGAAGGCGGAGAAGAAGATACTCGAATTTAGGCAGTGGATAAAGTAGAAGTCGAATTTGACTTGATGAGGTGGGCGTTGCGCAGCGGCGGTGTAGTAAACTGTTGTTGAGTCGTGTTAGTGTGATGTTGATGGAACAGTATGGAACCGAATGGGGAAGGAGAAGGACTGCTAACGTACCCACAGCGTTGATCATCTCAGCTGTCTTTTCTTCCAATTCCCCCTCTTTAACAGTATAGTGCGTCGCATACTTGATCATCTCCTCAGGCGCTCTTTTGATGATTCCATCTCGAACCTTGTTTCCATCGTCCCAGTGCGCGGCCTTGCTCAACTTGTCGTCTTTCCTGCATTCCTCCAGTATCTGCAAAATTGTCTTCCTCGGTCCATCTTTGCTTCTGCTTTCTTGAGCAGCCTTTTCGCACCCAAAGAATAGCGGTGCTATCCAGTTATCGTGTACGGCGGCCTGCGCTAGCGCCTCCGCAATAATGGCGGGCTGCTGGAACTCGATGCCAAATCCAAGATGTATGATGGGATGCAGAAACCCAGCAAACATGCGCGCCAGCATATCATCTGCAAGTTCGGTTTCAGCAAATAGGTGCTCCTGCAGTACGCTTTGCCACCCGCTCTTGTCTATCTCTTGTTGGAAGTAGACCAGGAAGTCGTAGTAGTATTTTTCTTGCCCGAGATAGGATTTGAAGCGCTTGGGCTTGTGCATATCATTGACGATGGCCTTTTCGAGCGGTTCTGATGGGCGTTGATAGGATACATTTGCGTCGTATGCTTTTTGGAGTTCTTCTGGCGAAGCGTTGAGCGCGAATAGAGTGAGGAGATGATGGGCGATGTGGTTCTAGATGGACTGGTAAGCCTTGACATATGTTGATGTCACTGACATGTCTTACATGGAACCCGCTCTGGTTGAAGAAGATGTGATGCTTCTCGTGGTTGACTTGCAGAAGCTGGCTCGCCTTTTCTGCGCTCTCAGCCTTTAGTCCTTTGACGTAGAACTGGGGCTTCTGCGAAGCCTCGAGATGAACCTTTGAACCGGTAGCCATGGCTCTCAGTGAACGCGCAAGGCCGCGTTCTTGTAAGCGTGGAATATGATTGTATGCTGACGATGAATAGAAGTTCAGTTTGTGGAGGGTCGACAATGTGCGTGCAGTTTGGGCAAACATCCACAAGAGAGCTGTTCAACCTGCCTCAAGGTCCACGTGTGTAGTAGGGCGATTTACGAGTCTTGGATGTTGCATCCTTATATGTTTAGATGTCGTAAATATGGGAAGCGCAAAGTCGGAGTTGCGATGCGATGGCTATGACGTCTGTGGGGAACCCTGTCTCGCCTCGGGGACCAACCCTCTCCGTTGCGGACCTCCGCTCAACGTATAAATGTCAGCTCGGATCTTTCGGTGCTTACGCAACGCGAGGTTACGAAAACAGTTCAATTTCCCCGCAATTGTTCCTAATGCTTTAGTTGCCAAGATCTTTACGATGTACGACGAAGATCGTAACAGTATAGGTGCTTGGATGAGTCAGATTGGACGCATCAAATATCCTCTTATCGTTGGTAAATGTTCACAGATGGCTGCATTGTCAAAGGAATATGTTTTCATTCCAGTACAAAATCCACGTATTCGGCTTCTTACGTGCGCTCAGTCTTGTGGGTATAACTCCTAATGCCTACTCAAACACCCTGCTATGCATCATATCATGAAACGTTATCCTCTACTTATAAGGCAAACACTCGTGCTCTCGCTGCGAGGCAACAATCATCCCGAGTATTTCTTGGCCTCCATACCCTCGGGTGGTTCGGGGGTTATGGTCTTGTTGCCAACGTTACTCCAGTCGGTACTAAGGACTGTGCCGCCGCTTTCCGAGTAGCTCTTCATCATAGCTCGTTGCTGCTCGGGGGTGGCGCCGCTGTACAGCTGCTTAAAGAAGTGTGATGTCTCGTCGCCCTCAATCTCGTCTTTGTCGTCGAGATCGTTCACCACGACCTTATCCCAATTCTTCGCACCTGACTTGGAGGACGTTGGGTATGCAGGGGCGGTGTCTTTGGTTGGGCGGACGGGCAGAGAAATAGTGGATGCTTCAGCAGAGCCAACGTCGCCGTCGGGGTGCTCAAGATCATGCCATTTCAGCCCCGTGGTTGCCTTGCGCATTGTTATCTCCAACTTGGTGGGTGTGACTCGATATTTCGATTGTGAAGGGTCGATCTTTTCGTATAGAGGGTCGGCGCTGTAGCTGTAATCCGACGAGTCGGCAGTAGGGAATGCGACGGACACGGATCTCTCCTCGAATTCTACGCTGACTTTGTCTTTGGCCACACCCTTGGCCATGATTGTGAGGGTAACAGTTTCAGGCGACTGGTACCAATCGGTCTTGATTTTGTCTTTCGGGGTTGGGGCGACAGGCTTCGGGGCCTGAGACGGGGCGGGCTGCTCGGCCTTCGCTGGGGCGGCAGAGACTGGTGCGCTGGGCACATCGACCTCCGGAGTCTCCTTGACGGTGACCTTCCTCATCTCGTCGTCTTCTGGTACATCCTTCAATTTTGTTGCGACCTTGGACTCCCAAATGGGCAGCATCTTGTCCTTCTCGTCAAGGCCCTTTACGGTTTTCAGCAGATGGTCGGCGTCTGCATATCTTCCGAGGTGGAACAGAGCGACGGCGCGTCGGAACTGGGCGTCCTTGATGAGCTCGCGCGAGCCGCGTTTCTTTGCAAGGACGACGGCGAGTTCGGCATCGCGGAGGGATTCGGCGTATTTGGCAGTGCGCTGGTAGGCTGTGGCGCGGCCGATGTAGTACTTGACGGCCGTGGTGTTGACTGCGAGAGCCTTGGTGTAGTGTTCAATCGCTTCGTCGGGTTTGCTTGCGCTGAGAGCAGCGTCGCCTTTGCGGGCGTCGTCCATGGCGGGGTAAGGTATAGTTGAACAGAAGAATAGGCGGCGATGTAAAGCGGGGTAGGAGGTGCGACGGCTTTTATAGAGGCTTGCTCTCGAATGCTGGTGAAAGAAGTTGGTCTTGGTACAATCACAACCATGGAAGCTTCCATTGCTGCCTTCGAAAACCAGGGTCCACGCCGCTAGCCTCACTGCATCGCATCCGCATTGGCGGGGTCGTGTTTGTCAGGCACACTTCGCCAACGCTAGCACATTATCTAGTCGACATTCACTTTCCGAAGTCAGACGAATCGTTCGAAATACGAGGAGCATGTTCATGTATGTATGTATTACTACACAAAAGACCCCGCATCTGTGACGACCGAGGTATATACAATGCCGACTATGGCAGTCAAAAACTCCACAAACAAATAAAACGATTCTTCTACATCTATCCCGTATGCTTGCTCACAGAAAGACACAAGCTTTGCACACCTCAGCAACGATCCATCTAGAATACAATGGCGGCACCGAAGAGAGCGCTGGCAGCGATCATAGCGACGAAACGGAGGGGTACGTCGAGACCAGCAGCAGCACCCTCGGGGTTGCCAGCACCGCCGCTGGAGCCGGGAGTGGGCGAGCGAGTGGGGCTTCCAGATCCGGGGGTAGCAGTGGACTCGCTGGGTTCGCCAGCGAAGTGCGAGCCATCACCCTCAAGACCAGGACCCTCTCCGGCACCTTCATCCATGAACGCCATAGCCTTGCTGGGAATAGCAGGGAGGGTGGTGCCCTCGACTTGCCACTCGTCAGACTCAGAAGGGCACTCGGAAGCCTCGCCGTTCTCCTTGAAGCCACCAGCACCGGAGGGGTTAGCAGTCTTCTTGTAAGCCTCAGCGAGACGCTCGAAGTCCTCGTTGGGCGAGATTTTGCCATCGTCGCCGACCTCGACAAGACCGTAACCGTTGGGCTCAACAGTGTATTCGTAAGCGAGACCACCAGAGTAGACGCCGGTCATGTTGGTAGAGTAGAGAGCCTCGATCTCGCCCCACTGGCGGGTGTTGGTGATGCAGCCAAACTCAGACAGGAAGATGGGCTTGCTGTAGTCCTCGTAGGTCTTGACCTTCTGGTCCCATCCAGACTGGGTGAAAGACGAGGGGTCGCACCAGGAGTAGTCGTTGAAGGCAAAGAAGTCGGAGCGCTCATCGTCAGTACCGCAGTTGAAGTAGAGAGCCTGGAACTCAATGTTCTCCGAAACATCAGCGGCAGAGTATCCAACGGGAATGACACGGTTGTGCCTGTTGGAGATGTACTGCTTCATGTCACGAGTGACAGCCTTGATGTAAGGAGCAGCGTTGGTGTTGTTCTTCGCGTTGATGACCTCGTTTCCGGAAAAGAAGAGGAGCAGGTTGTTGTAGTCGGCGAATGCGTCGATGGTGGCAAACACGGACTGCAGGTACACATCGTTGTACGAGCGGTGGAGGGTGTCCTCGTTCTCACGGTTGAGAGAATAGTCGGGCGTGTTGGCATCGAGCGCCAGGTAGATACCAGCGTCGTCGAGCATCTTCATACCCTCATCGTGGTTCTTTGAGTTGTCGATGGTGTAGATACGGACAGTGTTGATGCCGAGCGACTTGAAGTTCTCGACATCGCGTGCGAGACCCTCGAGGTCGAGCAGAGGGTCTTGTGCGTCGGCGGCACCACCTAAACACTGTTAGTACTGTGATTTTTTATTCCCTGTGACACAAAGACGGACCTGGCTGGTAGGCAACGCCACGGACGTAGAAACGCTCATCGCCGGCGAAGAAGGCATTGCCCTTGACGGTGACCGGTGGCAGCTTTCCCTTTGACTGACGGGCGACGACGCTGGCAAAGGCGGGAGCAATAGCGGCTCCCAAGATGGAGAAGACGACAGAGGTCTTCATGACGGGCGCAGGAGAAGAAGTAGAATTAAAAGGCAAATAGAAGAGCGATTGGAAGTCTAACGAGTGACTGGTAAAGTAGGAAAGGTAATTCTCACACAGAGGGCATGCAATCGTCGAGGCGGAAGCCGGGCTAGCGACAGTATTTGAAGCGGCAACAGAGCAATTTCTTGGTTACCCCCGAGTGCTACATGTGGAACTTGCCAACCCTCATGGGTTGTCTGGCGCTGCTGCGCGCCAAGTCGATGGGTGTTGGCGGGCGCGCAGGAATCGCGGAGACCAAGCAGCCAAGTCCATAGTCATGAATTAGCAGAAGCCCGCCGAGCCTTGGTCAGGGGCAATAAGCCCAATGACTGGCAGGCGCATGCCTGGACGACGTCTTGATCGCGAGCGAATTGCGCGTCCGTCCATTTCCCGCCGCTCTACACAGCCTCGTTGAGAGAATCAAGACTTTGTTCGCTCCAGGACAATCTGCTGGTTCGAGGCGATCGCGATGGCATGAAACGACTGCGCGCTTGGTCCTCACCAAGGAAATGACGGCCATCGCATTCCGAAAGCGCTTGGTGGAGGACGCGGTACCGTGGAAGGCCCTTTGCTGACGGCATCATTGCAGCTATGCACAGACTTCAGCTTCATTGCGATGCCACTGTTAGTTCACCATCGTCGCGCGACGGCACTGTTTGCCGGGTCGCAGTCACGCTTCATCGCGGCCCGTGGAGATCCGAACTCGGGGAGTGTAGCTGCAGGTGGCAAAAAGCAGCTCGTCCATCTACCCGCGCAGTGCGGGCATACGAATTGTTGAGGTCGGTAGGCGAAGTATGGTTCTGTGGTGTTTGTGAGTCGCTGGTTGCAGCGTGACAGCTGCCGCATCCGGGGCCCCAGCCCCGATAAGATGATCCGCCCGGTCGCATGGTTCCGACACGCGTTCGCTCTTGTCTACCACCGCTCACCAATAACTACATATCACAATCATCTCACGGACGAGCAGATTCTCACATTGAAGACTGAAGCGTCTTCAGTGCCCGGGTCAGGTCACCGACTGTCTGAGACAATCTGCCAAGCTCGGCCACAGCAATCTGCCGCAACAAGCAATGTCACCGAAGATTTCTGCGACGAGAAGTGATGCCTCCGCCAGCCGTCAATGCTCCAGACAGCCGACCTCGATAGCTGTGCTCTTCTTCTCTCGGGCTCTGACTACTGCTTGTGTTTGAATTAGCTCTGCGTGCTGACGAAGTTTCTTTCGATTCCAGACCATGTCTGTTCAGGCCGGTGTCAGCCCTGCAAAGAGACGGACAGGCTTACTTCGAGACAATCAAAGCTACCACTACGACCTTGACACGACAGAAACTCGGTCTATGCAGGACTAATCTAACGGGGTTGTAGGTTGCGCCGTCATGATTAGCTACGATCCCAATTAATACACGCAGACGCAGACGTATATTTCTGGTATTATTTGCCGACCCCATAAGTTCATGCCATGATGATGAACCAAAAATACCGCCGTGTCTGCTGCATCGTCGCGCCAAGTATAGTTTCATGTGCTTGCGCGCCTCCAAAGAGCAGCCGAGCTGCATGCGCACCCTGGTCGCATCGTCGCCGTCAGCGAACCACAACGGAACTGCAGGCGCCACACGAGCTATTATCCAGCGGCGAGGTTTGCGACCCCAATTATATAGCAAAAATGCGCAGTCGGGTTAAGTGAAGGCTAATGGGCGCAATATATTGCGGCGAGGGCAAAGGATCCGCTTGGGCGGGTGCAAGATGATAAAGAACTCCCTTACCCGCGCCTCCCAGGTCACTCACCAACCGCCAAAATGCTTCAAACAATGCTCTTCACGTCGCTGCCTCTTCTGACGGCGGCGGCGTATCTAGACCCCTCGCTGCAACAGCAAAAGCCGTTGCTAGACTCCAAGCCAGCGTCGTCACGTGCACTCACTCTCACAGTATGTCAAGAACAACCGATCTTATCTTGGTATCAAACTGACACCCCAGCAGCTGGACCAAAACCTTCACTACACCTTCGCTGCCTCCGACGATGACTTCACGCGTACCCGTCTCGACCAACTCCAAGGTCCATTGGTTGGGTACGGCATCGAAGAGGTCGCCGACCACGCCATCACCATCAACATTCCCCTCAACTCTTCGCTCAAGGGTACCGCTACATTCTCCAGTACACGTCAAGCAGCACTTTGGCCCCAGTTTACCGATCGGTTCACATGGACCCCACAGCTACCACTGCATACTCTGTTCATGCTAGGCGCACGCATCCCCATACTAGACATTGGCATCAGGAAGGATGGTATGCTTACCACGCCCGCTCAATCCGCGACTCTCGATCTAAGTACACCCTACATATACGTTCCAAAGGGTATCTGGGACGTCTTGCTGCTAGCTACGACTACCGAACAGCAAGCCAGGGACGGCGAGGAAGTGCTGTACGTGGACTGTGGGGCGTTGAGCGTCTTCCCTGATCTGGTATTTGGCATGGCACCAAGTGAGTGTGGGAGTGGTGAGGAGATCGCAGACGACGACGACGATGGTGAAGAGGATTATGACGAGGAAGAAGAAGATTATGGAGAGCTGGTTATCACACCCGAACAGTATGTCTTGCAGACCTCAGAAGGGAAATGCATGCTTCTGGCAAGGAACGCCGACTCTGATCCTACTGTACCGGGAAAAGTCAGTCTTGGTTGGGCCGCGGTGAGGGGTCGCGAAGTCATACTGGATCGGCACGTTGGACGCATTGGCTTCGGAAGGTCAGTATGAGAGTGCATGAAGTGGAGGAAGTACCAGCGTTGGATACCCATATGATGAGATTGATGCCCGCAATGCGTGACAAGCGATGAAGAAAGTGAATGAGCATTACTTTACATACACAACGGCATCTACATTGTTCGTCGGTTGGGTTTGTGACAACATGGACAAGAGAGCAAAAGTCGCATGTCGTGAAAGCGAAGATGTAACATTGCGCAAGGCGCTCTACATGAGCTGTGCTCTACATCAAACAGAAGCTGAGCGTGACCGCGCCAACAGTCGCAAGCAGACCCGTCCATCCGACCCTAAGCCCACTCGCTGCATCCTCATCGTCACCTCCTTGTGCACTTCCATCGCCTGTGCTCTCAGGGTTAGTATCACCCTTACCCTGCTGCTGATCCGAACTCGTCACACTGCCCGCTACGCAAGCGCTCTCATCCATGCCTCCATTATTGCCAAACGCCACATTCGCCGCCTTCTCCCACAGTCTCGTCACATTAAAGTAATGCTCCGGCTCATACCAGATCCGGCAACTCGCTGTGTCGTTCAAGAACTGTGTTGGCACGCCCGCCGACTCAAAGCCCGCGCGGATGTTGTCTTGGAAGTTGACGCTGGCGTCCATCACAGCGATAGGCGGGGCTGTGGGGAGGAACTGTGCCCAGTCGTTGGCTTCTGAGCGGGAAGAGGCGAATTCAGCGGTTACGTATGTGGTCAAGGCTTCCATGTAAAGAGTAGGGATCACTAAGGTTCCCTTTGTGCCGCCAACGGCTACCATGGGACCGAAGTTCGGACGGCCACCGATAGCGAGACTGCGTACGCCAGATTGCTGGACCATAAGTTCGACGAAGATGGAGCAGGTTGAGGCGCAGACGCCGTCGGTAAGCAAGATGATGTCTTCGGCGCGGAAGGGGTCTGTGGTGAAGTTGCTACGCTCGTTGTAGCCTGTCATGGTGATGCCGACGGCGGTGCGCTCGCTGCTTGTCGTCAAGGGGTCACTGAGGTTGTATTTCAGCAGAGCAGTAAACTTGTCGTTATTGAAACGCTCAGGTGGGTACATTGCGTTCCAGTCTGAAAATTCGTCGCCAGTGGAAGAGAGGTAGGCGTCGTTGCTGAATGGGCTTGTGAAGAGTTCGGCATTGAGAATATTGATCTGCTTGAAGCTCGAAATATTCTCACCGAAGACCTCGCTGGCTCGGTGTCCACGGTACCGGTTTTGGGTCTGTGGTTGTTGGGTCGGGAAGAATTGCAGATACATGTCGTAACCAGAAAGTACCTTGCCGCCGTTGTTGGCACGTAGATCGATGATGATCTTCTCTACGCCGCGGGACTTGGCTTCAGAAATGTACTCCTGGACTACGGCTTGGAACTCCTGGGCACCTGCGACATCTTCTGTGTTGAATGTCGTCACCACTAATACACCAATCTCGCCAACACCGGTGTTGACGAAGAATCCAGCCAAAGGCACCTGATCTGCCGAGTGAGCAACGACTGGTTCTGGGTAAAGCAACGGCACCGAAGCGTGTTGTTGCGCGAAAGTACCCCTAAACTCGTAGTCGCGCGGATTCTCCAGATGTAGAGGCATCTTGGTAGGATCCCTCTTCTTGATCCTCATCGAGCTTGTCTGGGGTACAATGTAGGTCTTGTACAACGATTCAGCATCGCTAACGTAGCCCCAAGACTCGGGTTGAAGGACAAGAGCACCGTTGCTGTACGTATTGATCGTGCCGTTCTCATAAGTTACGTTGGTAGTAGCACCGGGATAAAACCTTGGACTGGTGAAATACCCATAGTTCTCCGCTGCTTGCGAGAAAAACATTGCGTTGTAACGCGAATCAGGATCATGGTAGGCGTTCAAGTTTGCTTCGTCCTGCAGAAAGCTCTCGACATCTCTTCCGTCGATTTGCGTAACGGGCGAGGGATCATACCCAACTGTGCCGTTGAAGTCCTCCAAAGCCCAGACTTGGGGTACGTCGCTACCATCTCTTGATGCAGAAACAAGGGCAAAAGCGCTGCTTCGTCGCCACCTGAATATCCCTGCGTACGCCATTCCGTTCCAGCCCAAATGCCCGTCGTGCGCTTTTACCAACAAGGATGCAATGTCGGTCTCGAAATCAAATTCGTTATTGTACTGCCCAGATCCGACTTTGTTTTTGATATCATCCAGACCAGCGACGATGTCAACAGCGTCATTTGGCCATCCTTTTGGCGGGTC
>Ga0265797_10008929_pt1 | contig 13194 bp, 13 predicted proteins | sample P2T30metagenome_FD_192433 | JGI IMG/M metagenome (GOLD analysis project Ga0265797, IMG submission 192433) | Plant litter microbial communities from East Loma Ridge, Irvine, California - P2 T30 | ecosystem: Environmental > Terrestrial > Plant litter > Unclassified | place: USA: California... | reverse complement strand
GCTTGAAAAAAAAAGGCCATGACTGATTCCCGAGCCCCTCACCCGCTATCTAAAGGGCCTAGGATCACAACACCATTGTCATTTCTATCCCTATAAGCAATGTGCAGTTTCCCAATCCATGCCGATGACCATCCATCCAAAGATTGGGAGAATTTCCTCTGCTCTGGAACCGTCTGCGGCGGCGGCGGCGACGGCGGAATGGGCTCCCGGCACTGAATTGTCAGCCTCAATGATACAACCATCACCTCCAGAATCGGGTATTTGTCCGCTTCTCGCCGGTGTTGGTGTCTCTCGATTCGCCGTCTTTGATTGCACTTTTAATTCATCCAGCTTCGCTAACCCTACGAAGCACCCCCACCTCAAGTTATAGGCTAGCCTCAAGATAGCTATTTCCCTGGCTCGCCAACTTCAACACAGCCAGCCAGCGCCAGCCTGCTTACGCTGGTCTCGGACATCTGACTGAGTGGCATAGTTGGGTCGGACGTCCGAAGAGCGGTATACACAGGCGCAGTGGGCGGGTGCATGGACAGAGATTGCGACGGTGAGATTTGCTTTCTCAGTGGGGATCGCGGTATTGTGGACGTGAGGAAGGAGGGTGGTATTATTGATGTCGCTGTACTGTCTGCAACCCATAATGTTAAACTCGTTGTGAAGGAACTCAGGGCTAAAGCTTACGCATAGCATCCCTTCTAGTTCCGGCTGCGCAAACGCCTCCTCCAAGAACTTGTTCGCGATCGAGAACCAAAAGGCGCTTCGGGCTCGTTGTCGATGAAACAGGACTTTGCTCGGTCAAGCGAGTTTGTGGCTATTCACCAAAAGGTTCTGGTCGGCATGACTTGTCGCTGATTTTCGGGGGTTTCTAAACCCGTAATCTGGCACATCTTCAAAAGGTAGGGTGGCGTTGATGGCTTCCTAGACACGTCTGTTACCAGCTGCTGCAGAATGAGTTCGCGGACAGGAAACTATCGCACCTTTAGAGAGTCAGGAATGACTCCGATACCGTGCAGAGGCAATCTATGTATCATGCCAAGCACGCTTTGTGGAGTATTCTCCTCTGCAGATGTGGTGTACTTGAGCGGTGGGGTAGCGAAGCGGTATATGTCTCGTAGCTCACGCACATGGCTATTTGCCCTAACATTGGTCGGAGATGAGGATCGAGAGCGCGGGGTTGGAGGTAACTGGATGTCACTGAACACTGATGTTGCTGTGGTGACAGACAGCTGGTCGTCCTAGGCCCTGGGTCCTCGTGCGTTTGCGCGGCATCATCATGATAGCACAGCTGTAGGAACTCGCACTAGTGCAGTGCTTTCGTTTCAAAGGCCGATACCCTGAGTCGGACCGAGGAGTATACAATCGTTTCTTGAGTGGACTCGAGAGCGGTGATGTTGGAGCGAGGCGGGTACTGGCCATCTTACTCAACATATTATCTATGAAACCAGATTACTTGTTTTAGACCCATTCAGCCGGCAACTACACTCTCCATTCTGTTTTGCGACGAACTGTTGAGCTGATAATCGCGAAATTGAGTTGTATCTTGTAAGGTTGACCTACAGTGTTTTTTCAATAATGCTCAGATTGCTGTTGTTCTGTAATTGCATGGTTCAGCTCCACACGACTAATATGGTCACTTGATGACTCTAGAAGTCTCCTTGTAATTGCAATGATGCCTCTCAAGATCATGTTCAAATGGCGATAACCCTAGTCGCGAGGAAACTATATCCTATTTGCTGGCCAGACAATCTCGACTCACGCATTATAGAGACCTATTGCAGTGCGTTCGATAGATTCCAGGATAATGACACACTTTGGTTCCTCTAGATGTTCAAAGAGAGTGCTAGTTCTATCGTAAGTTTTAGTTCACTACTCTAAGATCCGTAGCTAACTGATGCTGGAATGACAAAGAATTTCAACTGTTCTAAAAGTTCCAGCACGGTTCCACGGGGCATATCTCTACTTCTCCCCTCCTTCTCACAACAACCTCTTTACTTACAACCCTCCCTTTCGCCCTTGTCTCCTCCACATCCTAAACTATTCTCCACGATGTCCCTACTGTTCGTCCTTCCTAAGAAGAATGCCAATAGACCGCTTCTACTATCAAAGTTTATTTAGGCAAATAGAGAGTCCGCCTTTAATACTCGTATCTAGTTACTCTATTACATCTTATAGAAGTTGCCGCAAGCTAAGGTGTACGTTATTACATTTTAAAATAAGGCTATAAGATTGTACTAGAAAAAACATTATATAGACAACAAGGCTTTTAAGCAAATAATTCTACATAAGGTTAAGATAACTGTTGAAGAAGAGAAGGTAGAGGCTATATTCTTGTCTATACTAATTAAGATATATTTGTCGCGAGATACGTTTACTTAGGCGGAGAAAGATACTCTAGAAGCTAGCTAAAGACGTTGAGCAACTTACACCGGGAGCGTAGGAATTAGGAATTAGAGTGGCCTAGAATCGGATGATGAAACTGCCGGCCGAGCTATGCGCCCTAATCTACGACGAGATGCAGCGAGACGGAACCGCAAAGCTAGTTGATAGCAGCAACTACGGCTGTTAGAGCTTAGCGCATCTAACAAGTATTACAACCGCACTAAAAATAAACTCCTTGTTAAGTTGCTTGTTAGAATCAAAGACATCTGCGGCGGGATTAATACTACACTCTCAGAACTTGGTAACCAACGCACTCTCTTAGTGCACATGGTTCCTTCACAAAGTGACAGGCCTGCATTTACGGTCTCTTCAACTGCCGAGATGATGATCAATCTGGATATGGAAGAACTTATCAAACTAGACAGCCATAGTCGGACGATACAGGACAAGGCATACCGACATCAGAGGCAAAATAAGCAGGATCGCGTCAGACTAGATCAATACCCTTATGGATCTCAAGTAGAAGGCTGCGAACGCCTTGAAGGCGAGAGAAGCTAAGGAAACAGTTACGGCCACTGGCAAACAAGAAAACGTTAGTATCCGACCGCCAAATCTACTCACTGCTAAATTCTCGGTGGTCCGATGACATGTAACCCAGAATGTACTCGTCTTCACAATGATTACCGTCATTTTCCTCCTACTATCATTGATGTCCTCATTCTTCGCTATCAGCATTGCGGGATTCCCCAAAGACGAGAAGACTGGCGAGACTAATTAGCCACTTAGCATTGTCATAGGACTCCTGTCTGCGTATTTCGTTATCCCCAACTCTCAAGAGCAAACTCACTAACGCTGTCCAGCAGTTGAAATATCCCTTTGTGTATCGATACCGCTCATTGTGTTCGCGCTCAGCACGGAGTACTGCTCGGCTACCTACAGGGAACTGCGGTCCAACCACTACCCGCGCATTGCCCTACGTCTGCTCGCTTTCCCACAACCCTTCTGCTTAAACAGTTTGTTGCATCCCACATGGGGGAGATGGTACTCTGGATTGACAAAGGATCACGACACGTACGTCAAACGAGATTGCAAGGAGAAGAGTATATTGGACAAGTTAAAACCAACTTCTCAATCATCACGTGTGGATTTGAAATTGTCTACGTCTTCTCTGTCTATGCAGTGGTCATGGACCCTCGTTGACACAAATGGCGCATATGTTTTGATGATATTTCTTATCTTGCTCCTATTCAAGCTGCGGCTTTCCTAATGACACTCTCTGTATCAGGCACAGTACTATCTCCAATATTAGAGGCTTTCCGTTAGCCCTAATTTACTGTGCATTGGCATGCAAATCACGCGAATCGCAAGATACTTGGCCACTTTACTTGATCATTGATCAAGTGATAACCTTCTGTAAGTGGGCAGACGGAGATGTCAAGACTGAAAAGCAGCTGGCTTTTTCGCTGTTAATCAAATAGAATATTTTGCTACAATGCCGCGGCAAGAAGTGATGATTCCGAGACGCCTTGGAGGAGCAGGCACGATCGCATGATAATCGCCTTGGTTCCTGTCTGGGACTAGCAGACTAGCTAAGGCCAGAGTGGTAGCTCAATAGTGCGTGAAAATGCGGAAGTCTACATCGTTTTCCGGTGATTACAATTTGTACCGGCCGAAGGATTCAGGCAAGGCGTCCACAGATGCCCCTCCCGCAGCGGCGCGCCTGTCAGCCCACCCCAACTTTGTGCTTTTCGTGATCAAGCTCCCGATGTCATGAAAAGTCTTAATACTACTCCTTTCCCTAGGCAGTCGCAGTAAGTAAGAAGTTTATGTCATGATCGGGTCACTTATCGAGTATGCGTGTATCAGGCAACCATTTCACTGAGTATTTCTACCAGCTTTCAAACGTCGACGAGGAGATACGGTAGTACAATAATGTCGCCCTATAGTTGAACTACCATTACGCGCATTTAATATCTATAGAATAAATATACTAAAGAGAGCTCACAATATAGCGAGGTTGTAATGGTTTGCCAAGACTTTTACATGTCATGTGGAGTTGTTGCAACTACCCTTTGAACTCTTTCCTCATCGTTTCATAGCACTCTGCACTCAAGGAGGAGACTTTATTACCAACACTACCAATTCTTCCAAAGTTATTTGTCCTGTAGGAACAACAAATCTTCATCCCTACTTCCAAATCAGCACCAGATGGCGGACGGGGCACCTGTGCTCTGGTGCGGCCAATGCAACAAGCCTTTTACCAAGCGTTAGTATTTTCGCCGGACTGTTCCTATCATTTGCAAATAAGTATTAGACTGATGATTTCTGTAGAATCGACCTTGAACCGTCATGGATATTACTGCCGGTCTAAAACGAAAACACCGGTTCCGAGGAGACGGCGGTCATGTGCCGCCTGCGCACAGGCCAAGACTGGTTGCGATAATGCATTGCCCACATGTTCACGCTGTGTGCAGAAGGGTTTCGTGTGTCAATACCCTTCCAAGTATACCACCAAACAGCATGATGTGTCCAACAGCCTACACAATCCCGATCACAGTCAAGTGAACATGATCATGCCAGGAGTGACCGAGCAGGCTTACAATCTTCAAGAGATGACACCAGACGGTGATGCTTCTATGCTTTTCACTGATGTGCAGTGGAATCTCGACGACATGACTGTCCTTGGAGATTTCATGCCTCTCACACCTCAGTCGATATTTCCGTCGAATGGATCATCGTCGTCACCAGCGTCAACTGATCTGACGACTGCTTCTCCACCATCGTTACTTCCAAATGCATTACACCCGGAATTGCAGGAACAATCTCAACCTTTCAATTCACAGGAAAAACAACAACAGCAACAACACCAACTATCAAATTTTTCCATCATACCCGCCCCCACTTCAGACGTGAGATCAATGATGCAACGGCCAAATACAAGCCCTGGGAGCGGAAACAGCCGTCCGCCTGATATTATATACATTGAAGTCTTACCCGCTGATGCTGCGTCACAATACCCTTCCTCCTTTTATACACCCGAGCTGCGTGTCATTCACAAATGAAGGAGCGACAGCCGAGCCACTTGATAATTGTATCGCTTTAATGCACATGGTGGCGATCGAATCCAAACGTAGCCGGAAGCTTTTTTGGCGAAATGTGCGGCAAGAGTGCGAACGCATATGTGACCAGAGTCAGGCTCTTAGCAAATGGGAACTGCTTGGTGCTATGCAAACTCTCTCGATATATTTACTCATCCGTCTCGATGAAGGCGAGACAGAGCACAACAACTGCGATCATCTTCTAGAAAGAGCTGTCATTGTAAGTTTACTCACCACTGCCTCCAAAAAGTATGCATAATAACATTCATTACAGCTTACCGCTATGCAACTATCTCGAAACGATTTTGACTGTCACACGCACAAAGTGTCATGTAATAGCAAGTTTGAAAGCAACTGGCAGGACTGGATCTATAAAGAATCCCGGCGAAGGTACATACCAAGCATTCAAAGTCCTGCTTTGAGATAATTACCCGCTAACAATTCTTACAGACTTGCAGTCATCTATCGCATTCTTAACAAGCTCGTCTTCTTCGGCCCAGCAGCCATGTGTGATATGCCTGCCGAGTTTGTGATTGCGCCTTTGCCCGCAAAACGGCAGTTTTGGGAGGCAACAAACGCACAACAGTGGGAATTGCAAAGCCAGAAAGAGCCGCAGGGACAAGTATCATACGCATTGACCTTTGACGGCGAGATTGTCACGTTGGACCAGCGCCGTTTGTCCTGCCGCGATGCCTGGTTACCATATGCTTCATCAGATGAAGTGACGACTTCTCGGAACTATCAGGGTGGAATTGATCGCAGTGCAGGCTGCTGGGCAGAGTATTGCGCTGGAATGGACAGTATGGGTGGACTGATTATACTTGCGGCTTCTATGGCCTAGTGATGTGGAGCGGTGAATAGAATCTTTCTACTGCTTTTGACTTCTAGCTGGAGATTATGTACTGCTGAACCTGCCTATTTAGGGTAAAAAGTCAAGGAAGAAAACGGAATGTGACCATGCGTAGTGGGGTGGCCGGAGTTCACACGTCGGCCGGAACAAATTGTATGCCAAGACGCGGTACACGGAGATTCTGAAGTGTGTCATTCCATGTCCCTTCTTTCGCAAACTTTACAAGAATATAAGATGGACACAATATGCCTGTGTACGAGTGACCAGACAGCTCGAATTCTTCGTGGGTGTCACCAGTAGCAGGTTCCCTCCAGTCCTTTTCCTCTTCAGACGAATACAGCTACGCTTCGACTTTACAAACAAACATCAGTCTAATCCCCGTATCCATCTTCAGCAAATCCCAGTCAAGCTGTCATGGTTTCCGACACGCCTCCATTCCCCTCACCCGTCAAGCGCTGGCACAACAAGGCTCAGCCCAGCGGTGACCCTAGCCTTGCGGCCCTCTCTCAGAAAGGAAAATCAATTCTTGTAACAGGTGGAGGCAACACAGGAATCGGAGGAGAGACAGCCCGCTTTTTTGCCCGTGCAGGTGCTGCGAGAATCGGCTTGCTGGGACGTCGTGAAGGCCCTCTACTCGAGAATAAAGCTATCATCGAAAGTGAATCTCCAGACACAGCCATCTTCATTCAAAGCACCGACGTCACCGACGAGGCTTCTGTCAACTCCGCCTTTGACAACTTCGCCAAGGGCGGAAAGATCGACACACTCATCCACGCCGCTGCCGCCATTGGCCCCAGGGAGAACTTTGCCAACGTCGACGCTCGCGCGTTCCTCAAAGGCATCACCGACAATATTCAAGGGTCCCTGTGGGTCGCCAAGGCCTTTATCCGCACCGCCGCACCTGCTGCCCACGTCGTCGCCATCAACTCCTGGGCTGCTCACCTGAGCCTCAACGATGCCTACGCCTCCTACTGCGTTGCCAAAATGGCCGTCTACCGCCTGTGGGACACGGTGCTTCTTGCAAACACCAACCTGAGCGTCTTCCACACCCAGCCTGGCGTTGTGCTTACTGAAATGAACCTCAAGGTCGGCGGCGCAGACAGCTTCAAGGACGTCAAGACTGATGATGGTGAGTTTTTTTTTACCAATACATCCTTTTAATGCCACCATCCCCCAGCCTTATAAAAAGAAAGACTAATATATATCTTTTTTTCGCTACTTTAAGTTACACTCCCTGCGAGCTTCAACCTCTGGCTCTCGACCCCAGAGGCTCGCTTCCTCAACGGCAGGTTTCTGTGGTGTAATTGGGATATCGAGGAGTTGGTGTCGCGCGCTGAAGAGATTGAATCGGGGAGACTTCTCAACCTTGACCTTAATGGCTGGCCGTTTCGGGCTGTGGTAAGTTGAAGCGGGTTGACATGTGCGATCTTGTTTTGTTTCCAAGCAAAACGATTAGGTTGCGAACAGGGAACTGGGCTAGATGTAGAGGCGTAGTCGGGTAGTTGTTTAGTTTACCTTTAAAACAAAATAAGTATCGCTTTGTTTGTATACGTACTGCGCCGTTGCTTACTTGTGGGTGGTATAGTCTCTTTTTTTAAAAGAAGAGACGCTGACTACATCTATGCAGTAGTGAATGCATGAAAAGCTAGCTTATGCTCGTTACATGGGCTTCCCGCATACTCGTTTGCAGTTGACGATGTAATGGGGAGGTTTCACTAGGGGGGGGGGGGGGATATCTGAAAGTATACCTCGATTTGAGTAGACATGACCTTTTAGACAACAACTTCTATGCCATATGCTTGATAAGGAAAATCTTCCAAACTCGGCCTCATCTCCGCCATTCCATCTTCCGACATCATTCGCCCATCTTGAGTAACTAGCAAACGTCTTTTATCGTCATGAATAGCAGCGCTAAAGTCGGGAGCGTTGCCGTTCTCCTCAGTCTTTCCCATGAGCACATCTACCTCTCGGCCTCTACACACGTCTGCTAAGCCTGGATGCGGCACCCAAACAACACGCATACCCGCTCTTCTCGCTGCCTCGACACCTGCAATGGAGTCTTCGAACACCAGGCACTCTTCAGGGCTGAGAGCGCGCCCTCGGCGTGCCGTCTCGGCGCGATTCAGCCGGTCCAGGGCCAGGAGAAAGATGTCAGGCTCGGGCTTCTTCTTGCTGTCCGACATGTCTGGATCATCGCCAAAGACGTGAAAAGCCGGGTCGTCGAATGCATTGGCGATGGCTGGTATGTGAGATGTTTTCAGCCCGAATTTGTGGTGGCCCGCCGAGCTGGCTAGCGATAGTAGCACGCTCGGCCGAGTTTTTGATTTGAGCGTTATAAGCAGGTCGTCAACGCCGGGCAGGGTTTTGCTCTTCTTGAACAAATGCATGCCTTGCTTCTCCTTGGCTGCCCATTCCGCGGGCGTAAGGGGCACTTGGGCCCATTCTAGGAGGCGTTGGGTACCCTGTGCAATAGTTTCTTAGCAGGCGAGCCAAGACACATGACAGGGAGTAGTAGCTAACACGTGAGCCTCTGCTTTGCTGAGTAGCCTTGATTGCCCAAGGGTAGTCGGGCTTCCCGCACTCTCGCAGAATGCTGTTGTAGATGTCGGTGTAAATGTCTTCCGAGTTGATGAGTGTACCGTCTACATCAAAAATACACGCTCGCACTGGCGGTAATGGCTTAGCCATGCTGGATAAGCAAGCTAAAAACCAAGTTTCGGGTTGGTAGAGGAGGGTGTTGTTGGGTCCTTGGACGTGGGTTCAACATGCGACTGCCATCGCCGATTGCGACTGCCCCGCGCGCCCTAACCGGATCCAGTGTAGTAAACGAGGCAGTATGTGAAGCAACAACCCAGAGGTCAATACAACTCATCGACCTCGACCTTTGCTCACACCCAACAGCTCGTAGTAGAGCCCTTGTCGCATGGAAACGATTTGGTTGCCAGATCTGCGCACAGAATCGTCTCAGGCCAAGGTCTCAGGCCAGCCATGGTATTCAGGTCAGGCGTCCATGGTGGGGCTTTGGAGGATGCAAAGTGGGCACAGCACACGGCATTTCCTCGTGGCCATGTGCACATCTAATCAACGACTCGGTTATCATTGGCGGAAGGGTTCGAAAAATCTCTAGTGGGAGCTGTTTTGCTCCGACCAAGCATGCAACGATAGCTCCAAGGAGACTTGGTATTCATCAGTAACGACCGCAGCGTCGTAAACTAAGCTTCATACAGTCGATACTAAAGCACGATTACGATGTCCATCGGAAAGTGAAGTCACGTACAAATAGACAGAGAATCCTCGCGGCAATGTTCGGTAGTGGCTACCTGGCTGGCTTCCTCGCATTCCAAGATGTCGCCGTACATGCTGCTTCTCCCGATAGCCGTTGGCTACCTCGTGCTCGCGCGAACGCTTAGATACCGTCGCATCTCGCAGCTTCAAGCACAGCATGGCTCCACAGCGGTACGATTCGCGAATCTCGATTACAAGGATGCGCAGAAGATTATCGGTCAGATGGGTCTTTACGAGTTCCCATGGATCTTTCTTGCTGGCAAGGATTTTGCGTTCCTGAGAGTAAGTGATGTTTTTTGCTTCGACTCCCTATCCCACAACAGAGGGAATCTTTCGACGAGGACGAAAGACTCTTAGGTGGCAACGGTAGCTGGGTAGTTGTCAGAATACATGGTTTAACACGAATGTACCAGGCCTTTGCAATTCCCGGCATCTCCAAAGTGTCTGTCGCAGCCAAGGAAATGGTCTCTCGGGTTGGAAAACGGTACGCCGACACGACGGTCCTCGTGGGCGAGTTCCTTGTCAACGACATTGACAGCGAGCGAGCATGCATTGCCATCAACCGGATGAACTGGATCCACTCACGCTACGGCAGCAAGATCAAGATGGACCAGATGGTCTACACGCTCTGTCTGTTGACCTGTGAGGCTTTGCAGTGGATTGATAGATACGACTGGCGGCAGACGACGGCTCTGGAGAAGCATGCGTCCTGGGTATTCTGGAACGAGGTGGGAAAGAGAATGGGGCTTACGGACGTACCGGAAAGCTTCGAGGCGTGCGCAGACTTCATTGAGGCATTTGAGAAGCGGCAGATGGAGCCTTCAGAGGACAACGCAGTGATTGCACAAGGTGTCTTTGCACTCTATGCATCAACTGTCCCCGCTTTCCTTGCGCCCATTGTACGCACCGTCTTGATTGCTTTCATGGATACGCGGCTGAGCGGCGCCTTCAAGCTAGCCACGCCGCCGACCAACTTGGCCCGGTCGTTTCTGTGCTTTCTCTTGGCGCTAAGAAAGTACTTTGTCCGGCACCTGATGCTGCCACGATACTCCACATTGCAAGTGTTCGGCGAGGAGAACAGCGCCGGATACCGACCAATGCTGTTCTGGGAAATCGAGCCGTGGTATGTGGCGTCTTCGAAACACTGCAACTGGCTCTACAGAACGTATACTCGCCTGTTTGGGCTGCCGGTGGCCGGAGACGCAAAGTTTCGACCAGAAGGGTACAGGCTGCAGGAGATAGGGCCAAAGCATATAGAGGGCAAGGGAGGTGAGGAAGTCATGTCTTTCGTGAAGCAAGGCGGAGCTTCGGCGTTCAGCACCTTTGGCCAGTTTGAAGATACCATCTACAAAAGAGGCGGGTGTCCAATGGGTGCTGGAACTGCTTCTTCGTCCCCGAACATGACATGTCCACTAGGCTTCGAAGATGCACCTGTAGCGGCGGCACAGTTGAAGAAGGGCGCATACAATCGTCCACTTGGAGCCAGCCTTGCTACACCCATCTCCGAGGTTTCCCATGCTCTCAAAGTCGCTTTCCCGATGGCCTCGGAGTTGTAGCGATTAGCAAGCACTGGTGTGAAGGCCGGCCCACATGGGGTTGCTTATGGTGCGGTATGGTGAAGGATTCGATGAACTAGTAGGGTGTGACTGTTTGCAGATACGGGTATCAATACATTCAGGGACCCCTCTCACTTGCATCAACTCCCCCCCTCACAGACTAGCGCATGCGGCAGTGATGGCAGTGACCTTTGGCTTTCAGAGCTGCATGCATGGCGTCGACGCGTGACTTTGCATGCTCCAACTGGGGTTAAGTGATGGACGTGAGGGCTGAGCAGTCTGAATTTCCAGCTCGCCTAGTCATGTCCGCCAACTTCCCCTGCCCAGTCCGACTAGAGCCTGGGTTGCCTTACACATTTCCTGACACGGCTACCTTCAGGCGGCAGCGCATCTTACTACGGCTGGGCCAGCCACATGTGGTCGATGATTTTGCGCCACCCGCTTACTCAGCAAGGGGAGCTGTGGTGCATGAATTCGCTGTACATGTCCAGCGTCTCGGCAGGCCCAACGCTGTCCGACCTGCACGCGAATCCGTCTGACTGCAGCATTTGCCTTGGGGGAAATGCACGACGCACATAGACACGTGCCTATGCGACCACGATCCATGCAGCGACAATGGTAAAGGTTGGTGTTGTACTGGTCAGGCAGCCAACGCAGCTAGCGTAGGTAGCCCCGGGCATCAATGCGATACGGGTAGGAGAGTAGCAACGAAGACGCCAGCATCGTAGGCCATGCTATTATTAGGCGCGTACAGTGCCCACTTCGCGGCTCGAGTGGGGGGAGGAAAGAAAGAAAGTGTCGAGCATGTGATGGCCGTAGAGGGTCAAGAGTGCGGCAAAGACGGGCCAAAGTGGGCGATTCATCAGCCGTCCGGCTCTCGTCGGACCCTGAACATGCTCCCAGCGCGTCCCAAACGATACACGGGAACGAGCGTCTACGGCTGTAGCGTTGCCCTACACGAGCTCGAGGTTTTGTCAGGAAATTAGATTGTCGTTGCGTGTCTCGGGCGTGGCGGCCATTGGCCATGATAAGGGCCCTCTATACTTATCCGGTCAGACCAAGCAACGGGCCACCTGCCTAAGCGAGACGCTAACAAAGATAGCGACGAGCCAGGCAGTCCCTTTTTTGCTCGTCAGCCGCAAGGTAGTCGAACGCGACTATCGAAATGATGCGTTTGCGAGCTGATGCGCGAACACAGCTCCCAGCGCTGCTGCTCACCCGTTTCCCGATCTAACGGCCATACCAGCAATGACTCGTGAGCCGTGGTGGCATCGGTGAGATCAGGGCGGCAAGACATGGGGCCTGAGAAGCTCTGGTGCCCCGAGGGCTGTGGTCATGGATGCTTAAATACGATGACCGCCAGGTATGCTCGGGGCATTGTTATCTTGGCCGCTATTCCAGCAAGCCGTGCATCTCGTTGCACTCTGGGGGTTTTTCCCACTTTCTGCCATTCGTTTGCACAAGCTCGTTTGTGCCACAGATGGCGCGCCGTCAATCGTTGGGCCTGCGGCTTCTGCTGCTGTCCCTGGTGTGCCAGGCTAGCGGACAGAGCACAACACCAAAGACTGGATGGAACTCCGAAGGCTGCTATGTTGATTCAGTAGCCGGCCGGACACTCACGGTGGGAATGGGGGTGGCAGGTGGTATGACCAACGCAAAGTGCCAGGCCGCGTGTCGAGCAGCGGGTTACGTGCTTGCTGGCACCGAGTATGCCGGAGAATGCTTCTGTGACAACCAGTTCAGGAACAATGGCGGCCCTGCACCTGATGGTGAGGTGGGATGCAACATGGCTTGCAACGGCAACCAGACGGAAATGTGCGGTGGACCCGACCGCTTGAGTCTGTTCAAGTTCTATACGGGCGCAGAGCCGACTGCATCATCTGCTGCTCCAACAACTGCTCCGTCGACTGCTGTATCGACTGCAGTCCCGAGTGTGCCTGCAACCAGCACCTCCGTTGCCCAGCCAGTGGCGACCGGGCTTCCCCAAGGCTTCGAGTACAAGGGCTGCTACGTCGACGGACCCGGATTTCGC
>Ga0265797_10008928_pt1 | contig 13196 bp, 10 predicted proteins | sample P2T30metagenome_FD_192433 | JGI IMG/M metagenome (GOLD analysis project Ga0265797, IMG submission 192433) | Plant litter microbial communities from East Loma Ridge, Irvine, California - P2 T30 | ecosystem: Environmental > Terrestrial > Plant litter > Unclassified | place: USA: California... | reverse complement strand
TGATGTGGGATTGCTTGAATGTAATTTGTTTTGCGCAGCGGGCTCGTAAAAGGCTAGAAGCCAACATAGAAGCAATTGCCGTTTGCCTTATATACGTCGACCAGCGCCAAACTAGCCACACCTCGATGGGCGGCCAGCTCGGATTGATGATGTTATTGGATGCGCGCAGCATCTGGTAGCTCCATACTGCCCACTTGGTTTCATTCATGCAATATCTTCAGGACTGAGACGGCAGAAATTGTTGCTTGGGTGTCGAAAAAGCAATTCTACCCTGTTCATTCGCAGGCACTGTACTATACATAGCTGAAGGTGAAAGCCTGCTTGAATCAACGCATCTACTTGACAACACGACCGTACTCGTCGCATATCGGCATGCATATAGTGCGAGACTGACTGCATTCGGTCCGGTCGGAGGCATCACCCTCGTCATGTGACTCGGACGGCTTGGAATACATTCAAATTGCCAACGGTTGAATTGCATTCGCACAATCAGCCTCCCAATACCCTGCCAACAAGCGTCAACGGCCCATTGGCGCGAGATTAGTAGACCGACTTTGGATTACATTCCTAATGCTCGCTACCCCACCGAGGCTGCTAGCTTACCTGCATTTACTGTCCGTTCGGTATACTCGAAGGGGGGGCCGGGAGGATTCAACAGCCCGAAATGAAACACTGAAACGTGCCGATACTTAGTTGCATCTACTCTAACGATATCCATACACACTTTTGCCGGAATCGGAGGGCTTCACGGCGGGGTAGCCGTTACGTGAGTGGGATGCAGCAGCAGCTTCCTCAAGCGCTGTGACGATGGTGAGACGGTTGTCTAGTCTTGGGGTTTGATTCTAGAGTACCACGCACCATGGGCTTGACCGTTTTCATGTGTATAGCCAAGCGGATCTGGATCTCTTCCTAGGAAGAGCGCTTGGTCATGGTGGGGTTCGACGTTGTCCGTCACACTGCTCGGCCTAGATGTCCCCTCCGGCGGGCTTCGAGGCACCTGACTGGTAGTTGGCGCCGGATATGTTTCGCAAGACGTGCGCCGCTTACTGATATTTTGATGAAAGACCCAATTGTTTACTAAAAGCTTGTTCTTAAAGACGCCCGGCTCGCTGCGTGTCTCTGTGAAAGGTTCCTCTCCAATCCCCTATCGCCGGCGTACGAGCGGCAAACGCGAGCTAACTACGTCAACGTCAACCACCCACCACGACTAAACCGCTAGAGCCAGCTCCGATACCCCACCCCATAGGAGCTTTTTATCACACCCACGTTCTATCCGCAACTTCCGTCCTTACCTCGAGCCCTTTTGTGTAACCCTATTTTCATTGCCTTTACACGGCTCCCAATTGAGTCTTGACGCCGCCGCTGCCGCCGCCCCCTCACACATCAGCAACAATGGCGGACACAGTTATCCAGCCCCAGCACGAGGAGGTCAACGCCGGGTAGGTAATCTCCATCGCTTCCTGAAGAGTTTGCGCAGACTGTACGAAGCATTCTGGAGCCTGCATCGATTTCTCCGTTGCCTGCTTCTCGCTCGATAGGCTGGCGATTTGCGGTGGAGGGGTAGAGGGGCAGCTCGCTGCGCGTAGCCGCCCAGCAACTCAAAGTATTATAAAACAATAGCTAACTCGGGCGCCATTATAGGAATATGGAACTCAAGGACAACACTGTCATCGTTGTTCTGGGTGCCTCTGGTGATTTGGCAAAGAAGAAGACCGTATGTAAACAACAAGCTACATCAGGAGCCCTCTAGCTAACTTGCCGTCAGTTTCCGGCACTCTTCGGCCTCGTAGGTTACAAGACGACGTTTTCGCACGACTTCTGTTAATCAACCATATAGCACCGAAACAACTTTCTACCAAAAAACATCCGCATCGTTGGGTATGCGCGTACAAAGATGGATCACGAGGAGTACCTCAAGCGTGTCAAGTCCTACATCAAGACACCCACAAAGGAGCTAGAGAAGCAGTTGGAAGAATTCTGCGGCTTTTGCACATATGTCTCGGGCCAGTATGACCAGGACGACTCCTTCATTGGGCTCGAGAAGCACATGCAGGAGATTGAAAAGGGCCGCAAGGAGACCAACAGGATATTCTACATGGCTCTCCCTCCCAGCGTTTTCATCACAGTCTCGCAGCACTTGAAGCGCAACTGTTACCCCAAGAGTGGCATTGCTCGTGTCATTGTAAGATTTCTTCACGCTCCACGCCAGATGGCTGTTCGCTGACTGTGATTGCACAGGTCGAGAAGCCGTTCGGTAAGGATCTGCCCAGTTCCCGGGAACTACAGCGCGCATTGGCCCCAGATTGGAACGAAGACGAGCTCTACCGAATTGACCACTACCTGGGCAAGGAGATGGTGAAGAACATCCTGATTCTCCGATTTGGTAACGAGTTCTTCGGCGCAACCTGGAACAGGAACCACATCGACAACGTTCAGGTACGAGAGACGACGTTCATGTACGAATAGAGCTGACCAGCACAGATTACCTTCAAGGAGCCTTTCGGAACAGAAGGAAGAGGAGGTTACTTTGACGAGTTTGGTATCATCCGTGACGTCATGCAGAACCGTAAGTGTCACAATGACGGCACAAAGATAAGCGACTAACAGCCGTAGACTTGCTGCAAGTGCTCACCCTACTCGCTATGGAGCGACCCATCTCCTTCTCGGCCGAAGATATCCGCGACGAGAAGGTCCGTGTGCTCCGTGGTATGGCTGCTATCGAGCCAAAGAACGTGATCATTGGACAGTATGGCAAGTCGCTGGATGGCCAGAAGCCAGGCTACAAGGAGGATGATACGGTGCCCAAGGACTCCCGATGCCCTACCTTTGCTTCTATGGTCGCCTACATCAAGAACGAGAGGTGGGACGGTGTGCCCTTCATCATGAAGGCAGGCAAGGCTCTTAACGAGCAGAAGACCGAGGTCCGCATCCAGTTCAAGGATGTTACATCGGGCATTTTCAAGGACATTCCGCGAAACGAGCTTGTCATCCGAGTGCAGCCTAACGAGAGCGTTTACATTAAGATGAACTCAAAGCTGCCCGGTCTGAGCATGCAGACGGTCGTCACAGAGCTCGATCTCACCTACAGGCGGCGATTCTCTGATCTCAAGATCCCCGAGGCATATGAATCGCTCATTCTCGACGCGCTCAAGGGCGACCACTCCAACTTTGTCCGTGACGACGAACTCGACGCCAGCTGGAGGATCTTTACACCTCTGTTGCACTACCTGGACGACAACAAGGAGATTATCCCTATGGAGTACCCATACGGTTCGTGATATAAAGTCGAGGAGATGTGATGAGAAGATAGCTAACTAGTGTGCAGGCTCCCGCGGTCCTGCAGTATTGGACGACTTCACTTCTTCCTACGGATACAAGTTCAGCGACGCAGCAGGTAGGGCCTCACCTCTGGAGCGGACGCGAAAACACTGCTAACATTGCTAACAGGCTACCAATGGCCAATGAACGAGCAGAAGTTGTAGAGTTTCTGCAAGCATAAACTTGATGCGAATGGAGATAGCTTCTCGAAGTGTACTGAGCGGGTTTCGTCGGGCACATGCAAGCAAGTGAATAGATAATGAATCAAACGGCATCACCCTGTGATGAAGAAATGCGGTCAATCATGCACACGTGATTATATGTAGGACTGCAATCTAGACTTCCGAAAGCGGAGGGCCGGGTGGCGGGGTTAGGCTTAGAGCGGAATTGCATCATCGGGCGGATTCAGAAATTTTTGAGGAGCGTCTAGTCAGACAGCGGTTGACTCAAGTGTGCACATGTCACTAACTATGGACAGAAATAGTCTTACCCAGTCATGGCGTGTTGCAAAAAGTGGGGAGCATCTGGCCTGCGTCTGTTGGTGCTCAACGACGCCGCCGTGACTTCCTTGGATTTGTATTGCAGCTACCCTGTGATTTGCTAAGCCTTTGACGTTTCTTTAGCACAGAGGTTTGGTATTAAAAGGTCATAAGTTGTCGAGTGTCTCCCGGATAGTACATCCTGTTTGAGTTGTCGCATCCCTCCTCCGAGCAACCTCCGCAATAGCCTCCGCGCACACACCATGACTCCTGCACAGGACATCGCTGGCAGCAGCCTCGCACGCAGCGTCTCCAACAGCCTCAACCTCAGCACAAGCCCGAACCTCTCTTTCCACAGCCCGCCTGCTGCCTTTCGCCAGCCACCGCCCGGCTCCTCTTACGATGGCCGCAACAGCAGCATCCCCGGAAACTCGCATGCACAACAGCTCGCGAAGCAGCTGAAGCCCTTTGATACAAAAGACATCAAGGTTCTGCTCCTGGAAAATGTAAACGAAGCTGGTGTCGACATTCTGCGCGGCCAGGGCTATCAGGTTGAGGCCATCAAAGCCAGCCTGGGCGAAGACCAGCTGATCGAGAAGATTCGTGACGTGCATGTCATTGGCATTCGGTCAAAGACTAAGCTCACCAAGAAGGTGTTGGAGGAGGCCAAGAACCTCATTGTTATCGGCTGCTTCTGTATTGGAACAAACCAGGTTGACCTACAGACCGCTGCAAGCCAGGGTATCGCCGTCTTCAACTCGCCCTTTAGCAATTCGCGCTCCGTCGCCGAACTCGTCATCTCGGAGATCATCGCGCTCGCTCGCCAGCTTGCCGACCGCTCCATGGAACTCCACAATGGCACCTGGAACAAGGTCAGCAAGGGTTGCTGGGAAATTCGCGGTAAGACGCTGGGCATAGTCGGGTACGGACACATTGGTAGCCAATTAAGTGTGCTGGCCGAGTCCATGGGCATGGCTGTCATCTACTACGATGTCTTAACCACCATGGGTCTGGGTACTGCTCGACAAGTGCAGTCCCTAGACGAACTTCTAGCACAGTCTGACTTTGTCTCTCTACACGTCCCCGCAACTGCCGAGACCAAGAAACTCATCGGCAAAGACCAATTTGCAAAGATGAAGGACGGCAGCTACCTAATCAACAACGCGCGCGGCACCGTCGTGGATATCCCTGCCATGATCGAAGCCAGCCGCTCTGGCAAACTCGCTGGCGCCGCAATCGACGTGTTTCCCAATGAGCCCGCAGGCAACGGCGATTATTTCACCAACGACCTCAACAACTGGACCAAAGACCTCGTGGGCCTCAAGAACATAATCCTAACCCCTCACATTGGTGGCAGCACCGAAGAAGCACAGAGTGCCATCGGTGTGGAGGTCAGCACAGCACTAGTGCGCTACGTCAACGAAGGCACCACACTCGGTGCTGTCAACATGCCCGAAGTCAACCTGAGGAGCTTGACTCTTGACCAACCAGACTGCATGCGTGTCATCTACATCCATAAAAACGTACCTGGTGTACTGAGACAGGTCAACGGCATTCTCCTGCATCACAACATCGAGAAGCAAATGTCTGACTCAAGAAACGACATTGCCTATCTCATGGCCGATATCAGTGAAGTCAAGGAAGGTGAAATTCGGGATCTCTTCACGAGTCTTGAGGAGTTGTCTTGTAAGCCCCCTTTTGTTTTCTTTTGCTCTTTTCGATTATGAGTACGTTACTAACTCGTCCATTAGCATGTATCCGTACAAGAGTCTTGTACTAGCCGAAGGGTATTGAGATTCAGGATCGCGAAGAAGGAAGATGCAAGGTCAGGTCATCGCTTTCTCACACTGCTGCTGCTCCCACTCTCAATTGGCAGTATGAGAATGATATTGCCTTGGATATGCTTGGTTCTCTGCCGCATATTCGCGATCTGAAGAGTAGGGGTAACAGACTTCAACACGGCGTCTAAATAGAAAATTATGGCGGTTTTCTTACACTGTTGCAACGGCATGGAGATTAGAAAAGTTATACATTGTTCAACACCACGGATATTTTATCACTAGCGTACTACAAATGGAAAGAAAAGAAGTTTTACACTTCAATTCATGTTGTTTGTCTGCATGACGCTTGGCATCTTTGAGCGCACTCGATAATACGCCAAATACAGAGCAGCAGGCGAGGGAAAAGATAAGCTGGAGTAGGAGTGAGAGTAGCAGAGAAGAAAAAAGAATTGCATTTCCCCAGCATTAAATACCCAACATCATCATCATACGCCTTCCTCAACCCCGTAATTCTGCATGTTTGCCGCCCAGAAGCCAGCCTAGAACCGACAGACAAGCTGCAACTGCAATCATTGCGGGCCTTATTGCGCTTCGTCTCGGTCATGTCTAATACCAAATTTCGCTCACAAATATGCTAAATTCATGCTTCAATACCCTCCTCAATGGTTCCGTGTCCATTCATGCCGCCACCGTTCATGCCACCAGTCAGGGCATTCATCGCGTCGCCGTTGCTCTGACCGTTGGGTGCTTCATCGTCAAACTCGAGCTTCTCTTGTTGCGCAATGGCTTGTTGAGAGACAATTTCAGCGAGGCGCTTGAGGCGAGGCGTTTGCAGCCCTATAAGATGCATTAGCAATATTCCAAGAGACTAGGAGATTAGTAAGGATATCAACTTACATGAGGGTGTGTACGTCTCCAATGCTGTAATAACTCGTGGTTCCGCAATCTCGTACGGGCCACTGTCCTCCATGTCCACTGCTGTGAGCAACAGCACATCGCTCTTCTCTGTTACTCGCGACGCGACGGCCTTCATGATTTCGCCATTGATTGGCTGCTCATAGTCAGCCACTAGGTACTGGTTGAGCAATTTCTGAATCTGGTTGGGACTCAGCATCCAGCAGATGTCCTGAATGATCTCAATGTCGTTCAATGTAGCTTTCTTCAGCTGAAGCAGCTTGGTGGCTTGCATGAGATGCTCAAGCTGGAGAGTGCCTTCAGGCATGTCGTGGGACTTGCACCACTCCTCAATGCGCGTGATGTTGTAGTTGATTTGGAGACCTCGCTTCCAGGAAAGAAAGTTACGGCGCATGAGCAGATCGTTGAACGCTGTGACACCGACTAGCCTTAGCAACTCGGTGACGCACTGTGTGATGATCGAGTCTTCAAGGTAATATGCCTTCATAGCCTTGTAAACACTGTTCAGCAACGTGAGCAAATTGTCCATGCTGTAGGCGGGGGTGTTGCTGCCCTGGAGCAATTTGCCAAGGAAGCGGTTGCTCTCGTTTGTAACGAAGCCTGGCAACGACTGCGATTCGATGATAGCGGGAATGATCATCTTGTGTAGCTTCTTCTTGAGCACCTTCATCCATGTGTGATAGATGTTGAACTCGAGACTTTCCAAGTCATGCTTGACAATCTCAAGTAATCGGTCGTACTCGTAGTTGTCCGTCTTTTGCTGCTCGTACCAGTCTTCGGCAAGGAAGACGAATGATAGCATCTCGTGGACGTTTGAGAGCCAGAAAGCACCTGGGTTGATCGCATCTTCGGTGTCATGGTTCATGACCTCCTGTTGGATCGACTGCATGACATTGGCGAGGAAGCGTTCAGACTCCTTGACAAAGCCATTGTTCCACATCTCTGACGTGACGAGGTTGATGAGGTATGCGGGGAAGAGGACTTCCTTGTCCGTGGGAGGAGGTGTGGTAGTGGGCGAGGGAATCTTCAAGTTCTTGATGAGCCCAAGGGTGACCTCATCATTCAACATATCCTCCTCGGCAAGGATATTCTCAAGCTCCAGCTCGACGTTATCGAGTTGAGCGAACGTTGAGCCTGAAAGGTTTTGCCTGTGAATAGTGGAGCCTGGAGCCATTGAGACTGGTCGTGGGTTGTACTGTTCGCTAAAGCGGTTGAGATCGCGAGTATCCGGTCCGGCGCTGCGCCTCTTAGGTTTCTTGGATGAGACAAGCTTGATCAGGCTGCTGGGGGCTATGCTGGGAGCATGGCCATTGGCAAGGTCGCCAATAGGGCCAGCTCGCTTCATGATTTCAACCTGCTCTTGCAACTCGGCAAGTTGCTGGCGGAGCGACACCTTTTCGGTCTCTGTGATGTTGCTCTTCCTCTTTGACTGCTCAAGATCCTCTGTAGTCCTCTTAAGCGTGGCACGGAGCTCTTTTTCTTCCTCTTGCAAATGTCGCATCTTTGCATTGCTCTCTTCGTAGCTTGTCTGCAGTTTCTTGTACTCGTCTTCCATTTGACTGAGCTTGGCAGCGGTGATGCCAGCCTGGTTCGCCTCGGCTTGCAGCTCTTTCTGACGATTTTCGAGCGTCCGGCTGCGTTCCTTGTACGACTTGATCTGGTTCTCGTAGTTCTCGACTTGCGACTTGAGCGACTTGTTCTGCTCCCTCATCGTACCAAGATTCTGGGTAAGCTCCACGACCTTGTTCTCCAACTTGTAGGAAATGTTCTTGAGATCGCGGGATTCGGCGCGGAGAACCTTGTATTCTCTGCGAGCCTTCCTTCCCCTCCAGAGCTTCTGAACAGTAATGATGTCGTTGATCTCCTTCTTGTACGCGCGGATATAGCGTTGTTTGCGCCAGTTCCGCTGAATCATACGGGCAGCATCCCCAAGTCTCTTGTCCAAGAGATTCTTACGCAAGAGGAAACCCTTTGCAATGGCTTCGAACTTGATGAGCGAGTTGCGAATAACGAGGAAGCGTTTGCGATCCTTGCTGCCGCGCCAAACTCTCTGGATGGTAGTCGCCGCTCTGACTTGTCTCGCCTCCTCAGTTTTCTCTCTGGTCATGTAGCCCCTAGCCAACGACTGCACAAAGATCACAGCTTCCCGCATCTCGAGGTAGATGCGGCGGTAGTATTTGGCCCGAAGGTTCTTCTGAATCATAACGGCCGCGTCGTTGAGCCTGGCAGTACGCAGGTTCTCTAGGAAAGCAAGCATACCAGCGCGGAAGAAGATCTTGGTGAGACCCATCTGGTACTTGTCGGTACCGTCGTTCTTACCAGTTCCCAATGCTTTCTTCAAGATGGCCGTAGCCATGTTCCGGATTTCCGGTGTCCACTCATTGGACCTAACCAGCATGTAGTAGCGTAGGGCGAATTCCTCGTAAGTCCACCTGGTGGGGTAACCGGCACAACTGATTCTGACGGTTTCAAGAACACCACAGGCTCGCAATTGGCTCAATACCATAGGCCCATCGAATTGCCAAGAGGCCTTGGCCTCGTTCGGTTTGATACATCGAATATAATGAACGTCAGTTGAGTTGATAGTTTGCATCAATTCGATAAGCGAGGACTTGAAGATGCCACCAAGGGTAGGTTTCCGGTTAGTGGCCATCCTCCGTCCAGCCGACATTGCAGTACCGGGCTTGGAAGAGGCATTGTTTGCAGTCTCCTTTTCGCGGATCGATGCTGCAACGTCCAAGACCTGGGTCAAGAACTTGTTGCTTGAAGCCTTGAGCACTTCCATGTGCTCGTCTGGCACGGTATCTCTGTTCTTTTCGATGAAACCATCCGACTCGTATGTAACGTCAATAGCATAATGACAGACGGTGAAGGATGACTTTCCGAATCGGGGCTTCTTGTAAAACTTGTGCTTGTCTCCGGAATAATTGTGGTGTAGTTTGGTGACAAACTGCTCATCGGAACCCATGGGTAATCTGGACTCTTCGTCTAGTAGTGACAAGATACCCAATTTACCTTCGATGAGGTCGATGCAGGGCTGATTATCAGCGAAGTCGATAAAAGTCCAGTCAATCTGTTCACGCATGTACTCTTCCTGTTCTAGCTTGAAAACGTGAGCGTTGAACTCTTGTTGCAGCTTCTCGTTGGCGTAGTTGATGCAGAATTGCTCGAAAGAGTTCTTGGCAAAATGCTCGAAACCATAGATATCCAAGACACCGATAAATGTGTGAGCTTGGGCAAGAACCTCTTCGGTAGCCAAACTTTCGTTGGTTCGTTCGACTAGCCAGTCAAACAAACTCGAATAGATGAACTTGGCCACGGAGTCTCGGACTACTATAGCCTGTTGCTGAGTCAGGTTTGAGACAATCTTCTCTCCTCTGGTGATGAGCTGCTTCTTCACAATCCACTTGGCAAAGGTGTTGGCGTCTATTCCGAGCAGCTGGCAAGCCTTGACGAGCGCGGGCTCCTCGGGCGAGAGGTTTGAATCTGTCCTTGTAGCTGTGATCTTGACATCTCCCATGTGTAGCAGCGCGGCAAGTAGGCGCCAGATGCCAGATTGAGTTTCGGGTGCAACACCAATCTTTGTCAAAGACTGCCTGGTCGCCTTGAACTCAGCTACATCGTCCATACCCTCAATGATAGGCGCGCTTCCCTGGTTAAGATAGCTGAAGTCCTCGACCGACTTCAGAGACAGCTCTTCGCGCTCCTCGTCCGTAGCACCGGCCACAAGCTGGTAAAAGACGTGGTAGTTACGTTCCTTGAGTGGCTGGAACACCAGTCTTGACCGTTCCAGCAGGTATGTCCTGATCTTTGCACCAATAATGTCCGTCTGCTTATTGAACAAGATTTCAATGTATTTACCGAACCGGGAGGAATTGTCGTTTCGCGTAGTTTTGGCGTTACCGAAGGCTTCCATGATGGGGTTGGTAGCCAAAATCTGCTCTTCGGTCTCGCTCATCGAGTCAACCTTGCCTCTTCGCTTTCCCGGATTGTCTGGGGACTCGCGCGTGGCAAAGTATCGCATGATGTATTTGGCACTGACGGTCTTTCCGGCTCCCGACTCTCCAGAGACGACGATGGTCTGGTTCTTCTGGTCTCGCAACATGTCACTGTGGATTGTTGGGTTAGCAGCCGTCACGGTGGGAAGTAGAGAGTGGGAGACTTTACGCAAAAGCTTCCTCAGCAATGGCGAACAGATGAGGGGCGCCGTAAGATCTCTGCTTGCCGGCGTAGACCTGCACCATGCCGGGGACATAGAGCGAGTCAACTCGCGCAAAGGGATTTGTCGCAATCAGGACAATGCCCGAGTATGTGTAGATCTCCTTCTGGAGGTAGCGGAGCTTGATTGCTTGGAGCACTGCATAGGTGTCAGTAGATAGTTCTCGCGCATGTGCTAGGGTAGGTGCCTTACCAGCTGGCTCGTTCAGATGCGAGAGATTTGTAAGGTCGTCGCTGGCTTCGAGCATGGCCGGGTTCATCAGTGGTGGGAGATTCGGGTCCTCGCCAGTCTGGATGGCCGTCACCGTCGTCTCGACGGACTTGGTCTGCACAGTAGAACGTCAGTATTCCCTCGCGTGCAAGCCATGGTGTGTTGTTGTGTTGCGGACGCACCTCGCCATTCTCCAGCGTGAACACCAGCTTGACCTTGTCCCCCGCAATCTGCTTGTCTGTCACCTCCGAGGCAACCCAGCCCTCGGTGGTGTCGGGCTGCCATGCCCGGGTGCCGATGTCGTAGATGTGTGCCATGGCGGGCTGTTGTGATCCCTTCTCTGTTCCCCCCCCCAAATGGCGGTGCGGTGTCAGGGTCAGGGTCCAAAGGCTCCCTGGGGCTCTTGGGTCTTGATATATACGCTCAGCTCGCTACGTCGGTGCGGCCGCTGGCTTGTTGCTCGTCGTCTGCTGCTTTCTCGGCGTCTCGTCGTCAGCGTTCGCTATCGCTGCAGTCACAGTGCTCGATGCATCCCCAGCGGAGAGAAGTGCATTCGTGTGGGCGAGGTTATGCGAACGCCTGGCAGCGGTTGTCGACTTTCTCTGGTCACGCTAAAGTGCTTCTCACCGCCGCCCGCTTAGTCGCACGAGCCCACATCAGGGGTCCCGGCCAACCACCACTCAAATCACCAAAAGACCCGTCTCATCTCATGCACTCAACCTCGTCAGGTCTGCATGCGAAATAGCCTTACTCCAGCCTGCATCTCCATATGCAGCCTGCAGCCTCCCTCGCCCGCTTTGTGCCATGTCGCGACACCGTTTGGCTTTGCCACATGTTGCCCGCTATCCTCAAACACCGCCCACTCTCCCTACTCGCTATGGCATTCCCCACTCGTGTCATCTCCCTCCCCCCCAGACCGGCAAACGTTTCGTGCCTCGGGGAATCGGGGCTTGCACATCCCTTCTTACTTTGGCCGGCATTCTGAGACAGGGCGCTCTATTTGCCGCTTGCCGTACACGTGGACAGGAGGCGTCTGTGAGCCTAGGAAATTATCTGGCCCCCGTGTGTCCGTCTCCTGGACACTGAATACTAAACAACTTGATTGCGTGGACCTGCATTGCCTCTACATGTCCACAAAGGCATCGTGGTCACCTTTGAGCCTGACAGTCAGAATACCTATTACATCCTCGTTGCGTCATGGAGCCACAATCTGATAGAGTTCCGTTGAATAACTCTACACCTGCCTGTCATCTACGAGCTCGCTACCAGCGCTGGACTTTATTCATTCACATTTGTGAAACGAGCTAGAGAGGCATGTGCGCCAACCGTCGATGCACGTAATAGAAACCGAGTTATTGGCTTCTGTTCCTGCTTGCATTCCACCGACAAAAGGCTCCATGCCCATCCAAATGTTGGCTTGAGGTACATTGTCCGTCACGTGCGATAGCGCTTATCTGTCAAGGTTCCCCAGACAGGTGCCCCGCTATGATGCTTACTTAAGCCAACAAGCACTCCAACTTAGCGTCATCACACAAGAAGACAGACGTATGCATCGGTCCGGCTTTGGAACAGCCTATCATGCAGCAATGTATGAGGAAACAGTCAACACACCTTCACGCGCCCCGATTCACTACTTGTTTTCCATTTGGCTTGTGTAATTCCGCGCCATAGGGTAAACCATACATAGGTACCTTTCCAGGTTCAATGTTCCATAGTGACCTCACGTACACACGTTTGCGTATCGATCAGGAGCGTTTACTTTGGACCAATCAGCATCTCAAACTGGAGGCCTGTGTGTCTTGTATCTATTCTTCGGGAGCTTATATCTCACATCATCTTCTCATGTAGGCCCCGGTGTTTTACTCGGCAACTAAGGGATGAACTTGGATGATCAACGACAAAGTACTGCAGAGCTAGTCTTCGGGGTCGATAATCATCGAAGCCTACAACAAGGTCGGTGCTGCATACCAGACAGCAACACTACATGGACCCCAGAGCAGCGCAATATAACGGTATCAAGGTTGCGGACAGCATCGCCTCCTATCGCCGTTAGGCAGCAACTGCAGTCAAAATGCGACTGCTTGCTAGATGTTGTCCAGACTGAAGATCCAAGACGACAACTAGGACGGTGGGTATGTGCAGTGTTAGAGGGGGGGAGGGAGGATCATGCGAGAGCGGCTATGCGAGTAGAAGTTTGGCAGTTGATAGAATTCTTGGTAGGTGCATACAGGCAAGAGTCCCACTAGCAGCTGATAGTGATGCAGACTAGGGGTT
>Ga0265797_10008927_pt1 | contig 13197 bp, 10 predicted proteins | sample P2T30metagenome_FD_192433 | JGI IMG/M metagenome (GOLD analysis project Ga0265797, IMG submission 192433) | Plant litter microbial communities from East Loma Ridge, Irvine, California - P2 T30 | ecosystem: Environmental > Terrestrial > Plant litter > Unclassified | place: USA: California... | reverse complement strand
GCGACGTCGAGGCAAGAGGCCTGAGAGGAAAGTCTTTTTTACTGACTACAAGCCTTCAGCGAGTCGGGTGACTCACGAGCTGCCATTAAGTGAAAGGGTGGAAGGATGTCCCTTGGTATTGATCAGCGTGGAGCTCGACTTCACTGCGAAGTGGGGGACGCGTAATGCAGATTTTGGAGGGAACTATGCTCACATTTCCATTAGGGATCGTCTGGATACACCCGGGATGCCGGAGTCAGGGGTTCAGCAGCTAAAGGGGGTCTGTCAGTGGTGGTTTCGGACGATAGGTCCTTTTCATGGAATCAGGAAGATTTTGCACTGCAGTTCACTAGACGCCGCGGGGCAACTGCAAAACGCGCGACCAGGTGGCGCTGCGCAGCGTGATCAGCTACCAGGGAAAACACTCAGGATGGTGTTGACTGTGACGGATGAGGAACAGCCTGCTTTTGATAATAACTGGATAGCTGTTCCAGGCGGATGGAAGCGTTGCAGAGGCAAGAGCTTTGAAGATATGCACGCGTACTGCAACGGCGATACGACTCACTTCAAGCCTATAACAATGCCGGATGGCCGCATCTGTGATGTCTACCCATCGTGTAATTGACAAGGAAAAAAGCTCATGAACCAGAACGCACGGATGCAACCTTTTTTCAGTGACGTAAAGCCAGCCTGTGCATTGCGAGGGCACTGGGTAAGTTTTTGTTTAGTTGATGAGTTCGGTGTGGGAACAACCTATGGCGGTCTGCGGTACACCGTCCACGACAGTGCTGGGCAACGTTATGAAGGTCGATTAAACGGAGAAGGCTTCGCGAAGCTGCAGAATATTTATTGCGGCCCAGTGGTGCTTTTCTTCGAAGATCAATATTCAGGAGTAGAGCAGCTGTACCAGCAGTTGATGGCCCGACGTACGTATGCGCTCCCTATTACGGAACTTCAATTTCGAGCCGAACAAACGCGGTTTTCCGGTACTCATGGCCGGCGAACCGAGAGTAATCCTATACAGCAGACAGCCGACCGGTTCTATCAAGTCGAGGTACGTGATTTGGTGCGTCATATTTCCCATTTGCCGCCGATAGAACCACGCGCACATGGCCCAAAACGCCACGCTTTGAAAATGATGGCGGAACTTGGATTCGGCCCGCTCGAGCCAATCTTGGCCGGTATTGTACTGTTCCCCAACTGCCACTCCGCCCTTGAGGTTCGGCCTTTGCGAGCGTTACGACCGATGCTGTCCACGCAAGACAGCTTCTGTGCCTTGAACCTGTATCAGTTGGCGTTGTTTGCTGCGATGAGTTATTGCGATTTCGGCCAAGAGCCACCCGTAAACCCTTTGGATGAAGTGCGCTTTCCGCATAACCCCAGCGTCGGAAATCTGTTCGCCGAGCAACTGTCGGCGTATCACGAAGCTTGGCGGATTGATCCGGAGCAAGTGCATCGCTTTTATCCGCTTTACGAAGAAGTCGCTTATTCAAAACGCTTCGAAATCCTGCCCTTCGACCCGGAGTTGTACCCGCAAAATCGCCCGGAACTAAAAAAGGAGCAGGAACACCCCGCGCGCTTGCACTTCTTCGATGACGAAAAGGACGGTACCGACACCCAGGCCTTTATCACTCACCACGACGAAGTGGTCCTGATATCTGTGCGAGGCACATTCAGCAAGGCCGACGCACTGCGGGATGCAAATGCCCACCAAGTGGTTTTCGCTGACGGCGTTGGCAAGGCACATGAGGGCTTTTATCAGGCATACCGAGCGATGCGCAGTTTCGTAGTGCAATACCTTGACCAATTCTATATAGGGCAGCGAATTATCATCTGCGGCCACAGCCTGGGCGGCGCGATTGCCTTGCTACTCGCCGAAGCGCTGCGCCGAATTCCGGATGCCAACTACAACATCCTTCTCTACACCTACGGTGCCCCCCGCGCCGCAGATTCCGAGTTCACCGCAGGCGCCTCCGCCCTGGTCCACCACCGAATCGTCAACCACAACGACCCCGTCCCCAGCGTCCCTGCGCCATGGATGAACACCACTGCCAAATTGTGGGTGCCAGGTGCCGTCACCTTGTTCAGCGCCCCCACCGCCGGCGGCTTGTTGTTCGCGGCGGGCCTGGTACGCGTCGGTGGGAATGCCTACAAGCATCATGGCGAACAACAGCACTTTATGCCGATTGAACTTGGCGATGGCACGCGTTCTTCGGTGTTGTGGAAACCCGGCTGTGAGTCGATCCAGGAAGCTGGGTGCAATCGAGCATTGCAGCTGCACGGCGACATGCCTGAGCGCGGCAACCTGTTGAGGCAGCTATTGCAGGCCAATCAGCACTTCATGACCGCCAGCTATATTCCGGCGGCGTGGGCGACATTGCGGCGCTGGCAGCAAACCCTGGACAGCCAGGGGCCGATGGTCACCGCGAGGGAATTTGAATTGCTTGATCGCGCGTTGGAAGACATGCGCACGCAGCTCAGAGCCAAACGCAGTGAGCTGAAGGGCTTGCGCCCGGCCAACGACCGTAGCCATGAGCATAACGAAGCCTTGAACGCAGAGATCGATCGCTTGCATACCAGCCGTGAGCGCCTGGCCAGCCTGCGCTGGCGTCGCCTTGATGCACGCGATGTGTACGGTAGTCATGCGCACGGCGCCGACCTGCAACTGGGCCTCAAGCGCTGGTTCACTCACCGGGAAAACCGAGCCCTGCCGCAGGTTGCCAGTATCCCGCCACCCATTCATAGCGACCTGGGTAGAGCACACGTCCTGGACATCGACTCGATTGTCTAACGCCACGCGTTACACAAATTCCACCTGCGCCGGCTGGCGCTTCATCAGCACCTTGCCGTTGCGGATCGAATACAACGGCAGGCCCTGGCTGCGAATCACCTCATAGTCGCTGTCTGCCGAGAGCACCAGCAGGTTGGCGGGTCGACCGGGTACCAGGCCGTACCGGTCGCCAAGTGCCATGGCCTGGGCGCTGTTGTCGGTGACCAAATCCAGGGCGCTCTGCAGGTTGCGGTAGCCGAGCATATGGCAGATGTGCAGACCGGCTTCCAGTACCCGCAGAATGTTGCCGTTGCCCAATGGGTACCAGGGGTCGACGATGGAATCCTGGCCGAAACACACATTCATGCCGGCTTCGAGCAGTTCGTTGACGCGCGTGACACCCCGGCGTTTCGGGAAACTGTCAAAGCGGCCTTGCAGATGGATACTTTCAGTGGGGCAAGAGACGAAGCTGATGCCGGAGTGGCCCAGCAGGCGAAACAGTTTGGCGCAGTAGGCGTTGTCGTAGGAGCCCATGGCGGTGGTGTGGCTGGCGGTGACACGGGCGCCCATGTCGCGGCTGCGGGCTTCTTCGGCCAGCACTTCAAGAAAACGCGAGTGCGGGTCGTCGGTTTCGTCGCAATGCACATCCACCAGGCAGCCGGTGCGTTCGGCCAGGTCCATGAGAAACTTCACCGAGCTCACACCCTGATCGCGGGTGTACTCGAAATGCGGGATGCCGCCGATCACGTCGGCGCCCAGGCGAATGGCTTCTTCCATCAGTTCACGGCCATTGCGGAAAGACTCAATGCCTTCCTGGGGAAAGGCAACGATTTGCAGGTCGATCAGGTGCGCGCTTTCTTCACGCACTTGCAGCATGGCCTTGAGCGCGGTGAGGTCCGGATCGGTCACGTCGACATGGGTGCGCACATGCTGGATACCGTGGGCGGCGAGGGCCTGGATGGTTTGCTTGGCGCGGCTTTTGGTGTCTTCCTGGGTGATGATGGCTTTGCGTTCCCCCCAGCATTCGATGCCTTCGAACAGGGTGCCGCTCATGTTCCAGCGTGGTTCGCCGGCAGTGAGGGTGGCGTCCAGGTGAATGTGCGGTTCGACGAAGGGCGGGATTACCAGGTTGCCGGCGGCATCCAGGTCGCCAGCGGTTAACGCCGGTACGGCTGTTTGCGCGGTGATGCTGGCGATCCGGCCATGTTCCAGGTGCAGATCATGCAGGCCTTCACGGTTGCGCAGGCGGGCATTGATGATGTGCATGGGCAAGTTCCTCTTGGCTAAATTCAATCAGGCGGCCGTCAGGTTACCACCGGCCGTGGTCAGGCTCATGCCTGGGCATCAGCCAGCGGTTGGCGCACCCGCAGCAAGGCGCTGAGCAGTATGTAGGTGAGCGACGCGGCAGCGATCCCCACCAGCGGCGCAACCCATGGCGAGTTGAACGCCAGCAGCGTGCCCACTGCATACGCCGTCAGCCCTGGCCAGTTGAAAGCGGGCAGTCGAGCCTGCGCCAGGCGTGGGTATTGGCCGCGATAACGGTAGAAAAAGTCGGCCATGATCACCCCGCCAATCGGCGGGATCACCGTGCCCAGCAGGATCAGGTACGGCACCAGCATGTCGTACATGCCCAGCAAGGCGAGCAGGGTGCCGATCACCGCACCGGCCAGGGTCACGGTTTTGCGTCGCCGAGTGCGCAGCAGGTTGCAACCGGCGACGGCGAAGTTATAGATGGTGTTGTCCTGGGTGCTCCAGATATTGAGCAGCAACATGGCCATCGCCGCCATGGCGAACCCCTGCAGCAGCAAGACTTCCACCACATCCGGCTGCTGATAGACGATGGCGCCATACGCGCCGATCAACACCATCAGGCCGTTGCCGATAAAAAAACCGATCAGGCTGGCCAGTACCGCGACCTTGGCCGAGCGGGAGAACCGCGTCCAGTTGGTAGCCTGGGTCGCGCCGCTGACAAAGGTGCCGAACACCAGGGTGATCGCCGTGGACAAATCCAGCTCGGCGCTTGGCACCACCGCGAGCAAGCCATCCAAACCGCCAATTTTGACGGTAGCGACCCACATCGACAGCAACAGCAGAATGCCCATGGCGGGTACCGCGATGTAAGACAGGATTTCCAGCCCGCGATACCCCACGTACGCTGTGGCACAGAACACCAGGCCAAACACCACCATCAAGGCCAGCACGCTGCCCTGGCTCAATTCGAAATACTTGCCCAGGACCACGGCGGCAGTCGCGGTGCCCCAGGCGTACCAGCCGATCTGGGTGAAACCGAGGATCAGGTCACTGAGCTTGCTGCCGATTTCACCAAAGCAGAAACGCCCCATCAACACCGAGTTCAAACCGCTCTTGAAGGCGATGTAACCCAAGCCCGCGGCGTAGATACCCAACAGTAGGTTACCCAGGGCCACAACGCCGAGCATGCCGGTAAAACTGAAGGCCACCCCCAGTTTGCCGCCGGCAAACATGGTTGCCGTAAAAAACGTGAACCCCAGTAGCACCATGGCCGTGGATGCCAGGCCCTTGCGCGCATGCAGAGGCACTTCGCTGAGGGGGTAATCGTTGCCGGATTCTTGCTGGGTCATGTGCCGTGCTCCCTGAATAATGACGCAGGCCTGTTGCACCGTGCGTGCCAACCCGGCGGCAGTGGCGCACGTACCCAGAGCGCTCGTTATTTACAGCGGCGGGGTGGTTCCAGAGGCGCGATCAAGCGCGAAAGCAGTGCAACCGTGACACAAATTGGATCGGCTTGGGCCAGGCGTAAAAAAACCACCCGCAGGTGGTTTTTTCAACAACGCATCGCTTACTCGCCGCGATAGATACACCCGCTGGTGCACGTCTCATGGATGCGAATCGCACTGAGTTCCGGCAACAGTGGCTTCAACTCAGTCCAGATCCACTTGGCCAGCACTTCGCTGGTAGGGTTTTCCAGGCCGGGGATGTCATTGAGGTAATTGTGGTCGAGACGCTCATAGAGCGGCTTGAAAATCGCCTTGATTTCCGAGAAGTCGCGAATCCAGCCGGTATGGGGATCCAGGTCGCCGCTCAAGTGGATCGCCACCTTGAACGAATGCCCGTGCAGGCGCCCGCATTTATGGCCGTCCGGGACGTGCGGCAGGCGGTGGGCGGATTCGAACGTAAACTCTTTGAAGATTTCCACGGTATTTTCAGCTCGGTCAGGTATCTGGCAGGCGGCGAGTTTAACAGCTTGACCCGTCGCCGCGCATACCGCTGGGTCAAAGGGGCTGCAAACGCTCGCCCAGCCCACCGTTGTCTGCCAACTGCAGAAACTCATCCCCCAACCGGTGGCTCTCGCTCATTGCCGTCTGCCAGTATTTGTTGCGACTTGCGTCATCGCCCATGAAACGCTTGAAGTCGCTACGGTCCGGCAATTTGCCGTAAGGCAGGCGGGCCAGGTAGTCCTTTGACGGTGCCAGCAGCAGGACGTCCTGCAAACCCTGCTGGTTGCTGCGTCGCCATGGCAGGCCTTTGTCGAACCAGCCGGGGATGACACGGTCGGTAAAGTGCGGGTACAGCACAATATCGTCGCCGCGGTAGGGCAGGTCGAGGTGGTAATCCAACAGACCACCGTCACGGTAGGTGCCAGCGCCTGCGCCGGGCAGGTCGCGCACGCCTTGCATCACCATGGGAATCGAGCCGGACGCCAGCAGCGCCTGGCGCAGGTTGCCCAGTTCCAGTTCAAGGAAGCGCGACGGGAAATCCTTGAGTGGGTGCACCGGGGGCGCCTGGCGGGGGTCGTGAACGATCAGGCGTTCGAAATGCCGCGACAGTCGTGCGCGGCCGCGCAGGTTATCGGCGATCACGGATGACAGGCCTAGGCCCAAGCGGCCTCTGTGGTCGTCGGCGAGCAGGCCGTGGCTCTTCACCACCATGATGTTCAGGCGATAGTCGGGATTGGCCAGTACCTGCGCATCGCGGCCGGCCAGCAGGTCGTCGAGCATGCGTTGGCAGCTGCGGCTGACTTCGGCCATGGTCACGCCTTTGGCGAAACGCTGTTCGTTATACAGGCGGCCCAGGTCGAGCAAGCCTTGCACCGGGTCCGGCAGGCAAGCGCTGGCAAACCGCCAGGAGCCGATGGACGCACCGATCAGCGCCCGCTCCCGAGGCGCACGCGCCAGCCAGTCGCCGAACAGCGCCAGGTCCAGACCCTGGATGCCCAAGGCCTTGGGGCCGCCGGCCGCGCCCGGAAGAATGCCGACGTCAGAAGGCGCAAGGCCTTGCTCACGAATGCGAGCAAAGGCGCGTTTACCAGCCTTGAGCGTCAGGGCGGTGAACTTGATGTGGATGGCTGTCATACCGGTCTCTGTCAAAGCGATTGGGAAACGAACTCGCGTCAATCTTTATAAACACTGCGCCAGCAAGAGCAAGCTGCCCCCTGCAGGGAATTGCCATGGTGGCAATTCAGCTTCAGTTAAGTTGCCAGGCGTACCGTGAGCAGTCGTAGGACAAACATCCTGAAACGGAGACTTATCATGAAGCGCCTTACAGCGCTGGTCGCCGCCGGTATCATTGCATGCTCGCTCACGCAGGCCTGGGCAATGGACCCCGACAAACCACTGAAATTGCCCGGCACTGTTACTATTGTCGCCTTCGATCAGCTTGAAGCCACCGCACTTGCCCTGCACCCCGGTTCGACCCTGCTGGGGACCGACCTGGACGAAGAGTACGGCAAGTATATCTACCAGATCGAGCTGGTAGATGCCCATGGCCTTGAGTGGGACGTTGAATTGGATGCGCTCAGCGGGCACGTTCTCAAGAATCATCAGGACACGTAATGACGGTATATCGACGCGCCGCTAGTCTGGTGCTGCTGGCGCTCCTGGCCTTTTGCACCAGCCTGGCCGCTCGCGACCTCAATCAGGATGAAGCCCTGGCCCTGCGTCAGCAGGGGGTGATCCTGCCGCTGGAGCAGCTGTTGCACACTGCAATGTCACGCTACCCTGGCGCCCGGCTGCTGGAGGCGGAGCTGGAGAAAAAGCACGGCCAATACGCCTATGAAGTGGAGCTGGTGACCACCGACGGCGTGGTGCGCGAGATCAAGCTCGACGCAACCACCGGTATATTGATCAAAGATAAGGAAGACTGATGCGCCTGCTCCTGGTGGAAGACAACGTCCCGCTGGCCGATGAGCTGGTGGCCGGCCTGCAGCGCCAAGGCTATGCGGTCGATTGGCTGGCCGATGGGCGCGACGCGGCGTATCAGGGCCGCAGCGAACCCTATGACCTGATCATCCTGGACCTTGGCCTGCCCGGCTTGCCGGGGCTGGAGGTGCTGGCGCAATGGCGCGCGGCAGCCTTGGCCACGCCGGTGCTGGTGCTGACGGCGCGTGACTCCTGGGCAGAGCGCATCGAAGGGCTCAAGGCCGGTGCCGATGATTACCTGAGCAAGCCTTTTCACCCCGAAGAACTGTACCTGCGCATTCAAGCGCTGTTACGACGGTCTCACGGGCATGCCAACCAACCGACCCTGCAGGCCGCCGGCCTGCACCTGGACGAAGGTCGTCAGTGCGTGCTGCGCGACGGTGACGAGATCCAGCTCACGGCCGCCGAGTTCCGCCTGTTGCGGTATTTCATGCTGCACCCCGAACAGATCCTGTCGAAAAGTCACCTGGCCGAACACCTCTATGACGGCGAGACCGAGCGCGACTCCAACGTGCTGGAAGTTCACGTCAACCACCTGCGCCGCAAGCTGGGGCGCAGCGTGATCGAAACCCGGCGCGGCCAGGGTTATCGGTTCGGCGCCAGCCCTGCATGAAGTCGATCCAGCGGCGTTTGAGCCTGGGCTTGATCAGCGTGATGGTGATCGTCGGCGTGGTGCTGGCGCAAACCAGTCTGTGGCTGTTCGAGGCCGGTCTGCAGCGCTATCTGGAGGCGGGCCTGCGCAATGACAGTGAGAACCTGTTGTCGGCGCTGGTGCGTGGACCCAACGGCGTACAGCTGGATGAGCATCGCCTGTCACCGGCCTATCAGCGCCCATTCTCGGGGCACTATTTCCGCATTGATTTTGCCGACACGCACTGGCGCTCCCGCTCATTGTGGGACCAGGAGCTGCCGACGCTCTCCGAGGCCGGGCTCAAGGGCAACCTGCAACTGGGGCCTGAAGGCCAGAAACTGTTGATATTGCGCTCGGACTACAAACGTTTCGGCCAGCCGATCTCCATCAGCGTGGCGCAGGACTACACACCGGTACGGGAAAGCTTTCGCCTGATGCGCCAGATCGGCCTGGTGCTGGGCCTGGCGGCATTGCTGGTGGTGTTGGTGTTGCAACGCATCACCGTGCGCCGCGCCTTGCGCCCGCTGGAAACGGCGCGTAACCAGATTGCTCAGTTGCAACAAGGCCAGCGCTCGCAACTGGACACCCAGGTGCCGCTGGAGCTCGAGCCCTTGGTGGCGCAGATCAACCATTTGCTCGCCCACACCGAAGACAGCCTCAAACGCTCGCGCAATGCCTTGGGCAACCTGGGGCACGCGCTGAAAACCCCATTGGCGGTGATGTTGAGTGCAGCATCGAGCGAGGCCCTCAGGGATCAGCCGCAGTTGAGCCAGTTGTTGCGCGATCAGCTTGAGCAGGTGCAGCAGCGCCTCAACCGCGAGCTCAATCGTGCGCGTCTGGCGGGCGAAACCTTGCCGGGTGCGCTGTTCGACTGTGAAAAGGAACTGCCGGGGCTGTTGGCCACCCTGAACATGATCCACGGCGAACATCTGGACCTGAGCTACCACGTCGCTCCCGGCCTGCAACTGCCCTGGGACCGCGAAGATTTGCTGGAGTTACTCGGCAACCTGCTGGACAACGCTTGCAAATGGGCGGATGCCGAAGTGCGATTGAGCCTCAGTGAAACGCCGCACGGCTACCAACTGGCGGTCGAAGACGATGGCCCCGGCATCCCGGAGACCCAGCGTGATCAAGTAGTGAGCCGTGGCGCGCGGTTGGATGAACAGATCGACGGCCATGGCCTGGGGCTGGGCATCGTGCGCGATATCGTCGAGGTGTGGGGCGGGGCATTGCAGTTGCAGGAAAGTGAGTTGGGTGGGCTCAAGGCGCTGATCGAGCTGCCACACCGGCACGTTTGACCTGTGTAGGAGCGAGCTTGCTCGCGAAGAACTCAGAGCCCCCGCGTTTATCCAGAATGAACGCGTTGCCTGGAAGTTTTTCGCGAGCAAGCTCGCTCCTACAATGAATTACTTTAAGGCTTGCCCTCTCTCACAGGCGCGACAATTCCTACACCCGAAACTGATCCATCAACCCCTGCTGCTGATTCGCCAGGCTGTTCAATGTCCGGCTCACCCGCGCCGACTCATTGGCCTGTTCCGACAGCGATTCGGTCACATCCCGAATCGTCGCCACGTTGTTGTTGATCTCCTCGGCCACCGCGCTTTGCTCTTCGGCGGCGCTGGCGATTTGCAGGTTCATGTCGCTGATCACGGTAACGGCGTCACCGATCTGACGTAGCGCGGTGACCGCCTGGCCGACCTGCTCGACGCTGCCCTGGGCCTGGCGATAGCTGTTGCCCATGGCCCCGACGACTTCAGCGGTGCCGCTTTGCAAGTGTTCGATGACCACACGGGTTTCTTCCACCGACTCCTGGGTGCGCCGTGCCAGGTTGCGCACTTCGTCAGCCACTACCGCGAAGCCACGGCCCGCCTCACCGGCGCGTGCTGCCTCGATGGCCGCATTGAGCGCCAGCAGGTTGGTTTGCTCGGCAATGCCGCGAATCACTTCAAGCACCGAGCCGATCTTCTCGCTGTTGCTGGCCAGGCCTTCAACCTGTGCCATGGCCGTGCTCATGTCAGCGGCGAGCAGGCCGATGTTACTGGTGGTCTGGCCGATTACGGTCAGGCCCTCGCGAGTGGACTGGTCGGCATCGCGGGCGGCTTGCGCGGCTTGGGCTGCGCTACGGGCGACATCCTGGGCGGTGGCGCTCATTTCGTGAGAGGCGGTGGCCACTTGGTCAACCTGGCGATACTGCTGCTCCATGCCGGCGCTGGTTTCGCTGGCAATCGCGGCGGATTGGTCGGCCGTGCCACGGGCGTCCTGCACCGAGCGTTTGACCTCGGCGATGATCGGTTGCAGCTTGTCGAGGAAACGGTTGAACCAGCCCGCCAGTTGGCCCAGCTCGTCCTGTTTGTCGTAGGCCAGGCGGCGGGTCAGGTCACCTTCGCCGCTGGCGATGTCCTGGAGCATCTGCGCCACGCCGAGGATCGGCCGGGTCACGCTGCGTGCCATCAGCCACACCAGCATCAACCCGACGACGGCGGCCAGCAGGCCCAGGCCAAGTTCCAGCAGGGTGCCCCTGGTGTTGTCGGCATCCAGCTGGGCTTTGAGCGCCTCGGCTGGCGCCACCAACACTTTTTTCGGTACGTCCAGCAGCACGCCCCACGACTTGCCGCCCGGAATCGGTGCAAAAGGCGCCAACACTTTGAGTTGCTGATCGCTACGCAGGCTGCGGATCTGCGTGCTGCTCGCCAGGGCAGTGATCAGCTGTGCGCCGCTGGCTGTGTCGACCTGGTCAAGGCGTTGGCTGAGCTTGCTGGCGTCCGGGCTGTAGCCGGCGAGCAAGCCGGTGGGGCTGAGGATGCTGACCTGGGTCTGGCCGTCGTACAGCTTGTGGCTGGCCTGTTGGCTCACGGCCTGCAAACTGTTGAGGTTGATGTCCACCGACAGCGAGGCAATGACTTTGCCATTGACCATCAGCGGGAAGACGATGCTGGTCATCAGCACGTTGTGCCCGTCGATCACATAAAAATAGGGTTCGATCACGCAGGGCTTGAGGGTGGTGCGCGGGCAGGTGAACCAGGCGTTGGCTTTTTCGCCGCTGGGGCCGACGGAGGTGTCCGTCATGTCGCTTTCGGGCAGCGCCATGGAAGTGATTTTACCGGGCGTTGGCTGCGACCAGTACAGCGCGAAGCGGCCTGTGTCGTTACTGCCCAGTTCGGCCTGATTGGCGAACAACTCATCCTTGCCGTCCAGCGCATTGGCTTCGAACACCAGGGACAAACCGAGCAGGTCAGGGTTGGCCTGTAGCGCGGCCTTGACCTGACGGGTCAGGTCTTCGCGGGTATCGAAGGCATCGAGGAAGCGTTTTTCCGCCTGCTCGCGCAAGAACAGCACCTGGCGGGAAAACCCATGGCCGTACTGGTAAGCATCCATAAACTGCTGGCGAATGCCCAGCGCCTGCACTTCACCCTGGGCCTCGATGCGCGCCTGGGCGGCTTCATCCAGCATCTGCATGCTGGACGCTTTGACCTGCTCGGAGCTTTGCGCCATCCGATACAGCGACAGACCGACCAGCAGGGTCACGATCCCCAGCAGGCACAGGCCCGCGAGTAGGGTGATTTTCCATTGAATGGAGAGCTGCCTGAGCGACATCGGGACATCCTTACCTGAATACACATGAAAAAACGTTATCGGCTGCGCTGACTCCTTCTTTATTCAAACATCCAATTTAAAGCTCAAAACGGCGTCGTTTTTTGACATGGCCGTCCCGCTGCTGCAAAGTGCGCGCCCTCTAATAAGACTCTTAAAGCCTGCACACCGGCAGCGCCTGCGATGGCCGCTGCGGCGCGGGTATGCCTGTCTTTTATGTTTTCGTCCTGAGGTAACCATGATTAACGCTGTTATCGCCGCGGTCGGCACCATGCTGGTGCTCAGCCTGTCCCGCGTGCATGTGGTCATCGCCATCATCGTCGGCGCCTTGGTGGGCGGCTTGACCGGTGGCCTGGGTATCGACGCTACGCTCAAAGCGTTCAACAGTGGCTTGGGCGGCGGTGCGACGGTGGCTTTGTCCTACGCCTTGCTCGGTGCTTTCGCGGTGGCGATTGCTAAGTCCGGCCTGGCCCATGCCCTGGCGGACAAGGCGCTGTTGCTGGTCGATCGGCAGGAAGCCAGCGGCGGTAACCACGTCAAATGGCTGCTGATCGGCTTGCTGTGGGCGGTGGCGATTGCTTCGCAGAACATCCTGCCGATCCACATTGCGTTCATCCCGCTGCTGGTGCCGCCGCTGTTATACGTGTTGACCAAGCTGCAACTGGACCGTCGCCTGATCGCGTGTGTGATGACGTTCGGTTTGATCACGCCCTACATGTTCCTGCCGGTGGGGTTCGGCAATATCTTCCTCAACCAGATCCTGTTGGCCAACGTGGCCAAGAGCGGCGTGGATATCAGCCAGGTCAACGTGACCCACGCGATGAGCCTGCCCGCGCTGGGCATGGTGGTCGGCCTGCTGGTGGCAGTGTTTATCAGTTATCGCAAAAAACGCGTGTACGACCTGGCGAAAATCGAGCGTGTCGAGCAGGTGGCGGTGCAGTACAACCCGTTGACCCTGCTGGTGGCCGGCCTGGCGATTGCCTCGGCGTTCATCATCCAGCTGTGGCTGGACTCGATGATCATCGGTGCGCTGGCCGGGTTCCTGATTT
>Ga0265797_10008926_pt1 | contig 13197 bp, 7 predicted proteins | sample P2T30metagenome_FD_192433 | JGI IMG/M metagenome (GOLD analysis project Ga0265797, IMG submission 192433) | Plant litter microbial communities from East Loma Ridge, Irvine, California - P2 T30 | ecosystem: Environmental > Terrestrial > Plant litter > Unclassified | place: USA: California... | reverse complement strand
GGCTCAGAGGTGGCCATTAAGAGGGCTGTTGGTGTGTTGATCGGACAAAGCTAATGACCGAAACGAGGACAATCGGACATTGCTATACTGCCTGTGTCAACTGGTGGCCTGAAGAAGCAGGTACCTTGGATCAAAGAGCGGTCACTGCGGAAGCACTTCGGGTCCATTCGGGTTTATGTAAGCGCGCCAGCCCCCCACATTTCTTTCGAGCTCTTATCGTGCGGACAGCCTCACAGCGCACCACGATCAACAGCGCGATCGAAGACGATGCAAATCATCAAACACGTGTATGCCTGCTCATAATTCTCCACAATTTTGCAAAGAGATAATGGTACCAACACACACGCCCAATCTCGAAAGCTCACAGAGGTCCTTCCAGCCGCTCGACCTCTAGCGAATGACATCGTCTTTTCTACAGCAATGATTGCATCCAACAATTTGTTCTTACTGCTCTGATCCCAGAAATCAGCGGTGCACTAAAAGTGCGGCGTGTTCAGTGCCATGACACACAAGAGTCCAGCGATTAGCCCAGCGACGGGAAGCGTTATGACCCATCCCATGAAGATGAAGGCCAATTGCTTCCAGTTGATGGCCTTCACATCGTAATTCATCAGCGCCACTCCAACGATGGCACCCGTCAGGCACTGTGTCGTTGATACAGGCAGCCCAAGCCTCGACGCCAACATTACTGTGATCGCAGCGCCGAGCTCCACAGCAAAACCACGCGTCGGCGACATCTGCGTGATCTTGTTGCCCATTGCACGGATGATGTTGTACCCGTAGAACCAAAATCCTAGACCTAGTAGCAGACCAGCGACAACCAGCATCCAGACCGGGGTGGGAGACTCGGTTGCAACAGCGCCCTGCTGCCATGTCTGGTACACAGCACTCCACGGACCGACGGCGTTGGCAACGTCATTGGAGCCGTGAGCGATGGACATCATCATTGCGGAGATGACTTGGCAGTACGTCCACATGTGCTCGACCCGAACGTCGTATCGATTTGCACGCGCGTGGATGTCCCTGAGCTTTGCCGAGTCGTGTGTGATGACGTCGCGCGTCACACCTATCAAAGTCAGTACAAAGCTTGTTACACGTCAATTCTGGATGCCTCACCCTGCAACAAGCCGAATTTAGCGTATGACCAGTACTTCTGCGGACTAACCCAGGACAGCTCCTTTGCGGGCACAATCCACCGCTCATAAGGCTCCGGCTTGCGCTTGCGAGAGAGCTGAGGGCTGTCGTGCGTCTCATCGACCCGCTGTTTCTCTGGGTCCGTTGGAATATCACTGCTTCCATCCGGCGAGATCTTCTTGGTATTCGAATCAGTGTTGCTGACGCCGGCGTCCTCATTGACAGCCGCTGCACCCTTCCGTTGTCGCAATTCCTGGCCCTTGGCTCTGACTTCACCATGGCCATCCGCGTAGTAGTCTGTGACGTACTCGTCTCCCTTGCCGGGCCAGTAGAGAGGAGGATTCTCCCTCATGAGAAGAGGGCCGAGGGGAACGTGCCAGATGCGAAGACGAGCATCTTTGTGCACCAATTTGCGCCTCAAGAATGGCACAAAGAAGATGTAAGACAACGCAAGAACACCGAAAAATACTCCAAGAACGATGCCAGCCGCTTTTCCGCCGCCGAATTCCTCAAGGGACGGCGCCGTGGGTGCTTCCACGACGATGAAGAGCGCAAGGATAGCCGAGGTCAGGGCAAAGTAGAAGGGGATCAGTCTCATGCCCCATTTGAATGAATCCTTACGCTCGAGCACCAAGTACTTAACAGTTCCAAAAGTCACAGCTGAGAAACCGCCAGCAATCAGCGGAGCGATGGCCCAGCTGGCTGCGACCTGCGATACGGAGCCAGACTCCCAACCCCATGTCACACCAGCCTGTGTCGCAAAGCCGACGCCAATGAGGGCACCGACGATCGTCTGCGTAGTTGAGACAGGCATGCCGAATTTCTGGATCTTCGTTAGTGATCGTCGCTATGATGAACATGCACATACAGTCGCAAGCATCAACCAAGTCGCACTGCCAATCTCGGCACAACCCATGGCCAGCATCAGTGTTCCGGGGTTGGTAGCATTTTGGAAACGCTCGATGTTAATGATGCCGTTCTTGATAGTGTCCGTTACACGAGCACCAAGCGCGACGGCTCCAACGAATTCTGTTACGATGGACAAGAATCCGACTTGCACCATCGTCAAGGTCTGAGCAGCCACGGATGCTGAGTTCTGTGAGCACGAATCCAGACGAGAAAAGGGCATGTTCGGACGTACTGGCATATGCGTTGGCGACGTCGTTGGCACCATTACCAAATGCCGAAAAGACAAAGGCAATTGTTGTGATTGCAAGGATCCAGTCATATCTGGCCGTAATTGGAGGAACCGACATGATGAAGCCGTCTCAAGAAATACACCAAGTCAAGGATTGCTGAATGAGAAGCAGTGCCAGAAGCCCCAGAAGCCCCAGTTGGACTTGCTTCGGTTTATATACCAACACACTCGGTGCACACACGACCACTTGCCGCATCTCGACAAGCTTTCTCGTCCGTTATAATTTCAAACATTCCAAGACTCTCGCTATTTCCGTGGTTGGCCTGTTGCGTCCTGGCAGGTCCACGCTTGGCAGGCCAAGCGGGTATTCTTCGCTGCCAAGGGTCTTCCGCTCCGCTTGGTCGTTCTTGGAAACTCCACTGGCATGTCGAAGCATGCCAGACGTGAGGGCCAATCATGACGCGCAATGCTCGCACGTTTTGTGTTGTTGGCTTTGAGGCGTAGAGGGTATCAAGAATAATATCTGCAAGCCTTAAGGCTGACCATTGAACACGGGGTTGGCACACGTCAAACGCACAATTCCGCTACCGTTATATCCGTTCCGCTGGGACACAGTCCTTGACGCGTTGCTGCTGAGATCACGTGGTCACATACCGGAAGCTTGTCGCCATGTTCTCGGTGCTATCTATCTTGACCTACATCACTGCGACATGCTCACTCGCCGAATGAAGAGCCAGAATAACAGCCCGTGGACGTCTTACATGCTCTGGTACTCGCACTCTTCTTTCGCAGACTTTCCACATGTCATGCTCGGCCTGACAATGACCTCGTGACATTCGTAGGTGGCTGGATCTGAAGCGGACGGGAGTCGCACGTCGAACATTGCGTGAACAAAGACCTTGGCTGACTACTGCTTTGTAGCTTATAGATTAGTCAATGACTATACTTCCCTTCGCACAAAGAGAGCGATTCAATTGCTGGACGGTAGCGGTGCGGAATGAGAGCGAGCACAACAGAACTAATCACAGATGCGAGAGCCTCTCACGTGGTTGGATGTAGCAATCGAAATCTGATCCGCTGCCTTAGGAATGACGTCGTTGACAGTGCCTTCAAGAACGTGGTACATTGGCTTTTGGGCCGATGTCATCCCTTCCAACGGCCTCTTTAAATCCGTAAGAATGACACGGAACATACAGGTAGTATTTCTACTAACGGACTTTAATTGTGTAGCAATGTGCTCTAGGCCCAAGATGACAATAGCAGGGAGCCCTTCAAGGTGAAGTGAGAGAAGCTTTTCATTACATATTTTGATCACTATATAACACGATCGCATGCTCGATCATTCGCCAACCTTTATCGCCCCCTTCTCCTCATCCGCCGTCTTCTCCACCGCCTCAGACTTCCGATTCTTGATACTCTTCCACTCCACGCCCAACGCACCAATGATCATCGTCGCCGTCAACGCAGCGCCCAACACAAAAACTCTTGTCGAGGCGTAACTATACGCATCCACAACAACACCAAGCTCATTCGCCGAAACCAGCTTCCTCAGATCTGTCGCACCGGTGTTCAAAATCGCAATCGTATCCAGCCCCGCCACACCCTCCAACTTTCCCAACAGACTGCTCGCGAAAATGTTCTGAGCAACAGGCACGAATACCGCGCCACCAAGCTGCTGCATAAAGAAATTCATCGCTGTACCCAGAGGCACATCCTGCGCCGCCAAAACCGTCTGCGCCGCCAAACTCGCACTCTGCGCACCCGCTCCCACACCAAATCCATACAACACCTGATACCCGATCCACTCTGCGCGACTCGAATCCGGCGTGAGGGTCGACAGCATCCCAATGCCCGGTGCAGCAAGTAGCGGCGAGAGCATCAGCGCGGGCACATAATATCCGATTTTCTGCGTGACGACCGCCATTACAACGCCAAATAGCACGAGCGAAACGACCATGGGGATCATGCGTATCCCGGCGTCTTTGGCGCTCTGACCTTGCGCGGCTTGGAACCAGATGGCGAGGTAGTATATCGCGCTCATCATGCTGCCGCTACTCATGAATGTGAAGAACATGCTCGATCCGACGCTGCGATTTAATACGACGCGCGGCGGCGCCATGGCGGTGTCTGGAAAAGTATATTCGACGGCGAGGAAGGCGAGGAAGAGGATGATGAATGTGGTGAGTAGGCCGATGATTTTGGGAGAGGACCAGGGCGAGGATGTGCCACCCCATTGGAGCGCGAGGATGAGGCACACGATACTTGGTACGAAGAAGAGCAGTCCGAGCGGGTCAAGCCGTTTTGCTTTCGTCAGCAGCGGAAGCTTCGACGCTTCGACCTTCTGAGGTGGTGCGGGTGGTAGGCGCAGGAAGAAGAATATGACGAGCAGCGTGAAGGCGCCGATGGGTAGGTTGATGTAGAAGCACCAGCGCCACGTTAGCGACCTAATACATGATAAGTATATCAATCTTCGTGATGATCTTGCAAGACAGGTCTTACGGTGTATCGGTGAAAATCCCACCTACAACAGGACCCAACACACTGCTTACGCCAAAAGCCATGCCGAAGAAACTCGTGAAAATAGGCCTTTTATGCAACGGCACAAGACCTACGACGATCATAATCGACCCGCACGTAATCCCTGCGCATTCAATCAGCCTTTCTCTCATCCTCCCCTTTCATATCGCACAACTTACCAGCCGCACCCATTCCCGCGACCGCCCGTCCAACAACAAAAGCAGCACTACTAGGCGCCGCAGCGCATACCGCGCTCCCAACCTCGAACACCACCACACTCCAGATGAAGGTCCACTTCGTGTCGTAAAAGCGATATATGGAGCCGAATAGGGGATTGAAGATGGCGCACGTGAGCATGTATGCGGAGCCGTACCATCCGATGTCGCTGATGGAGTCGAAGGTGTTGGTTATGGCGGGCACGGCGGTGGCGATGATCATGCGGTCGAGGGCGATGAGAAAGAAGGCGCAATAAACGGAAAGGATGACGAGGATGAAGGAGGGAGTTAGGGGTTCGAAGTCTGAGGAGGGTGGATGAGTGGGAGGTGTTGTAAATGCTAATGGAGCGGATACCGCTACTTGGGTAGTGGATGTTCGGAGGGAGGTCGTGGACGCCATTGCGTCTTGCTTCGTCGTCGGATCCATAATCTGTCGTATTTGTTCGAAACACGACTATCCGAATGCAAGTGCAGAGTCTGTCCGTCTTCACATTGCTGTCACTGGGCCAAGCCAGAAGTTTATATACCATCTCCAGTTTCGGCAAACAAAGCATTCGGCCCCTTCATCAAGCATCTCGGGCCCGGACCGCTGGCGCACGAGTGTCAGGCACATCATCATTGTGTGGATCCGGTGACCAGACGTGTCCGATCAGGCTGATCTTACTGCGTCTCGCTTAAGCGTGTTGTGGCCGACATGCTGATAATTGTCGGGGGCTTTCGGGGAGTAGTAATGTGCGAGCCAATCAGAGCATGCGCCGATACTGAGAACAGAGTCCGAGAGCTTATGTGGCTGATATCGGCACCCCACTGTCTGAAACTGGATGCAGTGATGGCACATGTAATTATGTTCTAGCAAGGCGATGTAACTAGGAGAGAACGGGTCAGAGAGTATTATAAGTGTCGAAAATGGCGCTCGAGTTCTTCATGAAATGCCAACTCTCCGCCAATCGAGCGGGTAGGAAACCATTCTGCCATTGCTGACAGGATAAAACGTAGACAGCATGCATTCATGGTTCACCACATTGTAACGAGCACGGCACCTGCCACTGCAATTGCGATGGAGCCGTCACGTCGAACTGCGGCACCAGTGCTTTGCGGACTGGCCAAATTTGCCGTCGGTGTCGCAGTCGCTCCAGAAGCCCTCGCAGGCGTGGCCGTCGCAGCCAGCAAATTCCTTCCACCCACCACACTCGCCGTCAGAAAGTCCCCAGCGGTGGCTCCATAGACCATCTGCTGCGTCACGTAACCCAGCTTTCCATTATTCGACGTCTCTTCGGCGCAAATAACATTAGACGCTTGCGTATTATGGACGCAACTAAAACCCAACGACCAAGAAAGCGACGCAGACGAAGTCCATGCGCCGATATATGTGTTGTCTGAGACGATTGTATAGTTGAGGCCGTCGTTTACCATGCAGCGGTCACTTGGTATGCTAGATGCGCAGCCAACGGACATGGACACAGTGGATAAGGAAGAGGCTTTGATGGAAGCAACGGGCGTGAAGTTGTGGTTGCCTGGTGGGGGTGAGTGTGTGGGCGAGAGTTGTGTGCTGGATACGGACCTCGCAGGTGAAGGAGATTCATCTGGTTGAGGTACACGGTTACCGCGTCTTGTGCTAGAGCTGAGCTGCAGAGGGCAGATAGAAGAGAGAGTGAGCAGCGCATGATGAGGATCAATGATAGTGGTGTGGAAGACCAGATGAAAGAAGGGCTGGCAGAGGAAGTCAGTAGCTTGGAGTGGGTGAGTAGTGGTTGAAGGCGTGCGAAAGACGCGATGATTTTGATGGTTCCTGAAGGATTGTGTCTGAGCTCGGCAGGGGCTCAGTAAATTTCAAGCGTCGGCAAAATAGCGTGATGAAGCCGGGTGTTTCATGCTTTAGCAAGAAGTCCAAGCGAGTAGCAAGAGGTAATAACACGATGTCCAGGTGAAAGGTACACACGTGGTAGAACACAGTAGACTACAGGCGACACGCTAGAGACGCGAGAAAGCGTGACTGCCCCTCCTGCCCCACCTGCCCCACCAAAAAAAGTTCTGGAGGGAAAGAGCACCCCGCAGGCCATCATCGCCAATTGAACGCTGAACGCTCTTCTGCGGACGCCCGTACGACATTCGACATCAAAACATGGCGTCCAACGAGGGCCCGTCCCCGTACCTTGTCCTGCCCGGCTCGTCCGCGCACTCGGACTTCCGGCTGCAGCGATTGGCGCAGGAGATTGGCGCAAAGCAAGTGCGCTCGCTGTGGGTGCACTTTGTGAACCCGCTGCAGGAGCTGAGCGCGCAGGAGTTGAAGACGCTGCAGCAGATCCTCAACTATGGCGAATACCCCGACCCCTCCGACCGCCTCTCGCAGACGCTGCTCGACGCCATCCACGGCAGCGACAGGCCGCGCGACGACAACACCGCCCTCTTCTATGTGAGCCCGCGCGCCGGCACAATCTCGCCATGGAGCTCGCTGGCCTCGATGATTGCGCGCACATGCACCCTCGAGGGGGCGGTCAAGCGCATCGAGCGCGGCATGGTCCTGGCCGCCACCTTTGAGGAGCCGCTGCCCGCCGACGAGATGCCCAACCGCGACAAGCTGCACGACCGCATGACGCAGACCATCAGCCGCCATGCCCCGAACCTCGAGGACATCTTCGGCGAGGGCGAGCCTGCGCAGGCCACGACCATCCAGTTCGACGAGTACAGCAGCGCCCATGCCGCCCTGGAGCACGCCAACACGCAGCTGGGGCTGGCCATGGACACGTCGGAGATGGAGTACCTGGTCGAGGCCTACCAGCACGAGCTGAAGCGGGGCCCCGTAGACGTCGAGCTGTTCATGTTCGCGCAGGTCAACTCGGAGCACTGCCGCCACAAGCAGTTCAACGCCGACTTCACCGTCGACGGCCACCGCAAGTCGCACTCGCTGTTCGGCATGATCCGCAACACCCACCAGAAGCACCCGCAGCACGTCGTCAGCGCATACAGCGACAACGCCGCCGTGCTGCAGGGCGAGCACGCCAGCTTCTGGGCGCCCAGCAACCTCACGGGCGAGTGGCACGGCACCAAAGAGACGGTCCACATCTTGGTCAAAGTCGAGACCCACAACCACCCGACCGCCGTGTCGCCCTTCCCCGGCGCAGCCACGGGCTCGGGCGGCGAGATCCGAGACGAGGGTGCCGTCGGGCGCGGATCAAAGCCCAAGGCTGGTCTGGCAGGCTTCACCGTGTCCGACCTCCTCATTGAAGGCTTCGAGCGCCCGTGGGAGATGCGCGACGTGGGCAAGCCATCGCACATCGCCAGCAGTCTGGACATCATGCTCGAAGCCCCCATCGGCAGCGCCCAGTTCAACAACGAGTTTGGCCGCCCCTGCACCATTGGCTACTTCCGCACCATGCTCATGCGCGTCTTCACCAACGAGAAAGAGACGGAGATCCGCGGCTACCACAAGCCCATCATGCTGGCTGGCGGTGTAGGCACAGTGCGACCGCAGCATGCCCTCAAGGACCCGGACGTCGTCCCTGCTGGCTCACATTTGCTGGTCATCGGAGGCCCTGCCATGCTCATTGGCCTTGGTGGCGGTGCTGCCTCGAGTGTGCAGTCGGGCGAGGGCAACGTCGACCTCGACTTTGCCAGCGTACAGCGTGGCAACCCGGAGGTGCAACGACGAGCACAAGAGGTCATCGACACATGTCGCTCCATGGGCGACAAGAACCCGATCCTCTTCATTCACGACGTAGGGGCCGGCGGTCTGTCCAACGCCTTACCTGAACTTGTGCACGACTCCGGCCTCGGTGCCATCTTCAACCTTCGAGAGATTGATAACGCCGACAAGGGCATGAGCCCGCTGCAGATCTGGTGCTGCGAGGCTCAAGAACGATACGTGCTCGCCGTCGGTCCAGACCAGCTCGACTTGTTCAAGCGCATCTGCAACCGCGAACGCTGCGGGTACTCGGTGGTAGGCATGGCGACGGACGAGCAGCGCCTGGTGTTGAAGGACAGCAACTCGAAAGAGACGCCTGAACCCATCAACCTCCCCATGTCGACTTTGTTCGGAAAGCCACCCAAGATGTCGCGCGTTGTAACGTCGCGGAAGCTTAGGCTGCCTGCCTTTGACACCAGCCTGTCCATGTACATTCCAAACACACCCAAGGATGGCTTGATCGCAGAAGCAGTGGATCGCGTGCTCACCCTTCCTTCGGTCGGCTCCAAGTCCTTTCTCATCACCATTGGTGACCGCACAGTCGGCGGTCTCACGGTTCGCGACCAGATGGTCGGTAAATGGCAGACGCCAGTCGCGGATGTGTCGGTAACAGCTACATCACTGTTGGCTGGCGTGAAGACTGGAGAAGCCATGGCCATGGGCGAGAAACCTACTCTTGCCCTCATTTCACCAGCCGCATCGGCGAGAATGGCAGTGGCCGAGTCGCTCATGAATATGGCTGCAGCGAGTCTATTTGACCGCTTGTCGCGCGTACGCCTCTCAGCCAACTGGATGTCCGCCAGCAGCCACCCTGGTGAGGGCGCTGCTCTCTATGAAGCAGTCGAGGCCATTGGCATGGACCTGTGCCCAAAGCTCGGTATATCCATACCTGTCGGCAAAGACTCCATGAGCATGAAAATGAAGTGGTCAGACAAAGGCGAGGCCAAGGAAGTCACCGCGCCCATGTCACTCGTCATCACTGCCTTCGCGCCCGTCGATCGCATCGACCGAACATGGACCCCGGCTCTCGAACGTCTAGAAGATGTTGGCGAAACAATCCTCATGTACGTCGATCTAGCAGCGGGCAAGAGGCACATGGGTGGTTCTGCACTCGCGCAAACTTTCGGCCAAGTCGGCGACGAAGCCCCCGACGTCTACGATGCAGACATTATCAAAGACTACTTCGACGCCATCGAGCAACTCCACGAGTCCGGCATTGTCCTAGCTTATCACGACCGATCAGACGGCGGCCTCTTCACCACCCTCGTCGAAATGATGTTCGCCGGGCGCTGCGGTCTGGAGATTATGATCGACCACATCTCTCGCTCAGGCGAGCCCAAAGACGTGCTCGAAACACTCTTCAACGAAGAACTTGGCGCAGTTTTTCAAGTGAGGAAAAAGGACGAAGTAGCCTTCAACCGTTGCTTCGCCACATGCGGCCCACCACCTGGCATGCTCCGCAAAATCGGGCGCGTGCCTGAGTCTTCCAAACAAGAAATCTCAATCTCGTGCAACTCTAGCGTCGTGTATCGCGCCAGTCGTCCTGCATTACAACAGCGCTGGGCCGAAACCTCGTACCGCCTCCAAAAGCTGCGTGACAATCCCGCCTGCGCAGACTCCGAATACGCATCCATCCTCGACAACAACGACCCAGGTCTTTCATATAACCTCACCTTCAAGCCGGCTGAGAACATTTTGCCGTTCAAGACGACCATCACGTCCCCATTCACCGCCAAGCCGCGCGTCGCTATTCTACGCGAAGAAGGCGTAAACGGCCAAGCCGAAATGGCTTTCGCATTTCATACTGCTGGTTTCTCCGCCATCGACGTACATATGACCGACATCATCTCTGGGCGTGTCAGTCTCGCAGGATTTGTAGGCCTCGCAGCGTGCGGCGGCTTCAGTTACGGCGACGTTCTTGGTGCCGGACAGGGGTGGGCCAAGTCCGTGTTACTGCACCCTGAGACCCGTCGCGAATTTCAGACCTTCTTCGAGCGCAAAGACACATTTGCGCTGGGCGTGTGTAATGGCTGCCAGTTTATGTCGAAGCTGAAAGAGCTGATTCCTGGTGCGGATGCTTGGCCTAGCTTTGAGAGGAATGCGAGTGAGCAATACGAGGCGAGGGTGTGTATGGTTGAAGTTCTCGACCCCCCATCCAGCCCCGAATCTCCGCAATCAGTCTTCCTGCACGGTATGAACGGCTCCAAACTCCCAATAGTAACCGCGCACGGCGAGGGGCGCGCACACTTTTCCACCTCCACATCCTCTCCACAGTCCCTCCATCAGCAAAATCTCGTCTCATTACGCTACGTGGACAATCGTGGCAATCAAACCGAGCAGTACCCGTTCAATCCCAATGGCTCGCCCATGGGCATTGCGGGCGTACGTAGCACAGACGGACGCGTGCTAGCGCTTATGCCGCATCCAGAGCGTACGGTTCTGAGGGAGGTAGGAAGTTATATCCCAAGGGATGTGGGAGAGGCGTGGGGTGAGGGCGAGTTGGGGCCGTGGAGTCGGATGTTCAAGAGCGCTAGAAGATGGGTTGGTTAGATTGAGGGATAAGATAAGAAGACGGGGGTTGCAATCGTGACACTTGTAGGGAGCACTGGCGTTTTGGAACTTTGGTGGTTCGGATTATAGACCCTGGAATCAAAATGTGAGTTTGACAAGGGGTGTGCGCGCCATGATCACGTTTGTGTGATTGTGTCGAGACGGTCATCATATTTGGTATTTACTGCACTTCACCGAATATCTCCCAGCCTGCTATCGGTCACATATAGGTAAGAAAATGATGCAAGTCAGGTGCCCGGAACTATCTCCATCCTGATCCGGCTGCTGAGTGGTCAAGTCTTGCACGATTACTCAGCGCCTTTACCATAGCAATTTGTCTGCTACTAGCAAAATACTGTAGCGAGGGAGTAGTATAAGCGTCTCGTTATTCGTCTTGCTCTAACTTGCCGAAGCCAGCAAGCTGGATACACGGAAGCCACCGCATCCGGATCCGGCTGCCAAGTGGCCAAGTCTCGCACAATTAATCAGCGCCTTCACTGTAGCATTCTGACTACTTGTAGCAGAATAAATGTAGCGAGAAAGTGGCATAAGTATCCGTCCGTCTTGATTGATCCAGCCTGCCCCAATTGATTCCATATTTACAATTATTCAAATTACCAACACTATGCCACGCCACATCCTCGTCCTGGGCGGCTCCTCGCCCTCCGGACTAGCATTCTGTCTCGCCGCCCTCCGCGACTCACACACCCTCACGCTCTACATTCGTCCCGCCTCTCTCTCCAAGTTCCCCTCGGAAATCTCCACCTCCTCAAACGTCAGCATCGTCACTGGCGAACTAACGAATGTCGCGGCACTCGAAGAAGCAATCTCCAACGGCGCAAAGACATGCGTCTCGTTCCTCGGCCCCGCCGCACCCATGAACCGCGGCTCCATGCCCATTACCGATGGCTACAAGATTATCGTAACCCTACTCCAAAAGTACCAATACACTCGCACGTTGATGCTCAGCACAGCGTCGTATAAAGCCCCTGAAGACACATTTTCGCTGGTGTACTGGCTCATGGTGATGATGGTATATCTCGCCATGCGCCCCGGTTACGATGAGATTAACGGCTTCACGCCATTGATCACGAGCACGTCGGCGGTAGAGCTAGGGTGGACGGTGTTTCGGGTCCCGCTGTTGAAAGACGGTGACGCGGTGCCAGTGAAGGCGGGTTTCGTAGGTGGCATGGGCTTGCGGGTGGGGTTGGAGAGGAGGGCGTTGGCGGAGTGGGTGTTGGGGGAAATGGAGGAAGGGAAGTGGGTCGGGAAGTGTCCGGCAGTGGCGAATGCGTGAAGGTCGGATGTCGGCGGTTGATTTTCTGGCGCGGCAAAGCAGATAGGAGCAACGTGTACGGTGTCCGGGTGGTGTGTGATCATCGGTCAGAGCTGAACGTTGAAGGTGTCGTTATACCAAACAAATCGGCCCCTTCGGCACTGTCCCCAAACGATCAACCTCCCACTCCCACCTCTCACCCTTTTAATAGCTCTGTGGTGTCCTTTTCTCGAAGAACGCCTTGCAGACCCAAACAAATTTGTTTGGCCAATCTCCGATAATCTCTCGACGACGATGCGGAGTCCATACGCGTACACCAGATTGCCTGGCCCCAACAACATACGACTGCTGCAGTTGGCACCGGGCTCCAAGGGTACATTACTCATAGCTGACCTCATAACATCTAAGTTGAAAAGCTAGTGCGACTACGAAGCTTTGTTATACGCCTGGGGCGATTCAGATCTGAGTGAGCAGCTCTGATCAACAACCGGCCACTCGCCATATCCAGGCATCTCCATTCGATTCTTTCACATTTCCGATAATTGCATGAAAAGCGTACCGTATGCGTGGACGCGATTGCAATAAACCAGCAAGACAACATTGAGCGCGGAGCGCAAGTTGCAAACATGGGCTAGATATACACTCAAGCAGACGTGGTTCTGTGTTGGTTGGGCAACCCATCTGA
>Ga0265797_10008924_pt1 | contig 13200 bp, 9 predicted proteins | sample P2T30metagenome_FD_192433 | JGI IMG/M metagenome (GOLD analysis project Ga0265797, IMG submission 192433) | Plant litter microbial communities from East Loma Ridge, Irvine, California - P2 T30 | ecosystem: Environmental > Terrestrial > Plant litter > Unclassified | place: USA: California... | reverse complement strand
ACGGTTTGTCAGAGAATGAAATCACCGCTCGTTACACCAAAGGGGATTTTCCAGACGTTGGTGAGTTTGAATGCGGGTAAGCTATTTGTGGCTGTTGGACTGGGAAGTTTAATAGTGCTCTGGAGGTGCTAGGGAGTCTTTCCGGAGACGCTGTGGGAGAAGTCTTTAATGATACTCACTGCATGAGAATCGACTCCGTTTATGTGTTTGCATCTACTGGGTGTGGATTATTGCTTTTATCAATGTGGCGCTCGGCGTTGCACCTGCCTAGCCTGTACGTGCGAGTGTTCAGGCACGCATGCTGCGTTTCAGCCTTGTACTGCATTAACCACGCGCTCGACCCCAGCGCCGCTGAAAAGCAACGTTTAGTCTGCACTTATGCCGTGCAAGACGCGCAGCTCGCCAGGGCAGACAAAAGCAAAAAAGTTTTCGGAAACATGTGAAACGTGACATGGCTTTGACGGGACGATTGCCGATGTATGTGGTGGCATTTGGAATAAATTGTGGAGGTTGTTAGAACATGATTCATGGCGTGTTGGGGTGGGGTGGTGATGTTGAGTCACGGAAGAGAAGCGTTGGAGGTGGACTTAGTGGAAGATAGCTGATGTTGAGCAAAGGCAAGAGTTGGAGGGCTTGGTGTTGAGTACGAAGAAACGCTCTTGTGATGAACTTGGCAAGAATGGAATGTTGTTGTATGCTAGCTTTTGAACAATGTACAGGTTGAACATAGTTGATCAACTGACAAATGTAATACATCGAACAACTATAAGTTAGGACTACATATCATGACCATGAAACTCGATGATCTAAACAGCTTTTGGACTCCTTTTCTACCCGCGTAAATCTGACAAGCCATGCACCTTTCCCTATGCGCCGCGCAAACATGTAGCAAAGCGAAAAGTTAAACAAATCAATGCAATGCAGGACCATACACGCGATGATTCCGCACATTCCCTTCACCGCACCTCTCCAAAGCGGCATTAAAATTCCCATCGCCAAACGCAACGCCCTTTGACTGTACGGTCCAGCTGACCGTCTGTTTCGGACTACCCGTATACGGATTCTTGCTCGTCAAAATCCAGCCTCGCGCTAGACTATCGTAATGTGACTCCTTGACGACTTCGGGAACGGCAATGAGAAGTGTGCGTGAGTGCTCGAACGGCGCGAATATAATGGCCTTGCCGGAGTGGCCTTGGGGAGAGCTGGATGTAGGCGCAGTGACGATGAGAGGCCCAAAGCTGGATTCGGATACGCCTGAAGCCCAGGGTATACCGTTGACAATGATGTGAGAAAGGAGAGATAGAAGGGAAGAACAAGCCATTTGGCCTTGCGGAAAGGAGACAAAGTGTTGGAAGTTGAGCTGCGGGTTCAGTAGCATTTCCATTATGCCTGAATCCACTACGGGCGCTCCATGCTGTTGTGTTTGTTTGAGGAGCTCGAGGAGCCACGGCGATCCGCATTCGAAGACACACGCAAGTGTCTGGATAAAAGTGTTGCGCATGGTCAGTGCCCGAGGATGGCCAGGTGTTTGCCACATATCCCACAACGGTGATCCTTGTAATTGGCATCGTATGCACAGATCTATCAAGGTGCGAGCTCGGGAGACTTGCGCGGGGAAGTGTGGGTTCGGCTGGGTCCGGTGCTGAAGCTCAAGGAAGACCAGGCCGAGCTGAGCATACTCGGCTTTGCCGTCCGAACATTGAGATATGTCGTATGATCCCTTTCCGAACGGCGGGAGCGAGTTCTCGGAAGAAGCTGTGTCAAGAGATGTTGGGCGAGCCAGCCACGACATTGAGCCGTCGTGGAGTTCAAGAAATGTCCCAGTGGTGCAGAGCGCGACCGGGTCTCGAGCTGCAAGGGCCACAAGCAGAATCGATCGAAAGCATTCGGACTCTATACTCGGTCGTGACAGTGCGCCAGGTAGTGTCATTGCCAGTGGTAGACCAGAGGCGTTGAGGGCGATGGCCATCTTCTCGCGATTCGCATCCAGCCGTCGTAGGTATTCGGGTAGACTCGGATTACCACTCGCTTGCAGGCGGAAAGCATCTACGGCTGTTGAAATGAAGCTCCGTTGGTGACCATGTGCGGTAGTCAACCTTCGTACAGCCAACAGTGTGTTTCCATACGAGGACGACGTTTGTTGAAGGACGTCATGCAGGAAACGGATCCTGGTGTAGATTGCGGACTGGGTTGTGAGGATCTCGCAGGCCAGGACTAGTAGATGGAGGAAGAATCCCCCGGTCAGCCGCATCACTGTCGGACGATCGTGGTCATGCGAGTGGCATCGGACGATAAAGACGTGATTCCGGCCAGATTTCATCTCGTGTGCACAGTCAGCCTGGTCGAACCAAGCCGAGTCCAACATGCGCTCTAAGAAGGACCAAAGGATGAGTTGTTGATGCATAAAAGGTGGACACAGGCCTACGTTTGGCTGCCGATGATTCGATAGCTCCAGAAAGCTGCATTGTTCCGCATAGTCTCGCATGGCCTGCTCTTCTCCGGGCGTAGCGACCACATCGTCGAGGGCAATGACAACCGTCCGCGCGTTCTTGTATATGATGTCCATGCAGCCCAAGGAAGCAACCCTCTCAGCCTCATCTTCTTGGTTGACACACGCCTGATCAAACCAGATTCCCTCTCCTGCTCTCCTTTCTGCTAGTATAGCGTGGAATGATTCGCTACTGGTTGGCAGCGGAAACTGTTCGATCTCCTTCGTCCATCCAAACGGCAACGCGCCAGAAGGCGTGACGACATTTCCAGGACCTTCCGGATTGATTCGAGTTCGGCAGTAGCTTATCGCTATGTAACCGTTCTCCTCGCCTTGAAAGTCGCGGTTCATCAGAAGTCGAAGTGGAGCTGAGTTCTCAGCGTGATATTTTGGCACAAATTCCTTGGCGACTGAAGGAGCAAGACGGCTGAGATCCGAGAGTATGGTCGTCGCCGCGTCCGCGCCCGTCTTTGAAAACGGAAAGTAATCGCGGCCATGGCTCGGCGTCCAGGTATCGCTCAAGGAAGACTTGACTAGACGGACATGAAGACTGGACAGATCGTCGTCGTCTTCGTCAACGTAGGAGAACTCACACTGTCCAAAACGAGTGAACCGTGAAGCCGTGTGAGGAGCCATTACAGGATGCATCCTGTAGAAAAGAAGGACTAAGCAGAGAAAGAGAGCAGTAGCTGCCTCGGCATGTTGTAATGCGTCCTTTGCAGCTATACATACCCCTCCGAGGGCGGTCTCGCCTCCGTCCCGATCTCACCCATCATCGCGCCATATGCGCCCGCTTACAACTTGCGCAGCATGCTGGGCATCGGAAAGTAGCCTCAGCGGCATGATTGTTGCTGTCTGGGTGTCTGACTAGTAGCGCCACAACGTCTTCTCACGCGACGTCTGTGCGGGGGTGGAGTTGTCTTGGGGGCTTTTGGTGTAAGCGTTAAGATGCAAGAAGCGTAGTGGACGATGGGCTCGGGAGTGCACGGACCGCACCCGCTTCTGTGATTGAAGGCATGACGTTTGGAGCCCATCGGGAGCAGCAACCGCCATGAGCTCACAGAAGCAAAACTCGCACAACCATTTCCGGTCGTTCGGTTCACGGCTTTTCTCGAGACACGCTAGATGTGCACGATGTGCTCGGCGAGAGACAACAATCTGCAATCTACGAAGGTGCTTGCATCTTTTTTGTCAATCTTTAGGACACACTGAACGCCAAAGCTGGTCATCAATGAAAACCCAAACAGTATGTGAGGTTTGCTCTGTATCAGTGAGGCTTCAGCTGCTTCATTATTAGTGATGCAGACGTGAATTCTCAGAAGGAGAAAAGCCTGTATGAATGGACTCTGATTACTTGGAGCATGAGCCAGCCTATGGCATGTAGTGCAAAAAGCAGCCTAGGCTAAAGATAGACCTGCGGCTGATAGAGAGTAGAGAAAACATACCCGGTGTACCAATAGAATCAGGCCAAGAATACTCTCCATCATCTGTAAACGATACGTGTTTCGCCAAACACCATGCACGGAGGGCTTTCATTTTCCGGCAGAGATCCGACCGAAACACGATGACAAATTCTGGTACAAACATCTCAATCGATCTTGGCGTTTGCGAGCCTGTCATTCGGATTTGCGAGCACATTGGACATCCGGACGTTTTGTCGCTTGTATTTGCTGTGTTTTCGCAGCCGCTTCCTTGCAACCATGACCGGTACCGACGATTTGGTGACCAGGTAGTTACTAAAGGAGCCAAGCAAGACACTGCCACAGTCAGTATCATGCAAGATGGATTCGAAGAATGAACCTACCCCTTCAAGGCGTTGCGACCTCTGGACCCCAGGATTACGAGAGTTGGCTCCAGAAAGTCGATCTAGGGTATTTGTCAGCTCTATCGCGTGGTATCGAGTTCATGCGGGGCTCTTACCACTTCTGTAATCATGTGCTTGGGGCTCTTGCAATGAAAAACTTCCACGACTGCGCGCACTTGCAATCGAGTCTTCCTCAGCAGTTTGACACACCGGTCCGAGACTTCGACACACGCTTGATACCTCTCTCTTTCCGCTTTACCCATAGCTTTCACATCTGCTTCCGTAGCCATAATGGAATTGGCCAGAGGCGAGGGAGAGACACCTGATCGCGTTGTGGGTAGGCCATCATGATTAGAAAGAGTTCTCTTCAGGTGATCCGACTCCTGTCTCCCAGTTGTACCTTGGCTGACAGGTGCTCCTGTCGCATCGGTAGTAGTGACGCCCGTTTCTTCGTCAACGGCGTAGACGGCCAGTAGTGTATCGCCATCCCGGAGCACCGTGCCAATGGTCCACTCGAGAGCGTAAGCGGCCTCATCACTAAGATCTGTGGAAACCAGATATACACGCTGTCGCCGCAAACCTTTCTGGGCGTCCTCGGCAAATTGACTGTAATCACCGCGTACAACCTGTCGTACACAGCGATGTGCCTCCGGGCTCGATTGGATTGGCGATATGTTTAGCGAGAGTTGTTGCGCCGATCTGATCTCTGCAAGACTGTCTTCATGATCCGAATGCACTGGCGTCGAAAACGCAGAGCCGTCCTGGTCGAAGCTGGTATGCGGGTGGACGACACCAGACGAATTCTTCCTGGTCATCCTTTCGCCGTTGGGACCAATAACGCTGAAGTTCGGATCTAGGAGTGACCGTTGTTTGTACGAGGCGGACAAGTCTCTTCCTATAGAGTATCAACAAGTATTTGCAAACCGCACTTCCACTCGCGGAGAACCTACCTTCTTCCTTAGCTGTGGTGAACAGGCTCTTAGCTGTGATGATCTCCCTGCCCATACTGTCGGTGCCTCCAGACTCTTTCCTAGTTCGTCGGCGACCCCGTTCTTTCTTCTTGGTAGCGAATGCGCTCCCATCATCCCAGTCGGAGCTGTCTGATTCGCCATCACTGCTCTCCACTGCAGCGCTGTCGTCGCCGTCGTCATCTGTGGTAAGGCGTACACCACCGCCCGGCGCAGTCGTGGTTCCAATCGCAGGATCAGAGCCCTTGCGATTCGGTAGCGCAGAGAGTCCTCCCCCAGAACGAGCCAACGCGGAGTCGGAGAGCTTTCGATAGGCGGTGTCACCGTCTATGCGCTTTCCCGAGTCGGTCACCAGTGTGTTGCTCGAGACAGGTACAATGGACGGACTGAGTGTGCGTGCCCCGGGAGAGGCAGACCGATGGGGCCCTGGAGAGCCAGACTTGGATCTGCCGTACGGGCCAGTCGCAGAGTTGTGTCGGTCTCTACTTGGTCCCCCACCCAAGAAGCCAGTCGAGTTGCCGTACACCGAAGACATTGCTCGGGGCTTGGTGTCTTTGTAGGGTCCCTGTGACACACGTTTGGGCAAGACATGCGCATCCAGCGAAGGCTGCATGTCGAACTTGTATGCGGATTCGGGGTTCACCCTGTTGCGGGGCGATGAGGGCATGGCGAAGGGAATGCCAGTGCTGCCACGGCTGGAGCTGCGGCGCTGGCTGTTGTCGACGTCGAGCATGCTGCGGATGGGTGATGCAGCGGTGCCAGGGCTCTGCGCACGCTGAGAAACAGAGGGACTGTCGGCGCGACGGCCCTGGCCTTTCTGTTTGCCTTCCAGGATGGCTACGACCTCTTTCATCTCCGCGTCAAGGGCGGCCTCAAGAGACGCCATAGTGGGAACTGCGCGTGGGGCGGGATGCGATCGAGCGAAGGGCGGAAGATGTCGTTTGCCTGAATATTCACCCCTGGCGTACTATATGTGCAAGTGCTGGGCGGCTGTTCGTCGCAATCAAGCTGGGACGACGTGATATGTATGCGAAGAATGACTGAGTATCTAGGCGCGGGCTGTGGGGTAGTAATTGGACTGAAGCTGGAGCGATGGCGGGCCAAACCGTAGCTCTCTAACCACTGTCGAAGTAGACGGTGATCCCGAGCAGGTTGGTGGAAGTGGGCGACATGTGGAAAAGAGAAAGGAAGGTTGGAAACGAGAGAATCAATTGGGGAGTCGTAAGCGCGACAGGTTACGTTCGTGGAGACTCTAGCAGTCCAGGCGATAGTAATGGAAACCCCTCATGCACATCCATCTTGGCGTGGCGCCGCCCACGATGCGATGCCCTGCCCTGGGAACTGCTGTCACTCTGGGAAGGACTGTGCAGTGGCCAATGTCCTACCACGTGCACCGGGGCGATCAATCTTGTTCGCATCTGCTGCAATAATCCCTCGCTGTCATGATATTGTTCGTGGTTTGCAGGGCCACGCGCTCTCACATGTTTGGGGCAGTGGTGGGGCGGCAACATTGAATAACAGTGGAGGCTGTGGCTGTGTCGGCGTCGCGTGCTGCAAGTAGAGCTTTCGAATCATGCGAAGTGCAGTCAACAGCAGCATGGTAAAGGCATACGTCTCAGCATCAGCTCAGCATCACGCATGTTAAGCAGGTTGCAGTTTAAAGTCTTTCGAGTTCCATAAAGACTGCACGATTCCGGTCTGATAATGTGAGTCTATGCAATGTAGTGAGAATACAGGCCTTTCATGCATGTCAGTACCGCCATGCGCGAGACTTTGACGACTCATGTCTATCAAGCCAAGGGCAGGGTCTTGTAAAGCTCAATGACGTATCTCCTGTACTTTGACTAAATGGAGGTGCGAGATCGGACCACGTGATCATCTCACTAGCGTAACAGTCGAATTCGCACCCTCATCGAGTCGTGGGCCATCTGCACCCAGACTGCAACATACGACACAATGCCTCCACGAATAACCATAACAACCTTCACGCGATCAATTGCCTTCCGCCCGAGGCCACAGTTCCGCCTCCCTGCCCCCCACGCCGCACGATTTGCGCCATCACTATGTCGCTCATACGCCGACTCGACAACCTCTGGGGCCAACGACCGATCGAAGAAGGTTGATGCGCAACCTGCCGATCACATTTCCGAAGAAGCGGCAAAGACGGCAGAGATAATGGGAGAGGAGGGTCCTGACATGAGCAAGGGTACACCAATTGAAGATGTGAGCACTACTATCCAACATGGGTATGACAGTGACTGACATTGTCTAGATAGTCAAGGGCGACAAGGATGCGCAAGAAAAGCTTCCCAAGGTCATGAAGGACAAGCTGAAAGCCCAGAGCAATGCCGCGCCAAAGGGATCACGCTCCTACTCCACCATGACCGCCCAGACGAGCGGAAACAGCGGTCTCGACATGGGACTTGTAGATGTCCAGTCACCAACCACACTGCAGCAGACTCCTGGCCTCAAGTTTGAGATGCCGACACTGCCGCTCCCAAAGGACGGCCATGTCAAGCACCGCTACGATCCGGTGGTCGAGCAGGTCACCAACTTGCTCATGCGACACGGTAAGAAGAGTGTGGCTCAGTCCGTGAGTTCCACTACATTGTTCGCACTGATCCCAGCTGATGCAAACACTAGAACATGGCGCGCATACTGCAGTATCTACGAACATCCCCGATTCCCACCCTCAACCCAGCAAAGCCCCTCCTCCCTGGAGCGCCACCCCCGTCACACCTTCCTCTTAACCCCGTCCTGTACCTCACTCTTGCAATAGACTCGGTCGCGCCACTAATGCGCATTCGAAGTCAAAAAGGCGCAGCCGGTGGTGGTGTCGCCCTCCAAATACCGGTGCCTCTCGGTCAGAGGCAACGACGACGATCAGCTATTCAATGGATCATCGTCGCTGCGTCAAAGCGAAGAAATGTGGGAAGTGGGAAGAACAGTTTGGCGCAACGCATCGCTCAAGAGCTTATCGCTGTTGTGGAGGGACGCAGTGGGATCTGGGACAGGCGCAATTCCATTCACAAATTGGGCGTTGCAGCTCGTTCCAACATCGTCCTGCCACGGAAGAGATAGCCGACTGTTTTCCTTGTCGTTTTTCGACCTACATGTACATTATTCGGATGCACGCCTTTTGGCAGAGATCATTGGGTAATACATCATTTGTGCAACCCACAGCAATGACGCGAGTAATGGATCACCATGCTTGAAAGCAACTGCTGCTTCACACAAATTTTCATGTGGCATCACGTCGTTCACTCACTTCTATCGGTTCACATTCTCAACATCAATGCCTTCATCCAGTATGTAGCCAGCCGGTGTGATGGGGCCAAACAGATGGTAAAGCCATGGAAGATCATGGAAATCACAAACATCGTCTTGTCCAATGCCGGTTCGGCTGAGGTTACACATTACGCAGCATTCCGGTCAGGCTGGCGGCTGCAAACGCAACAGGCCCGCAAAGCACGCACGAGATTCGTCGCCCTCACGTCGCCGTCCCCACATTGTGACGCTTGCCATCAATTGAACGGCGACTTTACCCTTGTGCATATATACACAGGCTCACTATAGAGTCCACACTCTTCCTCTCCTCTCGTTTACCTGCGCGAGGCTGAACGCGATTCTTTGCTCTCACCCCTCCGTCCCTCACCGCTCAGGACGGATCCTTGCATCCTCAACCCGTCCCGTGATACCGCGCGGTCTCCACTCCACGCGATTCTTCTTAGCGCGCCTCAGCCTCGAGCACAAAGCGCCCGCCTTAAGTGCTTCCAACCTCCAACCCTGCTTTGTCATCCTTACTCCACATTTCTACCAGTACCACTACTGCCGACCTGACATCTCTTGGATATATTTCAGCGCAATTGACGCTCTTTCATCGGTGTGCAAGCTCACGCTAGTTGAGGTGCCAGTCGGGCCTGTCTGGCCTTATTTCCGGTAAGTGCTACCTCGTTGCTGCGTGGCTTGGAAGCATCCCTTGAAAGCATCCGCAGCTTTTGAATCATTGGTTTTTGGTGTACAGCGTGTCATGAAGTTCGACATAAGGTATCGTCGGCAAGGGCGAGCTTGCATGCGGGGTGGTCGCGTCGCTCATTCGCAGTCTCAACTTCATCCGGCATGCTTCTCAACCTTACTGCTTTGCCTGCCGAGCGTGCTTGCTTCCCCCAATGTTTGCGCGATTGTTTGTCCTTCTGTTCAGCCTTGGGTTCTTATTCTTTCGACATCAATACCGACATTTCACTACTATCATCACGACCAGCAATTCGTTCTGCATATCATCATCCGACAGTCCACTTTCACTTATTAGTTACGGTTGCTTGCACCCAAGGTTGACTCTCACTCTCTCCAGAGCTGAAAGCTTGAAGCACTTATCTGCTACATCTCCGACAGATACTACAACTCGTTTCTTTCCGCAAGTATGGCTGACCGTGGTGGTCGTGGACGAGGTGACCGCGGTGGCGGCCGGGGAAGAGGAGGCGATCGTGGTGACTATGGCGGTGGTCGAGGAAGGGGAGGCGGCGGTTACGATGGAGGAGACCGAGGCGGAGGTGGCTTTCGCGGAGGCGATCGAGGTGGCTTTCGCGGAGGCGATCGAGGTGGCTTTCGCGGAGGCGATCGAGGTGGCTTTCGCGGAGGCGATCGAGGAGGGTTCCGTGGCGGCGACAGAGGAGGCGGAGGTTTTCGGGGTGGCCGTGGAGGTGCACCTGCAGCTGTCTTCCGGTAAGAGTCCTTGCATCATGCTCACAGCCAATCTAACATTCACAGCAACGGCGTCAATGTGCCTCAACCCGATGCCGAGATCACCAGGCTTGAGAACGCCATGGTCAAAGGTGACCTAGCTTCAACGCTGGCGGCTGCATCGCTTGACATACAACTTCCTCCGCGCCCCGCGTACGGCAAGAACGGGAGACCGATTGTTCTATATACGAACTATTTCGAGCTGAAAGGTATCGAAGCCGATACGGTGTTGTACCGATACTCCGTTGCCATTCAAGAGGACAACGAGCTCCCCAGGCCAAAGAAGAAGCGTCTTATCGAGCTTCTCTTGCAAACTGCACCTTTTGCAGGACTTCCCATTGCCAGCGACTGGGTACAGATACTCGTCACCCCGAAGAACATACCATTCAGAGAGCAGAAGCGCGGCTCATATAAGCTCGAGTGGTACCCGGCCGACGGCGAAGCTCTTCCATCCCCAACACCAGACGAGCCGGATAGGGTGAAACAAGCGCGACGCAGGAACACATACACGCTTCTGGTAGAGGCCATCGGCACCGTGTCTGTCCGGGACCTCCTGAGCGATCTCGCTCAACCAACGTCCAACTACCCATTGAAGCTGGAAACGATCCAAGCCCTGAACGTCATTATGGCTCATGGCCCAAGCAGCGAACGCAACATTGCTACAGCTGGCGGTAACAAGTTTTACCCATTCGGGAACCATCCCCAAGTTGAGCTCGCAAATCTCGGCGGCGGATTGCAAGCTGCCCGCGGCTACTTTGGCAGTGTGCGAACAAGCGTGAATTGCATTTTGTTCAACTTGAATGTCGCAACCGGGGCGTTCTACAGGTCCGGTCCTCTGCTCGACGTCATGACGGACTTCACGCCTCCGCCAAAAAATGCGTTTCAACATTCGAAGCTGGCCGCGTTCGTGCGCAAATTACGCTTCGAGACAAACTATATTCCGGCCAGGGAGAAGGGCGAGAAATCCAAGAAGAGCGGCAAAGGTCATTCCGCCACTGTAAGGAAGGTTCATGCCATTGGTGATCTTTCAAGGTTTGGGCAGCACGCGGAGAACGTCAAGTTCGACGAGCTGGGTGCCAATGGAATTGTCACAAAGGTGACGGTGAAAGATTACTTCTTTCGCAAGTACGGCATCAGGCTCGCTGTTCCGCAGGCTCCCCTGGTCAATTACGGTACTCTCAAGGAACCAAAGTGGATTCCCGCCGAACTGTGCACTATTCTGCCGGGTCAATTGGCGAGGCGCCTGCTGCAAGGTGATCAGACGAGCAGAATGTGAGTACAATCGCCACGCCACCCCAAAGCTCATTTGTATTTGACCAGTTCACTAACTACTTTGTAGGATCACATTTGCTGCTCGCCGTCCTCACGAAAATGCAGAGTCTATCACCACCAATGGCCTGCAGGTGACCAAGATTAATCCGATTGCCGACGGACTCAACACCGCCTTTAGTCGATTCGGAATCAAGGTCAGCTCGTCGCTCTTGACTGTCCCAGGCCGCATCTTGCCCGCACCGATGTTGCAGTATCGTTCCAAGCCCTGTGAGCCTAGGAACGGTGCTTGGAACCTTGACCCTCGTCAGCTGGGGCAGAAACCTTTCCGCATAGCGAAGTCACTTGGAGCATGGAATATTCTGATCATCAACTCTGGCAGGGACACCTTCCCAGGTGGCGCTCAGGCCGCCTTGCCGCATTTCCAGGGCTTCCGAAAGACTCTGGACACGTACGGCATGAACCCTGGCCCTCTCCAGCCACCTGTCTCTCTTAACATTCAGCCGAATGACTTGATGGACAAGAACGTCGACAAGGTTACGCAGGAAATTAGCCATGCGTTGCGTACTCAATTCAAGGAAAAGCCGAATTTCCTTTTCGTCATTCTGCCCGGCGACAACGCTGTGCTTTACGACTGCGTCAAGTTCGTGTGCGACTGCCAGCTCGGTGTACCCAACATCTGCAACATCGGTAGCAAATTCTCCAAGGAAAAGGGACAAATGCAGTACTTCGCCAACGTCGCAATGAAGTTCAACCAGAAGCTTGGGGGAGTGAACCACACCGTTGAGCTATCAAAGCTGGCCCCGTTGGACGCCCAGACGATTGTATTTGGCATCGATGTCACGCATCCTTCACCTGGGAGCAATGAGCAGGCCCCCAGTATCGCAGGTGTTGTCGCTTCTGTGGACAGTATTTTCTCGCAGTACCCCGCGAGTATGCGTACGCAGAAAGGCCGACAGGAGATGGTAGAGGAGCTCGAGGAGATGATCATTGAGCGCTTGAAGCTCTGGCAGAAGCGCAACCAGAACAAGTTGCCAAACAAGGTCATCGTGTACCGTGACGGCGTCTCTGAGGGTCAATTCCGCATCGTTCTGGAGACCGAGTACCCTGCGTTCAAGAAGGCCTTCGACAAGCTTTACGGAGCTGAGAGCAAGCACCCGAAGATCTCAATCATCGTGGTCGGCAAGCGACACCACACCCGGTTCTATCCAACCAAGATGGAAGACACGGACGGCAAAACTGGCAACCCACAGCCTGGGACGATCGTCGATCGTGCGGTAACTGGCGAGAAGCTCTTCGATTTCTTCTTGCTTGCCCACCAAGGTCTCCAGGGCACCTCTAAGCCTGCGCACTACGTCGTGATCAAGGACGACATCAAGCTTGGTGCTGATCAGCTGCAAAGCTTGACGCACAATCTGTGTTACACCTTCGCCCGGGCGACTCGATCTGTAAGCATTTGTCCGCCCGCTTACTACGCGGACATTCTCTGCGAGCGAGGCCGCTCTTACCTTCAGGGAGTCCTCAAGGGCGATGGCAGCACGACCTTCTCCGACAGCGAGTGGCACAGGGACGTCAACCCTGCTCTCATGGAGACGATGTACTACCTTTGAGTGCCTGTTCCCTGACGCCGTCTCACGCCTATCTGTCTACTATATTCAACGAACTTTCCGATCGAATCGATTGAATCACTGAGCCATTCAGCGACTCTTGAGTTGCACACATCTCTATCGAACATTCTTTTAGAATGGCGCGATGGTACATCTGGTCTGGTTAAATAGTACTGCACCGAAACGCAGCGCCCTTTGATCGACTTGAACGAGGAGCTGTTCAACATTGCTCGCGAGATCAATCTGGGTCTCGACAACAGTGTGATGATCTAACATACATCGCACATGGTACTGTCTAGGTATTGGAGTTTTGCTTCGCTTTGA
>Ga0265797_10008923_pt1 | contig 13201 bp, 13 predicted proteins | sample P2T30metagenome_FD_192433 | JGI IMG/M metagenome (GOLD analysis project Ga0265797, IMG submission 192433) | Plant litter microbial communities from East Loma Ridge, Irvine, California - P2 T30 | ecosystem: Environmental > Terrestrial > Plant litter > Unclassified | place: USA: California... | reverse complement strand
GCGCGCGGTCGAGGAGTCGGGCCAGCAGGAGGAGGAGGACGCGATCTTCGATGCCTGGGACGAGCGCCACCCGCCGGCGGAGGCCGACGCGGCGCCCGACCCCGCACCGGCGGCGGGCTCCCGCCTCCGGAGCACGGGCGACGTCATCCGGAGCATGCCGTACGACTTCTCCCCGGCCCAGGTGCGCTGCCTGGAGCTGACGCTGCAGCTCGGGGCGGAGACGGAGACGCCGACGGAGACGGCCTGACGGCGCTCGTCCGACGACGGGCCAGGCCCTGCCGGCATCGCCCGCGCCGCCGACGTGACATCCGTCACAGCGAGAGGTGACTCCCCGGCACTTCCCGCGGCCTCGGATCCCTGGTGTGCTCCTGGGAGACCGTGCGGACCCTGATCCGCGACGGGAGAGGACCCCGTGCGCACACCCCTGAAGGCGACCCTGTGGACGCTCGGCGCCCTGGTCGCCGTCCCCGTCCTGACGCTCGCCACGACCGCGGTCGTGAACGTCGTGGCGACCGAGTCGGAGCTGGCCTCCCTGCCGTCGTACGGGCAGTCCGTGCCGGTCGACGGCAGGACGATGAACGCCGTCGTCAGCGGCACGGGCGACGACACGATCGTCCTCCTGCCGGGCCTCGGGACGGCGGCCCCCGGCCTCGACTTCGGGCCGCTCGTCGCCGAGCTCGACGACAGCTACCGCGTCGTGGCCCTGGAGCCCTTCGGCACCGGGCTCAGCGACCAGACCGCCTCCCCGCGCACCGCCGAGGCCATCGCCGGCGAGGTGCACGAGGCGCTCGACCAGCTGGGCATCGACCGCTACGCGGTCATGGGGCACTCGATCGCCGGCATCTACGCCCTCGAGCTCAGCCGTCTCCACCCCGACGAGCTGACCGCCTTCATCGGCATCGACAGCAGCGTGCCCGACCAGCCGGGCTCGGACGAGCCCGCCCCGACCGACGGGCTCGTGGCGCTCCGCGATCTCGGCCTGCTCCGGGTGGCCGCCGCCGTCGCCGGCGACCCCTACGCCGGGCTGCCCTACGACGAGAGCGTCACGGAGCAGATGCGCGTCCTCACGACGAAGAACACCACCGCGCCGACGATGCTCGACGAGATGGACCACCTCACCCGCAACTTCGCCTCCGTGAGCGGAGCGACCTTCCCGGCGGCCCTCCCCGTCCTCCTCTTCGTCGCTCAGGGCAACGACGAGGTCGGCGGCTGGCTCGAGCTCCACGAGCGCCAGGCCGCCAGCGTCGACCGCGGCCAGGTCGTCCCGCTCCCCGGCGACCACTACCTCCACCACACGCAGTCTCCGCGCATCGCCGAGGCGACCCGGGAGTTCCTCGACGGCTCCTGACGCCGTCGCCGATCTCCGTCAGGCAGGTCTTGTTGAGAACGATTATGGATAAGGTGCCCCCACCCCCTCCCTCGTCTCGTCAGGAGCCCCATGTCCCCCCGATCTCGCCACCTCCTCGTCCCCCTGGCAGCCGCAGCGCTCCTCCTCGGGGCCGCGGGCACCGCCGCACCCGCCCCGGCCGCGGCGGGAGGCGCCCACCGCTCCTGGCTGGTCACGGCCGACCCCGTCGCGAAGCGGGTGTACGTGAACGACGCCGAGACGGGGAGGCGCACCGCCACGCTGAGCGGGATCGCCTTCGGCACCCACGCCGGCTCGGTCCAGCTCGGCCACGGGCGCATCGCGTTCATGGACGAGTCCGCGCCGCAGCTCGACGTCCTCGCGATCCGCGCCGACGGGACGGCCCGCATCGCGGAGCACTACGCGATCCCGGACGGCGACGGGCGGTGGGAGCGCGCCGGCTGGCTCTCCGCCGACGCCGCTCACCGCCACCTCGCCGTCGGCTCCGACTTCGACGGCTCCACCGACCAGCGCGTCACCGTGATCGACCTCGAGAGCGGGAAGGAGCGCACCGCCGAGATCCCCACGTCGGCGGTGACGCTCGCCACGACGGGCGAGACCGGCACCGAGGAGGTCGAGACCTTCCTGGTCGGCAGCCCCCTCCGCCTCGTGGTCACGGCGGGCGGCCGCCTCGACGCGTACCTCGTGTCGTCGATCCTGCAGGGCGTGACGCACCCCCACCGGGTCGCGACGACGCCGCTCGGCGCCTACCCGCACGGCCCGCTGGTCGACGCGAGCGGCACCGTGGTCGGCTCCGACCTCGCCACCGGCGTGCAGACCGTCCACGTCACGGCGACGGGCTTCTCGCACGCCCGGTCGACCGCCTACCCCGAGGCGCACGCGCAGCGGTACCGCCCGCGGATGGCGCCGGACGGGACGACCGCGGTGGGCACCCAGGCGGGCACGACCCCCGCGGGCACGACGTGGGACCACGTCCCCGCCTGGCTCACGACGACGTCCACGTCGTCGAGCATCATGAGGTCGGTGGCGCTCGGCGAGGGCACCGCCAGCCGCGCGGCCGTGACGTCGCGCTTCGCGGCCGTCGCCCTCACGTCGGGCTCCGGGGACTCGCTCGTCCTGGTCCGCACGGCGTCCGACGGCGCGTACGACGGCCGTGCCATCTCGCTCCCGCTCGAGCCGCTGTCGGCCGGTCCGGTCGCGGGGCGACCGGCCACCGGCGCCCCCGCACGGGCCGTCGCCGCGACCGACGACGGCCGCAGCGTGTTCGTGACCCGAGGAGGCGAGGGCACCGTCACGCAGATCAGCACCCGGGGGTCGAGACCCTCCGTGACCCGCACGATCACGCTGCCCACGGCGCTCCAGGACGGCGGCTACCTCACGACCGTCGACTCCTCGACGACGCCCTACGACCTCAGCGGGCGCTGACCGAGCAGCTCACCCGGGCACCCGCGAGCCGCCCCGCGGTCCGGCAGGCCCCTCCTCGGCACCGAGGAGCTTCCGGAGCGCGATCAGCGCGTCCCTGGTCCGGCTCTTCATCGTCCCGAGCGGCACGCCGACCTCGGCCGCCGCCTCCGACTGGGTCTGCCCGCGGAGGTACGTGAGCTCGAGCGCCTGCCGCTGCACGCAGGTCAGGCTCCCCATGGCCCGGCACACCCGCACGTGCTCCAGGTGGACCTCGGCGGCCTCGGCGACGTCGTCACGAGGGGCGTCGAGATCGCGGGTGCCCACGGTCAGGTCGCGGACGTGGCTCGACTGCGCCGACCGGACCCGGTCGATCGCCCGACGCCGCGCCCGGAGCAGCAGCCACGAGACCGCCCCGCCCCGCTCGGGGTCGAACTGCGCCGCTTCCTGCCACACGGCCAGGAACACCTCCTGGGCCACCTCCTCCGACTGCGCGGAGTCGACGAGGATGCGGCGGACGAGCCCCAGCACCCGGGACGACGTCCGGTCGTAGAGCTCCGTGAACGCGCACCTGTCGCCGCGCGCGGTGGCCACGACCAGGGTCTCGTCCGACGTCCGGCCCAGCAGCGAGGGTGACGAGGCTGACGCCACGAGGTCGTCCGATCTGATCGTCAGGAGAGAAAGGAGAGCGCTCCCTCGTGCACCCTCGCCACTGTATGTCGCGCCCTCCTCGCCGGTACCCCCAGTCCGGGCCCGCCCGCTCGTCGACGAGGTCGCGGGCCACCGCCGGCGACTCGGAGCCGAGCCGTCGCCAGGTACCGTGACGACCGACACGGAAGGACGACCATGAGCTGGACCATCACCCCGACCCCGTTCGACCACCCGGACGCCGACGGCCTCCGCCGAGCCCAACGAGCCGAGCTCGACGCCCGCTACGGCAGCGACGACCACGAGCCCGGCACGCCGCCGTCGGCGGCCGACGTGCCGGTGTTCCTCGTCGCGCGAGCGGACGACGGCCGCCCGGTCGCCTGCGGGGGGCTGCGGCCGGTGGACGACGCGGTGGCCGGCCCCGGCACCGTCGAGGTGAAGCGGATGTACGTCGTGCCGGAGGCGCGCGGGTCGGGGGTCGCGACCGGGCTGCTGCGGGCCCTCGAGGACGCCGCCCGCGAGCGGGGCATGCGGCAGGTCGTGCTCGAGACGGGAGTCCTCCAGCCGGACGCGATCCGCTTCTACGAGCGGGAGGGGTACTCGAGCATCCCCCTCTTCGGGCCGTACGTCGGGTCGGCCGAGTCGCGGTGCTTCGCCCGGGGCCTCTGAGGCGCCACGGTCACGGCCTGGACCTCAGGGCGACCGGGCCGCGCCGGGCTCCCGTGACCGGTCAGCCCTGCCGGGCGGGCGGGAAGCGCTCGTCGAGCAGCGCCGCGAGCCGGTCGAGGTCGCGGCGGACCGCGTCGGCGTCGGCCTCGAAGTCCGCCGTCGACACGCCGTCACGCTGGAAGAGGGTGAAGACGGCCTCGCTGCCCTGGTCGTTGCCCACGACGCGGAACGGGTTCCGCACCACCGACCCGTCGGGCAGCGTCACGTCGTGGTCGAGGATCCCCTGCTCCACCGGCCCGGTGAAGGCGACCTCGACGACCCCCATCGGCGAGTCCGTGACCCAGCGCCCCTCCTCCTGCCGGATTCCGGCGCTGAGGCCGGCGGCCCACGACGGCAGGGCCGCGGGATCGCCCGCGACGCGGCACACCGTCTCGACGTCGTGGTCGAGGGAGCGCGAGACGTGCACGACGGGCCAGGTCATGCCGGGACGCTAGCAGCCGCCTCCGCAGCCCGCACGACCGAGGTCCCGCACGGGCGGCCCCGGTCGTGACGCTCGAACGCTGAGGCCGTGCAGCCCCGCGTCCGCTCCGCCCGGCGAGGCCGATCCGAGATCGCGGCACGACCGGGGCAGGTCGGCTCAGCTGTAGGAGGCGCGGTTGATCGCGACGAGGAACGGCCCGGTCACGCTCCCGCCGGCCTGGACGTAGTCGCCGATGACCTCCATCGCGAGGTCGCGGCGCTGAGGCACGCGCTCCTTCTCGGCAGCCGCCAGCCAGCCGGGCATCTCGCCGCGGGTGCGATCGGTGCAGTAGACCGGCGAGCCGGGCTGCTGGCGCCACGAGTCGGCGAGGACGCCGGCGTCGACGGCGTCGAACCCGGTCTGCTCGACGAGCCGCATGGCTACGGAGCGGTCAGCATCACGGTCGGCGGCCACGGGGATCGCCACGCGAGCAGCATCTCCAGGCTCGGTGGCCTTCGCGTCGAAGGACTGCGACGTGATCGCGTTCCACGCCTTCGCCACGGGACGCCCGAACAGCTCCGACAGCCACACGCTCTCGGGCACGCCCTCCTCGAAGTCGCGCACCGAGCCGTCACGCATCGGGTAGTAGTTCGACGTGTCGACGACGACCGCGCCCTCCGGGGCGGAGCGGACGTGCTCGGCGATGTCGGCGTTGCGGCTCATCGGCACGGAGACGATCAGGACGTCGACGCCCTGAGCGACCTCCGCCGCGGTCACGGCGCGGGCGCCGGTGCGGAGGGCCGCCTCGTCGATCGTCTCGGGCCCTCGCGAGTTCGCGATGGCGACGTCGTGCCCGTGGCGGGCGAGGCGGCGGGCGACGGTGGACCCGATGGACCCGGCCCCGATCACGCCGATCCGCAGGTGCTCTCGTTCTCGTTCTCCAGTCATGGATCCAGCATGAACGTTCCCACTAGTGTGAAGGTCAAGTCGATCGAGGAGGGCACATGCGCATCGGTGAACTGTCGGAGCGGACAGGGGTCCCGCCCCGGATGCTCCGGTACTACGAGGAACAGGGCTTGATCACGCCGAGGCGACTCGGCAACGGCTACCGCGAGTACGACGATCACCTCGTCGACCGCGTGGGCAAGATCCGCGGACTCATCGACGCGGGCATCCCCACGCGGATCGTGACGGACATCCTGCCCTGCCTCGGCCAGCCGCAGACCATCGTCGTCGAGAACGCGGAGCCCGGGCTCGTCGAGCTGCTCGAGACCGAGCGCGACCGGATGAGCGAGAAGATCGACTTCCTCACCCACAACCGCGACGCCCTGGCCAGCTACCTCCGAGCCCTCGAGCTCGCCGGAGTCGAGCGCTCGGGGAGCAGAGCCGGCTGACGACCGGAGCGTGACCGACCTGTCACGAGGTCACGGCAGCGGGCCCGCGTCATGATCCCAGCCCGGCACCCTGCCGACCCGGTCGAGCTCGGGCGCCGACGCCGACGCTCCCTGGGAGGAGCGCAAGAGAACGCCGGGTGCCCTTGCGCGCCTCCTCGGCTCCGGCGACGATCTCCAGGACAGACGATCGTCTGGCCGGAGGGAGACCCGATGACCGACGCTGCCGTGCTCGAGATCCGCACCGCCGAGCCCGCCGACGCCGAGGAGCTGGCCGAGCTGATCGTCGCCGCCTACGGCTGCGCCGACGAGGGCCACGGCTGGACGAGCGACTCGGCCCTCGTGCGGGTCGCGAGCACCGACGCCCCGGGGGTGCGCCGGCTGATCGACGAGCCGGGGTCGGTCGTCGTCGTCGGCGAGCAGGAGGGGCGCCTCGTCGGCTGCTGCCACGTGCGGCGCGTCGGCTCGATCACCGCGCAGGTCGGCCTGCTCGCGGTCGACCCCGACCTCCAGTCGCACGGCATCGCCCGGCGCCTCGGCACGGCCGCCCTCGACCACGCCCTCTGGCAGCTCGGCTGCCGCTGGGCCGAGATCGAGGTGCTCGGCCACCACGTCGCCCTGCGCGACTGGTACGCGTCGGAGGGGTTCCGCGAGACCGGCGAGACCCGGCCGCTGCCGCGCGGGGTCGCCCTGATCGACGGGCTGCAGCTCGTCACCATGCGCAAGGACCTGCGGCCGTAGCGACCGGCGGCCCGCCCTGCCCGGCCGACGCGCGCAGCTCACGCGTGCAGCACCCGCCGCGCCACCCGGTCGCCGAGCAGCTGCGCCGCCTGCACCAGCACGATGATCAGCACGATCACGGTCACCATCACGACGGTGTCGAACCGCTGGTAGCCGTACGTGATGGCGAGGTTGCCGAGCCCGCCGCCGCCCACGAGGCCGGCGACCGCGGTCGCGTCGACCAGCGCCACGAAGATGTAGGTGAGGCCGAGGGTCAACGGTCCGAGCGCCTCCGGCACCACGATCGTGCCGAGCACCCGCAGGGGCGAGGCGCCCATCGCGGCACCGGCCTCGACCGCGCCGCGGTCGACGGCGACGAGGTTCGTCTCGGCGATGCGCGCGATCGAGAACGTCGCGACGATGGTCAGCGCGAAGATCGCCGCCCCGGTGCCGATGCTCGTGCCGATCACCGCCCGGGTCAACGGCGAGATCGCCACGATCAGGATGATGAACGGGATCGGCCGCACCACGTTGATCACCGCGTTCAGCACCGTCGACACCGCGGCGTTCTCGAGCAGCGCTCCCCGCCGCGTCGAGTAGAGCACGAGGCCGAGCACCAGGCCGAGCAGCGTCGCGAGCACGAACGACACGGTCACCATCTGGAGCGTCTGCAGCAGGGCCGTGCCGATCTTCGGCCAGAGCACGGCGGGGTCGATGTCACGCACGGGCGCCCGCCTCCTCGACCGTGGTCGTGCGGCGCAGGTCGCCGAGCGCCGCCTCCACCGCGTCGTCGTCGCCGAGCAGCTCGACCGTGAGGTCGCCGAAGAGCCGGCCCTGCAGCTCGCTGACCCCGCCGTAGACGACGTTCACGTCGACGTCGTGCTCGCGGGCGACCCGCGACAGGAAGGGGTCGTTCGAGTCGCGGTCGACGACGTGCAGGTGCACGAGCCGGCCGGTGTGCACCTCGCGGAGGCGCGACAGCGTCGCCGAGGACGCCCGGTGGTGCAGCACCGACGACACGAACCGCGACGTGGTCGGGTGCTGCGGCGACGAGAACACGTCGTAGACCGACCCGGTCTCGACGACCTCGCCGTCCTGCATGACCGCGACCCGGTCGGCGATCGAGCGGATCACCTCCATCTCGTGCGTCACGAGCAGGATGGTCACGCCGTACTCGTCGTTCGCCCGCCGCAGCAGGTCGAGCACCTCGCCCGTCGTCTGCGGGTCGAGCGCGCTCGTCGCCTCGTCGCTGATCAGCACGTCGGGCTTCGTCGCGAGCGCCCGGGCGATGCCGACCCGCTGCTTCTGGCCGCCCGACAGGCGCGACGGGTGGTCGAGGGCCTTGTGGCCGAGGCCGACGAAGTCGAGCAGCTCCTCGACGCGGTCGACGGTCTGCTCGCGCGACAGCCCGGCGAGCCTCAGCGGGTAGGCCACGTTGCCGTAGACCGTGCGCGACTGCAGCAGGTTGAACTGCTGGAACACCATGCCGATGCGCCGGCGCGCGAGGTGGAGCTGCCGGCCCCGCAGCGCCGAGATCTCGCGGCCGTCGACGTGCACCGAGCCTCCGGTGGGCCTCTCCAGCGCGTTCACCGTGCGCAGCAGCGTCGACTTGCCCGCCCCCGACCAGCCGACGATGCCGAAGACGTCGCCGCGCTCGACCTGCAGGCTGACGTCGCGGAGCGCCTCCACCCGTCGGCCGTCGACCTCGTACGACTTCGACACGCCCCGGAACTCGACGACGGGGTCGCCTCCCCCCGGGGCCGAGGAGGCGCGGGCCGGCTCGACCGTGCGCCCCGCCTCCCCGGGGGCGAGCGTGGCCCCGACGCGCCCCGCCGCGCTCACGAGGCCTGCTCGCGGGCCGCGGCCTCGAGCCCGGCGAGGGTCTCGCGCAGGTCGTCGGCCGACACGTCGACGAGCACGACCGCGCCGAACGAGTCGCGCTGGAGGGCCTCGGCGACGCGGGGGTCGGCGTAGGCCTCCTCGAGCACGTCCCACGCGGGGTCGTCGGCGTCGTCGGCCCGCGTCACCACGGCGTTGACGTACGGCCGCGACCCGTCGCTCAGCGCGTCGTCGAGGAAGAGCGCGTCGTCGGCGTCGATCTCCTGCGAGGGGTCGAAGTACGAGGTGCCGACCACGACCGCGTCGATGCTCGGGTCGTCGAACTGGGTCGGGATCGTCGTCGCGCCGATCGGCACGAACTGCAGGCCGAGGTCGTTCTCGGCGACGTCGTCGACGGTCGGGAAGATGCCCGCGGCGTCGTCGACCTCGATGAGGCCGGCCGCCTCGAGGATGCCCAGGGCGCGCCCGCTGTTGGCCGCGTCGTCGGGGATCGCCACGTGGTCGCCCTGCCCGAGCTCGTCGAGCGACCGCTTCGTCGCGGAGAAGACGCCCCACTGGCTGATCGAGGTCGAGAAGACCGGCGTCAGGTCGGTGTCGTTCGCCGTGTTGTACGCGCTGAGGAACGCCGTGTGCTGGAACGCGTTCGCGTCGACCTCGCCGGCGACGAGCGCCGAGTTGGGCAGCGTCCAGTCGTCGAAGTTCACCCACTCGACGTCGAGGCCGTCCTCGGCCGCGACCGTCCGGACCGCGTCCTGCAGCTCGCTCTCGCCGCTGCCGGCGATCCGCACGCTGAGGCGCTCGTCGTCGCCGTCGGCCGCGTCGGCCGGGTCGGCCCCGCCGCCGACCGCGGTGCCGACGAGCACGCCCCCGCCGACGAGCGCCGCGACCCCGGCGACGCCGAGCACCGTGAGGATGCTGCGGCGGCGCCTGCGGCGCGCCTCGTCGAGGCCGGCGCGGAGGCCGCCGGCCGGGCGGTCGGCGGAGTCGGGGCGCTCGGCGCGGGCCGCCCCGTCGGGCCCCGCGACGCGGTCGGCTCGGTCGGCCCGGTCGTCGTGGTGGTCGTGCGTCTCGCTCATGGTGTCTCCCCTGGTGGTCGTCGTCGTGGTCGTCGTGGTGCTGGTGGGGAGCGACTGTGGCAGCCCGGCTGCCCGGGGGGAAGCATCCGTGTCGACGCGTGACCTGCCGTGACGAAGCGTGTCGAGACGTGTCGAAGCGTGACGCGGGCCCTTCCCCCCGGGGCCGCTCGTCTGCCGGGATGGGGGCTCGACCGAGAGGACCTCATGAGCCACGACACGCAGACCCGCCCCCGGCAGACCCCCGACGAGGAGGCGTCGCCCCGGGCGCGTGCCGACCTCGACGCCCGCATCGAGGCCGCGTTCGGGCCGGTCGTCGAGCGGATCGCGGCGGGTGCCGTGGCCCGCGAGCGCGAGCGGCGCCTGCCCGTGGCCGAGGTCGACGAGCTGCGCCGGGCGGGGTTCGGGGCGCTGCGGGTGCCGGTCTCGCACGGCGGGTGGGGAGCGTCCCTGGAGCAGGAGTACCGCCTCCTCGTGCGGCTCGGCGAGGCCGACTCGAACCTGCCGCAGCTGCTGCGCGGCCACGTCGCGTTCGTCGAGACGCAGCGGGCGCAGCCCGACGGCCCGCTGCGCGACGAGTGGCTGCGACGCCTCGCCGCCGGCGACGTGCTGGTCGGCAACGCCCAGGCGGAGCGCGGGCCGGCGACCGAGGTCACGACGCGGCTCGAGCAGCGCGGCGACGACCTCGTGCTCACGGGGCGGAAGTACTACAGCACCGGCACGATCTACGCCGACTGGATCTGGGTCGGCGCGGTGAGGGCCGGGGGCGACCGCGACGGCGAGCGGGTCGCGCTGAGCGTGCCCGCCGACGCCGCCGGGGTCACCCGGGTCGACGACTGGACCGGCTTCGGCCAGCGGCTGACCGGCAGCGGCACGACGATCTTCGACGACGTCGTGGTCGACCCGCGGCAGGTGGTGCCGTGGGGCGAGAGCGCCGAGCGCCGCCCGCTCGCCCACGCGCAGTCGCTCTACCAGCTCGTGCTGCTCGCCGCGCTGAGCGGCACCGCCCGCGCCGTCGTCCGCGACGCGGTCGCGTTCGTCCGGCCCCGCACGCGCACCTTCGGCGTCGGCGGCACCTCGACGCCCCGCGAGGACCCGCTCGTGCAGCGCGTCGTCGGCCGGCTGTCGAGCATCGCGTCGTCGGTCGAGGCGATCACGCTCGCGGCGGTGCGGCACGTCGACGAGGCCGACCGGGCGGGCGACGGCGACGGGCACCCGCACGAGGAGGCGCTGGTGCGGGTCTTCGAGGCGCAGCAGGTGGTGCTGCCGCTGGTGCTCGAGGCGGCGACCTCCCTCTTCGAGGTGGGAGGCGCCTCCGCCGTCGACACGGAGCTGGCGCTCGACCGCCACTGGCGGAACGCGCGGACGATCGCGTCGCACAACCCCGCGGTCCTCCGCGAGCGTGCCGTCGGCGACTTCCGCCTCACCGGGACGCTGCCGGCGACGCCCGGTCGGCCCGCGCCTCCTACAGCCAGTGCTTCTTCTTGAAGACGAGCCAGAGCGCGATGCCCAGCACGAGCATCAGCCCGAGCGCGAACGGGTAGCCGAAGCGCCAGTGCAGCTCGGGGATCACGTCGAAGTTCATGCCGTAGATCGACGCGACGAGGGTCGGCGCGAACAGGATGGCCGCCCACGACGAGATCTTCTTGACCTCCTCGCCCTGCTCCATGGAGGCGCGGGCCAGCCGCCTGCTCTCCTCGCCCTGCGCGAGGCTGGCGCTCGTCATGCGGCGCATCGCGTCGTTCTGCTCCTGGGTGACGAGGGTCGAGTGCAGGGTCAGGGCGTTCTCGAGCAGCACGCGGAACGTGTCGGCCCGCTCGGTGATGCGGATCGTGTGGTCGAGCACGTTGCGGAGCTGCGCCTGCACCTCCTCGTCGGTGCCGTACTTCGCGGCGCCGCGCAGCAGCGAGTCGACCATCTCGGGCAGCGGCCCGATCGCGCGCTGGAAGCCGATCACCTCGGAGAGCAGCTGGTAGATCCGCTTCGACGACTCGGGGTCGACCTGGCCGTCGAAGAGGTCGTCCTCGATCTCGTCGATGTCGTCCTGCAGCCCCGCGACGACCGGCGCGTAGCCGTCGATCAGCTCGTCGAGCACCCGGCTGAGCACCGCCTCGGAGCCCTTCGCGAGGAACTCCGGGTCGCCCTCGAGCCGGCGCCGCACCTGGCTGAGGTCGGGTCGCTCGGCGTGCCGCACGGTGAGCACGAAGCGGCGGCCCGCGAAGAGGTGCACCTCGCCGAACTCGACCGCCTCGCGCTCGTCGTCGTACCAGGCGGAGCGCAGCACGATGAAGAGGGTGTCGCCGTACCGCTCGAGCTTGGGGCGCTGGTGGCCCTTGCGGGCGTCCTCGACGCTGAGCGGGTGCAGGTCGAACTCGGCCGCGACCGAGTCGAGCTCGGCGGGGCTCGGGCGGAACAGCCCGATCCAGGCGAGGCCGCCGTCGGTGTCGGCGAGCGCGGCGTACGTCTCGCGGAGGTCGGCGGGCGTGCGCGTGCGGGTGCCGTCGACGTAGATGCCGTTGTCGATCAGTGCCATGGGCGGGTCTCCTGTCGGTGCAGGAGGCGGGTGGTCGCGAGTCCGGAGGACGGGGGCGGGCGAGCCGGGCGTCGACCCGCGGCGGGCCGATCCGGTCAGATCCGGAACGCTCCCCCGGGGTGGCGGGTGCGTCCCTGACGATCATGATCACCGGTCATGTCGCGACTCACCTGCCTCTCGGGTCGTGCGTTCGTCGTGCTGTCGTGCGGCCCCGGGCGGGGCCGGCCGGGGCCGGCCCGGTCGGGCCTCCCGCAGCCTAGTGCGGCCCGGTGGCCGGGAGCGCGCCTCCTCACGGCATCCCTACGCCGGCCGCCGGAGGCGCAGGGCGCACGGCCCAGGGTGCACGGCGCGACGTGCGCCGCCGCCGTCAGCTCCGCCGTCAGCTCCGCCGGCAGAACGCCGCGACGAGCTCCACGGCCGCTCCGAACTCCGCCAGCTGGGGCCGGTCGAGGAACGCGTGCCGCGTCCCGGGCAGCACGTGCCGCTCGAGCGAGGCCCCGGAGGCGCGCAGCTCGTCGGCGAACACGTCGCCCGACGCGCGCATCGCGTCGTTCTCGGCGTCGACCATCAGCGTCGGCGGGAACCCGGCGAGGTCGTGCCCGCCGGCGAACGCGTGACGCTCGGCGAGCGCCGCGGCCGTGCCGGCGTAGTTGCGGTTCATCAGGTCGAGGCCCCGGCGCGAGTGCGACAGGCGCCGGTGCCCGCGCACCGACCGCTGCAGCTCCCGGTCGACCGGCAGCCGCGGGTGGAAGAACCCGTAGCCGAGCACGACGCCGCGGGGCGCTTCCCCGTCGTCGATCGCCCGCAGCGTCGCAGCCGCCGACAGGCAGGCCCCGGCGCTGGCTCCGCCGATCAGGGCGCCGCCGGGCGTCGACGCGGCGACCGCGCGCCACACCGCCGACACGTCGTCGGCCGGCCCGGGGTGGCGGGCCCGGCCCCGCACCTCCTTCGGGAGCACGCCCTGGCGAGCACCGGGGCGGGCACCGCGCCCGCCCCGCCCGACCCGCCCCACGAGCGGCCAGGGCGACAACCGGTAGTCGACCGTCACGACGCCGACCCCGCGGTGCGCGAGGGCGGACGCGACCTCGTGGGCCTCCGGCT
>Ga0265797_10008921_pt1 | contig 13202 bp, 15 predicted proteins | sample P2T30metagenome_FD_192433 | JGI IMG/M metagenome (GOLD analysis project Ga0265797, IMG submission 192433) | Plant litter microbial communities from East Loma Ridge, Irvine, California - P2 T30 | ecosystem: Environmental > Terrestrial > Plant litter > Unclassified | place: USA: California... | reverse complement strand
GCGTTGCCGGCCATCGTGGCGGGTCGATGACGACTGGCCTGATCCGTTGGTTCGTGGGCAAATATGGGGTCGACATGAGCGAAGCGGCCAATCCGGACATCGCCAGCTACCCGAGCTTCAACGAGTTTTTCACGCGCGCCCTGCGCGATGGCGTGCGCCCACTGGCGCAGGCCGATTATGTGTGTCCGGTCGATGGCGCGATTAGCCAGTTCGGCGACATCGATGACCACCAGATCTTCCAGGCGAAGGGCCACAAGTTCACCACGGCCGAACTGGTCGGCGGCGACCAGACGCTGGCGGCGCACTTCCAGCACGGCCACTTCGCCAACGTCTACCTGAGCCCCAAGGATTACCACCGCATCCACATGCCGTGCGACGGGCGGCTCACGCGCATGATCTATGTGCCGGGCAAGCTGTTCTCGGTGAACCCGACGACGGCGCGCGGCGTGCCGGGGCTGTTCGCGCGCAACGAGCGCGTCGTGTGCGTGTTCGACAGCGACGAGTTCGGCCCATTCGTGATGACGCTCGTCGGTGCAACGATCGTCGGCAGCATGGCCACCGTCTGGCATGGCGTCGTCAATCCGCCGCGCATGGCGCGCATCTGCGACTGGCAGTACGAGCCGGGCCAAGTCACGCTGAAAAAAGGCGACGAGATGGGCCGCTTCCTGCTCGGCTCCACCGTCGTGATGCTGTTCCAGAAAGGCGCAATCCGCTTCAATCCGGCCTGGGCGCCCGAGGGCAAAGTGCGCCTGGGCGACGTGATGGGCAATCGGCCGCTGCGCTGACCGGTCTCAGGCAGCGTCCGACGCCCCCTCCTCCAATGCAGCCTTCGCCCTGAAGGCTGCAGCGATCTGTTCCGGCCCATGACCATGGGCGGTACAGGTCTCTTCCATCATTGCCAGAAACGCGCGCGTCTTGGCCGGCATCAGCTTGCGGCTTGGGAAGACCGCCCAGCCATTCGCGGTCGGCATCTCCCACTCCGGCAGCACCCGCACCAGTTCACCCGTCTGCATGTACGGTTCGGCAAACAGCGTCGAGCTGAGCGCAATCCCGGCACCGCGCGCGGCGATGCGCGCCAGCAGGTCGGGTGAATTGGCCGTCAGCCGGCTTGGCAGCGCGCGCTGCCAGCGCACCTTCCCGCGAATCAGCGTCCATGGCATCGGGCCGCCGCTGCGGCTCAGGATGCACAGCACGTCGTGTGTGGCCAGGTCGTCCGGATGCTCGGGAATCCCGTGCCGCGCCAGGTAGGCGGGCGACGCGAACAGGCCTGGCTGCTCGAGGATGAACGGGCGCGCGCTGAGCGTGGCGTCGTCCGGCAAGTCACCCATGCGGATGGCGATGTCGAAATTCTCGGCCACCAGATCGACGCGGCGCGGCGTCAGGTCCATCTCGAGCGTGACGGCCGGATAGCGCTCGAGAAAACGCGCGATCACATGATTCAGCGTGCTGTTGGCGAAGTCGCCCGGCGCTGAGATGCGCAGCTTGCCGCTTGGCTCGCCCTGGCGGTGCTGGGCCAGCGCGCCAGCCGCCTCTACCTCGTCGGCCAGGCGCCGCGCGTGTTCATACAGGCTGGCGCCAAATTCCGTCACCACCAGCTTGCGCGTCGTGCGCTGCAGCAGCCGCTCACCGAGGGTCGTCTCGAGCAGCGCCAGGCGGCGCGACACGGTCGACTTCGGCAAATTGACGCGATCGGCCGCGCGCGTGAAGCTCCCGGCCTCGACGATGCGGGCAAACAGCAGCAGGTCATTCGGTTCGACGTCCATGATTGTCCCATCAGCAGAATAATGTTATCCATTTTACGGGCTTTCGCATTGTTTTTGGAAAGACTAAAGTAGACCCATCGCTACTCCAACCACGAAGGGACTACCACCATGAACATCCTGCACATCACCTCGAGCATCCGCGGCGACGCTTCCGAATCGACCCGCGTCACCCAACAGATCGTCGACAAGCTGGTCGCCGCCAATCCGGGCGCCACGATCGTGCGCCGCGACCTGGGCGCGGCCCCGGTCGCGCTGCTCGACGGCGCAGCACTGGGCGCGCTGTTCACGCCGGGCGAGCAGCGCAGCGCCGCGCAACTGGCTCGCGTGGAGCAGGACGATGCGCTGATCCTCGAAGCGCAGGCAGCCGACGTGATCGTGCTGGGCGCCCCGATGTACAACTTCTCGATGCCGGTGCAACTGAAAAGCTGGTTCGACGCCATTGCCCGCGCTGGTGTGACGTTCCGCTATACCGAGACCGGTCCGGAAGGCCTGCTCAAGAACAAGAAGGTCTACGTGGCCGCAGCGCGCGGCGGTGTCTACGAAGAGGCGCAGGATCCGCAAGTGCCGCAGATGCGCGCGTTGCTGGGCTTCCTGGGCCTGGTTGACCAGACCTATATCTACTCGTCGGGCATGGCGATGGGCCCCGATGCCGTGGCTGCGGGTCAGGCAGCAGCCAATGCCGCCATCGAAGCGGCGCTGGCATAACATCCGCAGTACCCCGGCCGCCGTCAGGCGGCGCAATCAACAGGAGAACAGATTGACCACCACTGTCACGCAGCCGACCACCACGGCGCCCCTCGTCAAAAGCCGGGGCGTCGAGCGCATCATCAACGGGCAGTTCGTGATGGATGGCGCGGGCGTACGCATCAACCGTATCCTGACGGGCCCCCTGCAGCGCCGCCTGGACCCGTTCCTGATGCTCGACGCCTTCGGCAGCGACAAGCCGGGCGACTACATCGCCGGCTTTCCGGAGCACCCGCACCGGGGTTTCGAGACCATCACCTACATGCTGGCCGGGCGCATGCGCCACCGCGACAGCGCTGGCAACGAAGGCCTGGTCACCGATGGCGGCGTGCAGTGGATGACGGCCGGGCGCGGCGTGATCCATTCCGAAATGCCGGAGCAGAACGCCGGCCTGATGGAAGGGTTCCAGCTGTGGCTCAACCTGCCCGCAAGCGACAAGATGACGGCGCCGTGGTACCGCGATATTCCGCTCGAGGAAGTACCGCGCCTGACGACTGACGACGGCGTGACCGTGCAGGTAATCGCCGGCCGCACGCATGGCGTCGAGGGCGCGGTGCAGCGGGCGCATACCGAGCCGCTGTATCTCGACCTCGAGATCCCGGCCGGTGTGACGTTCGAGCAGCCGATTCCGGCCGGGCACAATGCGTTCGTCTACGTGTTTCGCGGGGAAGCCGTCATCGACGGCAAAGGCGTGCCGCAAACGCGCATGGCGATCCTCGACAATGCCGCCGGCGCCGACGGCGTGCGGATCAAGGCGATCGCACCGACGCGCCTGCTGGTGCTGGCCGGGCGCCCGCTGAACGAACCCATCGCGCAGTACGGACCGTTCGTGATGAATACCCAGGCCGAGCTGCATCAGGCGGTCGAGGATTTTCGCGCCGGGCGTTTCGCGTAAGCGCTTCGTCAGCGGCCACCCTGCGTACCTGGCAGGCATGCGCTACACTCCCGGGATGACACAAGCGCAACACAGCCTGCCATGGCACTGCTAGACACCCTGGGCGACCTGCTCGCCCGCGCCAGCTACGCGCTGGGGCTGGAAAACGCCGACCGCTTCCCGCGCGGTCACGCTTCCCCGTACACCCGCTGGAACAAGGCTTATTTCGACATCCCGTCCGACCTGAAGGCCGAGCGGATGGAAACCATCATCTGCGCGGCCATCACCAACACGCCCTATGTGTTCGGCGAGATCCGCAATCCCACGCCCCGCATGCAGCGCGCGCTCCTGGCCATCATCGAAGCACGCCTGCGCCGCGCCGACGCGCCGGCCGATCTGGTGGCGCTGCTGATCAGGGCGTACCGGCAGCCGCACACGCCGGACATCGTGCCGGGTCTGCGCGCGACGATCGCGGCCAATGCGCAGTTCGATGCGAATATCCAGGCGCATGCGGTGCTGGCGTATCTGGGCGATGCGCCAGCGGGCTTTGGTGTGATCGACGCACACAGATAATACGCAACCGGCGGCGCTAACTTTTCGAAGGCTGCGTCGCTGCCGGTGGCGGGCTGGCTGTGGCGCCCGGCGGCGTGTCGGGTTTCACAGCCGTGGCGCTCATGCCCGCCGCTGCACTTGCACTTGCCGCAGTACTCCCCCCTGCTCCTGCAGCATCGGCCGCCTTGCCCGCCTGCAGCTTGGTGGTCGAGACCGCAGCATTGACGAAGTTCTGCGTGGTTTCAAAGGTCTTGAGCAGGACCCTGAACAGTGGTTCGACGTTCTCGGGCTTGATCGCCCCATTCAGGTAAAACTGACACAGCGCGAACACGCCCGTACGAAACGCATCGAGTGGCGCATTGCGCGATGCAAGGACCGTGACGGCGGTGCCAAAGTCATCCTTGAGCGTCGCACTTTTGCCTGGTAGCGTGACGGAGGCGTCGATGCTCGCCTTGATGCTCGTTGCCGTGTCCGGGGGCGGCTCGGCGCAGAAACGCGGTTGCGGATGCGCTGGTGCAGCAACAATGACCGTGCGCCTGTCGGCTGATAGCGACACCGTTCGAACGACTTCGCCGATGTCGTCTTCGACCACGGGGCGATTGAAGAACGTGCCAGCCGTTGCGGCGCAACCGGCCAACCCGCAAAGAACAGCAAACATGAAAAAGACACGGAACATGGTGGCTCCCGGTGCGACCCCGGGCATCGCTCGGGTAGTCTGCCTGTCAGACTCGCGCAGCGTGTGGGCGTGCCCCGAATTTCCCCGTCGCTTGCGCTTGCACAAACCTGTTGTCAGGCCAGGGTTTCCCGCTAGAATATCGCCACATTTCCTTTCCCGGCCCGACTTCATGACTTCGCCCCGCCAGTTCCAGTTCAAATCGATCAACTACACCGGCCTGCAGCCAGGCCCGCGCGTCATCATCATGGGCGCGACCCACGGCAACGAGGTGTGCGGCACGAAAGCCATCCGGCGCGTGATGGACGAGATCGACAACGGCGCGCTGCATATCGCCGCCGGCAGCCTGACGTTCGTCCCGATCGTCAATCCTTTGGCGTACCAGCAGGTCACGCGTAATGGCGACCGCAACCTGAACCGCGACCTGTTCCCGAAAGCGAACCCGCAGGACTTCGAAGACCAGATCGCGAACTGGCTGTGTCCCCTGCTCGGCCAGCACGACGTGCTGCTCGATATCCACTCGTTTGCCGCCACGGGCGAGCCGTTCGTGATGGTCGGCCCGCTCGACAATGACGGCACGCTGCAGCCGTTCCGCCACGCCGAAAAAGAGCGTGCCTGGGCGCGCCGCCTGGGCGTGCGCCGCTTCGTCGATGGCTGGCTGGCGACCTATGGCGACGGCGTGCAGCGCCGCAGCCGCAGTGCTGACGAACTGGAAACGGTGTTGCGCTACGGCGTGGGCACGACCGAATACATGCGCAGCACGGGCGGCTATGCGCTGACGCTCGAAGCGGGCCAGCACGACGATCCGGCCGCGCCCGATGTGGCGTACCGTGCGATCATGAATACGCTGGCGCACCTAGGCTTGATCGCGGCGCCCGACCCCGTGCCCGTTGATTTTGACGCCATGGAAGCGTTGTCGATGGTCGTCGTACATGACAAGCTGCACGCGGATGATGCGTTCTCGCGTCCGTGGAAAAGCTTCGATCCGGTGGCCGAAGGTGAACTGATCGGCACCCGCGCCGACGGCACGCCGGTGACCGCCGAATTCGGCGGCCGCATCCTGTTCCCGGCCGCCAGCGCTGCCGCCAACACCGAGTGGTATTACCTGACCCGCCCGAATCCGGTGTTCGGACGCGAACAGAACTGATCTTCACGCCGGCGACAGCAGCTTGAGCATCACGATGCCGCTGATGATCAGCGCGATCGCCAAGAGGCGCAGCGCGCCGGTCGGTTCACCCACCGTCAGCATGCCGAAGATCGCCGTGCCGACGGTGCCGATGCCGGTCCAGATGGCATAGGCAGTGCCCAGCGGCAGCTGGCGCAGCGCCAGGTCTCCACAGACCCTAAAGAGAAAATCGGGCCGCCGCCAGCAGACTTTTTTTGAATATCGTAAGATGACGATATTCGGATCGAAAGATCCCGATATAAGGAACCAACCGATGGACATCGACGCGATCCACAAGGCCCTGGCCAACCCGGTGCGGCGCCAGATCCTGCAGTGGCTGAAGGATCCGCAGCTGCACTTCAGCGAGCAGGAACATCCGCTCGAGATGGGCGTGTGCTGCAAGCTGATCGATCAGCGCACCGGCCTGTCGCAATCGACGGTGTCGGCGCACCTGGCCACGCTGCAGCGCACGGGCCTGGTGGGCACACGCCGCGTCGGCCAGTGGGTTTTTTATCATCGCAACGAGGAAGCCATCGCGGCCTTCCTCGCCCAATTGAACGACGCAATCTAGGAAAACAAGATGACTACCATGTTTGATCCGATCAAGGTCGGCGCCCTCGAATGGCCAAACCGCATTGTCATGGCGCCGCTGACCCGCTCGCGCGCCGATGCCGGCCGTGTCCCCAATGCCCTGATGGCCGAATACTATGTGCAGCGCGCGTCGGCAGGCCTGATCCTGTCCGAAGCCACCTCGGTCACCCCGATGGGCGTGGGCTACGCCGACACGCCGGGCATCTGGTCCGACGAACAGGTCGAAGGCTGGAAGCTCGTGACCGACGCCGTGCACGCCGCCGGCGGCCGCATCTTTTTGCAGCTGTGGCACGTCGGCCGCATCTCCGACCCGTCGTTCCTGGACGGCCAGCTGCCGGTGGCCCCATCAGCGATCAAGCCCGACGGGCACGTGAGCTTGCTGCGCCCGAAGCGTGAATACGTCACCCCGCGCGCGCTGGACATCGAAGAGATCCCGGGCATCGTGTCGGCCTACCGCAAGGGTGCCGAGAATGCCAAGCTGGCTGGTTTCGACGGCGTGGAAATCCACGGCGCCAATGGCTACCTGCTCGACCAGTTCCTGCAGGATTCGACCAACCAGCGCACCGACGCGTACGGCGGCTCGATCGAGAACCGCGCACGCCTGCTGCTGGAAGTGACCGATGCCTGCATCGATGTCTGGGGCGCCGACCGTGTCGGCATGCACCTGGCGCCGGCACGCGACTCGCACGACATGGGCGACTCGACGCCGGCCGAGACTTTCGGCTACGTGGCGCGTGAACTGGGCCGCCGCAAGATCGCTTTCATCTTCACCCGCGAAGGCGAGAGCCCGGACGAACTGGGCCCGATGATCAAGAAAGAATTCGGCGGCGTGTGGATCGCGAACCAGCAGCTGAGCAAGGAAAAGGCCGAAGAACTGATCGCCAGCGGCACGGCCGATGCCGTCTCGTGGGGCCAGCTGTACATCGCCAATCCGGACCTGGTGGAACGCCTGCAACTGAACGCACCGCTCAACAAGCCGAACCCGGACACGTTCTACCATCCGGGCGCAACCGGCTACACCGATTACCCGGCGCTGCCGGCCACGGTGTAAGTATCCCTTTCTCCGCGCCCTCGCCCGCTGTCGCCGGCGAGGGGCGGCGCTTCTTCGAACAGGACCTGCGGGTCCTGTTTTTTTTGGCGCAGTCAACGTTAAATAGAGCCGAGCTATGAACTGATCAGCGGTCCCATGGTCCAACGCCTGTCCCCAGCGTCAGGAGTCGATCATGAAAGCGCCCCGTTTCAAGAACTGGTTTGCCAGGTTGCCAGCGCTGAATCAGCCACAGCGCCGGCAAGTGCTCGACGCACTGCATCCCGCAGCTGGCCTCGACCAGGTGGTTGCACTGATCGCGCAAGCCAGAGCGCCAGCGCGCTGCTGCCCCAGTTGTGGCAACGAACGCTGCAATCGGCACGGATTCGCCAACGACCTGCAGCGCTTTCGCTGCTGCGCCTGTGGCCGCACGTTCAACGACCTGAGCGGCACGCCGCTGGCGCGGCTCAGGCACAAGGCCAAATGGCTCGCGTATTCGCAGGTGCTGCTCGATTCATTGTCCGTACGCAAGGGCGCAGACCAGGTCGGCGTGCACCGCAACACGGCATTCCGGTGGCGCCACCGCTTTCTCGACTGGGTCAAGCTCAACCGGCCTGCATCGCTCAACGGCATCGTGGAGGCAGATGAGACATTCCTCCTCGAATCGCAAAAAGGATCACGCACGCTCGACCGCCCGCCACGCCGACGGGGCGGGAGCGCGCCCAAGCCGGGCATTTCCTGCCATCTCGATTGCATTCTGGTAGCGCGCGACCGGAATGGCCGCACCATCGATGCCGTCACTGGTCGTGGCGCACTGACGGCCTCGCAACTCGAACGCGATTTGCTGCCCAGACTTGATCCGCAGGCGCTCTTGGTCAGCGACAGCCATGCCGCGTACCGGGCCTTCGCACGCAAGCACAGTATTGCGCACGAAACCGTCAATCTGCGCGCCGGCGTGCGCGTAAGGCATATGGGCAGCCGCGCCATCCACGTACAGAACGTGAACGCGTATCACGGGCGTTTCAAGGACTGGCTACGAGGCTTTCGCGGGGTGGCATCGCGCTACCTGCCCAACTACCTGGGGTGGCGCTGGGCCCTGGATGGTGGGCGGGTCAGTTCCGCAGAACAGTTGTTCTGCATCGCAGTCGGCGTCATCAACAGATAAGGTTGACTGCGCCTTTTTTTTCGTATTGACGCTTGAATGAAGCATATGTATGCCATATGCATGGGCAAAAAGGATCGTCGTGATGGGTGTCCAGCCACGAACGTTAGTGATATTCTTGCGCGATTGTTAGATTGTTACTGCGCGCACGTCTCGATGCGCCTACCGAGAGAGGATTTTCAGTGAACGTTCCAGCACACCGCGCCATGGCGCTTGCCATCGCTTCCGCCATCGCCTTTGGCGGCGCCGTCCACGCTGCACCGGCAGCCCAGGGCGCGCGCGCCGAGACGCCGTTCCTGTCCCAGGTCGACGCCTTTGCCCGCTCTGCGCGCGTATCGAACGTGGACTATGTGCTGGACTTCACGCTGACCGGCAAGGAAACCTTTGCCGGCACCACGACCGTCACGTTCGACCTCAAGGACGTCGACGCGCCGGTCACGCTCGACCTGAAGGACGCCACCGTCAAATCGGTCAGCGTCAACGGCAAACCGGTCGCCACGCGCTACAACAAATGGTTCGTCACGCTCGACGCGGCCAGCCTGGCCAAGGGCCGCAACACGGTCGTCATCGATTACGAGCGCCTGCACAGCACCAATGGCGAAGGCCTGCATCGCATGGTCGATCCGGCCGATGGCCGCGTCTATACCTATTCGCACTTCGAGCCGGTCGCGGCCCAGCAGATGTTCGCGGTGTTCGACCAGCCTGACCTGAAGGCCAGCTACACGGTGTCGGTTACCGCGCCGCGCGACTGGCACGTGGTCACGACCACGCGCGAGACGAAAATCGACGAGCGTGGCGCGAACCGCCACTGGACCTTCAAGACCACCAAGCGACTCAGCCCGTACAACTTCTCGCTGCACGCCGGCCCCTACCAGGTCTGGGAAGACAACAGCGGCAAGTACCCGATGCGCCTGTTCGCACGCCAGTCGCTGGCCAAGCTGGTGGTGCCGGCAGACTGGTTCCGCCAGACCAAGGCCGGCCTCGGCTTCTTCGAAGAATACTTCGGCGTCCCGTATCCGTTCGAGAAATACGACCAGCTGATCGTGCCGGACTTCCTGTACGGCGCGATGGAAAACGCCGGCGCGATTACGTTTGCCGAAGCGCGCTACGGCGTGGCCAATATGACGGCCGAGCAGAAGCAGTCGCTGACCGAAGTGATCATGCACGAGATGGCGCACCAGTGGTTCGGCAACCTGGTGACCATGAAGTGGTGGAACGGCCTGTGGCTGAACGAAAGCTTCGCGTCCTTCATGGGCGTGCTGGCGACGGTCGAGTCGACCGAGTTCAAGGATTCGTGGCAGAAGTTCTACCAGAGCGGCAAGCAGCGCGCCTACATCCAGGACCAGACCGCGAGCACGCACCCGATCGAAGTGCCGGTGCCGTCGTCGAGCAATGCCTTCGACAACATCGATGCGATCACCTATTCCAAAGGCGGCTCGACGCTCAAGCAACTGCGCCACCTGCTGGGCGAGGACGTGTTCCGCAAGGGCGTGCACAACTACCTGGTCAAGTACTCGTGGAAGAACGCGACGCTCGACGATTTCATCGGCAGCCTCGGTGAAGCAGCAGGCCGCGACCTGTCCGGCTGGACCAAACAGTGGCTGTACAACGCCGGCGTGAACACCATCGCCGCGAACTACAGCTGCAGCGGCGGCAAGATCCGCAACTTCACGCTGGCGCAAACCGCGCCATCGAAAGACCTGCCGACGCTGCGCGAACAGCGCGTGCAGATCGGCGCTTTCAAGATCGATGGCGGCAAGCTGACGCTCGTGAAGAACGTCCCTGTCACCTACACGGGCGCCAAGACCGCGGTGCCGGACATGAACGGCACGGCCTGCCCGGATCTGGTCTACCCGAACTACCAGGACTGGGGCTACGCCAAGGTCAAGCTGGACAAGCGCTCGTTCGCCACCGCGCGCACCAGCCTGGCCAAGGTCGACGATCCGCTGCTGCGCGCGATGCTGTGGCAGAGCCTGTGGGATGGCGTGCGCGACGCCGAGATGCCACTGAACGACTTCCTCACCGTGGCGCTGAACAATGCGCCGCTCGAGAAGGATTACACGCTGCTGGGCGATGTGCTGGGCAAGGTCAGCGAGTCGAAGGCCTACCTCGATGCGATGAACCTGGATAACGCCTACACGCGCCAGACCACGCTGGCACTGGAAAAGATGGCATGGGACGGCGTGCTGGCCAACAAGGGCAATGCCGACTTCCAGCGCCGCTGGTTCAACCAGTACGTGAGCGTTGCCAGCAGCCCGGATGCGCTGACACGCCTGGCCGGTATCCTGGGCGGCCAGGTCGATGCGGGCGGCGTGCCCGTGGGCCAGCCGCAGCGCTGGTCGATCATCGCGCGCCTGAACCGCTACAACTACCCGGGCGCATTCAACCTGATCGCGCAGGAGTCCGCGCGCGACAAGTCGGACGCCGGCCAGATCGCGGCCGTGGCAGCCACGGTCATCCGCCCCGATGCCGCCGTCAAGGCGGACTGGGTCAAGCAGATCGAAGACCAGAAGACGGCATTGCCGTTCTCGCGTATCCGCACCGCGATGGGCAGCATCTTCCCGGCCGAACAGGGCGCGCTCAATGAGCGTGATGCCGATGCACGCCTGGCGCGCTTGCCGCAGGTGGACAAGACGGGCGGCCCGGTCTTCATGCGCGCGTATGCGGGCACGATGATCCCGGCGACCTGCACGCCGCAAAGCGTGGCGCGCCTGAGCCGCGCAGCAGCCACGATGACTGACCTGTCGGCGTTCACGCGCCGCACGCTGCTCGACACGCTGCAGGACGACCAGCGCTGCGTGGCGATCAAGGCAAAGCTGAGCGCACCAAAAGGCTGATCGCCATATGCTGGGTGCAGGGGTCCTGACGCCACGCCGCACGCCCGGCTGGCCGCTTGGGGTCACCCTTGGCCTGCACCTGCTGCTGGGCTGGTGGTGGTTGCAGGCGACGGGCGTGCGGGTGCTGCCGGCGGTTGTGTCGGCGCCCCGTGAATTCATCGTGGTGGCGGTGCTGACGCCTGCGCCTTCGCGTTCTTCCGCTGCACCGTCTGCACCCGCTGCCGCAGCGTCACCACGACCGCGCGCAGCGCAGGCAGTTCCCGCGCGCGCTGCCCCACCGGCGCCGCCAGTAGCGCCACAGCCCATCACGCCAGCACCTGCAGACAGCGCGCCGCCTGCGGCCACGAGCGAACCCGCCGCAGACGCGTTCCCCACCCCGTCGGGCTCAGCACAAGACACCATCGCCACAGGGGACGACAGCCTGGCCAGCCGCGGCAAACGCACGGCGGGCGCGGTCGATCACGAGCTGCGCAAGGGGAAACTGGCGCCGCTCGCCCCAGGTGACAGCAAGTGGCAGCGCTTCGCGGAGGCCGTCAGCAATGCCCGCGTGGACACCTCGCGCACGCTGATATCGGAAAGTTATACGGCGCCGGACGGCGTCGTCGTGTACCGTTTCCGCCTGGGCGGGCGCACCTGGTGCCGCACCGGCGGTGGCATCAGGCCGAGCCCGTTCGGCGCCCAGGTTGGCGGCGCGACCTCGTTCGACACCGCCGGCGGTGGGGGCTTCGCCGGGATGATCGAGTGCCCGACCCGGGTACAGTTCAAGCCCGACTAAGCCGCTGGCACACGGGGTGCAGTCGCCATCCACCGCCACCCGCCTGCCGTAAAATGACCGGAATTGCGGCCTCCTTGCCGCTCACGGAGACAACACATTGGACTGGGATTATCCGCAACCGTTCATCCTGGCGGTGACGCCGCAGGCCGGCGACATCGATGGCCTGAACCATACCAATAACGCGGTGTACGTGCGCTGGTGCGAGCAGGCCGGCTGGGCGCACTCCGACAGCCTCGGCCTGTCACTCGACGACTACCGGCGCCTGGACCGGGCGATGGCGATCCGGCGCGGCGAATACGATTACCTGCTGCCCACATTCGTTGGCGAAGCGCTGCGCCTGGCCACCTGGCTCGTCGGCGGCGATGGCAAGCTGTCGATGGAACGGCGCTTCCAGCTCGTGCGCGACAGCGATGGCGCCACGGTGCTGCGCGGCCGCTGGGACCTGGTCTGCATCGAACTCTCGAGCGGTCGGCCGCGCCGCATGCCTGCGCCATTCCTGGACACGTACATGCCCGTGATCGTGGGCGGACGGCTTACAGGATCTCGCTGACGCGCGTAAACGGCCGGCATAGCCGCACGCCCTTGGGTGTCACGACAAACGGCCGCTCGATCAGGATCGGATGCGCGGCCATCGCGTGCAGCAGCGCAGCGTCGCTGATGCCCGGCTGGTCCAGCCCTAATTCAGTGAATACCGTTTCCTTGCTGCGCACGGCCTCCCGCACCGTGATGCCCGCATCGGCAATCAAGCGGGTCAGCGTGTCTCGTGTTGGCGAGTTGGCCAGGTAGTCGACGATCTGCGGTTCGTGACCGGCGTCGCGGATGGAGGCCAGCGTGTTGCGCGATGTGCCGCAGCGGGCATTGTGGTAAATCGTAATGGCCATGGTCATAACAACGGTGTTTTTCTCATCATAATGTGGTGAATCGGACAACGACATGATAACCACAGCGCATACCCGTCACCACTATTTTGCTTGTGACCCCTTCCGGCGCGGGCTAGAATCGCACGCTTGATTTTATCGAGCGTGAGAACTGCAGCCCT
>Ga0265797_10008920_pt1 | contig 13203 bp, 8 predicted proteins | sample P2T30metagenome_FD_192433 | JGI IMG/M metagenome (GOLD analysis project Ga0265797, IMG submission 192433) | Plant litter microbial communities from East Loma Ridge, Irvine, California - P2 T30 | ecosystem: Environmental > Terrestrial > Plant litter > Unclassified | place: USA: California... | reverse complement strand
CGTTTCCCAAAAGGCAAGTATTACGCCTGCTCGATGCTGCCTTACCCGTCGGGCAAGCTGCACATGGGTCACGTGCGCAACTATACGATCAACGACGTGATGTACCGCTACCTGCGGATGAACGGCTACAACGTGCTGATGCCGATGGGCTGGGACGCCTTCGGCATGCCGGCGGAAAACGCGGCGATGGCCAACAACGTGCCGCCTGCGGAGTGGACCTATTCGAACATCGCCCACATGCGCGGCCAGATGGAGTCGATGGGCCTGGCCATCGACTGGTCGCGCGAGATGACCGCCTGCAAGCCGGACTACTACAAGTGGAACCAGTGGATGTTCCTGAAGATGTTGGAAAAAGGGATCATCTACCAGAAGACCGGCACCGTGAACTGGGACCCGGTCGACCAGACCGTGCTGGCCAACGAGCAGGTCATCGACGGCAAGGGCTGGCGTTCGGGCGCGCCGGTCGAGAAGCGCGAGATCCCGATGTACTACGTGCGCATCACGGACTACGCCGAGGAGTTGCTGGACTACGTCGACAACAAGCTGCCGGGCTGGCCGGAGCGCGTGCGTATCATGCAGGCCAACTGGATCGGTAAATCCACCGGCGTGCGCTTCGCCTTCCCGCACGTGATCACGGACGAGACCGGTGAGCCGATCAACGACGGCAAGCTGTACGTCTTCACCACCCGCGCCGACACCATCATGGGCGTGACCTTCTGCGCGGTCGCCGCCGAGCACCCGCTGGCGGCGCAGGCGGCCAGGAACAACCCGGAACTGCAGGCCTTCATCGCCGAGTGCAAGCAGGGTTCCGTGATCGAAGCCGACATGGCGACGATGGAAAAGAAGGGCATGCCGACCGGCCTGACCGTCATCCATCCGATCACTGGCGAGGAAGTGCCGGTCTGGGTCGGCAACTACGTCCTGATGACCTATGGCGACGGCGCCGTGATGGGCGTGCCGGGCCACGACGAGCGCGACTTCGCGTTCGCGAAAAAATATGAGCTGCCGATCAAGCAGGTGGTGAAGCTCAGTGACGAAACAAAAGGCCAGGAATTCTCGCTGGACGGCTGGCAGGAATGGTACGGCGCCAAGGACGGCATCGAGATCATCAACTCCGGCAAGTACGACGGCCTGGACTATATCGCCGCCGTGCACGCGGTGGCTGGCGACCTGGCCGAGAAGGGCCTGGGCGACAAGAAGGTCACCTTCCGCCTGCGCGACTGGGGCATTTCGCGCCAGCGCTACTGGGGCACGCCGATCCCGATGATCCACTGCGAGAAGTGCGGCACGGTGCCGGTCCCGGAAAAGGACCTGCCGGTCGTGCTGCCGGAAGACTGCGTCCCGGACGGCAGCGGCAACCCGCTGAAGAAGCACGAAGCCTTCCTGAAGGTGGATTGCCCGTGCTGCGGCGCGCCGGCACGCCGCGAGACCGACACCATGGACACCTTCATCGACTCGTCCTGGTACTACATGCGCTATACCTCGCCGGGTTCGAACGACGCCATGGTCGACCCGGCCCGCAACGATTACTGGATGCCGATGGACCAGTACATCGGCGGCATCGAGCATGCCGTGCTGCACCTGCTGTACGCGCGCTTCTGGACCAAGGTCATGCGCGACTTCGGCCTGGTGAAATTCGACGAGCCCTTCGTCAACCTGCTCACGCAAGGCATGGTGCTCAACGAGACCTATTACCGCGAAGAGGAGTCGGGCAAGAAGACCTGGTTCAACCCGGCCGACGTCGACCTGGTGTTCGACGACCGCGGCCGCCCGCAGGCCGCCGCCTCGAAGCTGGACGGCAAGCCGGTCGTGATCGGCGGCACCGAAAAGATGTCGAAGTCGAAGAACAACGGCATCGACCCGCAAGCCCAGATCGAGCAGTACGGCGCGGACACCGCCCGCCTGTTCACCATGTTCGCGGCGCCGCCGGAACAGACCCTGGAATGGTCGGAGTCGGGTGTGGAAGGCGCGAGCCGCTTCCTGCGCCGCGTCTGGGCCTTCGCTCACGGCAAGCAGCAGAGCATCGCGGCGGCGCTGGCAGTCCAGCAGCAAGGGACCTTGAATGACGACCAGAAGGCGCTGCGCCGCGAAGTGCACAAGATCCTGCAGCAGGCGGACTACGACTTCAAGCGCATCCAGTACAACACCGTGGTGTCGGCCTGCATGAAGATGCTCAACACCCTGGAGTCGGCCAAGCTGGCCGAGGGTCGGGACGCCGCATCGGCGGCCAGCGACGCCGTCATCACCGAAGGCCTGTCGATCTTCCTGCGCATGCTGAACCCGGTGGCGCCGCACATCACCCACGCGCTGTGGCAGGAACTGGGCTACGCCACGGCCTACGGCGACATCCTCGACGTCAAGTGGCCGGAAGTCGACCCGGCCGCGCTGGAGCAGTCCGAGATCGAACTGATGATCCAGGTGAACGGCAAGCTGCGCGGCTCGGTCAAGGTGCCTAAGGAAGCCGACAAGGCCGCCATCGAAGCCGCCGCGCTGGCCTCGGAAGCGGCCCAGAAGTTCGTCGAAGGCACGCCGAAGAAGGTCATCGTCGTGCCCGGCAAACTGATCAACATCGTGGTGTAAGCATGGCCATCTCCTCCATGAAGAGAAGGGTGGTCCTGCGCGCAGCAGTCGCGCTGGCGGTGGCTGCCGCCTTGCCGGGCTGCGGCTTCCAGCTGCGCGGTTCGAACGGCAGCTACACGATGCCGTTCAACAGCATCTACGTCGGCTTCCCGGACAACTCGGCGCTCGGCACGGAACTCAAGCGCAACCTGCGCGCGGCGAAGGTGACGATCGCCGACACGCCGGCCGCCGCCGAGGCGCAGCTGGTGGTGCTGGGCGAGAACCGCGGCAAGGCGATCCTGTCGCTCAACAGCCTGGGCCGCGTGCGCGAATACCTGCTGACCTACACGCTGTCGTTCGCGGTGCGCGACCCGAAGGGCGTCGAGCTGCTGCCGGCGACCGAGATCTCGCTGCGCCGGAACATGGCCTTCGACGAGACCCAGGTGCTGGCCAAGGAATCCGAGGAAGCGCTGCTGTACCGCGACATGCAGGCCGACCTCGTGCAGCAGATCATGCGCCGCCTGGCGGCGATCAAGACCATGTCCACGACGACCGCGAAGTGAGGATGCACCATGCAGTTGCGGCCTGAGGCGCTCGACGGGCACCTCGCCAAGGGGCTCGCGCCCCTGTACGTGATCACCAGCGACGAACACCTGCTGGCGCTGGAGGCGGCGGACAAGATCCGCCGCAGCGCGCGCGCACAGGGCTATTCCGAGCGCGACGTGCTCACGGTCGAGCGCAACTTCAAGTGGGGCGAGCTGTTGGCCGCGAACCAGGCTCTGTCCCTGTTCGGCGACAAGAAGCTGATCGAGCTGCGCATCCCCGGCGGCAAGCCGGGCAAGGATGGCAGCGCGGCCCTGCAGAACTATGCGAAAGACCTGAACCCGGACAACCTGACCCTGATCACGCTGCCCAAGCTGGACTGGCAGACGGCCAAGGCGGCCTGGGTCGCCGGCCTGCAGCAGGCCGCGGTCTACATCGAGATCCCGAACGTGGAGCGCCCCCAGCTGCCGGGCTGGATCGGGATGCGCCTGGCAAGCCAGGAACAAAGCGCCGAGCGCCCGAGCCTGGACTTCATCGCCGACCGGGTGGAAGGCAACCTGTTGGCGGCGCACCAGGAAATCCAGAAACTGGGCCTGCTGCACCCGCCCGGCAAGCTGACCCACGACCAGGTGATCGACGCCGTGCTGAACGTGGCGCGCTACGACGTGTTCAAGCTGTCCGAAGCGATGCTGGCCGGCGATCCGGCGCGCCTGGTGCGCATGCTGGAAGGCCTGAAAGGCGAGGGCGAGGCGCTGCCGCTGGTGCTGTGGGCGGTCTCGGAAGAGATCCGCACGCTGCTGAAATTGAAGGCCGGGATGGCGCAGGGCCGGCCGCTGGGCGCCTTGATAAAGGAATACCGCATCTGGGGCCCGCGCGAACGCATGATGGAACCGGCGCTGCGCAGGATGTCGCTGCCGGTGCTGGAAGCCGCGCTGCAGCAGGCGGCGCAGGTCGACAAGATGGTCAAGGGCTTACGCGCGAAGCAGTTCGCGGGCGACGCCTGGGATGCGATGCTGCAGCTGGCGTTGCGGGTAGCTTCATAAGGAAGACGGACGATGGACATCACCGAATACATGCACACGATCGGCCGCCAGGCCAGGACCGCCTCGCGCGCAATGGCGCGCGCCGACAGCGCCACCCGCAACCGCGCGCTGCTCTTGATCGCCGATGCGATCGAGCGCGACGCCGCGACCCTGGTCGAAGCCAACGCGCGCGACCTCGAGGCGGCCCGTGAAAACGGCCTGGCGCCGGCGCTGCTGGACCGCCTGGCGCTGTCCGGCAAGGCGATCGCCACCATGGTCGAGGGCCTGCGCCAGATCGTCGCGCTGCCGGACCCGATCGGCGAAATCTCGAACATGAAATTCCGCCCGAGCGGCATCCAGGTCGGGCAGATGCGGGTGCCGCTGGGCGTGATCGGCATCATCTACGAGGCGCGCCCGAACGTGACCGTGGACGCGGCCGGCCTGTGCATCAAGAGCGGCAACGCCGCCATCCTGCGCGGCGGCTCCGAGGCGATCCACTGCAACCGCGCGCTGGCGCTGCTGGTGGCCGAGGGCCTGCGCGGTGCCGGCCTGCCCGAGCACGGCGTACAGGTGGTGGACACGACCGACCGCGCCGCCGTCGGCACCTTGATCACCATGCCGGACTACGTGGACGTGATCGTCCCGCGCGGCGGCAAGGGGCTGATCGCGCGCCTGATGCAGGAAGCCACGGTGCCGATGATCAAGCACCTGGACGGCATCTGCCACGTCTACATCGACGCCAAGGCCGACGTCGCCAAGGCGCTGCCGATCGCCATGAACGCCAAGACCCACCGCTACGGCACCTGCAACACGATGGAAACGCTGCTGGTGGCGCGCGCCATCGCCCCGGCCATCCTGCCGCAGCTGGCCGAATTGTATGCGACGAAGGAAGTCGAGCTGCGCGCCGACCCGGAAGCGCTGGCCATCCTGCAGGGCTATCCGCACCTGGCGGCGGCTAGCGAGGAAGACTGGAGCACCGAGTACCTGGCGCCTATCCTGGCCGTCAAGATCGTCGACGGCATCGACGCCGCCATCGAGCACATCAACACGTATTCGTCGAAGCACACCGACGCCATCGTTACCGAGGACTACAGCGACGCCATGCGCTTCCTGCGCGAGGTGGATTCCGCCTCGGTGATGGTCAACGCCTCGACGCGCTTCGCCGACGGCTTCGAATACGGCCTGGGCGCGGAAATCGGCATCTCGAACGACAAGCTGCATGCGCGCGGACCGGTCGGGCTCGAAGGGCTGACGTCCTTGAAATACGTGGTCTTCGGCCACGGCGAAGTGCGCCAATAATCTGCATGGTGGGCACGGGGTGCCCACCCTACGTATAATCAGTTGGGGTCAGAGTCCACCCGAGTAAACCGGGCTCTGACCCGCAAGGAGTAACATGTACCTCTGGATCAAAGCCTTCCACATCGTCTTCATCGCCTCCTGGTTCGCCGGCCTGTTCTACCTGCCGCGCATCTACGTGAACCTGGCCCAGGAAACCAACCCGGCGGCCCTCGAGCGCCTGCTCGGCATGGGGCGCCGCCTGTTCCGGTTCACCACGATGCTGGCCGTGCCGGCGCTGTTGCTGGGCATCTGGCTGTGGCTGGGCTACGGCATCCGCGGCGGCTGGCTGCATGCGAAACTGGCGCTCGTGATCCTCGTGATCGGCTACCATCACGCCTGCGGATCGCTGCTGAAAAAGTTCGAGCGCGGCGTGAATGCGCGCAGCCACAAGTGGTTCCGCGTGTTCAATGAAGTGCCGGTGCTGCTGCTGATCGCGATCGTGATCCTGGTCGTCGTGAAGCCGTTCTGAGCACCCAGTCAAGTTTTGCCGGCGGCCGGGTCACGACCCGGCCGCTTTGTTTTAAACAGTATTAATCAGTAATTAACGGATAAAAGGTACCCCTGATGACCTCCTATTTTTGCCCCTGCCCGCGCGGCATGGAACAAGCCCTCGCCGACGAACTGGCCGAGATCGCGCAAACCACGCAAAGCCCCACGCTGAAGGTCCACAACCAGGTCCCCGGCGGCGTGCACTGCTCGGGTGCCATGCAGGATGCATACCGCATCAACCTGCACTCGCGCATCGCCTCGCGCGTGCTGATGCGCATGGCCAACCGCACCTACGCCAACGAAAACGACATCTACGACCTGGTGCTCGAGCAGCCCTGGGAAGACTGGTTCGGCCATGACCAGACCATCCGCGTCGACATCACCGCCATCAAGTCGCCGCTCACGAGCCTGGAATTCACGACGCTGAAGATCAAGGACGCGATCTGCGACCGCTTCCGCGACCAGTTCAACAAGCGCCCGTCGGTCGACACGCGCGAGCCGGACATGCGCATCGTCGGCTTCCTCGACCAGCGCAACTTCACGATCTACCTCGATACGTCCGGCGAGGCGCTGTTCAAGCGCGGCTGGCGCGAGGAGACGGGCGATGCGCCGCTGCGCGAGAACCTGGCCGCGGGCCTGCTGCGCGTGGCCGGCTGGAAGCCGGGCGTGCCGCTGTTCGACCCGATGTGCGGCTCGGGCACGATCCTGATCGAGGCGGCCCAGATGGTGCAGGGCATCCCGCCGGGCGCGCGCCGCCGCTTCGCCTTTGAAAAATTCAACAACTTCGACAATAAAGCCTGGCAGGCGATGAAGACGGCGATCAAGCCGAACCCGCTGCCGGGCGAGCCGACCATCTTCGGTTCCGACATCTCGGGCGACATGGTGGCGATGACGCGCCATAACCTGCGCGCGGCCGGCATCCTGTTCGAGGTGCCGCTCAAGCAGATCGAGGCGCAGCAGGTGCAGCCGCCCACCAGCACGCCGGGCCTCCTGGTGACGAACCCGCCGTACGGCGAGCGCATCGGCGTGCGCGGCGACTCCACCATCCCGCAGGACGAGATGGCGGTGGGCTTCTACCAGCAGCTCTCGAGCACCCTCAAGCAGCGCTTCGCCGGCTGGACCGTGTACCTGTTCACCGCGGACCTGGGCCTGCCGAAGATGCTGCGCCTGAAGGAATCGCGCAAGACCCCGTTCTTCAACGGCGCCCTCGAATGCCGCCTGTTCCGCTTCGACATGGTGGCCGGCTTCAACCGCCGCGAAGGTGCCATACCTTCTGCGAAGCCCGACGCCAAACCCACGCAAGCACAATAACCATGCTGCCCGAACCCGAACCCGACAATCTGCCCAAGGATCCGGTCGTCCCGGTACCGCTGCCCACCCCGCACAAGGTCACGATGCTGACCGCCGGCGGCCTGGCCACGCTGCTGGCCGCGCTCTCGATGCTGGGACCGTTCTCGGTGGATGCCTACCTGCCGGCCTTCCCGGCGATCCAGGCCAACCTGCACGCCACCTCGATCGAAGTCCAGCAGACGCTGACCGCCTACATGCTGGCCTTCGCCGTCATGTCGCTGTGGCACGGCGCGTTGTCGGACGCCTTCGGGCGGCGCAACGTGGTGCTGGTCGGGCTGATCGTGTTCGCGGTCGGCACCCTGGGCTGCGCGGCGGCCCATTCGGTGCACTACCTGTGGATCTTCCGCATCCTGCAGGGCATCTCGGCCGGGGCCGGGGTCGTGGTCGGGCGCGCCATCATCCGCGACCTGTATTCGGACGCGCCGGCGGCGCGCCTGCTGTCGATGGTGACGATGATCTTCTCGATCGCGCCGGCGATCGCGCCGGTGCTGGGCGGCTGGGTCGTGACCCTGTTCGACTGGCGCGCCATCTTCCTGGGCCTGCTGATCTTCAGCATCGGCCTGTGGTGGGTATGCTGGCAGCACCTGCCCGAAACCATGCCGCCCGAGCGGCGCCAGCCCTTCAATCCGCGCTTCCTGGCACAGAGCTACTGGGACATCTTCAGCTCGGTGCTGTTCCAGATGAAGTCGGGCGTGGTCGCCTTCAACTTCGGCGGCATGTTCCTGTTCATCGCCGGCGCGCCGGTGCTGCTGCCGGTGCACCTGCACCTGGGGCCGTCGGACTTCGCCTGGCTGTTCGTGCCGGCGGTGGGCGGCATCTTCCTGGGCGCGCTGGCGGCCAACCGGCTGGCCGGCAAGATGCATTTCTCGCGCCAGATCGGCATCGGCTACGCCTTCATGCTGGCCGCGGTGGCATTCAGCGTGAGCTACCACGCCTTCCTGCCGCCGGCGCTGCCGTGGACCGTGCTGCCGATGTTCTTCTATAACTTCGGCAGCTCGATCATCAATCCCAGCGCGACCCTGCTGGCGCTCGACCTGTTCCCGCACATCCGCGGCACGGTGGCGTCCTGCCAGTCCTTCGTGACCACCCTGATGGGCGCGCTGGTGGCAGGCATCATCGCGCCGGCGCTGACGCATTCGGTGCTGGCGATGGCGTTGGGCCAGGCCGGTTTCGCGCTGGCCTCGCTGGCGTGCTGGATGGTGTCGCGCCACTACCGCCGCATCAAGATGATTCCGTAGTCATCGTGGCTTTTTGCGAATTCTTTGTGCTAACTCAATACACAATCGTGGAGTTTTGACTCTAAAACGCATCACTTTGTCTAGAAATTGTTGTTCCCGGACAGAAATGTATATATGCTAAGATGAGTGATTAATGTCATAAAAAGAGTTACTAAATCTGCTCTTTTTATAAGATTAAAAGAACACACTCTGTGGCGGTTTTTTATGAAGGAGGCTGCCACCCCACCCAAACCACGTGGCGGCCGTGCTTGACACCCAACAATCAGACCAGGATATCCGCAATCGTTTGCTGATCGCGAGACTGCCGGCCATGCCGCAGATCCTCATCAAGCTGCTCGCGCATCTGCAGGCGAACGACCTGGGGATGGCGGAACTGGCCGCGCTGGTCGCGACCGATGCCGGCATGACCGGCAAGATCCTGACCGTCGCCAACAGCTCGGCCTACCACCGCGGCGGGCGCCAGGCCAGCCTCGAACAAGCGATGATGGCGCTGGGCACCGACATGATCAAGATCCTGGTCATCAGCGATTCGGTGTTCCAGACCTTCAACAGTTTCCCGAATTCCGGTGCCACCGACCTGCGCGGTTTCTGGAAGCATTCGCTGGCCACGGCCGTGCTGGCACGCGACATCGCGCGCCGCATCGCGTATGGCCAGCCGGAGGAAGCCTACCTGGCCGGCCTGCTGCACAACGTCGGCCGCCTGGCCTTGCTGGCGGCGGCGCCCAAGGAATACGCCTTCAATTTCACCGCGCGCGACGACGACGACCTGTGCGCGGTCGAGCAGCGCACGCTGCAGATCACGCATACCGAAGCCGGCGCCTGGCTGATCGAACGCTGGCAGCTGGATTCCTTCCTGGCCGACTCGGTGCTCTACCACCACGAGCCGAGTGCGCGCCTGGAGTCCAGCCACCCCCTGATCCGCATCCTGCGCACCGCCCACGTGCTGGCCCACCATGGCGACGACCTGGCGCTGGTGATCGAAGCCTGCATGCTGTGCGGCCTGGATCCGGACCAGGCCGACGACATGGGCGCCGCCGCCGTGCGCCAGGTCGAAAAGTCGGCGATCCACCTCGGCATCGACCTGGACGGCGCCGACGACCTGCCAGCGCCGCCGGCCTACGCGCCGCCGGCACCGGGCGACCCGGTGCAGCAGCGCCTGAACGAAGAGGTGCGCAACCTTGTGCTGGTGTCGGAGATCGGCCAGGTCTTCACGCGCCAGCAGAAGGGGAGCAAGGGCGCGGGCGGCGAGGCCGGCCTGCTCGAATCGATGACGCGCTCGGCGCGCATCCTGTTCGATTTCGAAAGCGCGGTCGTGCTGCTGGAGAACCCGACCGGCCAGGCGCTGATCGGCGCGCCGACCGGCAGCCAGCAGCGCATCGCCGAATTCGCGATCCCGCTGGTCAAGGGCAAGGGCGGCGCCGTGGCCCAGGCCGCGCTGGAACGCAAGCCGGCCTTCGTGCGGCGCGACCGCCCGCTCGGCATGCCCGAGGAGCAGCTGCTGCGCCTGCTGGGCAACGAGGCCATGGTGTGCGTGCCGCTGGTGGCGGGGGCGCGCTGCCTGGGCGTGCTGGTCGGCGGCGTCGCCAACTGGCAGCTGCCGGCCTGCCAGAAGCGCGAGCGCTTCTTGCAATCCTTCGGTACCCAGGCCGCCAGCGCGCTGGAGACGGCGATGCAGGAGCGCCGCCAGGCGCACCGCCAGCTGGCCCACGTGACCGAGGAATACCGCGAAGCCTCGCGCCGCGTGGTCCACGAGGTCAACAATCCGCTGTCGATCATCAAGAACTACCTGTCGGTCCTGGACAGCAAGCTGGAACGCCAGGAACCGGTCAGCGCCGAACTGTCGGTGCTGCACGACGAGATCGACCGCGTCGGCCAGCTGGTCAACAGCCTGACCGAGATCCGCCCGCCGGCCGAGGGCGCGCCGCTCACGGCCGACGTCGCGCGCGTGGTGGACGACGTGCTGCGCCTGTTCCGCACCACCGAGTTCGTGCCGCCCAACGTCCGGATCGAGGTCAACCTGGGCGGCCAGGACAAGCGCATCGAGGGCGACCCGGACCTGCTCAAGCAGATCCTGGTCAACCTGGTCAAGAACGCCGTCGAAGCGCTGAGCGCCGGCGGCGGCCGCATCGAGATCGCCAACCGTGGCCACGTCAACCGCGAGCGCCGCGTGTACCTGGAGCTGGTCGTGTCCGACACCGGCCCGGGCCTGTCGCGCGAGGTGCTGGCCAACCTGTTCTCCGCCGTGCAAAGCGCCAAGGAGGGGCCGCACCACGGCCTCGGCCTGTCGATCGTGCACAGCCTGGTCAAGAAGCTGAACGGGCACATCGCCTGCCGCAGCGGCGCGGGCGGCACCAGTTTCGAAATTCTGCTGCCGGCGCATGCCGGCGCCGGCGCCCCGGCCACGCTGCCGGCGCGCGCGCTTGGATCCGCATAAGGTAACAATGAATCCATTCTCCGCGCCCATTCCCTACGACGCCGCCGCACCGTCCGGCAATGGCAACGACCAGCCGCGCCTGCTGCTGGTCGACGACGAACCGCGCCTGCTGGCCTCGCTGTACGAATTGCTGCGCGACCGCGGCTACCAGTTGGTCACCGCCGCCACCGGCGGCGAGGCGCTGGCGCACCTGTCGAAGCTGCGTTTCGACCTGGTGCTGCTCGACCTGCGCCTGCCGGACATCGGCGGCCACGAGATCATGGACTTCATCAACGAGAAGGGCATCGACGCCGACGTCATCGTGATGAGCGGTGAAGTCGGGATCGACGCCGCGATCGGGGCGCTGAAGCGCGGCGCCTACGACTACCTGCGCAAGCCCTACAGCCGCGAGGAGCTGCTCAAGACCGTGGCCAACGCGCTCAAGCAGCGCCGCCTGGGCCAGGCCAACGCGCGCATGGCGACCCAGCTGGAAAACTCGGAGAAGATGTACCGCTACCTGGTGGACTCCTCGCCCGACATCATCTACACGCTGAACCACGAAGGCCGCTTCACCTTCATCAACGACCGCGCCTACCAGCTGCTCGGCTACAAGCGCGACGAGCTGATCGGCCAGCACTACTCGATCCTGGTGCACGACGAGGACCTGGAGCGCGCGCGCTACGTGTTCAACGAGCGCCGCGTCGACGAACGCGCCTCGCGCAACGTCGAGCTGCGCCTGAAGTGCCACGCCGCCACCCACCACGAGCGCACCTTCAACACCACCCTGATGACGATCTCGCTGAACGCGATCGGCATGCACGTGCCCGACCAGGAAGTCAAGCGCCTCGAGTTCTTCGGCACCTACGGCGTGGCGCGCGACATCACCGACCGCAAGCGCGCGGAAGAGGTCATCTCCTACCAGGCCTACCACGACATCCTGACCGACCTGCCGAACCGCATCCTGTTCAAGGACCGGCTCGGCCTGGCGGTCATCCAGGCCAAGCGCAAGCAGACCGAGCTCGCGGTGATGTTCATCGACCTGGACCGCTTCAAGCTGGTCAACGACACCCTCGGCCACGTCAAGGGCGACGAGCTGCTGCAGCAGGTGGCGGGCCGCCTGAAAGAGTGTTTGCGCCGCGGCGATACGCTGGCGCGCCAGGGCGGCGACGAATTCACCATCGTGCTGCCGGAACTGCGCGACCGCGACGACGCGCGCATGGTGGCCGACAAGTTCCTCGAGTGCCTGCACCTGCCGTTCGACCTGGACGGCCACGAAGTCCACATCTCGGCCTCGATCGGCATCGCGATCTACCCGGGCCACGGCGAATCGATCGACGAGCTGCTGCGCCACGCCGACATCGCCATGTACCAGGTCAAGGGGCAGGGCAAGAACGGCCACGCCTTCTACGACCCGTCGATGCAGGACGTGTCGCACCAGAAGATCGCGCTCGAGCAGAGCCTGCGCAAGGCGCTCGAGCACAACGAGCTGGAGATGTACTACCAGCCGCAGATCGACGCTATCAGCGGCCGCATCGTCGGCGCCGAGGCGCTGATGCGCTGGAACCACCCGCTGCGCGGCGTGGTCTCGCCCGGCGAGTTCCTGCCCTTCGCCGAGGAAAACGGCCTGATGCTGCCGATCTCGGACTGGATGATAGGCGCCCTGTGCCGCGACATGCTGCAGTGGAAGGCGATCGGCGGCAACCAGGTGAAACTCTCGCTGAACCTGTCGCCGCAATACCTGGACCGCGGCGAGTTTTTTGAAAAGATGCGCGGCGCGCTGCTGCGCCACGGGATCGCGCCGAGCCAGATCGAGGTCGAGATCACCGAGAACATCTGCATCCGCAACCCGCAGCACGCGATCGAGCAGCTCAACAAGCTGGGCCAGCTCGGCGTGTCGGTGGCGATCGACGACTTCGGCACCGGTTATTCCTCACTGGCCTACCTGCACCGCTTCCCGGTCCATACCATCAAGATCGACCAGTCCTTCGTCAAGGAGATCCACGACGAGCACGGGCACTACCCGGTGGTGCTGGCGATCATCTCGATCGCGCGCGGGCTGGGCCTGAACCTGATCGCGGAAGGCGTCGAGACCGATGCCCAGGCGCGCTACCTGCGCGCCAACGGCTGCCTGACGATGCAGGGCTACCTGTACCACCGGCCGATGCCGTTGCAGCGTTTCATCGACGTGCTGCGCGCCCAGGGCGTGCCGGCCGGCGCGCTCGCCATCCAGGCTTGATGCCGGCGCCCGATG
>Ga0265797_10008919_pt1 | contig 13203 bp, 1 predicted proteins | sample P2T30metagenome_FD_192433 | JGI IMG/M metagenome (GOLD analysis project Ga0265797, IMG submission 192433) | Plant litter microbial communities from East Loma Ridge, Irvine, California - P2 T30 | ecosystem: Environmental > Terrestrial > Plant litter > Unclassified | place: USA: California... | reverse complement strand
TATTGCGTTAATACTCTAGATAGTTATAACCTACTTATAATTACTCTATTATACTATCTTTAGCTATTCTTAATAGTCTACTACTATAACTACTAACTTAGTTAAGATCTAGCCTATTATAAAGCCTATCTTATTAAAGTTATAGATATCTTTATTCTAGATACTATACTTAGCTTTAGTATTCTATACTAAGTAGAACTAGCCTTCTATAACTTTAGAATTCTTGCAGAGAGCTTAACTATAGTTATACTTTTAATTAAACTTAACTTTAAGCTCTAGGCAGCACTTAATAAAGTTTATAGCCTATCTCTTACTAACTAGATTCTAGTTATAAACCTAGAGTAAATTATTAGCTATCTTCTTAACATTAGTAAGCTAAGATAGGTATTCTTACTCTAATAGCTTTAGAATATAGTATATAATTACTACCTCTTCTAATTCTTAAAGAGCTATTAATTTAGATATACTATCGCGTTAATAGAGTGTTTTAGCGCGTTATTATCTAAGCGTTCTTTCTAGCACTTTATAGGCTTTCGCAGCGCAATATATAGTAAGTATTATATCTTATTTAAGAGCTTAAAGCGTAAGCTTAATTTAAGATTCTTTCTAGTCTAATAATATATTATTATATTAAAGTATTATAAGAGAGGTAGAGTTTTAGTAGAGTCTTAGCAAAAGCTAGCTACCTACTTATTCTAGCTACTCGCTTATTATCTACGTTAGAGTAAAGTAAGGTCTTAGTCTTAGCTTTATGTAATTGCTTCTTACGTATTCTTAATATATAGTAGTTACTATAGTCTATAGTAAGTAAGCTAAGTATATCTTAGAAGATAAAATTAAGAGTATATTAAAAGAGACTAGTAGTAAGCTAGAGGTTATATAGTATAACTTCTCTATAGCTATTAATTCTAAAAAGATAGAAAGTAAGTTTACTAAATTAGAATTTTAGTATATTAATATTCTATTACTTATCTACTAGAGGCGTATAGCTAATAGTTCTACTAAGTAAGACTATAGCTAAAGACCTATACGTAGTATTTAAGACTAACACTATTATACCTTTACTTATATTCTAGAGTCTAAAGTAGTATCTACTAAGAGCTTACTCTATCTCTAAACTTATCTAGGTTACCTCTTTAGTTAAAAGCTGTAAAGATTATTCTAAGATAACCTAAGAGTTAGTTCTTAGAGTATAAGTAAGTAAGGTAGAATAGATTAGTATACTAGCATAATTAGTAGATTAATATAATAGTATAAGAGTATAATAGTATATTTAGTAAAATAATATAATATTATAAGAGGTTAAGAAAGAAGTATAATTCTTAGATTAAATACTAAAGTCTTATATAAAGTTAAATATACTAAGCTATAAAAGTTTAGTGTCTAAGCTATATACTAATAAGTATATATACTACTTAGTAGTGCTTAGTTATACTAAGAGCACTAAGTACTAAGTAGTTTTATAGTCTAATTAGTATTGCTTAGTTATGCTAAAAATACTAAGTACTAAGTAAGTTACGTAATTACTTATAGCTATTAGGTTAGCGTTTTAGATGCGCTAATACCTATAGAACTTTAGTCTCTAAGTTTCTTCTCTTAAATTGTAACAAAAGCATTATAGACATAAACCTATTTCGTAGTAGTATCTATAGTTCTAGCTAAGTAGTATAGAACTAGCTAGCGCGCTCTATCTATCTTAAATATAATAGTATAAAGAGAAATATACATTTAATTATTACTCTCTTATTATCTAGATAGGTCTAAATATAAGTAGGCTACTTTACTATAGATTAGTAGTAGTTAGCGCTTAAAGCTATTAACTATAAGATTAAGAAACTACTAATAACGCTAGAAGAGAGCGTTTATAGTATAATTAAAGTTATTAATAATAGAATAGTAGTATATTTAAGCTAGTTTCTAACGTATAAAGATAAGATACTACTATAGTAAGTTAGTAATAGTAGAGAAACTTATACTTTTAAGCACTTATTACGCGCAAAAGTATTAATATATATATAAGAGCTATAGTATTAGAATTTTAAAAGCTTAGTTAGTACTAGAATTATAGTATGAAGTAAAAGCTTAAGAGATACCTAAGATCTTTTAGAATTAAAGATTTCTTTACACTAGTAATTAATCTTATTATTCTAAACTAGCTTTAACTTTAATATAATTAGTATACTTAGAAAATATAGCTTTATATAAAAATAAATAAAAAATAAGAAATATTTTATGTAAAGTAATTAAAAGCTATAGAGTTATTACTTTTAGTTTAATATAAAGTAGCTTTAATAGTAGTTCTAAGTTTTAACCTAAACATTAATAGATATATTATAATATAAAACTTTACTAAGATGCTTTTTTATACTTAAATTTTTTGTTAAAAATCTAAATTAAATTGTTTTAAAAACTGTGTTATGATTATTATAGAAATAGTTTTATATTAGTTTTTATAGTCTATTCTACTATTCTTTAAGGTACTACTAATATACGTTATTCTATAGTCTTCTTTACTTAAAATAGAATATTTATAAGAATAGTTAATAGTAATAGTAAATATAGATTCTATTATAGTGAATAGAAAATATAGATTTTATAAATATAAGCTACTAAATTTTAACTTAAACTTAACTTCTAATAGCTTTATAACTACTTTATAGTAATTTTTCTTTAACTTTGATTTAGAAAAATATATTATTTAGGTACTAAAGCTCTAGGTAGTGCTACTATTTCTAAGAAATTTATTCTAAACTTACTAATAATAAACTACTTTGTATAAAACACTAATTCTATAGTTCTCTATTTTACTACAATATAATAATATTAAAGATAATAGACTTAAGGCTATACTAAAGCTATATAAGATAAAAGTATAATTACTTCTAATACTATACTTTGAATTAATTAGTTATAAAACGTAACTATAAACACTAAAGTAAAGTAAAAAAGAAAAGATTATTTCTAGTAAGTAAAGAGTAAAATATTAGTAATAGTAGTATTAAAGTTGTAATAGAGCTATAATAGATATAAAGAGTAATTTTCTTTTTATTTTCTCATTATATAGCTTAAAATATAAAAAGATTTCTATTTAAAACTAATAGAAGAATTGTTTTAATATTTTATTAGTAGTATTTTAAGTACTATTTATTAAACTTTTTTATACTTTATATAAATTAGAACTTAGATAGATAATTTTAGAGTAAAGTAATAAACTAGTAGTTATTAAACTTCTATTATAAATATTAACTAAATTAGTATCAATAGTATTTTACTAAATTAGAAATTATCTAGCTTAATACTTCTTTCTATTGTTTAAAATAATACTTTCTATAAATTCTATAGAGTTTCTAAATTATTAATAAATTTCTAGAGTTATAAGAGAAATTGTTACAAAATCTAAGTAACAAGAAAAGTATACTTCTACTTAGAATTATATTTATATATTATAACTAGAAAGCTAGAAAATATAATAGGTATATTATTCTATTTTAACATTTTCTTTAAAAATTTAGTATTAGAGCTTTGCTATAATAAACTCTTAATTAGAGTAGCTATAGACCTAACTTAGTCTTTAATACTTAAACTAAACTATAAGTTATAGTATAAAGTCTTAAGCTTTTAGCTTATTTATTTTCTAATAGTTTAAAGTATACTAAGATCTTAGTTATTTTATTCTTAGTATACTAGTCATAAGCTTTATAAACTTAGAACTTACTATTAGGCTATACGGCTATTAGTTTATAATAAAAAGATCTAGTAATAATAATAATAATATAATAGTTTCTTTAAGTAGTATAAAGTAAAAGTAGAAGTTTTAAATTATAAAACTTATTCTACAAGATCTAAACTTTATAAACTAAATACTATTAGAAGAATACTAAAGATAATTTTACTTAAGTTCTTAGTTATCTAATAGAATACGGAATTAAGAGAGTAATATTTAAAACTAAAGAACTAGTACTTTCTAACTAGCTAGAGCGTATAAATTCTAGCTAATTATAAAGCTTTCTTTTAAAAAAGAATTTAATTACAGAATTCTGTATAGATAATAATTTACAAAGTAATATATCTTTAAAGTATGTTACTATCTAGTAGACTAAAAGATTTAGATATATAACTTCTTTAAGTAATATAGAAGTAAACTTAAGAAGAGTTTAAATGCTAAAGTAATAATCAAATTAGATTTTAAATAAGTTTTTTCTTTTCTAAAGTTAAAAAGTATAATCCTCTTAATCTAATAAATAAATAAGTGTATTAGTAAGAATTACTTATAGATATAAGTACTACGTTATAAATTCTCTATTTTATAATTCTATTGTTACTATATATAAACATCTTTACTAATAGCTATTACTTAGAAAATTATCTGTCTAATATTAGAGACTTAATTAATTTACTTCTACTTCTATTCTAGCTTGTGCTATAAATTTTATTATAGCTTTAGTAAATGTAGTATTTGAATAGAGTTGTTTAGAGGAGTAGTTTTAATTTATTATTTTTAATACGTTCTACTCTTAAATATAATTCTTATAAAGATTTGGAAATTTGTTATAACTTAGCTAAGATTTTAGACCAAATAAATGATAGCTTTTTTCTTTATTACTATCTTAGTATTTTAATCTCTATTTCTATTAATACCTTTTAATAATATTACTTATCTTTCTATAAAGTAAGTTAAACTTTAATGTTCATATTCTTTAAGCTCTAAACAAAGTTTTTTTTGTTCTAGTATAAGTTTTATAAATCTTAATTTTACTAGAAAAAGGTTTTAGAAAAGCTAAGTATTTTATTAGATTATTTTAGTAAAAAAACTTAAGTAGATACCTTCTAGATAAAGATTTGGGTTAGAGTTTTAGTGAGAAGAAATTATATTACTAGTAATTATTTTATAAGTATTTTTAGAATATTAAAGTAAGTTTTTCGCTACACTTTATAAGAGAGAGAATTTAAAAGCTTTACTACCTAATCTATCTATAACTATTTCTCTTTTTATTATTTTTGATCTTAAGTTCTAGTAAAAATCTTATTCTATATTTTATTAGAGAGTAAGATTAATCTTTATAGCGTTATTTAAAAGCTTAAAGTAAAACTTAAGCAAGATTACTATAATTAGCTATTTAAGATTAAGATTTAAATATTGAAAAAGTAAAAATAAGTTAGCTTAAAGTGAAAGAAGTTAATATAGAGCAAAACTACTTTTATATAAAGATTTAAGTACTTATATAGTAATAAAAGATTAGGTAATAGTAAGTATAAAAAGCTTTTAGAAGATTAGAATTAAGCTACTCTTCTTTCTATTTATTAAGAATACTAGTATAGAAATATAACTATAACGTAGTTAAGTAATAACGTAAAGCACTACTAAGCTAGCTACACTACTAAGCTAGCTACTTTTTCTTAGCATTACGAACACTACATATAAATAGCAATGTAATTATAACGTATAATAGGATTTAATTAGTAAGAAAGTAGAATTAAACTTACTCTTATAGCTTATACCTTAGGTTAATTTTAGACCTTACAACGCGCTACTACTACCTTTAGCGTACAATATTAGTAGCTCTCTAATTAGCTTAATAAAATTAAGTATTAAGCTTAAGCACTACTAAATTATTAGAAACTCTCTTCTATAAAAGAGAAAACTATTATATAATATATTCTTAAGCTAAACGCGTAAGAATTTGCCTCTTAGCTTTATAAAGTAGCAGATATTATAGATAAACTACTAGCTATACGTAGTAGAATACCTATTAGTAAGAACTAGGTAGAGCGCTTTATTTAGCGTATAGAGAAGCTTAAGATAGCTTTTAACTAAGCAAAGAATTGCTAGAGAATACTCTAGAAAGACCTAGAGGTTATTAGCGCCTAGTTTAAGCTTATATAAGAGATAAAAGCTAAGTATAGAGTCTTTAACGCTAATATCTATAACTTTAATAAGATAGGCTTCTAAATAGACATTATTAGCTTAATAAAAGTAGTTATAGGCTTAGAGCGTTATATAAGACTAAACTTAATCTAGCTAGATAATTATAAGTAGGTTACAGTTATCTAGAGTATCTGCGCTGCTAAGTATATAACTCTACTCTTTATAATCTATAAGAGACGCGTCTACATCTTAGCATAGTATAAGAAGACTTTAATACTATATAACTAGAAGCTCTTTATATTAGAGAATAGCTAGATAAATAATTAGCTTAGCTTTAAGTAGTTAAAGTACTTTAATAAGTATATAAAGTCGCGTTAGATAGAGTTATTTAGGCTTCTTATCTTAGATAGCTATAAGAGCTACCTTAACTAGAATTTTAAGAACTACTGCCTTATATAAAAAATTCTAACTCTCTATATACCTACTTATTTATTATATATACTTTAGCTACTTAACGTAATATATTTCTTACTATTAAAACTAAAGTACTCTTAGCGCGTATAAGACTTAGTATATAAACGCGTCTACTATATTAATAAAGAAAGCTTTCTTCTAGCCTTTAAGAATATATTTTTTAACGTATTTATGTATAAAAACTATAAGAAGGCTTTTAAGGTAGTAGGACTAGTTTCTATTAATACGTAGAGAGTTCTTAATTACCTTAAAGTCTACCTTTATACGCTACTACTAGTTGCTTTACTAGAAACACTCTAGTAGTTAAGAATACTAAGTAATATGTATAAATTTAGGTTATAATTAAGGCTAGTAAGAGAATTCTTTATACAATCTCTAATAAGTACTTAAAAAGGCTTCTTAAAGCTTATTAAAGAAGCTAAAAAGATACTATATAAAAATATTCTTATTAAAGCCTGCGTATAAGAGCTTAAAGAGTAAGTAGTAAAGTTAATAAAGCGTAGAGAGCGTAAAAAGAAGTAAATTTAGATAGGTAGTATACTAGAGTTTAGTATAGGCGTATTGCAAGTAGCTAAAAGTGCTTCTACTACTTATATAAGGTCTAAGAAAAGTAGTAGTAAAGATAGTTAAAAAAGAACTTAGCTAGCTTAATAACGCTATAGTAATTATAGAGAAACTAAATATAACGCTTATACGTGTTAAAAAGATATAGAAGAAAATTCTAAATCTAATATAGCTATGTTATATAAAGAATCTATAGAGAATATAGAGTAATTTTATATTTTGTACGTAGTGTTCGCGATGCTAAGAAAAAGTAGCTAGCTTAGTAGTGTAGCTAGCTTAGTAGTGCTTTACGTTATAGTATTAATTTATTTAATATTCTAGTCTAGAAATACAAGTATAACTTAATAATAAATCTAGTATTTAGTTATATTATAGATATACCTCCTAACTATCTTATTTTATAGTACTAAGTAGTTTTTTCGTTATAGTTTTAGAAGTTAGAAGTAAGCTATAAAGCTTAGTATTCTTAAACTTTATACTTGAGTATAATAGTAAAGTAGAAATATAGATTTATAATATAGAGTAAAAGAGTATAAAAGTATAGTACGTACTTTATATACCTCTAGAGAAGTATTTAGAAGTTATAAATATATTTTATTACTCTCTAGAAGCTTAAGATGAAAGTATAGAGTAGAAAAAGCTATAAGTATAAAGAGATATCTTAAAACCTTAAAGAAGTGTAAAACGCTTTTTGTAAAAATAACTAGAAAATAGTATTATAACTTTTAAGTAGTAAAGAAGTAAGATATAGTAGTTTAAAACTCTAAATTCTCTATATAATAAATCTAAACTTATTTTCTAGTAGCTAAAAAAATAAAGTATATTATGTATATAATTATACTTTAGTCTTTAGTAGATATAGAAAAGTAGAGTAGCTCTTTATATTTTTATGTTCTTTTAATTTTCTCATTTTTGTTCTTTATATCTCTTATATCTTCTAAAATATTTATTGTACTTTTTTTTTAATATAATATACTACATTGATATACTAAATAACTTTCTAACTGTTTATATTTCTAAAATGTATAAGTACTGTATACTTCTTATTATACTAGCTATAGTAGCTTCTGAATATAGAAATAGTAAGTTAAACTTAATAAAATAACTATTAGTAGATTAGTACTTTAGAATAATTATAAATTAGACTACTATAAATGCTTAATTAGTTAGTAGATCAGATACTCTAAATACTAAATAATACTATATAATAAATAGTATATTAATAACTTATTTAGATACTTAATAACTCATTGTTATAATAGTAAGTAGTAGTTTTCTAAAGTATATAAAATTCACTAGTTAATAGTATTTCCATTAGCTAGACCTTTTTAAAGCTCTGTACGATAGCTTACTCTTTTAAATCTATACTAACGTTATATAAACTAGTGTATAATTAAATAAATATAAAGTTTAGGTACTATAGTAGAGAATTATCTTAATATAAAAGCGCCTTAAATAACTTCTATAGCTATATCTATAACTTCTATATAGACTAGTAATTAATAGAAGAATAAGAACTATAAATCTATTATTAAGCTAATAGTAAAAGTAAAATTGATAATTTAGATTATAGTGTAATACTAGCTTATTAATAAGCTTAAAGTAAAACATATAACTTATATTATAGACTATAAGTATATTAAGAATATTTCTAGAAAATCTAGATAGTATCTAGAACTTTTAAGAATTGTAGCTCTCTTATAGTACTATAAATATACTAGTACTACTTATTCTTGAATTTTACTAAGCTTTTAAGTATCTATAACTATAATAGGACTAGTAGTAATAGTGCTTTCTTTTAAGTAAAACTATATATATAATATAGTAGTAACGAATACTAGATACTATCTATATAATATTAGTAGTAATATATTTAGAATAAAACTATAACTCTTTATTATAAAGTTATATAAGAAAAAAAGGTAGTATAGGTATATAGTAAGTAATATCAAAGTTTAGGTCTAGTTCTTATAGCTTAAAAGTTAAACTATTTATTACTTATTATATAGTATAATATTATATAACAAAATGTAGTAGACTCTATCTCTAAGACATAGAAGAGTAGTAATAGAATATAAAACTACAATATAGATGTATATCTAGAATATCTTATTTATAGTATATAGTAGTACATGTTCTTTAAAGGTGTCTCGAAATTAAAACTAAGCTATTAAGATTAAAATCTCTTCTTCTTATACAAAATTTTATAATAAATAAGTTATACTTAAGTATAGATATAATAAAGAGAGTAAAAGAGAAAATATAAATATATTTTATAAATTTTGTAATAGCAAGAAATACTTAGAAAAACTTTTAGAAGTTATTAATTAGAAAAATATAATATTCTTTAGATATAGAGATAATTAAGTAAAGCAGAATAGTATATAATAGTATTGAATTCTTCTAAAAGGCTCTTAAATCTAAGGTTAGCTACAATATTTAATACTTTAAAATCGAATATAAACTTGTAAATAAGCTAGAAACTTATCAAAACTTTATTAAGAAGAAGTGTGCCTAAGTATTCTACGCGTTGTTTATACCTTTAGAAAGCTATTTAAAATTGAATATATCTTATTACTTTTTAGAGCTCTATATAGGAGTAAAATAAAAAAGCTAATATTTTAAAGAAAAAGTAATTTATATTCTAGAATAAATTTAAGTTAAATCTAAATAAAGATATAAAGTAGGTTAGATAGTAATACATATTAGTTTATTACTAACAATTCAATTTAAAATAGATATTCTAAGTAGATAATAAAACCTATAAAGAAGAGTTTTATCTATATATATATAGAGACTAGATTTTCTCTTCAATCAAAGAGTAAAAAACTCTATATTTAGCTTTTTTCAATCGTTTATTTTCTTTATTATTAGTACTATCTAGACTTACCTTTATCTTCTTTTTTCAAAACACGTATTTGGTATAATAAGAATAAGAATAAGAATCTACTAGAATACTTTCTAATATATCTTCGAATATACTTTCTTTTTAAGATAATATTTCTATTAATTGATTTAAAATAAGAGTTAAGAAACAGAAACTTAATTATCTAAATTAAAATTACTAAGGCTTGAATATATACTATAGATTATATAAAGCTTTAGTTCCTATACTTTATATATAAATTTAATACTACAAAAGAAGCTTAAATACTTTATTTAACATGAGATTGTAAGTATTATAGAGAATAGAGATGTAATAGAAACTATTCTCTTATAATAGAATATAGCTTTATTGAAATGAAGTAGTTAAATACTATTATAAATAGTATAACTAATAAAGATTATAATAGAACTATAAGATAAATAATAGGTAAAAATAATGAAATTATTAATAGGTAAAGAATAACTATAGAGAATCACTATTTCTTTTATAAAAAATAGCTTCTAGAATAACTACGTTAACATCTACCTTTTTCTACTTAAAGATAAAGATTTATAATTAAATCTACTCAATTTTTAGATTTATTATCTAAGTCTACTAAATTCTTCTTATCTTCTAGATTAATAATCTAGACTAGTACTTATTATATTAGTCTATACACTATATTACATAGACTAATAATTAGTTTATTACTAGATCTTATAGTAATTATAGAAAGAGAGATAAAAGTTATTATCTCACGTAATAACTCTAATAATAGCTAGGCTAAGATAAACAAAGATGTTTTAGAATCTCTTAGTATTGTAAATTAAAACTAAGTACTAAAATCTTAATTACGTAAGTAATTAGATTTACTAGAGATTTTTCTAATTTATTTGGAAATAATAATAAGTGTAATCTTAATAAAGCTTGATAATAAAAGTATATTAACAACAAAGTCATTCTAATCTTTATAAGTATTAATCTTTATACCTTTAGTGTTATTATTAAACACTTAATATATAGTAGCTTTATTAACTATATAAAGAAGTCTAGAGCATAGTATTAGCTAGGTCTAAACAACACTAGAGAAAATAATTTACTCTAACATATATACACTAACGTTATAGAATACGTATTAATCATAGTTTAATACTATATCTAGATACTAATAGTACTATTCTAGATTACTAAACTACTAAAGTCTTTTATCGCTTTTATATAAGCTATAAGTTATTAATAATAGCTACTATAGGCCTGTAATTAGTGTTGTATTTAAATTAAATTGTATTATTAGAATAATTAAAAAATACAAGCTTATCAATAATCTTGTAGAAAGATAGATAATAAAAAAGAATTTTGGAAGTATATATAAATAGATTACTGTCTTAAAATAGCTTATAGAAAGTATAAATATCTCTATAGATAGTCTAGAGTATTTAGATTAATACATTAAAACTAGTGTTTTTAAGTAGAGAATGTATAGCTCTTTTATAGTACTTTAAACTTAATACTATTCTTACTATTTCTAGAGTTCTCTTAAGTCTTGAAATAATAATAACTATAATTAAAGTAGTAGTAGCACTTACTTTTAAGAGATACTACGTATAATGTAATAGTACTTCTAAGTATCAATTATATATTATAAGTCTTTACTTCTATATTAGTATAGATTTACAAGTTTTTATCATAGAGGTATAATTAAAGATAGCATAGATAGATAGTAAAATGCGTTTAGGTCTAGACTTAGCTTTTATAACTTGAAAGATTATTTTATATATAATATCTAATATAACATTATTAGATATAATATTATAGTCTCTATGTCTGATATCTAGAAAAACATAGTAATCTTTTATAGCAATCTATATAAGATTTACTATATTTTATGCACTAATATTTTACATAATATAACGGACTAGAATTTTCTTATAATATAAGATTTTGTAGTAATATAAATTTTCTTTACAACTAATTTATCTAGATCTTTCTTTTAATATAAAGAAAGCAAATTCTTATTTATGTATATACTTAATTCTACTAACTAGCTTTTAAGCACTTAGATAAGTAGTACTAAAGACATATATATAGTAATATTTAGATCAGACTTTTATCTACTTTTATATATATTATATTTATCTATAGATAGAGAATAACATAAGACTCTATAATACTAAGATATATTAGATTAGATTTTCTAATATACTTATTAAACTACTATTAGGTAAATAAAATAGAGTTAATGTACCTTTATCTAAACTAATCTTCTTAAATAACTATCTATTTTATAGACTTTGTTGTAAAGAAGATTTATCTATAAGCTTTAAGATAAATTTAGCAGTAAAGCTTTAGACCTATAACTATTTACTTTACTTAGAGTAGTAAATTAGCTAGAAGTATAGAGAGTTTATAATTTATTACCTACTTATATTAGCGTCTGACCAAATCTAGATTACAAAAGTCTTAGCCAAAGTAGAGATATTTAAGATTCTTGAATATATACACTATAATATATTAAATCTAAAATCTATTAGAAGATAGAATAATACTGATATTATGTACTCTATTACTAAGCGTTATTAAATCTACGTTAAAGAAATAATCTACTTTATTAAGAATTAAGTTGCTTAAAGTTTAAAGTGTATAAGCTATCTAGAAAGGTATAATAGAAGAATAGTTATAGTAGAAAAGTATAATAAGGTATATAAAGTAGTTCTAATATCTGAAGATATAAGTTAGTACTACCTTTTAGTATAGCTAATAGCTAGCTAGTACTACTAGTACATATTGAAATGTTTTAATTACTTACTATTATTTATACTACTACTAATCTAGTTTATAGAAAGCTATAAATAATTTTAAACTATCAAAGTAAGAATACTATCTTAAGTATAATATCTGCATGTTTCTAAACTTGAAGATAACTAAGAAAGAAATAATAGAAGCATTACTATATCTAGAAGATCTATAGAAATATACTATTAATAGAAAGAACTATCTTTGAATTTATAAGAAGTAGTATAATATTTTAGAGTCTATAACATAACTTAAATAATAATAGTAAAGTGTTATCTAAATAATAACTATAGATTAGTGTAGAGAACACTAGAGAAATAAAGTATAGAAAGAAATAAGATAGCTAATAATAGGAAATATAAATCTTATTTTAGATAGAGATGTCTAAATATATACGCGTATAAAGCTTTTCTTTATTACTTACTTTAAAATATCGTTTCTTATTTTTTTAATCAAAAATAAGAGTAATAGACTATAGTGTGGTTCTTACTTTTCTACATTTAAAGGTTATTTTCCTATAAGTGTTTTTTGAAACTATCTTAAATAACTTAATTTAAATATTATCTATAATTCTTCTTATAAGCCTTAGCGTTAACTCTATACTTATCTAGAATACTTTCTAAAGAAAGTGATAACATAG